>Ga0209039_10001068_pt1 | contig 26453 bp, 21 predicted proteins | sample BogFormECP12_OM1_FD_188238 | JGI IMG/M metagenome (GOLD analysis project Ga0209039, IMG submission 188238) | Bog forest soil microbial communities from Calvert Island, British Columbia, Canada - ECP12_OM1 (SPAdes) (version 2) | ecosystem: Environmental > Aquatic > Freshwater > Wetlands > Bog ... | reverse complement strand
GGCCCCCACCCGGTCTCGCCCGTAACCCAAACGCCGGAAACCCAGTTACAAATCCTTGGGAGTCTCCGTAAAAATGACCCGGGCCACCCCGCCCCCGGCTAAACGCCCCCGACGCCAGTCCAGGAACACAGGTCCACCGGCGAATCCGTTTTCGGTATCGGCGGGCCGGCAACTGCAAGTTGGCAGCGCTCAAGGCCCTAAGTGAACAGCATTGGTTCAGGGACGGAGACGCTGAATGCCGCGACCATCGATGCGTTCGGGAATGTAGCGTGTTACAATCCGAACCTCCGGAGCATGCCGGGCTTTTCAGAGAACATCTCCGTGCAGCCAGTCGGATTCGCAGCGCCGCATTCAGCTCGCCGCAAAGCTGGTCTGGTAGACGCGCGTACAGGCCTGTGCCGCGCGGGTTCCGGCCGCCTCGCTTTGTCTCCGACAATCGGGAGTGCCGGCGATCCAAGCACCCGGCTCGGCGGATGGCGCAAGACGAACAACGGGTGGAATTCTCAGGGAGAATGGAGTCATGCATCTGAACAACCGAAGATCGTTCTTCAAGAGTGCCGGCGCGGGCTTAGCCGGCCTTTTCAGCCTGCCCGGACTGTCCTCAGCCGTGCAGGAAACCACCTCGCCCTACCAGCGGCCGAAACTGAAGATCACAGATGTGAAAACGGCGTTTCTTCAGGGATTCCACGTGCGGATCTACACCGACCAGGGTCTGACCGGTGACGGAGAAGCCGTAGACGCGGCAAGCGGCGCAGCGGGAATCGTGGCGGGATTTCGCGGTTCCCTGATCGGCCAGAGTCCGCTGGATGTGGGCGCCATCTGGGAGCGCATCCGCACCGGCGGTATTTTCGCAGGCGCCCAGGCCGGCCAGTTTGTAACGGCGCTGACCGCGGTCGAAATCGCCCTTTGGGACCTCACGGGAAAGGCGCTGGGCTTGCCGATTTACCAGTTGATGGGCGGCAAGGTGCGGGACCGCATCCGCATCTACATCGATTCCGGCACCGACAGCCGCGACGACCCCCAGGCCAAGCCCTTCATCGCGCAGATCGTCGAGAACGGGTGGACCATGGCCAAGATCGACATCGACGATGCCCGCGACCCGTCGCGGTTCGACCGGGTGAACTGGACCGCCAACAACGCCGAGATCGATCACATGATCGACAAGATTGCCTTCATACGAGAAGCGCTCCCGAAGACTATCGAGCTGGCGGTGGATATGCACGGCCGGTACGACGTGGGCACGGCCAAGCGGGTGGCCAAGGAGGCGGAGCCATTCAAGCTGGTGTGGCTGGAAGAGCCGGTGCCTCCGGAAAACATCGACGCCATGCGCGATGTACGCCAGTCGACCCACACACCCATCTGCTGCGGCGAGAACATCTACATGCGGTGGGGCTTCCGGGAACTGTTCGAGAAGCAGGCGGTGGATATCATCATGCCCGATGTGCAGAAGTGCGGCGGCCTGGGAGAGGCGCGCCGGATCGCGGACATGGCTGCCACCTACTACATTCCGGTCGCGCCTCACTGCCAGGCGTCGCCGATCGGCATGATGGCCGCCTGCCACGCCATGTCGACGGTTCCCAACTTCCTGGTTCAGGAATGGCACTGGGGGCATCCGGCCGAGCGCACGGCCCGGTGGAAGCAGTACGTGAAAGAAGGCGATATCATCCAGAAGGGCTATATCACCGTGCCGGACAAGCCTGGAATCGGCCTCGCGATCGACGACGAGGCGCTGCGGAAGATGGTGCGGCCGGGCAGCGCGTGGTTCACGGCTTGAGGGCGCGCGCCGTCCGGCGAGAGAGACGGAATCGAGGTGTTTATGACAAATACGTGTGTTCCAAACGCGCGGTTACGACGGCTGCTGGCCGTGCTGTTTCTGGCGGTGCTGGTTGCGCCGTGCATCTGGGGACAGGTGTTCAGCCTCAGCAAAGAGCAGATGATGCAGTACACCGCCCAAAACCCCTTCGATCGCTTTGCGGACGGGCGGCCCAAGGTTCCCGATGCCCTTCTGGAGAAGCTGAAGGACATGTCCGCCGAAGAGGTGCTCGGCCTGAACCAGCGGGGATACCGGAACCAGTGGGAAGCCGGCTGGCAGGTTCTGCACCCCAACAAGAAACTGGTGGGCCGGGCGTTGACGCTGCAACTCATGCCGACGCGCCCGGACGTGTCGGAGGTGGACCAGGCGGCCCGCAGCGCGAAGAACCAGATGCGCCTGGGGCACCAGACCGCCATCGACATGCTGCAGAAGGGCGACGTGTTCGTAGTGGACGCGTGCGGGGCGCAGTTTGGCGGCGTCATCGGCGACAACCTGGCGTTCTACATTATGAAGACCACGGGAGCCGGGTTTGTCATTGACGGCGCGATCCGCGACATCGACGGCATTATGCCCTTCGACCTGGCGGGGTACTACCGCGCGGCCGTGCCTCCGGCCATCCACGATCTGATGGTGACGGGCATCAACGTGCCAATCCGGATCGGCAACGCCACGGTGATGCCCGGCGACGTCGTGTTCGGCGACCCGGAAGGGGTCTACTTCATCCCGCCCAGCGAGGTGCAGGCTCTGGTGGACGAGGCGGATGTCACGCATATCCACGACGAGTGGACCAAGATGAAGTTCACCGAGGGCAAGTACATCTCGACCGACATCTACGGCAGCCCGCACGATCCGGCTTTGATCAAGGAATACCAGGACTACTTGAAGCAGAAGCTGGGCGCGCAGAGGTACGAAGAGTACATGAAGCGGAGACCGGCGCCGGGTCAAGGCGGAAGGGGAGCACCGGGTGGCCGGGGGCCGCAAGGTCCGGGCCAGCGTCCGGGGCCGCCGCCGGGGCAGTGAGAGCGGTAGCGTGGGGCTGCTAGGGTGATCTGATGTCATTCCGGCACATTCTGGTACTCTCGACTGGCGTTCTCGCCGTTTTGGGGGCTGCATGGACCATCCGCTCCCAACCCGCCGCACGCAGGCCGGCGACACCCGTCATTGGTAAGTCTGCCCGCTACTCGAACCCACTTCCCCTCGAAACATCGTCGCGCGACGGCTCGCCGCAAGGAGTCAGTCTGGGCGACGTCACCGTGGTGCGGGAAGGCGAGATGTACTACCTGTTCGGCACAGGCGGAGGCGCGTGGGTCTCTTCCGACTTCGTGAACTGGAAGTACCAGGCGGTCGAAGTACGCGGCGGCCGGCTTCCGGTTGCGCCGCACGTCGCCAAATACAACGGCGCGTTCTACATGTCGGGCAACAGCGCTCCGCTGTACCGGGCGCCGAACATTCTGGGACCCTATGAGGTCCTCGGGCCTTGGAAGAACGAAAAGGGCGAACCTTGGACCGGGGTATCGAACGGAAAGCCGTGGACCGGTGCTTTCGACGTGGATCTCTTCGTCGACGATGACAACAAACCGTATCTATACTCTCCCGGCCGATCGACGGACGGGATCTATGTCGCACCGCTCGATCCGAAAGACCTGACGCGATTCGCGGCTGCGCCGAAGCATCTGTTCGGCTTCGACAAATCGCATGTCTGGGAGCGGTGGGGCGACAAGAATGAGTATGAGAACGTGGCCTGGATCGAAGGCCCCTGGGTATTCAAACGCAAAAGTGGACCTCGGCTCCATCACGGAGTTCGAAAACGAGCAGTCCTTTACCGTGGACTCCAGCCGCATCGAGTTCCTGGCGCGAGGCGGCTTCGGCGCGGGCCGGGGCGCGGCGGCTGCGCCACCGCCGCAGCCACAGGGAGCGACCGCGTTTCGCTATAAGATCGAAGTTTCCACCGACGGGGAATCGTACTCCACGGTTCTGGACAAGACGAACAACAGCGTCACCAGGTACACGGAGTTCGACGAGATCCCCCCGGTGCAATGCCGGTACATCCGCCTCACTCTGACGGATTGGCCGCGCACGGGAGACCTGCCTTTGGGTATCGTCGAGTTTACGGTCTTCGGAAAGGCCGCCGAGCGGCAAAGCCGCTAGAGAAAGCCCAGGGGATCTCCCTTGCTTGAAACAGAGTTCGAATGGAAAGGACATCATGAACGATCGCATCGGTAGAGCCTCTATCGCACTCCTGCTCACCGCTCTCGTGATGCCGGCGCTTTTCGCACAAGCACCGGCCGCGTTGAAGGTGGACTTGGGCCGGGCAAAAGCTCCGGTGAGCCCCACCTTGTACGGCTTAATGACGGAAGAGATCAATTATTCGTATGATGGCGGCCTGTATGCCGAGTTGGTCCGCAACCGCACCTTCCGATCGGATTGGAGCGGCGTTCTCAACTGGTTCCTGATCGAAAAAGGGACGTCATCCGCGAAGATCAGCGTCGATTCCAAGGAAGGACCCTCCACGGCGCTCGCCAACAGCGCGAAGCTCGAGGTGACCAAGGCGGACGCGACCAGCCCGGCCGGCCTGCTCAACGAGGGTTACTGGGGGATCGTGGTGCGTCCGAACGCGCGGTACACGGGTTCATTGTTCGCCAAGACCAGCTCCGGCGGCTCGCTGCCGCTCAAGGTCGCGCTCGTGGCGGACCTGTCCGGCCAGGTCCTCGCCAGCGCGTCCGTTCCGGTCGCCGGAACCGTCTGGAAAGAGTACAAGTTCGAAATGCAGTCCGTAAACGTCGCGGCGTCTTCCGAAAACCACCTGGAGATCACCATCGACAAACCTGCGACCCTCTGGCTCCAACTGGTCTCCCTGTTCCCGCCGACGTACCACGGCCGGCCGAACGGCAACCGGATCGACATCATGGAAAAGCTGGCCGCGATCCGTCCCTCCTTCCTGCGCTTTCCCGGAGGCAATTACCTGGAAGGCGGACGCATCGAGACCCGGTTCGACTGGAAGAAGATGATCGGGCCGTTGGTCGAGCGGCCGACGCATCCGACCACCTGGAGCTATCACTCGTCGGACGGCATGGGCCTACTGGAGTTCCTGCTGTGGTGCGAGGATCTGCGCATGGAGCCGGTTCTCGCCGTATACGCCGGGTACTCGCTCGAGGGACAGGTGGTGAAGCCGGGCCCCGACCTCGAGCCCTACGTGCAGGACGCGCTGGACGAGATCGAGTATGTGACCGGCGGAGCCGACACGAAGTGGGGCGCCGTGCGCGCCCGCGATGGGCATGCCGCTCCATTCAAACTGAGCTACGTGGAAGTCGGCAACGAGGACTCGTTTGACAGGGCCGGGACGTACGATGGCCGGTTCGGTCAGTTCTTCAACGCGATCAAGGCGAAGTACCCGAACCTGCAGGTGATCGCCACCATGCCCGTGAAGGGCGTCACCCCCGACGTGGTCGACGACCACTACTACAAGCGGGAGCAGGACATGTTCGAGCTGGCGAAGTTTTACAACAACGCCGATCGGAAAGGCCCCAAGATCTTCGTCGGCGAGTGGGCGACCCGGGAAGGAACGCCGACTCCGAATCTCGGGGCGGCCCTGGGAGATGCCGCTTTCCTGACCGGCCTGGAACGGAACAGCGACCTGGTCGTGATGGCGGCGTACGCACCACTGTTCGTGAACGTCGATCCGGGCGGGATGCAGTGGAGCACCGACCTGATCGGCTACGACGCTCTGGGCAGCTATGGATCGCCGGCCTACTATGCCCAGGTCATGTTTTCCTCCTGCCTGGGGGATCAAACCATGGAGTCCGATGTGTCGGGAGCCGGCGACAAGTTCTTCTACTCCGTCACCGCATCCAAGAACTCGAGAGTCTGCATGAAGATGGTGAATGCCGCGTCCACTCCGCAGCCGCTCACGATTACGCTGAGCGGCCTCGGCGCTGGAACTCGTTCCGCCCAGCTTGATACCCTGAAGGGGAACACCATCTGGGCGACCAACACCATTACGAACCCCAACCGCATCGTGCCGGTCCGCTCGAAACTGACCGTCAAAGGCGAGCGCCTGGAACACGTGCTTCCGCCGTATTCGATTCAGGTCCTGGAAATCGATCTGAAGTAGTTGCGCCTGAGAGTGTCCAATTTAGGAGAATCGGTAAATGTCACAGTCTTACTTCGCCGGTATTCCGCCCATCCAATTCAAGGGCGCCGGGTCTGAGAACCCGCTTGCCTATCGCTACTACGACAAGGACCGCGTCGTCCTCGGCAAGAGGATGGAAGACCATCTCCGAATGGCGGTCTGCTACTGGCACACCTTCTGCTCCGAGGGCGACGACATGTTCGGGCCCGGCACGTTCCACCGCCCCTGGAACAACGGGCCGATGGATCAGGCGCACGCGGAACACAAGCTCAACGAAGCCTTCGAGTTCTTCACCCGGCTGGGTCTGCCCTACTTCTGCTTCCACGATACAGACGTGATGGCTGAGGCGCACACGATCCGTGAGCATGTCGAGAACCTCGCACGGATCGGCGATCGCATACAGGAGAGAATGGCCGCCACCGGAGTGAAGCTGCTGTGGGGCACGGCGAATCTCTTCAGCCACCCGCGTTACATGGCCGGCGCGGCCTCCAACCCGGATCCGGAGGTGTTCCGTTTTGCGGCAACCCAGGTGCGCCATTGCATCGAACTGACAAAGCGGCTTGGCGGAGAGAACTATGTGCTGTGGGGCGGACGCGAGGGCTACGATTCGTTGCTGAATACCGACCTCAAGCAGGAGAAGGCCCAGCTCGGCCGCTTCCTGAAGATGGTGGTCGAGCACAAGCACAAGATCGGCTTCAAAGGAACCATTCTGATCGAGCCGAAGCCGCACGAACCCACCAAGCACCAGTACGACTTCGACGTCGAAACCGTCTATGGCTTCCTTCTCGCCAACGGGCTGGAAAAGGAAGTGAAGCTGAATATCGAGGCGAACCACGCGACCCTGGCCGGCCACAGCTTTGAGCACGAGATCGCGACCGCGGTGGCGCTTGGCGCATTCGGATCGATCGATATGAACCGGGGGGATCCGCAAAATGGATGGGATACGGACCAGTTCCCGAACGACGTCCGCGAGATCACGACGGCCCTGTACTACATCCTGCAGGGCGGAGGCTTCACTACCGGCGGCAACAACTTCGACGCCAAGTTGCGGCGCCAGAGCATCGAAGCGGCCGATCTCTTCTACGCGCACATTGGAGCAGTGGACACAGTGGCCCGCGGACTCCTCAACGCCGCGGCCATGATCGAGCGCGCAGAACTCGCGACGATCGTCAAAGAGCGATATGACGGATGGCGGAGCGAACTCGGCCGCGCGATTCTGAACGGCAAGATGACGCTGGAAGCCGTCTCCGATGGAGCGGTTGCGGAAGGCGTCGATCCGCGGCCGCGGTCCGGCAGGCAGGAACTGATCGAGAACACGTTGGGCCGGTATATCTGACCCATCGCCTCATCGGACGCAAGCGCGGCCTCGTGCTGCTGCTTGCGTCGGTTGCCTGGTCGCCTCCGGTGCCGGCCCCGGAAGGCGGCCGCGTCATGGGCCGCCTGCGCACGGGGCTCTCGGTGGTCCACGCGGGCCGTGTGGGCAACGAGTATTTCATGACCAAGGGGCACTTCCACGCGGTCATCGATACGGCGGAAACGTATTCCTGCGATGCGGAGGACCTGGCGACGGTGTTCACCTACCCGGCCGACGCGGGGCACGATTACGGCGCCATCGAGCGTCAAGGCTTCCGCAAGCGGGTGGTGAGCGCGGATGGCGGATACCGCGTCATCGACAACAAGACCAGGCCCACGATGTGCTTTTTCGGCGTCACCACGGCCCAATCGTCCATCATGAAGGTCTTTCCGCTATGGATGAAGGAACTGGGGCGTGAAGAGGTGGTCATGGAGGGCGTCGATTTCGCGCTCCACGACGACCCGCGGAACTACCGGCGCGCGGTGGCGCAGATCAAGTACCACCCGCTCTCTCTGGGCGCCCTGGTGACCACGCACAAGGTCAATCTGCTGGAAGCGGCCCGCGACATGTTCGACTATCTCGACCCCTATGCGGTGGCCTGCGCCGAGGTATCCAGCATCTCCAAAGATGGGGCGCTGCTGGCCGGCCATGCCAAAAGGACCCGGTCACCGCCGGGCTGAGCCTCGACTCGCTGCTGGGCAAAGATTATTTCGGGAGAACCGGCGGGCACGTGCTGTGCTTCGGGGCGGGCGGCGCGACCACGGCCATCGTCTTGCATTTCGTCCGGAAGCGGGACCGCGCCGACCGGCCGCGGCGCGTGACGGCGGTGAACCGTTCCGAGGGCCGGCTGGACCACCGCGAGACGCGGCAAGTGCGAGTGGAGGACGGCTGGCAGTACTTCCTGCACGGCTGGACGCAAGTGATCGCCGAGGTTCTGAAAGTCCGCATCGACGAGGTGATGTTCCAACCGCTAGCTGCGGTCGCCGGCGCGGTCTGCCAACCTGCGCTCGCTGCGTCTTTGGGTGGCGTGTAGGAGAAAGGGCCAGGCCCTCGACACGTGTTCCCGGAATTGCTACTTTAGGAAGGCGCGGAAACCGCGATCGATGTAAACTGAAGGAGAAGATTCATGACCGATAATTCGGTATCTCGAAGGTTGTTCATGGCAGCCGCAGCCGCTGCTCCGGCGGCGCTTGCCGCGGACACCTCGGACAGAATCAGGATATTCGATCCGCCGCCCAGCAGGATCCGCATACTGTGTACACGTGTCGGCACAGGCAGCTTCACGCCGGCGGAGATTGCACAACTCAAGGCCGGGGGCGTCAACAACAACGTTGAGATCATCATGCCCGCCAACGCGGACGAAATGAACAAGCTGCTGCCGGATTGCGACGTCGTTTTCGGCCAACTCAACGCGACCACGCTGGCCCAGGCCAAGAACTTGAAGTGGGTGCAGAACCTGGAAGCGGGGCTGGAGAGGGAGATGTTTCCCGAACTGGTCGCCCATCCTTGCGCCATGACCAACATGGCGCGGATGTACGCGCCGGCCCTCGGGGAGACCATGTTTGCGATGCTGTTGGCCCATACCCGCGGCATCCAGAAGTACTACGTTCCGCAATACGACAAGAAGGAGTGGAGGCCCCAGCGGAATCTGGTGGAGATGGGCGGCAAGACCATGGGCGTGGTGGCCATGGGCGGCCTGGGACAGGCCATGGCCAAGATCGCGAAATACGGCTTCGACATGAGGGTTCTGGCCGTGGATATCAAACCCATGACCAAACCGGTGTTCGTCGACGTGCTGCGCGAACCGGAGTGGCTGATGGAGATGGTCCCGCAGGTGGACGTTCTGGTTTGCTGCTGCCCCTCGACACCGGTGAGCCGGGGGATGATCAACGATAAGGTATTCCGGGCAATGAAGAAGACGGCGTACTTCCTCAACATGTCGCGGGGACCGCTGATGGACGAGAACGCGCTGGCTGCCGCCCTGAAGGAAGGCCGCATCGCGGGCGCCGGATCGGACCCGGGGCCTGCGGAGCCGTATCCGGCCACCGGCGTTCTGTGGGGCTGCCCGAACATGATCTTTACGCAACACAGCGGTGGATTCTCGCCCGAGCGCCAAATCCGTCACATGGGGCTGCTGGCCGAGAACGTCCGCCGGTACGCGCACGGCTTGCCGCTGATGAACGTGGTTGATAAAGAACGCGGTTACTGATCCGGTTACCGATCCGCGCCATGACCGTAAGGCTGCGCCCTTTCGGCGCAATACTGGCACTGGCTTGGATGGCTCATGGGGCTGCGCCCGCAGCCCCAAAATCCTGGGCCGTCGCCGTGGCCGACAGCATCATCGAACGCAACCCCGGCACGCCGCGCGATCGCCTGGCGCGCTGGTCGTACGTGACCGGGTACACCCTGAATGGCATCGAGATGGTGGCGCGCTCGACCGGCGACGCCAAGTACTGGGATTTCATCAAGCGCGTGATGGACCAGTTCATCGATGACAAGGGCCATCTGAAGGGCGTGCGCCTCGAAAGCCTCGACAACACCATGCCGGGCAACATTGTCGTGGGGCTCTACGAGCGCACGCACGACGAACGGTATCGCACCGCCGCCGGCGAAATCCGCGAGGCCTTCGACAAGTTGCCGCGAAACTCCGACGGCGGTTTCTGGCACAGCCAGTCGCTGCCCGGGGAGATGTGGGTGGACGGCGTCTTCATGGGCCAGATGCCGCTGATCCGCTACGGACACTCCATCGGCGACGCCGAATCCTGCTTCAACGAAGCGGCCCGGCAGATCACCGCATTTGCCCACCACGCTTTGAAGGGCGCGAGCGGGCTCTACTATCACGCGTGGGCCGAGAAGCCTGAGCTGCCAGTGGTGATTGGAAATCACCGGCCGGCGACGCCGACGCATTGGGCCGATCCCAAAACGGGCCTCTCGAGCGAAGTTTGGAGCGAGGGCCTTGGTTGGTATTCGCTCATCCTGGCCGAGACCCTGGTGGTGATGCCGAAGGATCATCCGCGGCGGGGTGAAGTGCTGGACATCTACACGCGCCTGGCCGCGGGCCTCAAACGCACGCAAGATCCCAAGAGCGGGCGATGGTTCCAGGTGGTGGATAAGGGCGACCGCGCCGATAACTGGACGGACAATTCGGGCAGCGCCATGTTCACTTATTCGCTTGAGCGCGGCATCGAACGGGGACTGCTGCCACGGGCGGAATATGGGCCGGTGGTCGCCAAAGGCTACAAGGGCATCGTTGAAAACGCCAAGGTTAACGAGCAGGGACTGGTGGACATTTACAGCGCGTGCGAGGGGCTGTGCGTCCAGGCGAACTACGACGCCTATATCAACTATCCGAAAACAGTCAACGGCAACGAAGCGGTTGCGGGGTTTCTGTGGGCCACGGCTATTGTCGAGAAACCCAAGGCCGGGAAGGCGAAGTGAGTGTATACAACCCGTCTTCTGCGTGTCTCGGTATACTGAAAACGTGTCGCACCGTCGGCAATGGAGCGAATTATGAGTGATGTGGACCGGCTTCATGAGATTATCGATGCCTTGCCTCCGCAGCAGGTCCACGCGCTCTTGACCCTTCTAGCCCCCATTCAGCCCATCAGTGATGAGGAGTTCGCTCGTCGCCTCGCAATGGCTCCCGAAGAAGAAGTCGACGAAGAGACCGCCGCCCGCATCTTCGCCGCCGAAGCCGAACGAGGAGAAATCATCTCTCACGGCGAATTGAAGCAGCGGCTGGGTCTGTGAAACGGCTTCTCGTCTATACGCCTGCCGCTCAGCGTGAACTCGCTCACATGAACCGCTCCGACGCGGCACGTATTGTCCACGCCTTGGAAGCGTTTGCTGCTGCTGGTCTTGGCGACGTCAAGGCGCTGAAGGGTGCGCTGAAAGGCCGGTATCGCCTGCGCGTCGGCAAGTGGCGCGTCTTTTTCAGCCTCGATCAGCCTGGTAACGTTGTTGTGACCGACGTGGACAACCGCGGCCAAGCTTACTGACTGCTGCGAAACCCGCAGTCGCGCCCTGGCCTACACCCGGTGCTCTTGGCGCACGATCTTGCGCGCGCCTGCGTGCCAGGAGGTGCTCCAGTCCTTGGGCGGCACGATCTCATCCAGGCGATCAAGCTGGCCGATGCCCTTCAGCCGCGTGTAAATGAGTTGCCATGCGCAGGGGCGGTCGGCGTCTACCTCGCAATGGGTTTCGGTTGAGCCGCCGCAGGGGCCGTTCAACATGCGCTTGGCGCAGCGCGTCACCGGGCAGATGCCGCCGAACTCGGCTAACATGCAATCGCCGCAGCCGAGGCACTTCTCCGTCCAGACGGCCTGCTCTTCCAGAATCCCCAGGAACTGGGTGTTGAGGCCGGGGTAGACGGGCTTGCCGGGGAATCGCTCGGCGATGGCCTGCACGCCCGCGCCGCAGCCGAAGGAGACAATCGCCTCGGCCTTGGCCGCGGGCTCCGCCAGGTCCTTGATGAACTCGTTCTCGCACTGGCGTTCGATTGCTATCTGCGTCAGTTCCAGCGGTTTGCCTTCGATCTTGCGAGCCATGCGGATGGCGTAGGCCGCGATGCCCACCTCTCGCTCGCCGCCGGCTAGGCACACCGTGACGCAGGTGCCGCAGCCCACGAAAAGCACTTTGCCGTGGCGCGCGATCAAGTTCTTCAGTTCGGTAATTGGTTTCGGGGAAGCTACGATCATGGCATTCCTACACTTTCCATCTGCTTGGATGAATGGAGCGGACTGGGGCCGAGCGCCCTCACTTTCTCGACAATCTGATTGACGCGCTCGACAAACGTGGGGGCCATCGCGGCCGAAAGGTTGACCATCAGCAGCCGCTCGGCGCCGACGCCGATCTCATCGAGCATCGCACGTATGCGGTCGGTGCGTTTGCGCGCGCGCAGATTGCCTTCCAGGAAGTGGCAGCCGCCTTCCAGGCACCCGGCTACCAGGATGCCGTCGATGCCTTTCTCGAAAGCCTCCAGGATGTGCTCCATCTCGATCTTGCCGGTGCACGGCGAATGAATGATGCGCACGTTGGCGGGATACTGCATGCGTTTGGAACCGGCCAGATCGGCCGCCGCGTAGGCGCAGTAGTTGCAGCAGAAGGCGATGATGCGCGGTTCCCAGTTCGATGTCATACACTTACTCCGGCGACGAGCAGTTCGTCGAGCATGGCCACCAGCGCCTCGTCTTCCTGGTGCTGGAGGGTGATGGTCCGGGCCGGGCAGGAGGCGGCACAACTTCCGCACCCCATGCACTTGGCGCCTTGTATCTCGGCTTTGTTCAGACTGTTGATCATGGGCGCGCCATACGGGCAGACCTTGACGCACGTGGCGCAGGCCACGCAATCCTGCGGGTTGACCCGGGCCACCTGGCCGGGAATCTCGAGGAAGGCCTTCGACAGGATGGTAGTAGCCCTTCCAGCCGCGGCCTGCGCCTGCGCGATGGTCTCATCGATGAATCGCGGCGAGTGCGCCAAGCCGCATAGAAACTCGCCCTCGTTGGCCAGGTCCACCGGGCGGAGCTTGGGATGGGCTTCGAGGAAGAAACCGTCGGCGGTGAGCGCACTGCGCAGCAGGCCCGAGAGGACCGGGTTGCCGGCGGCCGGAGCGATGCCCGTCGAGAGCACCAGCAGGTCCGGCCGCAGCACCAGGTTGCGGTTCGACGAGCCATCGTGTACGGTGACCTTCAGCTTGCCGCTCTCTTCCACCACCACCGGGTCGCTCTTCTCCGGATAGCGGACGAACAGCACGCCGGCCTCGCGCGCCTGCTGGAAGTACAGCTCGCGGAATCCGTAGGTGCGGATGTCACGGCCCAGCACCACTACCCTGGCTCCCGGCAGGCGGCGCTTGATCTCCAGCGCATTCTTCACCGCTTCCGAGCAGCACACACGGCTGCAGTACGGGTGCTCGTCGTTGCGGCTCTCGACGCACTGGATCATGACCACGGTGGGATTGGGCCTGGCGCCAAGTTCGGGCGGAAGAATTCCGCCGGCCAGCGCCGCCTCGAGTTTGCTCTGCGTGGTGACGTGCGGGTTCTGGCCGTGGAGGTAGGCCGCGGTTGGCCGCTCCTGCCCGCCGGTGGCCACGATCACCACGCCGTGGCTGATGGGCTTCTCGCGCCCGGCCACGTTCAAGACGCTTTTGAAGTTGCCCACGTGGCCGCCGATACTGGCCGGCGTGGCGTTCAAGTACAAATGGATTTTGGGGTGCGACCCCACCTTTGCCACCAGGCCGGCAAGGTAAGACTGCACATCGGCCCGCTCGAGCGTGGTGTGGAGGTTGCGCAGGTTGCCACCCAGAGCGGCGTCCTTCTCTACAAGGTGCACATCGAAGCCTTGGTCCGCGATGCCCAGCGCCGCGGTCATGCCCGCGAGGCCACCGCCGATAATCAGCGCCGAGGCCGTCACCGGCAGTTGGCCGGTGGCGAGCGGCTTCAAATGGCGCGCGCGGGCGACGGCCATGGACATCAGGTCCACGGCTTTATCGGTGGCCGCCACGGGGTCGTCCTTGTGGACCCATGAGCACTGGTCGCGGATGTTGGTCATGGCGAACAGATACTGATTCAGCCCGCTCTCGCGCAGCGTCTCCTGGAAAAGGATCTCGTGCGTCCGCGGCGAACATGAGGCCACCACCAGCCGGTTCAGCCGGTACTTCTGAATGGCGTCTTTAATGTGCTGCTGGTTGGTGTCTGAACAAGTGTATAGGCTGGCCTCGGCGTGGAAAACGTTGGGCATCCTGGCCGCCTGGCCGGCCACCCGTTCCACGTCGATGACGGAAGCGATGTTGTGCCCGCAGTGGCAGATGAACACGCCCACCCGCGGCGATTCGTCGGTGATGTCGCGCTCCCAGGGATATTCGTGGCGCTGGATCAAATTCCCGCGCGCGGAGGCAAGCTGGTCCATGGCGCACGCCGCCGCCCCCGAGGCCTGCGCCACCGATTCCGGAATGTCCTTGGGTTCCTGGAACGCCCCGGCCACGTAAATGCCGGGCTTGGATGTCGCCAGGGGAGTTAGCCGGTCGGTTTGCGCGAAGCCGAACTGGTTGAGATCGAGACCCAGACGCCCGGCCACTTCCCGCACGGTCGCCGGAACGCGCAAGCCCACGCTGAGCACCACCAGGTCGAATTGCTGGTGCCGCTCGACGCCTTCCTGGTCGAAGTAGCGAATCCGCGGCATCTTGGTGCCGGGCGTCTCCACCACGCGCGAGGGTATGGCCCGGATGAACTTTACGCCGTGCTCGTCACGGGCGCGGTTTACGTAGCTGTCGAACTCCTTGCCGAACGCCCGCACATCCATGCAGAAGATGGAGACGTCGAGCTGCTGCCCGTGCGTGTGCTCCAGGGCGACTAGCGCCTCTTTGGTGGCGCTCATGCAGCAGATGGACGAGCAGTAGCCGTTACCGCGGGCGGCATCCCGGCTGCCCACGCATTGGATGAAAGCGATCTTCTTCACCTCGCCGCCATCCGAAGGCCGCTGGACTTGGCCGCCGGTCGGGCCCGCCGCCGAGAGCATCCGCTCGAACTGCACGCTGGAGAGCACGTTGGCGTACCGCCCGTGGCCGAACTCGCCACGCAGCGAGGCCTGGAACTCCTCGAAGCCCGGTGTCAGGATGACGCTGCCGACGCCGATCTCCTGTTCCTCGGCCTGCTGGTCGTGGCACACCGCCCCGGCGGCGCACGCCTTCACGCACTGCATACATTCGCTGCACAGACCGCAGGCCAGGCAGCGCTGGGCCTCGGCCATGGCCTGCTCCGGGCTGTAGCCCAGATCGATCTCGGTGAAATTCGCCAGCCGCGCGGCCGGCGCCGACTGCGGCATCTTGACGCGCTGCTGCTTGGGGGCGTCCGGTTTGGGATTGCTCGCTGTTTCGGGGGCCGATGCGCCGTTGGTTGGCGCGATCTTGGCGCCGCGTAGGTACGCGTCGATGGCCTCGGCAGCCCGGTGGCCCTGCGCCATGGCATCCACCATCGAGGCCGGGCCCAGCACCGCATCGCCGCCGGCGAAAATGCCGGGGACGCTGGTGGCGAGCGTGTCCTTGGCGGCCACGATGCGCCCGCCTGGGCCGGTCGCCACACCCAGGCCCGCGGAGTCGATTCCCTGCCCGATGGTGACGATTACGGTGTCGGCCCCAAGCGCGCTGGTAATCGAATCGTCGAACCGCGGGTTGAACCGCTGGTTCTCATCGAACACGCTGGTGCAGGCGCGGAACGCCACGCCGGCTGCATCGATCTTCACCGGCCCCACGCTGTTATGGAAGACGACGCCCTCTTCGAGCGCCTCGGCCGCCTCCCACGCGTGCGCCGGCATTTCCGTGCGGCTTTCCAGACACGCCAGGTCCACCGACTTCACACCCGGCATACGCAGGGCGCAGCGGGCGGCATCCATGGCCACGTCGCCACCGCCGATTACCACCACCTTCGGACCGATCCGCGGCGTCTGGCCACTGTTCACCTGGCGCAGGAAATCGAGACCCGCCCAAACGCCCGCCGCGGATTCGCCCGGGATGCCCAGCGTGCGGCTGATCCACGCGCCAGGGGCGGCGAATACGGCATTGAAGCCGGCGGCCAGCAGACTCTTCGGATCGGTCACGGGCGAACTGGTGCGCGCTTCGACGCCCAGGTCGAGAATGTACTGAATCTCCCGGTCCAGAACGTCATTGGGCAGGCGATAGGTGGGAATTCCGTAGCGCAGCATGCCGCCCAAGTGCGGCTGCCGTTCGAACAGGGTGACGCCGTAGCCCAGCAGAGCGAGGTCGGAAGCGGCCGTCAGGCCGGCGGGACCACCGCCCACAACGGCCACCTTGGCATCGAGTTTGGCCGCGGCCGGCTTGGCGGGCGGGTACTGCTCGGGGTTGGCGTGGATGTAATCGGCGGCGAAGCGCTTGAGGTCGCGGACGTTCACGGCTTCGTCGATTTCGGCGCGGTTGCACTTCTCCTGGCAGGGATGCTGGCACACCCGCCCACAGGCCGCTGGAAGCGGGCACCGCTCGCGGATCAGCTCGTAAGCCTCCGCAAACTTGCCGGCGCCGATCAGCGCCACGTAGCCCTGCGCATTCACACCGGCCGGGCAGGATGCCTTGCACGGCGCGCGCCCCGCGGCCTTCGAGATGCCGAAGACGTTCGGGATGGCCTGCGGGTAGGGGCGGAAGATGGCCTTGCGCGTGCCAAGGCGGCGGTCGAACTCGTTCGGCAGGCTGACCGGGCACGCCTCGGTGCAGTCGCCGCAGGCATTGCACTTGTCGAGATCCACGTAGCGCGGATTCTGGCGGATCTTGACTTTGAAGTTGCCCGGCTCGCCGGAGATTCCCTGGACGTCCGCCAGGGTGACGATCTCGATGTTCTTGTTGCGTGCGCACTCCACCAGCTTGGGCGACAGGATGCACATGGCGCAGTCGCCGGTGGGGAAGGTCTTGTCGAGCTGTGCCATGCGCCCGCCGATGGCCGGCGAGGAATCCAGCAGGTAGACCTTGAAGCCGCTCTCGGCCAGGTCTAGAGAGGCCTGGATGCCGGTGATGCCGGCTCCGCAGACCAGCACGGCGCCGATGGCCTCGGGTGCTTTCAGTGCAGTATCCTTATGTTGCATCATGGTCGCGCCTCAGGGCAGGCGGAACCGCCTGCCCCACCTCTGAGAATGCAGAGCCTGTTGTGGTGGCGCAGGCGGTTCCGCCTGCGTTCTTATGGCTGCGCCTCAACATGCGATCCCCTTGGCCGCCAGCAACTCTTGCGGCTCCACCACCAAGCTGCCTAAGGAGAGATCCTCCGCCGGGCAGCCCATCGCCAGGCCCAACAACTGCGTGAAGTAGAACACCGGCAAATGGTACCGGCGGCCGAAGCGAGCCTCGATATCCTGCTGCCGCATATCGAGATTCAGTTGGCACAAGGGGCAGGCGGTCGCTATGCAATCGGCTCCGGCGGCCTTGGCCATGGCCAGGATCTCGTTGCTCAGCTCCAGCACGATGCTGGCATCGGTGATGGAATAGCTCGCCCCGCAGCACTCGGTTTTGTGCGGCCATTCGAGCGGCGTGGCGCCGGCCGTCTCCATCAGGCGATCCATGAGCGTGGGGTTCTCGGCGTCGTCGAAGTTGGTGATCTCGGGTGGACGGGTGAGCAGGCAGCCGTAGTAGCAAGCCACCTTCAGCCCTGCCAGCGGGCGCCGGATGGTTTGAGCGATGCGCGCGAGGCCGATCTCGCGGCAGAGGATCTCGAGCAGGTGGCGCACGGGTGTGAGGCCGTTGTAATCGCCGCCCACCACCCGCGCCACGCGCGCACGCAACGCCCGGTCCGCCGCGATATGATGGTTGGCCATTTTGAGCCGGCTGTAGCAGGAAGCGCAGGCCACCGCGACCGTGGCCCCACCGGCACTGGCAAGGCTCTTGGCAGGCAGCGCATCGGCCAACAGCGGATCGGTGCTATGGGCCGCCGTCGAGCCGCAACAGATCCAATCCTTCAACTCGGGCAGATCCAGGCCCAGCTTAGCCGCCACCGCCAGCGTGGAACGGTGGAAATCCTTGGCCGTGCCATCGAGAGAGCAACCCGGAAAGAATACGTAACTCACTGGTCGCCTCCCTGGGCCGCGCGACGGAACATGGCCTTGCGCCCGGCCTTCCCGCCGACGTGCGGCCCCATCAGCGGCAGCTTTCGCTTGAGCAGCATCATGGGGGCCTTGCCGATGTCTTCGAACAAGCGCCTGGTGCGCAGCTTGAACCGCACCATCAGGCCCATCTCGTAGATCCGCCCGCGCCGGCGCACGGCGTCGAGGAAGATATCGTTGAAGGCCGGCACCGCCGTTCCCGCCGCGACCTTCCGCGCGGCCCGGCTTATGGCCCGCAGAGCGTCGTTCATGGCCGCCGGATCCACTTGCTGCGGGCACCGCGTGGAGCAGGTCTGGCACGAGGTGCACTCCCAGATGAACCGGCTTGTGAGCACCGCCTCCCGCTGGTCCAGTTGCACCATGCGGACCACCTCGTGCGGTTTCAGGTCGGCTCGGGAGGCCACGGGGCAGCCGCTGGAGCACTTGGCGCACTGGAAGCAGCTCATGGGCCGTGCCCCGCCGCGTGCGTTCACCTCGCCCGCCAGGCCGCCCACGTCTTCGATTTCGATGGTTGCCACTGTCGCAGCGCTCATTTCTTCTTCTCCGAGCTTGTGGGGCAGCTTTGTAAGCTGCGCGCCGGTTTGGAACCGGCGCCCGGCGGGTTACAAACCCGCCGCAGGCTGCAAGCCTGCCCCACAGCGCTCATTTCTTTTTCTCCGAGCCGGCCAGCACCGAGAGCTTCACCGCGCTGACCTTGCGGTAGACATCCTGCGGCGTCCGAAGCTCGCCATCCACGGTGAGCAGCTCTTCGATGCGGACGCCGAACAGCCGCTCGTTCTCTTCCAGGTACGGGCGGATCAGCCGCCAGTCCTTGTCGCCGAGCGGCGAGAACACTCCGCCATTGAGCTGGCGCTCCACCACCTTCTGCCGCGGGTCGCGTATGTAGATCGCTCCGCCGCTGGCGAGCGAGAACAAGTTGGCGCCGGGGTAGGGCGATTCCAGAGCCGCCATGCGGCCCTGGCCGTCGAATGCGATGCCGTTCAATACCACGAAGCCGCCGCCGGCCAGCGGATCGCCCGCCATGAACGATTCGGCCAAAAAGTCCAGGCAGGTGCCGTTGATCACCACCCTCGGGCGCCCCACCGCGTTGATCAGCGGCCGGCCCGCCGCGTTGCCCAGGACGTACACTTCGCCGCCCTTGGCCCCGTACATGAACGTCTGTCCCACGTCGCCATGGATCACCAGCTTGCCGCGCTTGGCTATTTGAGCCACCTGATCCTGCGCGTTGCCGTGGATGTGGATTTCGAGGCCGTCCATGCCGCTCGCCGTATAGTCGCCATTCGAGCCGTACAGATCGAGGCGCACGCCATCCGTCGCCGGGCCCAGGCCGGCGCCGTGGAACCGCTGCCCGCGAAGCCGGTAGACCGCGAACCGCTTCCAGCCCGCTTTGTGAGCGTGGTCGAGCAGCACGGCGTCGCAATCGTCGCCCTCCGGCGGGAAACCCTGGGAATCGACGAGCAGCAGTTCCTCGCCCGACTGCGGGGCGGCCAGGCGATCGCGTGTGCCGAAAGTGACCCGCCGCCAGAAGCGCGTGGCCGGTTCTCCAAAGAGCGGCGCGGAATCGAACAGCCGCTCGAGGGCCTGCGCGACCACCTGCGTGATGGTGGCGCGCCGTTTGTCGCCGGTCGGGAAGCGGCGGTCGTGCAGCATGGTCAGCAGCTCGATGGCCGCGGCGCGAGATTTTGGGCTGTCCGCCGCTTGAACCACCGCCTGGCAGAAGCGCTGCAACTCTTCCGCGGGCCACGCCGGAAGATCGCGCATGTACGCAAAGAGGCCGTGGACGCCGCCCTCGTGCAGCTTCTCGCGTATGCCATCGGACAATGCATCGTGGCGGATCTCGACGGTCCCCTGGTCGCACCGAACCATTCCGCCTTCGCGCCTCACCTCGCGGCCGAACTTGTCGGTGCAGGCCAACCGCTTGCCACCGTTGCCGTCCGGCGCCACGGTGAAAATAAAAGCGCCGCCGTCGCTGCTCGAGCCGCCTCGCGCGTTCCAATACTTGTCGGCGATGGGGCAGAACCGCGAGTCCTCTTTTGCGAGGCTCCGCAGCGTGGCGTCGATGGCCTGCTTCTCAGAGCAGATCAGGCCGATCTGCACCTCGCCGCTATCGGAAAGCGCGAAAACCTGCGGCCGGAGCATGGCCGTGTCCGTGATGCCCAGCAATTGGAACCGGTCCTCGCGGCTGCGGGCGATGATGAAGAACCACGGACCATCCGGCGAAGCGTGAATGTGGGTGGCCTGGATCTGCCGGTAGATGATTTGCTTTTCCGGCGGCAACTGGTCGAAATCCAGCTCGGTGGTGGGCGCCAGGGCCTCGATGATGTACTCCAGCGGATATTGGTAGACGCGGTCCCACAGGTCGAAAAGCTGCACCGAGACCTCGGTGTCGGTGAGGAACTGCTGGCGGATGTTGCGTTGCCGCAGATACTCGCACACCGAGTGGTAGTTGGCGAAATCGCCGTTGTGCACCAGGGCTTCGTTCAAACCCACGAAGGGGTGCGCCCCGCCGGGATGCCACACGCGCCCCTTGGTGGGGTAGCGCTGGTGGGCGATCCACACGTGAGCATTGAAATCCTGAAGCTGGTAATACTCCACGTTCTGCTCGGCGTAACCCACCATCTTGAAGACCAGCAGGTTACGCCCGTGCGAAAGGACGAACGCCCGCTTCTCGCCCAGCGACGCGTAGAACGCTTCGTTGAGCTGGTAGGAATTCCGCCACACGAACTCGTCTTCGAGCGCGCGCGGCGCAAGCTTCTCAAGGCCGGCGGACGCGGCAAAGGCAGCCACCGCCTCCGGCTTGGCCCGCACGATGTAGCGGTGCACGTCCGGCGGACGCACCTCAAGACCCGGAATGTCGCGATAGTCGTCGATGTGCGCCTGCCGGGTGGAAACCGCGATGTCGAAGTTGGGCAGGATGAAATGCCGTTCCATCTCCGCGTGGCACTCCGCGTCGAGCAGCGCGATTTGCAGCAGGTAATGGCTCTCCAGCATCTCCGCGGAAATGCCCAATTGCTCCGGGACCAGCCCCACCGCCGCGATGCCGCCGCCCTTGCCGTTGCCGCGGTTCTGCATCTGGATGGAAGGCTCGTAGATGAATCTCCCCCGCACCGGCACGGTGCAGGCGAAGCCCGTGACGCCGCAGCCGCCTTCCTCGGCCGGCTCGGACGCGATGGGCCGCTCGTTCACCGGGTAGATCTGCGACCGGCTGGCCAGTAATCGCTCGGCAAATTCGCTCATTACGCCACCTCCGCGGCCGGTTCATCGCTCAAGTAGCACAGCACGTCGGTGCGCCCGCGCAGCTCGCGAATCGATGACATGCCCAGCCGCGCCAGCACTTCGACCATCTGCTCCCGCCAAGCGTTGTGCATATTGATGAGCCGCTGCGTGGCCCACTCCACGCTCATCTGCTGAATCAGTTCCGGATCGGTGGAGGCGATGCCGCGCGGGCAGCCCCGGCCGCTTTCGCAACAGGCGCATCGCACGCAGCCGAGCGCCACCATCTCTGCCGTGCCGATCACCACGCCATCGGCGCCCAGCGCAATCGCCTTCAATACGTCGAACACGGTGCGTATGCCGCCCGAGGCGATGAGCGTGATTTTTTCGCGAATGCCCTCCGCGACCAGGAATTTATGCACCTTGGGAATGGCAAATTCGATGGGCATGGCGATGTTCTTCTTGGCGATGTCGGGAGCCGCGCCGGTGCCGCCATAGCTGCCATCCAGGTGGATGATGTGCGCGCCGGCGTAGTAGCTGCCGACGGCCACCATATCCACGTCGGTAGGCGTCGAGACCTTGACGCTCACCAGGCAGGTGGGGTTCACTTCCTTGATCCAATCCAGGTGCTTCTTGTGGTCTTCCACGCTGTACACGCTGTGGAAGGGGAACGGGCTGAACAGGGCGTTGCCGGCCACCGCCTCGCGCATGCGGGCCACGGCGGGAGTGTTCTTGTCGCCCAGCAGGTGCCCGCCCAGCCCCGGCTTGGCGCCCTGCGCGTACTTGAACTCCACGATGCGCACGCGCTGGATGGTATCCTCGCGCACGCCGAAAAGGCCGGTGGCCACTTGCGTGATGACGTGGTCGTCGTAGGGCTTCAGGCGATCGGGATACCCGCCCTCGCCGGTGCAGGTGAAACTGTTCCACGCCACGGCGGCGCGGGCTTTGGCCAGGATGGTGTGGATGCTCACCGACCCGAAGCTCATGCCGCCGCCGTAGACCGGGATGTCGATGTGGGCCTGCGGACGGCCGTCGTCGCGGTGGTTTAGATCCAGACTGGTGTCGATGTCGGCGGTCGTTGGGGCCGCCACCGGCTCTTCGAGGCTAGGAACCTCGAACTTGAAGCGCATGCTGTCGAACCCGCCGCCCGAGGCTCCCTGGCGGGATTCCAGGTGCGGCGGCGCGGCGTGCCCCGTGGCCGCCTGGCGCCAGTTCGACAGAATCAGGTCGCTCGACCATCGCGGGTCGCCCATGCATTCCGAACTGGGGTTGCGCCGCATTGTGAGCGCATGTTGCGGGCATTGCGCGATGCAGGATTCGGGCCTCTCCGCGCACTCCGGGCCGATGCAACGCTGATCTTGCGGACGCAGCGTGAACGCATACCCGGCGGGCTTGACGTGCACGCCGTAGGAACATACTTCGACGCACCGGCCGCACGAGGCGCAGGCCGCCGAGCGGTCGATCCGATATTTGCCCAGGGCGTTGCGGTAGCGGTCGGGCGCGGGACGGACCTCGCGGACGACGGTTTCCTGGGGCCAGTCGCTGGTTGTGGTCATGCGCTCACCCGCTGCCGGGAGACGCGGCACAGGTCGCCGAACGCCTCCTTCTCGATGTCTTCCAAGAACATGGCGCGCCCCACCTCGCCGCGCAGGCGGCGGACCTCGCGGATTCCCATGGCGCCCAGCACTTCTATCAACTGGCTGTGCCAGGCGCCCATGAGGTTCACGATCCGCTGCGCGGCGTACTCGCCATCGGCCGAGCCGATCTCGGCCGGGCACGAATCGCACGAAGCGCCGGTGCCGCGCGCGTGCCGGCAGACCCGGCATCCCAAGGCCACCAGCAGCGCCGTATCCACGGCCACGAGGTCGGCCCCGCAGATGATTGCCTTGGCCATGTGCTCGGCCAAGGCGATGCCGCCGGCGACGATGAGGGTCACCTCGTCCCGTATGCCTTCCTTGACCAGCCGCCCGTGCACTTCCCGCAGAGCGTCCTTGATATGCCGGCCGGGCCGCCCATTCGCCAGCCGCTCGCGCCCGTGCAAATCGGTGCACAGATGGAAAACCTTGATGCGCTCGCCGGCCAGGTCGAGAATGCGGCCGGCCGCCGCCGGTCCCAGCGGCAGGCGCACCGAGAGAATCACCTGCGGATTGACGTCCAGCGCCTTGCCGGCCAACTCCAGCACTTCCGGGCCATCTTCTATTTGGACCATGCGCACGGCTTTGAGAATCTCGTGGCTCTGGGCGATATCGTCCCGGCCCAGCAGCGGCACGATGTGAGCCTCGGGCGTGGCCTCGGCGGCCGGCATCACCGCCAGAGTCTTGAGCTCCTGGGCCGCCGCCGCGCGCGCTTTGCCCAGGTCGCCGCCCTCCACCTGCCAGGAGGGCATGTCCAGGATCGCCGGGAGCTGGATCTCGAGCAGCCGGGAGGGCGGGGTCAACATCCGGCCATCGGGCGTGAACCGCAGGCGCAGCGGCTTGGGCCCGATATCCACGCTGGTGGAGATGTACTCGCGCCCGTGAATGCCGTCGCGCGTGGGCCGCACGATTTCCGACATGTCGGTCCAGATGGAATCGAATCCCGGCCCGTGAAATCGCCCGCGATAGCCGGCGCCCGAGACCGGAATCTTGCCGGTGTCGGACTGGTTCCAGGTAGTCAGCAGGATGTCCGGCTTCCAGTACTCGTCGCCCAGGTCCAGGAATTCCGGGTTCACGGAGACGCTCAGCAGCCCTTTGGTGCAGCCTTGCACGCAAGAGAGGCAGGCCTTGCATTCGTCCCATGTATCGAGCGGCGCCGCCGGGTCGCGATTGTAGGCCGCTTCGTGCCGGTAAACGTCGTAGAGGCAGCGCAGCTTCACGCAATTGGTGCAGCGCGAGCAGTCCTCCCGCCAATCGATGTTCCCGAACTTGCCGATGCGGCGGAAACGCGGCGGCGTCGGTACTGTGTGAATGTGGTAACGGTCGGGCATACGAAGCCTCGTCTAAGCCAATCCCGCTTTTTCGATTACGTCGGCGGCCAGCGCTTCGCACCCGCCGCTCATGATGTGAATGCCGCGGACGCCGGGAACGCCCTTGAGCGCGGCAGCCATCTCCGCCGCGATGGCGACACCGTCCTTGGGCTGCACAGTCGCGATGATGGCCACCTTCTGGTCCAGCCCCGCCTCGCGGACGGCGTCCATCCAGCGCGTGAAGCCGGCCAGGTCAGACACCGGCTGGGTCAGCAGAAAATCCGCCCCCGCCGCGATCTTCTTCCGCAGACGCAGCAGGCTCAATTCCATCGGTTGCTGGTACGGATGGGCCGCCGCCCCCACCAGAAACTCCGGACGGGGATCGATGGTGTGGCCGTTGAAGCCCTGGCCGTCGCGCATCATCTTCTTAAGGGCCTGGGTGAACTGGATGGAATCGATATCGTAAACGCCGGCCGCCCGCGGGCAGACTCCAAGGGACTGGTGGTCGCCGCTGATGCAGAAGACGGTCGCAATTCCCAACGCCGCCGCGCCCAACGCGTCGTTCTCCAGCGCGATGCGGTTGCGGTCGCGGGTCACCATGGAGAGCACGGCAGGCCGGCCCTCCGCCGCCAGGATTGCGGCACACGCCAGGGCCGAACCGGCGATCTGGCCGCAATTATCGGCCACTACCACCGCGTCCAAACGGGCGGGCAGCAGGGCCGCGAGCTTCTTCACCGCGCCGGCGTCGCCGCTCAGTGGCGGCAGACACTCGGCCGTCACGGCCAGATGGCCGGCGCTCAGCGTCTGGCCCAGTCTACTCTTCGTTGTCGTCATAGCTGATATCCACTTCCTGGCAGATTTCTTCGCCGTGTACGGCCGCGCAAGCTTGGTGCAAAGGGTTGGGGGGCAGTGCCGAGAGGGCCTCGATCACTTGGTCGCGGATGGCGGCCGCCTGGGCGTCGAGCGCCTCGGAATCGAACGCCGGCGCGGGCCTTCCGGCGGCCAAGGCCATGTCTTCCGCCGCCGTGCCCGGCAGGTGGAAGAGCATCAGACGCTCCCCGCCCAGCCCGATTGCGTTGAGAATGGAGCGCAGGTAGTCCGCCCGGCGCGCACAGCGCTTGCTGCCCTCCAGATAGTGGCAGTTGTCCTCCTCGCAGGCGACCATCGCGACCATGTCGGACCCCGACTCGAACGCCTTCAGCACGTGCTCCGGCTGCAGCCGCCCCGTGCAGGCCACCAGGATTTCCCTAACCGGGCAGGGCCAGCCAAACTCCGGGACAGCCGGCCGCGGCCTCCCCGCGGAAGTGGGCGCCTGCCCGGGACGCGCGCAATTGGCACAGATGAAGACCGTGACGGCCCCTGGAGTCGAGGCCAGCACCAACCCACCCCGCGGTGGTGTACGCATACCTGCAACATCCTGATTCATAAGGAGATCTCTCGACGGGGAGAGCGAGTGAGCAGTATATCACAATTTAAGTTATTTGGATATTATTATTCTAAAATATAAGTTTGGCTTATAGTAGATCGGGGATGTGGGTCGATACCGAAGGATCAGGAATTCGTTGAACGCAGGCAGGGCTTGCTCTCGCGATCAATCATGCCCCACCACGTTACGGAGCGGAGGCGCGCGGAGTGTGTGCCGTGTGTGTCCCAGTTCTGAATTACCAGCCGGCCCATCTGGCGGAAATCGGGGACAAGTAGGTCGACGGACTGCGGCTCTTCGGATTCCCGCACGGGGACGCGGAAAAGGAAATCCGTCCCGGCAAGGTTCAGGACGCCGATGCCGATGGGGCCGCTGGTGACCAGGACTTCCACGCGGACGAAGCCGGGTCCCTCACGGGTGGCAGGGATATCGACAGAAAACTCAGCGGAATAGGCCCACGGTTTGGGCGCGGTCTCCATGACGCTCTCGCCGGTTTTGGGATTCACAACCGTGCATCCGGGGTGGATGGTGCTGGTCTTGGGATTGAAGCCGATGGCGATGCGCTCGATTAATTCCGCGGGGATCCGGGACGCTTTCGCGGCGGGCTTGCGCCTCCAGAACTCCGACAGGGCGGCGTACCCGGCGGTCAGACCGGGCCTGGGAAGGGCGCACCCGTGCAGGCGGATCTGGACAGTCAGCTCGTCCTCGAAGCGCAACGGGTGGCGTGCGAAGTCGGATTGACCGGCGCGGCCCCTTTCGTAGACGGTGGTGGCGGCGTAGGAGAATTTGGGATCGATTTGCGCCAGGAGCGACAGGATGAGGTAAGTGTCCTCAGCGGTGACGAGTTGCGGATCCTCGAGGAGCGCGGGGTGCAGCAGGTTGGTCGAGGCCACAAAACAGTTGGACGTGAAGGCGCCGGAGATGGCGAACAGGTCGTCGGTGGCGGTGATGCCGAAGTGGGTGAGGTGGCGGTTGTCGGAGCCGCCT
>Ga0209039_10001067_pt1 | contig 26472 bp, 17 predicted proteins | sample BogFormECP12_OM1_FD_188238 | JGI IMG/M metagenome (GOLD analysis project Ga0209039, IMG submission 188238) | Bog forest soil microbial communities from Calvert Island, British Columbia, Canada - ECP12_OM1 (SPAdes) (version 2) | ecosystem: Environmental > Aquatic > Freshwater > Wetlands > Bog ... | reverse complement strand
CCACATCCTGCTGATGCTCCACACTGGCCAGATAGGAATGCCGCCCGCTCCTGGCGAATTCCTCGTTCTTCTTCGCGGCCCGGGTGTCGCAGGAGTCCGCCCCGCAGGCGATCCGCGCGCAGATCGCCAGACACGCAACCCCGCCGAGAGCCCGCGTCATTGTCCACCTCCGCTGGCGGCCGCCGCCGGCGCCGCGTGGGGGTGAAGGACGGCCATCGCCTGGGCCACGAACTGCGACGCGTCGCCCTCGGTTTTCACCGCGCCCGGGTTCATCTGCGCGGCCACGTCCGGGCGGCTTTGGAGCAGGGCGGCGTGAACCTCCTGCACCTGGTCGAGGTGCAGTTTCGCCGCCGCCGCACTGGCGCGCGAAACGGCGTCCGGCGACAGGTCCACCGGTTGCGCCGCCCAATCCGGGAACTCGTCGCGCGGCGCGGCCAGTTCCAGCAGCGTCAACAAGTCGCTGGCCCACTGTTCCCGGGCGTAGGGAGCGTTCGCCTGGGGGTCGCCGATGAACTGTGCGGTCGCCGTGGCGGGAATGCTCGCGTGCTCGTACAAGGTGTGGTCCACTTTGCCCTTCTGAATGTAAGGCGAAATGGCGATCGCCGGGACCCGCACGCCGTAGCGGTCGAAACCGAAGGGCGGCGCGGTCGAGGTGAAGCCGTCCGTGTGGGCGACCGGCGGCGGCGCCACGTGGTCGAAGATGCCGCCGTGCTCGTCCCAAACCACCAGCAGCAAGGTGGAATGCCAGGTATCGTCATTCGACCGGACGGCCTGGTAGACCTGGCGAACGAAGTTGTCGCCGGCCTGGATATTGTGATCGGGATGCTGGTCGCCCGCGATCACCGGGCCGTTATCGTAGTACGGCGGCTCCACAAACGAGTACGCGGGCAACTGGTTCTTCTTGCAGTCGCTCAGAAAGTCTCCCCACAGTCCGAAGTACTGGCGCTGGCTGTTCAGCAGAAAGGTCAACCCCATGGTGCCGCTCCACGGGGCGTAGTAATAGATCTTGCCCTGGGCGCCCGCGGCCTTCAGCCGCGAATAGATGCTGGGCTTGTTCGAGAAGTACACCGGCGACATGTCCAGGCGCCCGAACGAGGTGCCGAAGTGCGCAAACGCCCGGTTGGGCAGCGTGGGGCCGGGAACCGATGAGAACCACCGGTCGCAGACGGCGTACTCCCGCGCCAGCGCCGCGATATTGGGAACCCGATCCGGCGTGAAGGAGCGCATGATGTCCTGCGGATCGCCGCCCAGCCCCTGGTAACTCAGCGAGAAGCCCGACATGTCCGGATCGCCCGCCGCCGCGCCGAAGGGGACGCCATAGATCTGCAGGTACACGTCATCGGCGTCGTGGCCAGGGTCGATGATCAGTTGGCCCTGATACTCCGCTCCGGAAGTGGTGCGATGCGGTTCGCCCGCGGCATCGCGGTTGGTGTAGAGGTTGTCGGTGATCCCATCGATCTCCGGGTTCTCCATCATCAGGTAACCCAGCAGATGGTCGAATGAACGGTTCTCCATCATCAGCACGACAATGTGCCTGATGTTTGGATTGGGGCCCATAAATCCCTCCTTCTCAGTGCATTGGTGCTATCTTCCTGCATCCGAAGCCGTGGGTCAAGCCCGGCTCCCCCAATCCCACAACCGGACACTGCCCCGCCCCGCCGTGTATGCTAAACACTTGAGAACCCGGCGCCGGAGATTGGCGCCCAGCGTGCGATAACATACGGGCTTCGCCCGACTATCATGCGATCCATCGATTCCCATACGCCCTGCATCCTGATCGCCGACGACCAACCGGATGTGCTGGAGGCGCTGCGCTTCCTGATCAAAGGCGAAGGCTACCAGTCCGAATCCGTCAATTCGCCGGCGGCCGCCATCGACTGCATCGAATCGCGCGACTTTGACGCCGTGCTGATCGACCTGAACTACACGCGCGATACCACCTCCGGGCAGGAAGGGCTGGATCTGCTGCACCGCATCCAGGAAGTGGACGCCACCCTCCCGGTGATCGTCATGACGGCCTGGGGTTCGGTGGAGCTGGCCGTGGAAGCCATGCGCCGCGGGGCGCGCGACTTCATCCAGAAGCCCTGGGAAAATGCGCGCCTCTCGGCCATTCTCAAGACGCAGATCGAGCTCGGCCGGGCGCTGCGCAAGGGTCAGCGCCTCGAAGCGGAGAACCGGGCGCTGCGGGCGGAGCGGTTCCCGCAGTTGATCGCGCAGTCCGCGGCCATGCGCCCGGTGCTGGACGTGATCTCGCGCGTGGGTCCGTCGGACGCCAACGTGCTCATCACGGGCGAAAACGGCACCGGCAAGGGCTTGGTGGCGCAAACCCTGCACTCCGTCTCGCTGCGCTCGGCGCGGCCGCTGGTGACGGTCAACACCGGCGGTCTGGCCGAAGGCATTTTCGAGAGCGAGCTGTTCGGACACGTCAAGGGCGCCTTCACCGACGCCAAGAGCGACCGCGTGGGGCGCTTCGAGATGGCCGAGGGCGGAACCCTCTTCCTGGACGAGATCGCCAACGTTTCGCTGGGCTTGCAGGCCAAGCTGCTGCGCACGCTCGAAACCGGCGACTTCGAGCGGGTGGGCTCCTCCAAGACCCGCCGCGTGGATGTGCGCGTGTTCTCGGCCACCAATGCCGACCTGGCGTCGGCGGTCGCCGAGGGCCGCTTCCGTCAGGACCTGCTGTTCCGTCTGAACACCATCGAGCTCCGCCTGCCACCGCTGCGCGACCGGCGCGAGGACATTCCGGTGCTGGCCGCGCACTTTCTGCGGTCTCACACCGAACGCTATCGCAAGCCCATTACCGGCTTCGACGAAAGCGCCATCAAGACGCTGCTGGCGCACTCCTGGCCGGGCAACGTCCGCGAACTGGACCACGCCGTGGAACGTGCCGTGCTGATGGCCCAGGGCGAGACCATCCGGCACAGCGACCTGGGGCTGCGGGGCGGCCGCGAAGGCCCGCCGCGGCTGGAGGAGATGAGCCTGGAGGACGTCGAGGCCCTGCTCATCAAGAAAGCCCTGGCACGCTTCAACGGCAACGTCAGCCATGCCGCCAGCGCGTTGGGTCTGAGCCGCAGCGCCCTGTACCGGCGCCTGCAGCGCTATGGCCTGTAGGTGTCGCCGGTGCGCGCCCCGGCGATAATAGAAAAATGATCTGCGCCACCAGCGAGTCCGCTCCCTACCAGACCCGGTTCTCCGGCGGCGAACACCAGGGTCTCGCCGATACCACCGCCGGCAAGGGCGGGCAGCACTCCGGCTTCCGGCCGCACGACCTGCTGGAAGCGGCCGTGGCCACTTGCATCAACATGACCGTGCGGATGTACGCGGACCGCCACGGGATCCCGCTTCGCTCCGTGACCGTCAAGGTGAGCCTCGACCGCAGCCACCCCGAGGAGACGGTCTTCCGCTATCGCCTCGATGCGGATGGCGATTTGACCCCGCCACAGGAGGACCGCTTGCAGCTCGCCGCCCGCAACGCGTGCCCGGTCAGCCGGACGCTCTCGAAGCCAATCCGGTTCGCAGCCGGCCCGGCGCCCGGCGACTAGGCGGACATGTGACATCCGGCCGCGAATCTTCCGCTCCCCCGCACAAGGACTCGCTCCTCGGCCACGAGGGACGCATCGTGCTCCTGGCCGTCCTGGCCGGGCTGCCGGGTTCGGTGTCGGCCCTATTGCTGCTGTGGTGTTGGACCGGCGAACACTCGGCGCGCACGGAGTGGACCCTGACGGCGGCCATCCTGCTCGGCTGGATCGGCTTTGCGATGGCGGTGCGGGAGCGCGTGGTCTTCCCTCTGCAGACGGTCTCGAACCTGCTGGCCGCGCTGCGCGAAGGCGACTACTCGGTTCGCGGCCGTTCCCCGCGCTCGGGCGACGCCCTCGGCGATGTGATGCGCGAGATCAACACCCTGGGCGGCACGTTGCGCGAGCAGAGACTGGGGGCGCTGGAGGCCACCACGCTGCTGCGCACCGTGATGCGCGAGATCGACGTGGCCATCTTCGCCTTCGACGAGCACCGCCGGCTGCGCCTGGCCAACCGCGCCGGCGAGCGGCTTCTGGCGCAGGCCCCCGAACAACTCTTGGGCCGCTCCGCCGCGGAGCTGCATCTCGAGATGACTCTGGACGGTCCCGATCAGACCACCTTGCAGGCGTCCTTTCCCGGAGGCGCCGGACGTTTCGGCGTGCGCCGCACGCGCATTCGCGAGCGCGGGCTGCCGCTGGAGCTGGTGGTGATCTCGGACCTGACCAGGGCCTTGAGCGAGCAGGAACTGCTGGCGTGGCAGCGGCTGGTGCGCGTCCTGGGCCACGAGCTGAACAATTCGCTTACGCCCATCAAGTCCATCGCCGGCAGCCTGGCGAGCATCGCCGGGCGCGACCCGCTGCCGGAGGACTGGCGGGAGGACATGCGGCGCGGTCTGAACGTCATCACTTCGCGGTCCCAGAGCCTGAGCCGCTTCATCGGCGCCTATGCGCGGCTGGCCAAGCTGCCGCGCCCGCAGATGCAGCCGCTCGAGGTGGCCGCATGCGTGGGCCGTGCGGCCAGCTTCGAAACCCGGCTGCCGGTGGAAGTGGACGCGGGCGAGCCGGCCACCGTGCAAGGCGACCCGGACCAGTTGGAACAGGTGTTGATCAACCTGATGCGAAACGCCGCCGACGCATCCCTGGCCACCGGCGGCAAGGTCTCGGCCGGTTGGCGGCGCAACGGGGCCATGATCGAGATCTGGGTTGCCGACGAAGGGCCGGGGCTCTCCTCCACGGCCAACCTGTTCGTTCCGTTCTTCACCACCAAGCCCGGAGGATCGGGCATCGGACTGGTGCTGAGCCGGCAGATTGCCGAAGCGCATGGCGGATCGTTGATGCTGGAGAACCGCAGCGACCGCGAAGGCTGCATGGCGCGATTGCGGCTGCCGGCCTGACAACCCGTTCTGGAGGGCATCGTCCGGCTAACCAAGGACAACTTTTCGCGGCGTGCGCATGCTGCTCAAATAGAAAGTACCGGATCGTACCCCAATCGCGGGAGTTTGCATGATGATCGCCGTCGAACCCGAAACAGCAGCGCCGCCTGAGCCGGAATCGCTTGAACAGACCGGGCTTCCCGAATCCATGGTCGAGCACCTCATTCTCAAAATCCTGTATTTCCGCGGCGAGCTTTTCGGGCAGGATCTCTCCCACGCCATCGGTTTGAAGTACAGCGTGATCAACGAACTGGTGGAGGCGCTCAAGCTGCAGCACCTGGTGGTGGTCAAGCGCTCCATCGGCATGGGCAATGTGGGCGCGTTGCTGACCCTCAGCGAAGCCGGCCGGGTGCGCACCCGCGAGTACCTCGAGAACAACATCTACTCCGGTCCGGCGCCGGTGCCGCTGGAGCAATACACCCAGTGGGTCAAGACGCAGCGGCCGAAATCCGGCTGGCTGTCCAAAGAGGCCCTGCGCCAGGCGTTCCGCGGCAAGAGAATGGTGATCACCGAGCGCCTCTTGTCGCAAGTGGGTCCCGCGGTCAGCGCCGGCAGTTCGCTGTTGATTTACGGGAAGCCGGGCGACGGCAAGACGTTCCTCATGGCTTCACTGAACAACCTGGATGCCGCCAAGGTGTTCGTGCCCTACGCCCTGGAGTGCCAGGGCAATATCATTCAGGTCTACGACCCCGTCTACCACGAGCGGGTGGAGGAGGATGCCCCCTCGGTGACGGCGGTCGCGGTGGAGGGCTCCCACGATCATCGTTGGTTGAAATGCCGGCGGCCCTTCATTGTCTCGGGCGGCGAACTTACGTTGGACATGCTCGATCTGCGGTTCAATCAAACATCGAGGGTCTATGAAGCGCCGTTCCAGTTGAAGGCCAATAACGGCATTTACCTGATCGACGACTTCGGACGGCAGCGCGCCACTCCTACCGAGGTCCTCAACCGCTGGATCGTTCCCATGGACCGGAAAGTCGACTACCTCAGTTTCCTCTCGGGCGGCAAGATGACCGTTCCGTTCGAGACGTTCCTGGCGTTCTCCACCAACCTGAATCCGGCCAGCTTCGGCGACGAGGCGTTCCTGCGCCGCATCCAGTACAAACTGTTGATGCGCGGCCCGGCAATGAACGAGTTCGTGAAGATCTTCGAAGAGTACTGTTCGGACCATGGCATTCCCTGCCCCGAAGACGTCCTGCCGAGCTTCATCGAGCGGCATTACACCCGCACCGGCAAGCCCTTCCGCCGCTGCCACCCGCGCGACGTGCTGATCCACGCCGTGAACCTGATGAACTTCGAGAAGCTCCCGCTGGAGCTGACCGACCAGATCCTGGACCGCGCCTTCGACAGTTGTTTCCTGAGCGAAGAGGACACCGGGGCTCCGGCGGAGGCCGCGATTCTCCCATCCGTGGGCCGGACCTGCCTGGACCACTGGGCGGAGAGAGGGGCGTGGATCGCCACCACCTTCGGCTGCGTGTACTTCCTGGCGTCCTTCCGCGATTTCGCCATGGGAGGGTACCGGGATGAGATCTCGGAACAGCAGTTCGGCGTCGACGAGACCTCCCGCACCCTGGCGCTGATGCACCGGCGGGCCTTCCAGGCTTGGATGGGGTTGACACTGGACCAGCAGCGCAGCGACTTCCAACGCTTCCTGCGATCCGCCGAGGGGAGTTCCGCCAACCTGACCGCGGATCGCACCGAAGGGTTCGCCCTGCTGGCGCCGGTTGGCGCCAGCGTGGACGACAGGGCCCGGTTCGTCACCAACCTGGCGACCATCCTGAGCCCCGCGGCGCCGCCGGCGCAGGGTCCCGATTCCGGTGTGCGGATTCCGGCCGTGGAACCGGTCCCTGCCGCATAAGCCCACGGTCCAAGGAACCGCAAGCGAGCCTCGCGGTCATGCAAGATGCGCCCCGCCGCGGATGGCAAGGGGGTAACCCTGGCACGAACGAACTGGGGAAGAGGCGCCAGCCAACCCTCAGGTCAGCCGGTTGGAACGCGCGCAACCTGACCCGAGCCCGGTTTTGTGACGCGGAAGTCATCCGCCGAATGTGCCGGCAGCCGTGAGAATAGGCCGGCGGTCGACCGCCGGCCTCATGCTCATTTACCTGCGAAGTTGATACTGATGTGGGTCTCGTTCTCGACCGGTACGCCGTTCAGCAGGGTGGGCTTATACACCCACCGCATCACCGCCTCCTGGGCCGCCTTCTGCAAGATCGGCGGGCCTTTCAGCACTTTGACGCCCCTGACTCTGCCATCCACGCCGATGGTCGCCACCAGTTCGACGATGCCCTTCTGGCCCATCTGCTGCGCGGCCTTCGGATACTCGGGATCGACCTTGTAGACCAACACCGCCTGGCTGATCTGGCTTGCCCCGGACTTGGAGGCCGAAGGCGGCGGCGGCGGGGCAGCACCCTGTTTGGGAGGAGGCGGCGCAATACCGCTCAGATTGCCGCCGGGCAAAGAAGCCGTCTGCGGCGCGGCGCCGCCAATCGTGGGAGCGTCGGGCAGGGCGCCGGAGAGGTCCGTGGGACTCGCCGGACGAAGCTTGCCCAACGAGGCCGCATCGAACTTGCGCGTGGCCTTCTCCGCCGCTGCGGGAGCCGGCTCGGCTGGAGTAGCTGGAGCGGCGGTTTCCGGCGCGGCAGTGTCAGCCTTGGTCGCGGCAGGAGGCGTGGTCGTCTTGGCGGAAGCGGAGGTAGCCTTCGGGTCGTCCATCGGTGAAGGACGCGGATGGAGCACGCGCTGGCCACCCTTGCCGATCTCGACTCCCTTCTCGTCCGTTACACTCATCTGAAAACTCACGTCTTGCGTCTGCGGCGAATACACAACACCCAAACCGCTGGTGAGCTGCTCGCGATCGATCTCGTAGTTCTGATGGCTTTCGCCGTCGAACACCTGCAATACGCCATGCTTGCCGTTCTTGGCGCCGTAAGAATCGCGGTTCCAGGTCAACAGCAGATCCGGCCCGGAATGTTCCACGCGCAACCCCAGATCCGTGGTGTCGGAAGCCCCGGTTGGAACCCGCCCGCCTTTGTGAAATCCCGGATACAGCATATAACCGCCGCCCAGCACCGCGGCGATGGCGAGGGCAGCCACAACCCACACCAGCTTGCTTCCGCCACCCGCGGACGCGGCCGCGGCGGAACTCGCCTCGGCTTCCGCAAAGGCTTTCGGTACAGCCAGTTCGCCGCGCTTCGCCGCGGGCTTTTCCGGCGCCTTCTCCGGTTTCTTCTCGACCTTCTCTGCCTCTGCCTTCTTCTCTACCTTCTTCTCGGCGGGCTTCTCGACCTTCTTCTCGGGGGCGCGCATCGCCGGCTCGGCAGGCGGTTTCGCCGCGGGAGCCGGAGTTGAAGCCTGCACGGGAGCCGGTTGCGGTGCCTCCATCACAGGCGTGGGAGCCGGCTGGGCAACGGGTTCCGGCGGGGGAACGGCAATTTCCCGCCGCGATGCGATAGGTACGATCTGCCCGCGAACCGGCGGCTTCTGCGCCGCTGGGGCGGACGCCGCGGCACTCGCGGGCGGTTCGGCGGCGGCGGCGGTCTCGATCTTCGGCGGGTTTGCGGTCGGCGTGAGCTGCGAGGAGCGGAATGGGAACTCCAGGTAGCTGCCCTCGGCGCGAATGATTCCGTTCTCGCGGATAAAGATGGCGCCCGTCGACGGCTTGCTGGCAAAAGGCCGAATCAAAAGGGAGAACTGGTGGGGCTCGCGGAACCGCGCATCCAGGAAAGCCCCGTCGTCGGGGTCAAGCGAGAGACCCTTCCGGGTATGGCTTCGGAAATAGCCCACAACTCGCGGTCCGGAGCCGCTGTACTGCTCCATGACCCGTTCGAACCGCCCCATGTCGGCTTCCGAGAGCCGGTACAGGGGGCCGCGGCTGTAGTCGCAGGAGATGATCTCGAAATTCTCGACCAGGACCACCAGCGGGCCGCCCTGGCCGCTGCGGCCCACTAAAAGGCCGCCTATCTCCGAGCCACGCGACGTCAGCGAACGGAAATTCTCTACGACCAGATTCTCCAGCCGGTCTATCAATTCGAAGGGCAGATAGACTGATACCGGCTTCTGCGGGACTTCCCAAAGGTACCCCGGTCGGGCGGGCGACTCTGCGAGGTTGCGTTCCACTCGCGCGGTAGATTCGATCATGGCTAATGCCTCCGGCGGCGCCAAGGCTTCCACAGCGCCGTCTCTGGGTAGATTTTACCGGAATTTGGCCCCGAAGATTCAAGTTTTTTGCCCTATTAACCAAAATCAACACAGTACTTGGAGTAACATCAAACTGGGGTTAAGGCTGTTTATATCAACATATTAACCTTCGTTATCAGACACACGTTGTCACCATTTATTGTGGTAATTTCGAAAAATTTTCCCTATACTTTACCCGAAAATGACTGGGCGAACTTGTCAGTTCTGCGGAAAGCCTCTCAGCCGGCTGCGGGCCGGGGGCGACGAGTATTGCTCTAAAGAGCATAGGAACCAGCACCGCCTGCGCATGGGCATGGACCGGTTGATGGAAGCCAACAAGGTGGCCAGCCTCATGCGCCGCCGGGAGAACTTGAAGCCCATCAATCTGGTTCAGCCCGAGAGCACCTCGTTGCTGGACAGCCGCAGTTTCCCGGCGGCGCAGATCGCGACCAACCGCAACGCGGTGATGGAGTTCAAGCCGCTGTCCGCCGCCCTGCCTAAGACGCGCGTGATTCGCGCCGCGCCTGGCTTCCAGATCCTCCGGAACAACAGCGTGGCCGGAGATGCCGAGCAGCGGCTCATGGGACGTAACGGCACGCGCATGCGGACTCGATCCCTGGCGGTTCCAAGAATCGCGCGCAAGGTGAAAACCAGGGTAGCCGTACAGCAGGCGCAGTGGGCCAGGCTGCGGCAGGGCGTAACGCCGCGGGAGACCGGCCGGCGCCTCTGCGATGCGCTGCCGATCGGCAAACGCAGGCCGGCATTCGGCCATTCGCTGCTCCAGCGGCGTCCTTCAATCGCTCCGCCCTTCGTCCAGTCCTGCCGCGTCCGCACGTTGGACGTCGACGCGATCATCGGCAGGGATCTGTGTAAATCGCAGTCTAGAGGATTCCGGCCCCCGCATCTCCGCCGGCGCGCGGTGGTGGTCCTGCCCAAGAGAAGGAGCGCGCTCGACTGGAACGACTCCCCGCACGATCTTGAATTGGCGCGGCTTTTCCCGCCGCCCAAACCACCGCTGGCGAAACAGCCCATGCCGGTGAGAGAGCCCCGTTTCCCGGCGGCGCCCTCGCCCGCCGGCAGAGGGAGCCGCGTGTGGCCATTGGGGCGTCCTCCCATGATTGGAGAGTTCGCGCAACTCGACATCCCGCCGCTGGTGCTGCGCGTGCCGGGGATGAGATTCAACTCGGCCCCGTTGGAATCTTCGCTCCACTGCGCCTGGTACCGCAGCTCGCCTTCCATGAGCTCGGGCTACTCCAAAGACAAGGACAAAGGCAAAGACAAGGACGTCGAATCGAAGAGTGCGTCGGCTGCGGCTGCGGCCGGATCCAAATCCCCGAAGCCTGCGGATCTCCGGATGGAAGAGCATTTCGAGTCCGGTTGCGGCAACTGGGTGGGCGATGTGGCGGATTGGCGCCTGGATGCGGCCGGCGCCCGCACTGGTTCGTTGGCCCTGTTCGCGCCTTCCATTGAGTTGATCGACTACGAGTTGGAGTTCCTGGTCAGGGTCGAAAAGTTCAGTATTACCTGGGTGTTCCGCGCGGCTGAGCTGAGCGATTACTATCGCGCGGTTCTGCGCGTCAACCCCAAGGGCGGTTACCTGTTCGAGCGAACCACGGTGATCGGGGGGGTGGCCGAACCGGTGGTCAGCAAGCCGGTGACGGTCAGCAGCAACGCGCGGACGGCTCTGGCTGTTCGCACGGTGGTTAAGGGCAAGGATTTCGCGGTCTTCCTCGAAGGGCAGGCCGTCGATCAGTGGAGCGATGACCGGCTACCCATTGGGGGAGTCGGATTTGGAAGCGCGCCGGATGACCGTGCGCGACTGTATTGGATGAGGCTGACCTATGCGGACAGCCCCGGCCTTAAGGATGGGAAGCGATGAGTACGACAGTGATTCGAAGCGTTAAGGTGCCAAGCCCCCGGCAGACTGACTTGGAGGTGCTGGACAAAGATGGAGGAGCCGCGCCCGCCAAGGGCGGATTCCTGGCCCGCGCCGTGTCGCTGCATCTCGCAGGCCGGCGGGAAGAAGCGTTGCAGCAGTTGCAACGCGCCATAGCCGCCAACGAAGCGTCTCCCGAGATTTATCGTGCCATGGGGCACGTGCAGTTTGAGTTGGGCACGTTCCAGGACGCCGCCCGCAGTTACCGGTCCCTGGTTCAGTTGAAGCCGCAGTACGCCACCGGCTGGTTCAACCTGGCCGTGTGCCACGAGCGCATGGGCGCCTCCGACAATGCTTGCGAGGCGTTCCACAAGGCAGTCACGCTGGATCCGTCGAATTTCGACGGCCATCTCGGTTTGGGCGTGTGCCACCTCCGCCTGGAGGATCCCAAGTCGGCCCTGTTCGCCTTCGAACGCTGCCTGGAGCTGGCGCCCAACAACCAGGACGCCATCTTCGGCAAGGCCGCGGCCATGCAGTCGATGGGCCACGCCGAAGAGGCCTCGAAACTGTACCAGCAGATTCTGGAACGTGACCCGGATTCCGAGGAATCGCTCTCCAACTTGATCCTCATCGGCATGGCGAAGGAAGACTTCGACATGGTCCGCGAGTACTCGGAGCGCTTGCTGGATCTTCGGCCCGATTCCACCGTCGCTCTGGAAGGTCTGGCGGCGTGGGCTTGCGCGGCGGGCGAGCACGCCCTCACGGCCAAGTTCTGCACGCTGCTGGTGTCCGCCGTTCCCGGCCACTTCGAAGGCTGGTTCAACCTGGCGCTGGCCCATCAGAAATCGGGACGCTGGGAGCAGGCGGCGGAGGCTTACGAGGAGGCTCTCAAGCTGAAGCCGAAATCGCCGGAAACGCTCACCAACCTGGGCATCGTGCAGGAGCAGTTGCACGACCTGACAGCCGCGCGCGCCACCTATGAACGCGCCATGCAGGCCGCTCCCGACGCCATCGCCCCGCTCTGGAACATGGCCCTGCTGCTGGAACACAACGACCAGCCGGAGGAAGCCGAGCGCTGGTACAAACTGGTGCTGGAGAAGGCGCCGAAGGAAGAGGAAGCCCGCTTCCGCCTGGGGTACCTGCGGTTGCAGCGGTCGGATCATCGCGGCGCCGCCGAGGCTTTCGAAGGCTGCCTGAAATTCCGGCCCAACTGGCCCGAAGCCTACGCCAACCTGGCGCTGGCCTACATCGGCCTGGAAGAACGCGAACGCGCCGAGCGCATCTACGAGAAGATGCTCGAGACCGACCCCAAGAACGTCGACGCCCTGCGGGGGTTGGCCGCCCTGACCATTCACTCCAACGATTTCGAGTCCGCCCTGGAGTACCACGTCCGGCTGATCGATCTCGGCGAGAACTCCGCCGAGGTGCTCTACAACACCGGACTCATGCATGAAAAGAACGGCCGCCTCGACAAAGCTGTCGCGATGTATCGCGAGGCCCTGGCCCAACAGCCCGAAATGCCCGAAGCGTTACTCAATCTTGGGCGTATACTGGAGACTAACGGGAGATCCGACGAAGCGCGCTCCTGCTGGGGCAAGGCCCTGGAAGCCGAACCCGCACTGGCGCAAGGATATTTCGGTCCAGCTATCGAGTAGAATGTGTTGATGGTCGAGCCATCGACGGTTTTGCTGGAGTTTCTGGCTTGGTTCGTCTGGTTGGCTTGTTTCGGCCTCATCCAGAAACGTGTCTGCGCCAGATGCCCCGCTATCCGTTCGGTTTGCCGCAAGGCCTACATGTTCACCATGGTCTTGCCCATCCTCACGGCCATCTGGCTGATGGTCCGTTCCGGCAGCGGGGCTGATCTGTTTGCGGTTCTCAACCGCGCGTTTGGCGCGGGGGTCTTCGCCCAGACGTTTCTGCGATCCGCGGTCCTGTTGAAATGGCTGGTAGCGAGTGGTCTCCCCTACCACGCGGCCATGCCCGCCCAAGGCGCGGCAACCGCCCTGTACGCCGAGACCGACATGGTGGCGCTGGTGGGGGTGTTGGGCCACTCGCTGCGCGAACCCGCGGCCCAGGAAGACACCCCCAAACTTCCGCACGACCCGGAGTGATGCCCGGTCAGCGGCTGCCCACCGGCGGATGGACCACCCGCAGGACACCGTTGCCGATCTCGACTCCCTTCTCGTCGGTTACGCTCAGGTGGAAGCTCACGTTGTTCGTTAGCGGCGAATACACCAGGCCACGACCGTTGGTGAGCTGCTCGCGGTCAATCTCGTAAGTCTGGTGGCTCTCGCCGTCGGACACCTGCAACACGGCATGCCTGCCGTTCCTGGCGACGTAGGAGTCGAGGTTCCAGGTCAACACCAGATCGCGCCCGGAGTATTCCACGCGCAGCCCGAGAGTTGAAGGGCCAAGCCACCCCACCTGTGCCTCGGACGAATACTGTGGCTCGGTTGGCTGTTCGGCCAGGGAAAAACTCACGTCGATGGTGGTTTCCACTTCCACCGGCTGGCCGTTCAACAGCGTCGGCTTGTATCTCCACTGGCGGACGGCTTCCATCGCCGCCGGCGCCAGCAGCGGATGGGCCGGTGGAATCACGGTCAAGGTCTGGACCGCGCCGTCCTTCGAGATGAAGGCGTGCAGGCTCACCACGCCCGAAATCCTCGCCTTCTTGGCCAGGTCCGGATACGCCGGCTTGGGCCCATAGACGAGCAAGGCGGCCTCAACGTTACCGCCGACCTGGATGCGCCCAGGCACTTGGTCCAGCGGGGCTGAAGATGCGGCGCCCGGGGTGACCGTGACCGTGCCGGCCGCCATGGATGCCTGCGCGGTGTCCGCCAGGCTGACGATCAGGGTGGTCTCGCCGTTATGGGTTTGCCAGGAGACCCGCAAGTGTTTGTCGAAAGCGCGGGCCGCCGCCGCGATCCTGGCCACCATGTCGTATGAACAGGCATCGCCCACGCGCACCGGCAGGGCCGCCTGCAGGTCGCTGCGCGCCTGGCCGGAGAGCCCGCGTATGTCGATGCTCACGATGTGAGACGAATTCAACCCCGCCACGGCGGACGCGGCCCGCTCTTGGCCCGGCCCCGCCAGCGCCGCAACAGTGGCTTCCGCCCCCTGGGCCGCCAGTTCCGCGCGGAACTCGGGAGAGAGATGCCCCGAAGCTGCCGGGGCCTGCGCCGGCGACGGCAACTGGAAGCTCACCGTCACCGTCCGCGTTCCGCCGGCCGAGTCCTTCGTGAAATGCCAGCCCAGCACCGATTCCAGCACCGCCTTGCGCAGCTCGTCCGGCCCGCCGACGATGTTCGCGTCCATCACGGCGCCGTCGGCGTCCAGCCTCACTTGGGCCGCTACCGTTCCCTGTACCCCCTTGGCGGCCGCCTCGGCGGGATACCGCACGGGCGTCCGGTGCAGCAGTTGGGCGCCGCCCAGTTCGACCGAGATCCCCGCGCCATCCGCCACGATCTGCGGCTCGGCCGCCAGCGGAAACGCCGCCGTTACGAACCAGCCCGCCGCAGCCAGCAGGCCGAGGCTCACCGTCAAAGTCGCAATCAATCTCGTTCTGGACATACGAATCTCCCGCACCACCGCAATCACCCTTTGTTTGAGATGCCGCCTACGCAGAAACAGCGGCGCGGGCGCCAGGTCCGGTTGCATGCGCGCCCCCGCCACCGCCAGCAGCGCGTCCACATACTGCTCGCGCGCCTGCGTCCGCTCCACCACTTCCCGGTCCACCGCCTGCTCGCGCGCCAGTTGGATCTCGCCCAGCAGCCACCAGATGGCCGGGTGAAACCAGAAAACCGCGCGCACCAATTCTTCCGCCACCGTGAACGCCCAGTCGTGGCGCTCCACGTGCAGCGCTTCGTGACACAGCACCGCCTCCTGCATCGCCGGAGGCATCTCCTCGAAGTTGCGCGGCAGCAGCACCACCGGATACCGCAACCCGAATGTCACCGGACTTCCGATGTCCTCGGAGACGCGGTAGTCCGGCCGCCGGCCAAATGCCACCGCCGGGCCGCGCCAGGGCGTCGAGTGCCGGCGGTACCGCCGCAGTTTCCCGAACCCCACCGCCAGCCAGCCGAGCCGCGCCAGCACCCCCGCCGCCAGTATGAGCAGCCCGATCTCGCCCAGCGACCAGCGCGTCTCCGTCCGGGACACCGGCATCGGCGCCGCCGGAGCCACCGGAGTCATCCGAGCCGCGGGCGCCGCCGCCGGCGTGCTCACCGTCACCATGGCCCGCCTCCACGGCCGCGTCTGCGGCAGCACCAGGCAGGCCGCCAGCAGCAGTTGCAGGTAGACCAGACGCGCCTTCGGCAGCCGCAACCGCAGCACCGCCGGTACCAGTGACGCCACCCCTACCAGCAGCCCGATCTGCAGGCTGTAGGCCACCACGTTTTCCCACGCCAATGCCGTGTTCATACCTTCCTCCGCACGTTTGCGATCTCTTCCAGCTCTTCCGGCGTCAGCTTGTGATCCTCCACCAGGTGCACCAGCAGCGGCTGCGCCGATCCGTTGAAAACCCGGTTGACGAACTCCTTGACCATGGCTCCGATCACCTGGCGCTTGGGTTGCGCCGGCCGGTAAACGTACGCCCGGTCCAACTCGGTCTTCTTGAGGTACTTCTTGCGCTCCAGGATCTTCATCATGGTCATGACCGTGGTGTAGGCGACTTTGCGCCTCTCCAGCAGCGTCTCATAGACGTCGCGAACGGTGGCGCTTTCGCGCTCCCATACGATCTTCATGATCTCCAGTTCCTGTCCGGTCAATGTGCCGCTCGGATGCCTCATACTAGTTATTTAGTACTAATCCACTGCGATGTCAAGCGAAATCCGCGGGAGACGGAACGCGGCGTCGCGGGGCGGACGCGCTCGTCCGCATCCGGCCCCTGGCCGGCTATCGCTACGCGCCAGGGTATCGATCCTGCGACGGGACTGCGGGTCCGGGGGGACCGGCGCGGACCTGGGTGCCCGCCCCACAAAGGCGCGCCCCGCGCTGGCGTGCGCGGACGGCCGGCCAGCGGTTATAATCTCCAGTCGGAAGGAGATTCTGGAATGAACCTGCGATTGACTGTGCTGCTGGTAACGGCGCACCTCGGTGTCCTGCTGGCCGCCGACGCCCGGCAGAAGGGCGCCGATCATTGGGTGGCCACCTGGGCCACGGCGGAAGCCCTGGTCCGGATACAGCCTCCGGCCCAGCCCGCGGCGCCGCCCAGAAACGCTCCGGCGGGCGCGCAAGGCTTCCACAACCAGACCGTGCGCATGGCGGCGCACGTCAGCATCGGTGGACGCCGGCTGCGGGTGAAGGTCGCCAACGCCTTCGGCGCAGCGCCGCTGGTGGTGGGCGCGGCGCACATCGCCCTGCGCGCCAAGGATTCGGAGATCGTCGCCGCGTCGGACCACGCTCTTTCGTTCGCCGGCAAGCCGGGCTGCGTGATCGGTCCGGGAATCGTGACGATGAGCGACCCCGTGGACATGACCGTGGCCCCGCTGGCCGACCTCTCCGTGAGCCTCTATTTCCCCGGCGAAACCGGGCCCCCTACAGGCCATTCCACCGCGCTGCACTACACCTACATCAAGGAAGGCGACTCGACCGGCGCGGCCTCCATGGCCGATGCGGAGAAGACCCAGCAGTATTACTGGCTGGCGGGTATCGATGTCCTGGCGCCCGCTGACGCGGCCGCGATTGTGGCCTTCGGCGATTCCATCACCGACGGCGCGCGATCCGAGACGGAGACCAACCACAGTTGGCCGGCACTGCTGGGGGCGCGGTTGGCCGCCGGCAAATCGGCGGCGCACATCGGCGTGGCCAACATGGGGATCGGCGGCAACCGTGTTTTGCGCGACAACGCCGGCGCGAGCGCGCTGGCGCGCTTCGATAGAGACGTGCTGAGCCAGTCGGGCGTGAAGTGGGTGATGATCCTGGAAGGCATCAACGACATCGGCCGCGGGGCCACCACGCCCGCCGAGGCGGTGACGGCGGAAGAGTTGATCGCCGCGCACAATATGCTCATCGAGATGGCGCATTCTCACGGCATTCGGGCCATCGGCTGCACTCTGACCCCGTATGAGGGCGCGGCATACTTCAGCGCGGCCGGCGAGACCGTCCGTGAAGCCCTGAACGCGTGGATCCGCACCGGCGGCGCCTACGATTCGGTGGTGGACTTCGAGGCGGCCACGCGCGATTCCGCCCATCCCACGCATTTCCGCGCCGATCTCGACCCCGGCGACCACCTTCACCCCAACAACGCGGGGTATGAGGCCATGGCTAATGCCGTGGATCTCTCGGTTTTCGGCGGGAAGAAGAAGTAGTGGCAGTACCTGCTCCCGGCGCGCTCTGGGGGTTGCAACCCCGGCGAACACCTCCGCCGGAAGGTGGCTCTTCCGGAGTTCGCTGGGCAAACCGTTCCCCAAGCTGCTTTTGGGTTAAAAACAGTTTCATTTGACACAGTTTCACAATTTTCCCCTGGTACCCCTGGTACCCGCAATTGCGGGATGTTCCTGACACGCAACTCGCCGTACCCGCATGCGAAATTTAAGTGGCTGAAAAAGCGGGGAATTCGGTTAAAGTAGAGTGTAGATTGACAATGATTAAGGCTCCCATGCCGCAGCTTGGCGGTGCTAACCGGCGGGCGCTGGATTTGGCCCGAGTGCTCCTGGTGCATGGTGAATTGGCGCCGCGTTTAGCCCTACAAACCATCCTGCAGGCCGGGGGATACTCCGTGGATGTGGCTGCCAGCCCGTCCGAGGCCTATGCCAAGCTCGACGAAGGACAGTACGAACTGGTCTTGAGCGGTCCGGAGTTCGGATCGCGGCAGGGCCGCAATGTGTTGGCCTATGCCCGCGTCAAGAACTATCACCCGGCGACTGCGGTAGTGACTTCCTATGAGCCAAGTCTGGTCAAGCGGCGGTCGAAGCAGCTCAACCACCAGGTGGCGATTCACACCGAGAACCTGCCGAACCTCTTGGGAGAAGTGGCGGAGCTAATCGGCGTGCGCGCCAGCAGGCGCTATCGGCCTCTCCACAACGCCGTCTGACTTGACGCCACCGCTCAGCCCCCTCACTGTACGGCGATGTAAAAGTTCTGCGTGCCGGGTGCGCCCCCCAGGTTGAACGTCACCGCGACCTTGTCGCTGGAGGCCACCTGCGGCACCACCACGTTGAACTGGTACAGGCCCACGAAGCCGGGCGCCAGCCCAAGGTACGTCACCGCAGCCTGGGTACCGCCGATGAAGATCTGGAGCGGCAGCGAGAGGGTGTTCTGCGCCTGCACGATCTGGCCGGCAGAAACATCCCCGTTCACGCTTCCGAATCCGATGCCGTACAGGATGATGGTATCTCCCACCTTGGCGCGCTGCGACGCGATACCGGCTACCGCTCCCGGTGGCATGACGTAGGTCGTGCCGTTGGGGAAAAGAGCACCCAGGTACTGCGCGCCGTTGACCAGGAACAGTGGCGGGGCGAACAGTCCGGGTTGGGTGGCGTTGACGTTGACCGTGTACGCCGGGCTGCTCCCGTAAGCGGTTTTCACGATGAGTTGCTGCTGGCCGCTGGGGACATTCGAGGGAACCTGCACGTTCACCTGGCCGCCGCCGATGTAGCCGAGGTATGCCGTCTGGCCGCCGATGGTCACCGTGGTGCCGTCCAGGTTGGTTGGCGCGGCCAGGCCCACGAAATCGCCGGCACTCCATTGACGGCTGTCGATCGCCAGGTTGGAGCCGTAGATCTCGATCCACGAGCCGGGGGCGATGGAGGGGAAAGCGCCGAATTGGCCGGCGCTTTGCACGGCGGAGACCGTGGGCGGGTTGGGCGTCAACATGCGGATCACGTTGTTGCTCGAATCGGCGATATAGACCTTGCCGGTCGAGGAATCCACCGCCACTCCCGTCGGAAAATTCAGCTTGGCGTTGGAGGCGATGAATCCGTCGCCGGTGTACCCTACGCCGGTGCCGCCGGCGATGGTATGAATGATCCCGTCGGTGGTGATTTCGCGGATGCGGCTGTTGCCGTAATCGGCGATGAAAATGTCGCCCGAGGAGTCCAGTGCGACAGCCCAGGGATGGCTCAGCAGGGCCTTGGTAGCCGGCCCGCCATCGCCCGCGCTGCCGGAGGTGCCGGTCCCCGCGATAGTCGTGATGGCGCCGTTGGTTGCCACGCGCCGGATGCGATTGTTCCCGTAGTCCGCGATATAGAGGTTGCCCGCGGCGTCGACCGCCAGGCCCTCGGGCCGGTTGATGCTGGCACTCAGCGCCGGGCCGTTATCGCCGCCGTAAGTGTTGTATCCGGTACCGGCGTAGGTGGTGACGTTCCCGGTCACCGGGCTTACCACGCGGACCCGGTTGTTATTGCTGTCCGAGATATAGACATTGCCCGCCGCATCCACCGCTACGCCGAACGGATTGCTGAACTCGGCGTTGATGGCCACGATGTTGTCGATATAGCCGTTCGAGTTGTTGCCGGCCACCGTCTGAATGGTGCCGGTGGCGGCGTAGACCTCGCGCACCACTTGATTCAGCAGGTCGGCGATGAAGAAGTTGCCAGAAGTGTCGAAGCACAGTCCGTACGGGCTGTCGAACAGGGCATTGCCGACGGGACCGCCGTCGCCGCTGAAGCCGGCGTTGGCCTTTCCACCCAAGGTGGTGATGATGCCGTTCGAAATCTTGCGAATCTTGTTGTTGTTGCTGTCGGAAATGTAGATGTTGTGCGACGAATCGATCGCCAGGGAGATGGGAGCGTTGAGGAATGCGTTGACGGCCGGCCCGCCGTCTCCGGCCGAACCAGCGGTGGTGGAATAGGCGATACCTCCCGTTCCGGCGATGGTGGTAATGGTGTAGGCGGCCGGCTGCGCCAGAAGCATGGCGGGCAGGAAGAGCCACACTGCTCTGCCTGCGACACGGAAGATGCTCCGGTGAAAACCAATTCGACGCGTCTGGTCCGGTTCTACGGAATTGCGAGACACTCCAAACCTCCCTGGTGGTACGAGACCGCTTCGAGTACTAATTGGACGGGCCTTCGTCAAGAAGCGTTACAGTCAATCGCCGCTCCGGACGATCCGATGCGGGCACATACAAATCCTAGCAAACACTCCAGATCCGCGTCCATTGCAGGACCGGAGCCGGGAGCGCCGAAGGCGCTCCCAGGGGAGGCCGCAACCGCCCGAAGGCGTAGGTGAAAAAGGGGGCAGTGCCGCCCCCGGGCTTGCGGGCGGGTGGACGCCGGCCTAGTGGCCGTGTCCGCCGCCCGAGGAACCGTGTCCGGCCGAGGAGGATGCCGCCGCGGCAGACGAAGTGGACCCCATCGAACTTGACGGCGCGGAACTCACCGCCGATACCGAGTTCGAAACTCCCGAGCTCCCATTGGAGGCAGCCGAGGCGGTGCTGTATGGCGCCGAGCCATAACCCGAATTGCCGCCGCCGCCACCCGAGTACACGGGCGGGTGGTAGTACGCCTGCCCGACGGTGTTTGGGCTCCAATACCGGTAGCCGTACGGACTATTATACGAGCCGTAGCAGGGGACGTAGGTGTACACGCCATACCATGGGTTCCAAACCCAGCCGCATAGCCCCATTCCCATTCCCATCCCCATGCCGAAAGTGAACGTCGGCCGCGAAGAGGCCGATTTGGCAGCCGAAGGATTCGCCATGGCCAGAACCATGCCCCGATGGCCGCTCCAGCGGTCCAGCGAATCGGTATCCTCGATATTGAACTTCTCGGCGGTTGCAGTATCGCCAACCAGGCTGATTGCCTTCCCGCCCGGCACCAGGATGACTTCCCCCGTCTCCGCGCCCAGTTTCACGTCCGCCAGACCTTTGAACACTCTCAGCCGCCCCGGTTCGGCGTCGAAGCGGTAGATGCCCATCTTGGAAAGACCCACCATCCCGGATTTGCAGACCACCGTGACGGAAGTGTCCTTCTCCACGTTGTCGGCCTCCACCACGGCGGCGCCGGTGAGCAACTCCAGCCGGGTGTCGATCAACCGGTTGGTGATCATCTTCAGGGAACTGTTCTCGCCCAGGCGCAGCACCACTCCCGGGGTCAACAGAACTTCGGCGCGCCCATCCTCGGTGCGCAACGTGCTGTTTTCCTTGATCTGCGGGAAGTGCACGGTGGAGAACTCCAGCCGCTCGTTATCCAGATAAACCTGGCCTTCCAGATACGCGACCGCTCCCGATTTGGCGGAAGTCACCGGCTGCGCCACCGCCGGCCCAATCCCCAGCGCGACAATCACCGCAAACGGCGCCAACGTCCGAATGGGCATGATCACCACCTCACTACCTTAAGCTTGATCGGGATTCGGCGGGTTGTCAAGATTCCAGCCGTAGCCATTTAGGGCCTCTAAGCGGCCGCCACGGGAATTTACAGGCGCACGATGCGCTCCGAACGGAAACCCTTGAGGGCGTTGCGTGTATCGACAATCAGGCGCGAGCGCTCCACCATGGCCGCGTAGTCGAAGGCGCTGTGGTCGGTGACGATCACCACGCAATCGGCCTCCCCCGCCGCTTCCTCCGGAAGCGACCGCAAATCCAGCTCGTCCAGCGCCACCCGCGGCACGTGGGGGTCGCTGTAGCTCACCACCGCGCCGCGCCGCCGGAGCAGCAGCATCACGTCGAGCGCGGGGGATTCCCGCAGGTCGTCGATGTCCTTCTTGTACGCCACACCCATGACGTGAATGCGGGTGCCCTTCACCGGCTTCCCCAGATCGTTGAGCGCGTTCTGCACCTTGTCGGCCACGAACTGCGGCATCTGTCCGTTAATGTACCCCGCCAGTTCGATGAAACGGGCCTCGATGCCGGCTTGCTTGGTCTTCCACGACAGGTAGAAGGGATCGATGGGGATGCAGTGCCCGCCCAGCCCCGGCCCCGGGTAGAACGGCATGAAGCCGAACGGCTTGGTGGCGGCGGCGTCGATCACCTCCCAGACGTCGATCCCCATGCGATCGCACATCAGCGCGATTTCGTTCGCCAGCCCGATATTGATCATACGGAAGGTGTTTTCCAGCAGCTTGACCATCTCGGCCACTTGCGTGGAACTCACCGGCACAACCCGCTCCAGCGCAGTAGCGTAGAACAGGCGGCCCATCCCGGTACACGCCGGGGTGACTCCGCCCACCACTTTCGGGATGTTGGCCGTCTGGTATTGCGGGTTGCCCGGGTCGACGCGCTCCGGAGAAAAGCACAGAAAGAAATCGCGGCCCACTTCGAGCCCCGTCTTCGACAACATGGGCAGCACGACTTCGTCGGTAGTGCCCGGGTAAGTGGTGGATTCCAGAATCACCAGCATGCCGGGGTGAAAGTGCCGCGCAATTTCCTGGCAGGACGAGACGATGAAGCTCATGTCGGGGTCCTTGGTCTTGCGCAACGGCGTGGGCACGCAGATATTGATGGTGTCCAGATCGCGCGCCGCGCCGAAATCGCAGGTGGCCCGCAAGCGCCCGGATTCGACCAGCGGCGCCAGCACGGCGCTGGGGATGTCGCCGATGTACGAATCGCCGGCATTCACCCGGCGCGCTTTTTCCGGGCTGATATCGATTCCGGTGACGTGGAATCCGGCCTTTGCAAACTCCACGGCCAGTGGAAGACCCACGTATCCCAGCCCCACCACGCCCACCCGGGCCGTACGGGCGCCGATCTTCTCCGCCAGAACCTTCGCTGTGCCTTCGGCCTCCATTAATGTGTCCGCCATCAGACGCCATTCTCTCACATGGCGCCGCCGGCGCCGTCAGCGCGCCCCTCCGCCGCAAACGCAGGCGTCCCTGACGGCGCAAGTACCATGACCGCGAAATTCGGCACTACCGCGAAACCGCTGGCTGAGAAGCCGTGAAGCGGCCAGCCGAGCGGAAGCCGGCAATGGAGGAGTCGGAAGTAAACGCTTCGCACCGCCGATGAACTCCGCCCCCGATCCTGTGCTTGCCCCACAGCGGCCCCGCCCGCTCTTGAGGCGATTCACCGACGCCTGGAGGTCCAGGCCGCCGAGCGGCAGAAATCCCCCGGGGGAGGGCCTGGCAGGTTCAGTACTGACGGAAGTTCCGCGGAACTGGAGGCTTCCGCTTCGCTCCGGCAGTCTTGCAGCTCGCGCAGCCGGGCAATCCGCGCTTGGCAAAGAGGGTGGGCGGGCGTATACTGAACAGGACCCGGAAGTCCTGAATTGGAGTACGGGTTAGAGTCGCCAGGGTGGCCCCAAGCTGGTAGAGGTTCGGTCCCCCGCGTGGTCATCACGGCGGCGGACGGCCTTCCTGGCTCTGGTCGATAGCGGCCCGCGCAGGAACTTAATCGGAGGTTGAATCATGAAGACGCTTGATCGGGGCTCGCGCCTGGATGCCTCCATGCGCCGCGGTGCTGCCGCTTTGGCGGTGCTGCTGCTTGGCGTGTCTGCTTCGTACGCTCAAACGGGAACTATCACCATCGCCTCGGGAGCGAGTTATGTGGCCGGAACGCTCGCGCCAGACGGGATAGGCTCCATTTTCGGCAGCAACCTGGCGCAAGGGACGACTTCGGCGCCCGGCGGCGCCTTGCCTACGCAGATCGCGGGAGTGTCGGCGCAGATCATCGACTCGTCCGGGGTCGGGCGTCCCCTCAGCCTCTTTTTCGTTTCTCCAACTCAAGTGAACTTCCTGGTTCCTTACTTGACGATGGCCGGACCCGCGACGGTTCTGTTGAATGCCTATAACAACAAGCTGTATTCCGGCACGGTGAACATCCTCCCCACCGCCCCCGGCCTGTTCACCGCCGACGCGAGTGGCAAAGGCCTCCCCGCCGCATTGTATGACCGCTACAACGCCAATGGGTTCATTGCCGAGAAGGTTCTGACGGCGGCGGCGCCCATGGTTCTGGGCCCGGCTTCCGAACAGACGTTTCTAATCCTCTACGGTACGGGGATCCGCTACCACTCGAGTTCGCAGTCAAGCGTCACCGCCGTGGTGGGCGGCGTGAATTGCACGGTGACCGCCGCGGTAAACCAGGGCCAGTTCCCCGGCCTCGATCAGGTGAACCTGCTGCTGCCCGTCTCGCTCAACGGGAAAGGCTCGGTTACGGTCCAGTTGACCGTCGAGGGAAAGAACGCCAACCCGGTGACGATCAATATCGGAACTACTCCCGCGGCTCCTTCCCTGAGCAGTCTCTCCCCGACATCGGCGGCCGTGGGCACTACCGTAACGTCCTTCTCGATTTACGGCAGCAATCTCACGGGAGGCGTGGTCGGCATTTCACCGGTGCCGGCGTGCGCCAAGGTGGCGTTCACCTCCCCCTCTGTGACCTCGACGCGCATCAGTGGCACACTGGTAATCGCGCCCGACGCTCCCACGGGAACCTGCACGGTGAGCGTGCTCACCGACGGCGGCATCTCGAATTCGCTCACCTTCACGGTGAGTCCGCCCCCCATCCCTTCTATCTCGTCCATCTTGCCCTGGAGCATTACCGCGGGCCAGACTACGACGATCTCGATCTCGGGAAGTAACCTGTCCGGGGTGACCGCAATTCAGTTTACGCCGCCCGATGGCATCACGGTCTCCAACCTGGTCGCCACCAGCAGTTCGGTATCGGCCAGCATCACCGTGGCGCCCAACGCTGCCTATGGCTCCCGGCAGGTCGCCGTGGTCGCGCCCGCAGGCGCCTCCAACAGGTACGCCCTCACCATCCTGGTCCTGGATCCGACCTTCGTGATCTCGAACCTCGTGGCCGGGCCGGGAACTAACTCACCCGACTTGACGCTGCCGATCACCGTTACCTTCCAGGATCCCAGCGGCGCGGTTTCCTCGGGCCAGCCCGTTACCATGGATTTCAACATCGGCAACGGGAGCATCGCGGGCTACATGGTTTTCACGCCGTCGGGCCTGTCAAGCGGTCAGACCACTGGAACGGTCAAGGCCACCTTCGGCATGACCGGTTACACCTGGAAGACGGGAAACACCATTCCCATCACGGTGTATCTGGAAGCTCCCTCGGGGCGCATGAGTAATACGCTGGTTGGAGCGTTTGTCACGCAGTAGCGCGTGGCACTTGCAAGATGGCCGTGACAATCGCCGCCCGGGGAATCGGCGCGCCGCCTACTGTCCCAGAATCAGCCGCAAGGTGCGGATCTCGTCGTTGTGGATGTCCACCGTCCCGGTTCCCTGCCGGCCGTCTTTTTCGACGCTGATTTTGTAGCTCCCCGGAGCCAGTTGCAACTGAGTGTTGGTGACCTGTGGAATACGCTTCCCGTTGACCGTCACCGCCGCGCCTTCGGGCACGCTCGAGAGCATCAACGTCCCGTAGGGCGCGCGCAGGATCATGGGCGCCAACTCCAGCGGACCGGCGCCCACCTCCACATCGCGGCGCTCCACCTGGTAGCCGGGCATGCTGACCGAAACGGTGTGCCGGCCGGGAGCCGCCATCAGCGAACACGGAGTGGAGCACGCCGTGCTCCGCTGGCCGTCCAGGATGGCCGTGGCGCCGCCCGGACTGGTGATCACCTGCACCGGTTGCGGCTGGACGGAGGGAGCCGGCGCGGCTTTCCGCTCGGTCTCCGCCGGCGGGGCCGTCTTGGGCGTCGCGGCCGGTTCGGTCTTGGCAGCGGGGTCCGCCGCCGGCGCCTTCGATTCGGCCTTCTGCGCGGTCGCCTCTGCCTCGCCGGTCTGGGGCTTGGCCGTATCCTCCGCGGCCTTCAGCGGGCTGGGCTTGCCGCCGTCCGGGTTGGCGGCGGGGATCGCCGTGGCGGTCTGGCCGGCCGCCGTCCCCGGCTGTTCCCCACTCTTCTCCGCGGTCTGACCCACACCCTTCGACCCGGTCCAGACCTTGTACTGCAAGCCGATCAGCGCCAGCACGGCCGCCGCCACCAGAATGGCCAGCAGGAACGGCACGAAGCCGGACCTGCGCCGGACGGCGGTCTCGCCCGTCGCCGAATCCGTACGGGCCGGCCGGTGCGGCGCAGGAAGGTCGAAGCCGGGCTTGACGGGATCGGCCAGCGTGGGTGCGTTGGCGCTCCCGCCGCGCGGCATGGGCTGCCAGCCCTTGGTGGCGGCGCAGGCCTTCTCCAACGCCTCGGCGAATTCCCGGCAGGTGCGGTAGCGGCCCTCCGGCTTCTTCGAAAGAGCGCGCCGCACCACCGCGTCGATGGGTCCGCTCAGCGTGGGGTTCAGGCGGTGAGGCGGCACCGGATCTTCGGCTACGATCTTGAATACCACCGTGGTCAGATGCTCGCCGGTGAAGGGCTTCTCGCCCGTCAGCATTTCAAAGGCGATGACGGCCAGCGAGAACTGGTCGCTGCGGCCGTCAACCGCCTGCCCCTGCACCTGCTCGGGCGACATGTAGTGCGGCGTCCCGACTATCGATCCCGTCATGGTGAACTGCTCGGAGGCGGTGATCTTGGCAATGCCGAAGTCGGTGATCTTGGCCGTCCCATCGGCCGCGATCATGATGTTCGCCGGCTTGATGTCGCGGTGGACGATGCCCTTCTGATGGGCGTAGTCGAGGGCGTTGGCGGTCTGGGCCAGAATACTG
>Ga0209039_10001064_pt1 | contig 26617 bp, 18 predicted proteins | sample BogFormECP12_OM1_FD_188238 | JGI IMG/M metagenome (GOLD analysis project Ga0209039, IMG submission 188238) | Bog forest soil microbial communities from Calvert Island, British Columbia, Canada - ECP12_OM1 (SPAdes) (version 2) | ecosystem: Environmental > Aquatic > Freshwater > Wetlands > Bog ... | reverse complement strand
AGGTTCTGCTGTGCTTTTTGGCGAGTCGCCCCTGATTGCCATTGCTCATTCCACGATGCCCTAAAATCGATGACATCAGTCGGCGTGATCTGATGCGGATAGAGCTTCCCCCGCTCAGCCAGCCATCGCTCAAACATGCTGAATTGATGACGGAGTTTCTTGACCCGCCGGGGGCTAATACCTTCGCTTTCCTTGGACTGGATGAACGTCTCGACTACCTGTTCAACGGTCGGACGCTCGACCTCGGCTCGGACGATGATCGCGCCGCCCCGATCTAATTGCTCTTGGAGTTCAACGCGCTTATCTTCTGCAGCATCCCAACTTCTTGTTTCTGCGGATCTGCGATGCCGCTTCCCGCCCACTGAATAGCGGAGCCATTTCGGACAAAGACAGCCTCGAAAAAACTCACCCCGATGGCGGGCTGGGCAGGATCGCTTATGCCTGACGTAAACAGTGATGACGCTTCTAGGGATCACCAAACAGCAGTGTACACACGATTTGACACACCGTCAGGCCTGAAATACGAAATCGCCAGTGTTTATGCGGGTAACAAACTGGCGGAGAGGGTGGGATTTGAACCCACGATACCCGTTAAGGTATGTCCGCTTTCGAGGCGGCCCGTAATCCGTCGATAAACCATTCTACGTCAATGGCTTAGAGTTTTGAAGGGTGTAGTAAGGGTGCAAATAAGAAACTCGCAACCATTTTTCGTCAGGGATGTTCTCGAAAGCAACTGCCGAATTTCGCCCGCGGGGCGCCTCTTTCGGCTGGGGGACAGCTCTTCGTCGCGCGTTTGCGCGAAATCGAAAGCTGAACAACAATTCCAGCGCAGAGAGCAGGTTTCATGGCACGCGGACGTGCGCGTTATCAAAGAGGCCGGGTGGTTGCAACCAAAGGTGGCGGCTGGGAGATCCACTACAACGTTTACCTAACCGATCCCACAACCGGTAAACCAAAGCGACATCACCGCAGCCGCGTTGTGGGCTACAAGAAGAAGATGCACCGGGCCGACGCCGAGAAGATCCTGGCGTCGGAACTCGCGGCCATCAACGGCGGTCCAGTCACCCGAGCGGCAGACGGAACCATCACATTTGGCAATTGGATGCGGAATTTCTACATCCCCATGCGCGGCGCCAACTGGCGGGACGCCACGCGACGCACCAACCTCGACTACCTCACCAGTCACGTCTATCCAACCCTAGAACACGTCACACTCAAAGACATCACCAAGTTTCAGGTGCAAATGCTACTTAACCGGCTGGCTGCGGAGGAATACTCGTACACGGTTGTTTACCATGTACGCGATCTGATCAAAGCGGCCTTGGCGGAGGCCGTGGATCAGGAAGTCCTGGAGCGGAATGTCGCGCGCAAGACCGTCATTCCCGAGATCGAAGAATCTGACAAGCCGGTTCTTCCCGTCGAGATGTATGCCAAGCTGCTGGCCGGTCTTGACGGTATCCGTGACCGCGCCATCTTTCTGATTGCCTGTTTCTGCGCCCTACGGCCGAGCGAACTCTTCGGCCTGACCTGGGAATGCTTCAACGGCAATGTGTTCACTATCGTGAATACCGCGTGGCGTGGCCGCCTGCAGCGCAAGAAAATCAAGCGCAAGAACCGCTACGGACGTACCAATTACCGGCTTGTTGCGATCCCCCAAGCCGTGCGCAAGGCGATCGACTTGTGGAGGGCGAGATGCCCGAACTCGGACGTCAATGCCCTCATGTTCCCTGGGATGCAAGCGCGTGCACGAAAGCCACTGGCGACGCCGATTCATCCGGACAATTGGCTACGCCTGCGCCTGTACCCGGTAGCGAAGAGATTGGGAATGGCATTTCATCCTACTTTCCAGGTGCTCCGGAGGAGCTTCTCCACGCATGGCAAGAAAGAAGCACATCCGACCGAGATGCAGGCCCAACTCGGACACAGCGATATTCGTACCACCCTGGATATCTATACGCAGATTACAGACCCGGAAGTGGCCAGAATGGTGAACCAAGTCACAAACCGCATCCTGGGCTTGGGTGAGGAGGGCGAGCCGAAATCAATTCAGTGAGATCGACGGGGAAGATTCGAAGTCAACAGCTTCCCTGATAAAATTAAAATGAAAACTGCGGCGCGGAGAGATGGCCGAGTGGCTGAAGGCGCGCGCCTCGAAAGCGTGTATACCTTTACGGGTATCGGGGGTTCGAATCCCTCTCTCTCCGCCATTCTTGATTTTGACCCCTTTGAAAGATGATCTCGAACGGCTTTCTGTATGTGGGCGTGATACTTACGCCGTCTGTCAAGCAGTTCGAAACCACCGTCCTGACCAATTGAGCACGTTCGGGATCATTTAAGGTAAGGTAAAGAGAATGAGCACCTTGGGCGAGTTCTAAGATTTCCTCCGCCGAGCCGGGCAGCTTGCGCAGATTGTCACCGAAATAGATGTCTTTGAATTCCCCATTCGCAACTTGAGCAGCCAACACCGTCGATGGAACCGTTGTTTTGTACCATTGGTCTGGCGAGAATTGCGCGGTTGACAGGACTTCGGCCGGTGTATTCGCTTTGCATGAACTCTGCAACAACCAATTGTTTCGTAGATCCATGCGATTTCTTGTTTGCGCTAGGCCCGGAGTCAACCAAGCCAGAACTGACAAAGAAGTCAGTACTACACACCAAGTCTTCCTGCAAGACATCAAGACCTCAGCCTTCATCGTCCATTCCCTTTGAATTACTGAATCGCTCCGAATGCGGATGAAGCCCGGGCGTTTGCGCGCCCGGGTTCGCGCCTCCGCAGTGGACCCACATCATGATAGCCAGTCAGCCAAGATGACAGGAAGCTGACCGATCGGAACTGGCTGCGTCTTGCGGAACAGTCCGAACTCCGGTGGAGCAATTACATAGGCTTCGGATAAGCTTTCCGCCACGCACACGCAAGCGGTGTCAGTGCGATATTCGTCGTAGCGACTGGCCGCGAGCCACACGTAAAACGCCAATTCCTGCGCGTCAAGCGCACTTCCCTGCAAATCATCGACCGCGGGCTGTGGATTGATCTGATCTGGATTCTCGAAGACTGCAACGCTCGTGAACGGCTTCGGCTTGCTGCGCACCCCAAAGCGAGCCACCAGAAGATCCGGGCGCGCCCGACGCAAAGCCTCCGACGCACCCCACTCGACAAACGAATTTCCGAAGATCAATGCGCCATTGCCACTGAGGTACAGTGACCGCAAGTATTCACGAATGACCGGAACGCCTGCTACCTCCGGAGGGCACCACGGCGTGACGTCCACTTTCCGGAGCCGTTCGTACACGGCGTCGGCGGCCGAAAGATCCTTTTGCATCTCGTTTATTTCATGCGAGAACTGTTCTCGAAAGCCGGCCAGTCGCTCGTAACTCAGCAAAGTGGCGGGATAGCTGCCTGGTTCGATCGGCTCGCTCGCCAGCACAGACTCAACAAGTTCATGCCCGGCGTCGAGAATCCAGCAATCAGCGACAGTTTTCCCGGGACGACGCGTAACAATATCGATCAATCCAGCGCGAGGCTCACCCCTGGGCGTCGCAAGCAGTACTTGCGCCAGACTATGGCTTCCACCCGCCTCCGTCCCGTCAAGTTTCACCACACGACCAATCGATTGCCAGCGGCGCCAGACTGTTGTGCTATCCAGTGGTAGCTTCTGCGGAATCACAAGCAGGACGAAGCGATGTCGAGAAGCTTTCGTCGTGTCTGCTCTGGCTGCATGCTCTTCTGCAGCGTCAAAGACCTTCTGCACTGCCTTCCGCCAATCCTGGTAGTAGGGTGAACGGGCTAGCAGCGAAGCGTTCAGAATCGTTTGTTCCTCGGTGGAGAACTGCCAGTTGCTCACACCCATCCTCTGTTCCAGTTGGAGAACGTCTCGGAACGTAGCGACAGTTTCGGCTGGGCTAAGGCTCGCGACGAAGAGGAGCAGACGCACTATAGAGTTGCGCTCGTAGGGGAAAAGGTAATCCCAATCACGCAGTTGCTGCCGGGTAAAGGGCAGGAAAGTGCGAGGCAGGCGCTTTAGCAGCCCTTGATCCAACGCCTCCTGAAGTGGTTCAGGAAGCTTATCGTGCGCCTCGCTTCTCACTTGCGTCCTCTAGTACGTTCAAGATTGTTGTTGATGTATCTTTTGCCCCTGATTGAGGCTACAAACGAAGCCCAACTTCAGACATGGACCTCCGCAATTGGCACGCCTTGAACTTCAGTGCGCCGACAACCTAGCAGTCCGGAAACCGTCGGGCAGAGGTCTACGTGCCGTATCGGGCGCTCAACGAGGCCGGTTTTTTCTATGGCGCTTCCCAAGGTCATCATCCAGGTGGAACGGGTGGACTCAGTATCGCTGCGATGGTTGAAGAAGCCATTTGTGATCGATCCGTCCGGGTCACGCCCAAACTCGGGGAGAATGAACATCGTCGTTTTGCCTTCGTACTCGGGATCTGTTTCGATGTCCTGCCAGAGCTGGTGAGCAAGCCGGTCTCCTGTTCGAATGCCCGCTACATGAAGCGCATAGGATCCGAAATGCGCTACCTCCACGTCGGAAAATATAATCACCAGCAAACGCGGCGAAAATTTGCGCATCACCTCCTTGCTGACCAGATAGGTAAGCTCGTCGCCCGATGTGGGACCGCCGCTGCGAACGAAGTTGGATATGGCAGCTTCAATCGTCGAACGCACGCGTGGGTCAAGGTTGCTCACTCCGTCGAATACGTTCCAGCCCAGGCCTTCGTAGTTCCCAGCTTCCAGCATGGCCTGCAATTCCGTCTCGACTCGTGTGCGATCCGCGAGACTGGCTGTGCGTCCTGCACGCAGGGCATTAATCACAGCGGCGACCATGAGTTGTTTCGGGAAGACAACATTGGCCCCATATGAAGGCCCGTACTCCGAAACGGAACTGGCGCCAATCAGGCTGGTGAGCGCTTTATTGCTGGCAATGACCCATGTATCGCTTTGCGCCACCCGCAACTGCTTCCGGAAGAATTCGAACACCGTCGGGCTTTGAGGGGCATCCTTGCCCCAGTCATCCACGCGTTGCCAGGTCCCCGTGAAGATACTGGATATTGCGTTGAAGTGCGCCGTTACGCCTTCGTTCCGGACATCGGCGAACAGCAGCGCTCGGCGCAACATTTCGCCGGACAAGCAAGGAATATTTTCGATGCCCTCCGGTGAAAAAGTTTCTGCGCGACGAACCCCACCGAAAATCACCAACACCACCCGCTGGCCGGAACCAGCCGAGCCGTGTTTTCCTCCCCCGGCCACGCCGGTGCTTGGCAAACCTATGCCCACGAGTAGGGCCGTAGCAGCATTCAGGAAATCGCGGCGGGACAGAACTTCATTCCGTTTCGAATTGCCGCAAACGGTGGGAGAGAGACGTTGTTCCGGCACTCTCGTATTTTCCGCTCCTCACCTGTATGTGCAGTGATTCCAGTCACATTGGTGACGCCAAGGATTCGAACCCAAGTTTTGCGGTGTTTTTCTGAAATTCCTCATGATCCCCGGTTGTGGCCAGCCCGGTTTATAGCACTGATGCCTCATTGACTAACTGCAGAGCGACTCTGGGATCTCGCGGCTGAAGACTCAAACGCAGAGCACGATAACAAAATCCTTCTTTGCTGCAAATGCCAACTAGACATAGGATAGAGAACGAACATGGCGAAACGGCGCAGTGGCACCCATCTAATTGCGGACATCGCCAAGGTGTCGAGGGGCACCGTTGACCGTGCCCTGCACGGACGCGTAGGCATCAATGAAGAAACCCGCGAACGTATTTTGCAGATAGCCCGGCAAATTGGCTACAAGCCGAATCTTGCGGCTCGAGCCCTCTCGGCCAACCGGGCGACAGCCAAAATTGGAGTATGCATTCCTCGCGAGATTCACTTCTTCTATGACCAGCTGTGGAGCGGAGTATTGGAAGAAGCAGAGCGTGTTTCGCAGTTTGGTGTTGAATTCATACATCGGCCCATCCAGAACCTCGGTGAGGGAGATGCCAAGGCCTTCCGGGAACTTATGGCCAGCGGGGTTGACGGAATTATTCTTACTGCCGGCAATCCCAAGACTTTGAAGCCGTTGATCAACAGAGCCGAGACCAAAGGAATCCGTGTCGTTTGCGTGGACACCGACGCTTCCGAAAGTCGACGTTCCAGTGTTGTTTACGTGGACCCTTATCTAAGTGGGTGCGTTGCGGGCGAGTTGCTTGGGAAGCTTGTTCCGTCAGGTTCGAAAGCGGCTGTCGTCGCCGGAATGCTCATGGCGGAAGATCACCGCAAGAAGGCGGAGGGGTTTTCGGAAACTTTCCCGAAACACTGCCAGGGTGGCCACATCGCAGCCGTGATCGAAGGTCACGAAGACGAAGAAGAGAGTTACCAAAAAACTCTCGACTTGTTGCGGCGCATTCCTGAGCTTGCGGGAATTTACGTCAATACGGTGAACTGCCTGCCTGTGTGCCGCGCTCTTGATGCCGCGGACGTTCAGGGAAGAGTGAAGTTAATTACGAGCGACCTTTTTCTAGAAATGTCTCCCTACTTCAAGAAGGGTACAATTGCTGCGTCCATCTACCACCAGCCTCACCGGCAGGGACAAATCGCCGTCCGACTCATGGCGGATAACCTGATCTCAAAAGTCGAATTCCCCCCCAGAGTCCTTCTTAGCCCAGCTGTGGTGATGCTATCTAATCTCTACCTTTTCAGAGAGACGCGGCTCGGCGAGTCAACGCCTACCGACAGTTCAGGCACGGGTTCGCTGGCTCCGAGCGATATAAGAACGCGATATTGAGCCGTGTCTTCCCGCTCACCAGGTGGTTCCCCAATTTGTGATTCCGCCGCCATCAACTACTCAGCCTGCAAGACCTCTCGCTTCGAAAACCCGGCATTGCACTCCGCCCCGTTTGGGCCACTCCCTCGCGCACCACTCGCCTTCTCAGCACAGATTGCAACCGACGCCAAAAAAGCTTGACAAGTAAGCCAAGCGGGGCGCATCGTGCACGTGCACGGACCGAGGATTACGCTACTGCACATTGCGCTGGAAGCGATCTTGCAACCCAGACTTCAACTGTGACGGCAGTCCAGTTGTGGCTGTGACAGCTTAATGGTCCAAGCCAGAAACGCCTGCCGGACATGGCTCCGGGCCTCACGACGCTCAATTCTGAGTCGATCAGGCCGAAGCGGGAAATCGGGTCCGGTCCAGGAATTGTTCGAGGTATTTGGAGCTGAATCAGGTTGAGAAACCGGGTTGTCTGTCGCAGCCGTGCCGAACCTTCGCCTTCTTGATGCGGAACTACTCAGGAACGAGACGCGGCACAGCGTCCACGGAGGATGAAATGCAAAATCATGCTTGCGCATTTGTATTGCTCATCTGCACGCTTGCAGTACCAGCCGTTGCGCAGCGGCGAGTGCCCAACGATCTCAGCGGCGTCAGGGGATTCAATTACGAGGCAGCCGAAAACATGGGACAGCTTTGGCTGCAATATGATCCTGCCGTTACCGAGCGTGACTTGGACTACGCCAAGCGGCTTAAATTGAACCAGGCTCGGGTGTTCGTTCCCTACGACGCGTGGGAGAGAGACAAGGTGACGCTCCGAAAGAACCTCCTCCACCTTGTGCGCGCCGCGCACGAACGCGGCATCGGCATAATGCCTACCATGCAATACAAGTCTGACGAATGGAAAGACAAGACTGAGTGGGCCAACTCGCGAGAGTTTGTCAGCGATCTTGTTGCCACGATCGGGAAAGAACCCGGTGTTGAAATCTGGGACGTGGAGAACGAGCCCGAATGTTGCAAACTGCCTCCCACGGCGGATGATCGCCTGCACATGGAACACGCCATGTACATGGCCAAAGTGTTCCACGAACTCGATCCGGTCACCCCGGTCACGATAGGTGCGACGTTTGCCGAAAACATGATCGAAATGGGTGACGCTGTAGACGTGCTCTCATTTCATGACTACAGCCCCACGCGCGCGCAGATTCGTTCCAGTATCCAGAAAGCGCGAGAATTCGCCGCCAAAACCGGGAAGCCGCTGGTCGCTACTGAGATCGGCTGCGTCGCCCGCGCGAATCCTTACGACATTGCGCTTGAGGAGCACATGCAGGCCCATGTTGGATGGTACATCTGGGAACTCATGATCACAGGCTACTGGGGCACGGTGCATGGCGTGTTCTATCCGGACGGCACGGTTCGCGATCCGTCTGTCGCTGCTGCCATGCTCGGTTTTTTTCGAAATCGCGGAAGAAACACTGTGGAAGAGGTGCCCGACCGCGAAAACCACGTTACCGAAGCGGTCATGAAAAATAAACGATGGCTGGCAAATCCAAACCCAGATTGGAAAACAGGGTTGGATCTGGCCGAAGTCTCGGCCAATCTTCTTGAGGCTGCTCAATTGGTTCCCATGCGCGATCTGCCCACCCGGCAAGTGGATCTCTTGCGCGCCAGCCGGCCAGATATTGCGTCCCTCCGCGCGATCCTGGAGAAATTCACATCAAGTCTTGAGCCTTATCAGCTGCCACCTGGCGATCCACGCCGGTCGTGACCGCCCGGATTCATCAAGTGAGCCGGTACGGCACCTCAATCCAGACGTATGGCTACGAAGCGGCGCGACGGCGTTCGCCTGCTCAGCCCCGACTTTCAACAGGCGCAAAAAAAGCTTGACAAGGGAACCCGTCTAGGCGCATCGTGCACGTGCACGGTTAGTTCGTTCACGTGCACGCATCAGGAATCGTTCACGTGCGCGTGCTCCTAAGCAAAACTCGGGTTGCGAACCGTGTGATCGACGTTTACGGAACCTCGAATGGCCCGCAAATTCCGATCCAAAGCCGCTCGGCACAGATCTCTCGGAAACTTATTGCAGGCGCCGTCTTTAGAGAGGAGCAAGATCATGTGGATTCTGAATTCTTGGTGTCACAAATCGGCAGCAGCTATGCTGCTCTTCGTGGGCTTGCTGGTACCCGCAACTGCCCAAGTCGACATGGGATCGATATCAGGCATTGTCCGCGATCCAAGCGGCGCAGCAATACCCAACGCAAAGATGGTGCTGACTAACGAGGGCACCAATATCACGATTGCGACCACAACGGGATCAGAAGGGCAGTATACGTTCTCCCCGGTTAAAGCCGGGCGCTACTCCCTGTCCGCATCTGCGACTGGGTTTCGGACGGTTAAGCAAAACAACGTCACTCTTGATGTGCAGCAGAAGCTCGAGGTGGACATCTCGCTGACGATCGGACAAGCGACAGAAACGGTCGTCGTCGATGCGGCGCCGCCTCTGCTGCAGACTCTTGACGCGTCCGTGGGCCAGGTCGTTGAGGAGAAGGCCATCAATGACCTGCCGCTGAATGGCCGAAACTTTACCTTTTTGGCTCAGCTCTCGGCTGGTGTGACGCAGGGCCAGCAGGACACGCGCGGCTTGGGCGGCAGCGGAAGCTTTGCGGCAAATGGATTACGCCCCGCGCAGAACAACTATTTGCTTGACGGCATCGACAACAACACCAACCTCGTAGATTTTCTGAACGGTACTGCCTATTCCGCGAAGCCACCGGTGGATGCGATTCAGGAGTTCAAGGTCGAGACGAATAACTACAGTGCGGAATCTGGCCGGTCGGCGGCTGCGGTACTGAACGCCACCCTCAAGTCGGGAACAAATGCGTTCCACGGTGCAGCGTGGGAATTCTTGCGCAACGACAAATTCGATGCGGCCAACTATTTTGAGCATGGGCTCAAAAAGGGCGAATTCCGCCAGAACCAGTTTGGTGCCACCTTTGGCGGCCCGATCCGCCGCAATAAGACATTCTTCTTCATGGATTACGAAGGCACACGCATTCGCCAGGCCAACCCCTACACGAGTACGGTGCCCACTGCATTGGAGCGCAGCAGCGGTTATACAAACCTCTCCGAATTGCTCAGCCAGGGACCCGATTCGACCAGTTGTACGCAGAACCCAAGCCAATCAGGTTGCGTCGGGGATGTATTAGGGCGGGAATTTACTCTGGGACAAGTCTTCGACCCGTCCACGACTCGTGCCGTCTTATGCGGAGTCACGGATCCGGTCTCTTCAATCACGATCCCCTGCAACGGCAACCCACCCAACACTTCGCTCGGTTTCGTCAGGGAGCCGTTCGCCGGAAATATGCTCCCCGCAGGGCGACTGGATCCGAACGCGATCAAGCTCCTGAATCTATTTCCGGCCCCGAATGCCCCAGGCCTGTTCACTAACTACTTGTCCAATCCAGCCATCAACAACAACACGGATCAGTTCGACGTACGCGTCGATCACAACTTCAGTTCCAAAGACAGCGCTTTCGGACGCCTCAGCTATGTGAGAAACCCGGATATTATTCCGGGGCCTTTTGGGGGCATGGCCGACGGCGGCGCGTTCTATGCCGGGATTCAAAACACAAGATCCTGGAATTCGGCGCTCAGTGAAACACACGCATTTTCATCGACATTTGTGAATGAATTCCGCCTGGGTTACAACCATCTGAGCGTCTCGCGAGTTCAGCCCAACGCCAACACGGAAGGAATTCCCGCGCAGTTCGGTATCCAAGGCGTACCGCAAGGCAATTCGAATGGCGGGCTGGGTTCCATCTACCTCGGAAGTCTCAACTCTCTGGGCAGCAGCCAATACTTGCCGTCGATCGAACTGAGCACTACATCGCAGATTACAGACAATGTGACTAAGACGTTGGGGCGGCAGACGCTGAAAGCGGGATTCCAATTTCAGCGCCTGGGTTTCTCTATTCTGCAGCCGATCGCAGCCCGGGGTACGTGGGCCTTCAGCGGCCTTTATACAGAGGTCCCGACCACGCAAGGAGGCAACACAAACTATGCCCAAATGCTTCTTACGCCGATTCCTGGAACAGTGCCCGGTGCGGCCGATTACGTAGGAGGAGCTGATTCGGTAAGCGCTTCTAACATCGCCAACACGTCAATGCAGCACCGATACTACGCAGGCTACTTCCAGGATGATTTGAGAGTGAATTCAAAGCTGACACTGAACCTCGGGCTGCGCTACGAGTACTTTGGCCAGTTGATCGAGAATTACGGCAACCAATCGAACTTTATCCCGAACTTCGTCAAGGGGGCGAGCGGGCCTTCCGAGTTCTTGCTAACGCAGAGGCGCTGCAACACTCCATTGTCTCCTGACTTCAACGCTAAAGCGATAACAGATGGCATTCAGGTCGTCTGTTCCAGCCAGCCGGGCCTGGGCGTGTCGCAGAAAATGAACTTCTCGCCGCGATTCGGATTCGCCTATCAACTCGCGCCCAAGTTGGTGGTGCGAGGTGGATACGGGCTCTTCTACGGCGGTTTCGAAAATTCCGTGATCGAAACTTATGTGGACTTCCCTTTCCAATACACGCTGGGCCAGAGCTATCAAGTGCCCAATGCGCCGGTTACCTTCGGCAACGGCTCCATCGGCACGCTTGAGACGGGAACCACTGGCCTTGCTCTGACTCCGGGCGCCGTGGAACCGGGTGGAGTCTCGTTCACGGGCGAGGATTACCACGTGAAGACTCCTTACACCCAAGGATACAACTTTACAGTACAGTACGAGTTAAGCCACAACGATACAGTGCAAGTGGGCTATGTCGGGAATACGGTCCATCACATGGGCACCTACGTCAACCCGAATACTCCCCGGGAGATCCTGCCGCCAACAGGACTGAGTGCTCTTTCCTACTCGCCTTACCCTGATTTTTCTTCGTACATGGTCTATTCCACTTTTTCAGGCAGTAGCCACTACAATTCTCTCCAAGCCAACTACGAACGACGCGTCGGCCATGGCTTGAGTGTCCTCGGGAACTTCACTTGGGCCAGTTGCATGAACGATGCGGTGGACGTTCTGAATCCCACCGCATTGGGCCCAAGCTACCGCGCTCCATTCCTGCCGCATTTTGGAATACACGGGGACTTCGGACGTTGTGATTTCGACATTAACAAAGTCGTCCACTTCAGCGGGATGTATGAGTTGCCGTTTGGGAATGGCCGGCATTTCCTGGGCGGCAGCAGCGGAGTGCTCAATGCGCTCGTGGGGGGCTGGGATATGAACTGGATTCTGACTCTCCAGGACGGTCAACCCGGTACAGTCCCTTGTGCCATCTCAACGACTTCAGGCTTCGGCTGTTATGCCTTGAAGGTTCCTGGAGTCGACCTGTATGCCGGCAAGCACAACGTGGATCAGTGGATGAATCCGGCAGCGTTCGCCACGCCTCCTGTCGCGACGTCGATCGGGCAAACGGATTACAGTCCATTGGGCGGCGGGCCAGCTCAGTTCCGTGGACCTGGTTTCCACCGCATGGATTTCTCCCTTTTCAAGCAGTTCCAGCTGAGCGAGCGTTTCCGGATGGAGTTTCGCTCCGAGTTCTTCAACCTGACCAATCATCCCAATTTCTCGAATCCGGGATTCTCCATCAATGGAGTACCAGCCGCCCCAGGTTCACTGAATTACAATTCTCCGACCCAGTTTGGAACTATCAATTCAACACGCGACGGGCAAAACGATCAGCGGGAAATTCAGTTCGCGCTGAAGCTTTATTTCTGAGGATAGACGACCTTTTTGGCTGCGCCAGATTCAAGGGGCTTTTCATGAGCAGGAGAGCCCCTCGCTCAATGCCTCCTGCATGGTTTCGACGGGTGTCCCAGTTCCGGCACATAAAACGCCCGTGGGAGTAACAGCAACTCGTCAGCAACTGAGGGCGAACATTAACTCTGGCCGAAGCAGATCGGAATTCTCGTGTGCTCCGAGAGGGAGAAAAACATGTTCCGCGTGATTTGCGCAGTAGGGTCATTACTGTGCCTATTCGTCTCGCCGGCTGTTCGCGCGGCGGACGCTCCGGGCAAACTGGAGTTGTTGAACAACTGGAAATTGTCTGCTGCGGAAGACGCTGGAGCAGAAGGTCCCGCGATCTCCAAGTCCGATTACCAGGACCAGGCGTGGCATCCAATCCATCGCATGCCCGCGACGGTTCTCCAAGTCCTGCAGGAGGATGGTGTCTACCCCAACCTCTATTTTGGCAAGAACATGTTGGAGAAGGTCCCGCAGGACTTATACAAAGAGGACTGGTGGTATCGCACGGTCTTCTCCGCCCCGGCAGGTTTCTCGGCCTACACGCTGGAATTCCCGGGAATCAACTACCGCGCTGAAATCTGGATCAACGGCCAGAAGGTGGCGGACAACACACAAATTGTCGGCATGTATGCCGCTCACGAGATCAATGTGACCCAGTGGATCAAACCAGGAGCGCCGAATGGGCTGGCCGTTAAAGTCACACCCGAGCGACTGGTGCAGGACGTTGACGGCGTGGAACTGGCGGACAGTTGGTTTGATTGGATCAACTGGAAATATCTGGGATACAAAGGCAAATACACCAAGGAGCATTTGTTCGACGCCTCCTTTGTGCCGGACAGAAATGCAGGCATCTGGAAACCGGTGTACCTAAAGACTACCGGCGAGGTCGCACTCGAGAACCCGGTGGTCAACTCCGAGCTTTCCCTGCCACAGGCGGTTGCGCGGCTTACGGTTTATGCGACGTTGCATAACTTTGCCGCGCAAGCGGTCACCGGCACCCTGAAGGGAACCATTTCTCGGCAAGGCAAGCCCAGTATCGAACTCGAACAGAGCCTCACCCTTGCGCCCAGCGAGACTCGCCAAATTGCCCTTGATCCACAAAAGTATCCCAGCTTAGTCGTAAGCAATCCCGACCTCTGGTGGCCCTACACCATGGGTCAGCCGTCCCTCTATGACCTAACTCTCGAGTTTGTGCAGGATCAAAAAGTCTCCGACCGTTCTCACACTCGCTTTGGTATTCGCAGCATCACCCAACACCGCGATCACGACGAAGAATTCCCCGACAAGGGCAAGGGCGGAAATTTCTATCTCCAGGTCAACGGTCGAGACTTCCTTCTGCGCGGCGCAGATTACACACCGGATCTGCTTTATCGGTACGATCCTGACCGCGAAGCCGAAATCCTGCGCTATGTGAAGGACCTTGGGATGAACATGCTGCGCTGGGAATCGAAGATTTCCAGTGAGCACATTGTCGAACTCGCGGACGAAGAGGGCATACCTCTGATGTTCGGCTGGATGTGCTGCAATCAATGGGAGAAATGGGAGCAGTGGGGCGACGAGGATCATCGTGTCGCCTCCCAGAGCCTTCGTTCGCAGGCCCTGATGCTCCGACCTCATGCTTCGGTGTTCATCTGGGCCAATGGCAGCGACGGCCTGCCACCCGAGCCGGTTCGCAACGAATATCACAAGATCCTCTCAGAGTTGCATTGGCAAAACGCGATCGTGGATACCGTTTCATCTTTCGCCAAGGATGCCAAGGGCGAACGCATATGGGACGGCATCATCATGGAAGGCCCATACAGCTGGCGCTCGCCGACGTACTGGTTCAGTGGAAAATACCCTCCATCTCGAGGGTCGGCCGCGGAGCAGGGCGACAATGAGAGTATCCCCACCTTGGAGAGCCTGAAGAAATTCATACCGCCTGACAAGCTCTGGCCGATCAACGACACCTGGTTTTTCCATGCCGGAGCTATCGACGGTACGAATGTGCTGTTGAATGTGCAGCGCGCGGTGAACCGTCGCTATGGACCTTCCAGTAATGTCGAAGAGTTCGTGCGCAAGGCGCAACTCTCGCATTACGAGAGCACCCGCGCGCAATTCGAAACCTTTGCTGCCAGCGGCTGGGCCAATCACAAGATGACCCTCTACTGGATGTTAAATAGCCACTGGCCCTCCTTCTATGGTCACATCATTGATTACTATCTGAGTCCCGGCGGCGCTTACTACGGCGCAAAAAAGGGCCTGCGTCCCGTTTCTGTGGTTTTCGATGGTTACGCAACGGGCGATCACAGCCAGGCCAAGATTGTGGTCTTCAATCAGAGTCCTGCCGACGTGCAGGGTCTCCGTGTACGCGTGCGCGTTTACGATCTGAATGGCAAGGTTCTCGACGACCGCTCCGCCAATAGCGTCCAGGTTCCATTCAATGGCACAACTCAGGTGATGGCCCTCCCTCGCTATCCCCAAAGTACTCCTGTGTTCTTTGTGCGTTGCCAATTGTCTGATAGCGCCGGATCGCTGGTGGGAGAGAATACCTACTGGCAGTCGCAAAAAGACGATGACATGGGAGACCGGAAAAACGACTCCGCGTTCGATCTTAAGCAGGACAGTTGGGCGGACATGACTGCCCTGAATACGATGGCTCCAGTACGACTGGAACTGAGCGCTCACCAGAGCACGACCGAGAGTGGAACGCAGGTCGCTATCCGGCTACATAACCCGTCCGAACGCATCGCTTTCTTCGAACGGGCAGCCGTCTCTGCTACAGAGAACGGTGGGGAAATCCTCCCCATCCGTTACGACGATAACTACATCACCGTGTATCCCGGCGAGACTGCTGAGATCCACGCGACCCTGTCGAAGTCGGCAGAACCGCGATGGGTCCGGCTGGAAGGGTACAACACGCCGGCGAGTTCGGCTCAGATTGAATAGAACTCCGGAGCTATGCCGCTGTGACCAGTATGCGAACAGGAATGTTCGAGAGTTGATTGAGCTTTAATATGGACGAAAAGAAACCGTGTTTGGCCTCATCCTATTATGTGAGCACCAGGGAACTTCAGCGCTGGTGCGCGATCACCGCAGCGAACTTACCCGGACATCCGGAGTTGCGTGTGCGCTACCGGCAGGTGGCTGACTCGAAAGAGTTGGGCAATTTGATGGCGCGGGAGTTGGTCGATGTTATCGAGGAAAACAACAAGCAAGAGGGGCCGACGCGCGCCATTATTCCTTGCGGACCTAGTTGCTGGTACGAACCCTTTCGGACCCTGGTCAATACCAGGGCCGTGTCCCTGAAACATTTGAGCGTATTTCACATGGACGAGTGTCTCGATTGGCAGGGAAAACCGCTTCCATCAGGTCATCCTTACAACTTCAAAACCTTTATGGAGCGTAATTTCTACGGGGGCATCCGCCCGGAACTCGCAGTACCAGAGGGTCAACGTTATTGGCTATTGCCGGCCACTATGGAACAAGTGCGGGCCGCGATCGACCGCGCACCCGTCGACATTACAGTCGGGGGTTGGGGGCAGGATGGACACGTCGCTTACAACCAGGCCCGCCGCCACCCATTTCATCATGCGACGTTGGAGGAGATCGCAAACTGCACGATCCGCATTCAGGAAAACAACGTTGACACGATCATCGCTCTCGCCCAGCGGACGTTCGGCGCGGCCTACCAGTTTGTTCCTCCCATGTCGATCACCTTGGGGATACGGGAATGCCTCTCTGCAAAGAAGGTCCGCGTCTATAGCGACACGGGTGCTTGGAAGCAAACCGCTCTGCGGGTCGCTTTGTTCAGTACGCCGACGGCGGAATACCCAATGACATTGTTGCAGACGCATCCTGACGCAATCATCACATCAACCCTGGACACGGCTCGCCATCCCATCAGCGAAAATCCCGAATGGGAGTTGTTCTAAACCGATGCTCGCCCTGCGTGCAAATACAGAACGCGGATTTAGATGTGCCACCGGGATCGGCGGCATTGGAGCAGGCATGATTTATGTGCTTCAAGGCGACCACGAGCTCGGCCGTAACGAAAGCAGGCTAGGCGAATTACTGGATTCGCGGGATTACTGCAAACTGCACATCGCCCTTCACTACATTGCCCGGCTTATGGGCTCTCGAGGGGAGCCGGGTTCGTTTCAGGTATGGCCGGTCGGGGTGGTGGGCAACGATGCGGCGGGAAGCCAGATCCTCAAGGAAATGAGCGCTGCCGGCATGGACACGCGGTTTGTGCGGACTCATCCCGCATTGCGAACTCCCTTCAGCATTTGCTTTATGTATCCCGATGGCTCGGGTGGAAACATCACAAGCAGTAACTCAGCTGCTGCGGCATTGTCGGTCGATGATCTAAGAGCAGCCGCACCTTACATGAAAGCTGCAGGAGCACGCGGCGTCGCGCTCTGTGCTCCAGAGGTTCCATTGCCATTGCGGCGGGATTTCCTGGAACTGGCATCGGATTGCGGCAATTATCGCGTATGCTCCTTCGTGCTAGGGGAGATCGAAGAAGCCCGAAAGATGGGATTGATCGACCTCGCAGATCTTTTGGCGTTGAACGAGGAGGAGGCGTCGGCGCTGCTTGGTGATGGTCCTGGTCATGTCCTGGAGGAGCGCCTGTTGGCGCAGCGCTCTGCCGCACTCACGCTGACTCTGCCGCGACTGCGCGTTATTGTTAGTGCTGGACGAAGAGGAGCGTACGGCTTCGAGGGCGGGCATTCGCAATACTGCCCAGCGCCGGTGGTTCAGCCGATATCCACGGCGGGTGCCGGAGATGCACTCCTCGCAGGGGTTCTCTGTGGTTTGGCGGCTGGCATCCCGTTCATCATCCCCAATGAATGCAGCACTGGTTCGTTTTCGGGCCGAACACTACGGACGGCACTGGACCTGGGCGTCTTGAATGGCAGCTTCAGTGTTACTTCACCCCACACGATCCACCCAGATGCGGCCATGGAGAAGCTTCTCGCCTTCGCGGGATCGCACGGAGCCTCTTTTTCCGAGTCACTCCGCTCTGCGTGCCATGAATTCGAACCGAGCTTTGGTGAGAGTGTTCCGAATGTTCCATAGGCCCGTGCCGAAACCGAGCTCATGTCCACATCCCTAGCAGAAAGGGCCACACCGCAGCTTCGTCGTGCATTGGGTCTCTGGGATCTGATTCTCTATGGGCTCATCGTGATCCAACCAACCGCACCCATGCCGGTGTACGGAGTGATGAGCACGCGTTCTCACGGTTACGCGGTGCTCACAGTTCTGCTCGCGATGGTCGCCATGCTGTTTACCGCTACCAGTTACGGAAGAATGGCATCCGCTTATCCCAGCGCCGGCTCCGCGTTCACCTATGTAGGTCGCGAAATTCATCCAGCGCTGGGTTACATCACCGGATGGAGCATGGTTATGGACTATGTGCTCAATCCGCTTATCTGCACCATCCTCTGCAGCAAGTTCGCGATGAACTTCTTTCCGGAGATCCCATACGCCGCTTGGGTGATCTCGTTCGTCGCTCTGTTCACATTCTTGAATATGCAAGGCATTCAAACTTCGGCGCGAATCAACTCAACTCTGGTTGCTGTGATGGGCGTCGTCATTCTGCTTTTCCTGGCGGCCGCGGCTCGCTACATTCATGCAACACCTCATGACGGAATCCGCTATTTTACCCGCCCGTTTTTCGATCCGAAGACCTTCTCGGTCCGAGCCATCATGGGCGGGACCTCGCTGGCCGTGTTGACTTACATCGGTTTTGACGGCATCTCAACTCTGTCTGAAGAGGCCAAGAATCCCCGCCGCAACATTCTCCTTGCTACTGTTTTCGTGTGTCTACTGACTGGACTGTTGGCATCCATCCAGGTCTATGCTGCCCAGCTGATCTGGCCCGGGGCGCAGAATTTTCCCGACGTGGACACGGCTTTCGTCTTCGTTGCGGCAAGAGCTGGCGGCCGCTGGCTCTTCTTGCTCATCAACGTGACGCTTCTGGTGGCGACGGTCGGTTCGGCACTAGGGGCGCAGTTGGGTGCAGCACGCCTGCTCTATGGCATGGGACGGAGCAGCGCCTTGCCGCGCCGTTTCTTTGGGGCGATCGAGCCCAGGAAGCGCATTCCGCGAAACAACGTGCTGCTGGTGGGTGCAGTTGCACTGATCGGTGCGATGGTTTTGAGTTTTGAGCGCGGCGTTGAATTGCTGAATTTCGGCGCGTTGCTCGCATTTATGGGGGTCAACGCCGCGGCGCTGGTGCGCTTCTATTTTCGCGAAGCCCGTAAGCGCTGGTTCAACCTCGTTTCGCCCGTGCTGGGTTTTCTCGTCTGCATGCTGTTGTGGCTCAGCCTGAGTTGGCGCGCCAAAGTTTTGGGAATTGTATGGATGGTGATTGGCTTAGCTTACGGTGCTTACAACACGCGTGGATTCAGAAGGGAACTCGTGAATTTCGAAATTCCCGATATAGATGGCCAAGCCGAGGCGGTCGCAGTCGATTAAATCGAACGTGGAACGACAATGTGCTTAGCAAATGTCGCACCCACACTAGTTCCAAAGGCAGTGTGGTTCAAGTCCGATGCGAAACAAGGATTTCAAGAGAGGTAGCAATGGTCAGGAAAAGATTGTCTCTTCTGCTGTCATCACTGGTTCAAAGATGGGCGACCGTAGTTGGCGATACTGTCAGGATTGAAGCAATCCAGTTGTGCCATTCCGCGGCAGGGGTTTCCGTCCAATGCCGCAGTATCTGCATCTCCGTTCTGACGGTCAGCTCTTTCCTCTGGACGACGCCGGCGAGGGCACAGCTGTGGGAAGTTCCGCCGCTGCCACCCGTCACGTATGCGCAATCTGCGGACGGCCTCACCGCGAAAATAGGTAGCGAGAATCTTCACATTTCCGTGTGCCGTCCCGATGTAATTCACATCGTCGCGACGCTCGAACCGTCCATCAGCGCGAGAGGGAACCCGCCATGGATGCTCGACGTAATGGAGTCGTGCCCAGGCGCAAAGTTCGGCGTGTCGCGGCAAGCCGATACGGTGCTCCTTACCACCGACACTCTCAAGGTGGAACTTTCTCTTAAATGGGGAAGCATACAGTTCATTAGCCGCGGAAACGATACCCTGTTGCGAGAGCGGACTTCAATTCCCCGCACGTACGACCCCGTCGACTTGAATGGCCAAAAGACCTTTCACATTGAAGACAGGTTTTCGCCGAATTTTGATGAGGGCTTCTACGGGCTGGGTCAGCACCAAAGCGGAATGTTCAACTACCGCGGAGCGACGGTAAAGCTCGCGCAGAATAATACCGACGTCGCGATTCCGTTGCTTTTGTCGAGCAAAGGCTATGGGTTGATGTGGAACAGCGCGTCGCTGACGTATGTTGACAACCGCTTTCCGCTTGAATTGAACATCGACTCATTAGCTGGCCATTCCATCGACTACTACTTCATTTACGGTCCCGAGCTGGACGAGATCGTCCATGAATACCGAAGCCTTACGGGGCATACGCCCCTGCTTCCCAAGTGGGCCTACGGATTTTTCCAGTCAAAGGACCGATACGTCTCGCAGAGTGAGGTTTTGAGAATTGCAGATCACTACCGCAAAGAGCACATCCCGCTCGATGCGATCGTCCAGGACTGGTATTGGTGGAAGACAGAAGGAGACCCGATCTTCAATTCGAACTTCACCGATGTCCCCGGCGAATTGAGTCGCCTACACGATGAGCACGTTCACACCATGCTCTCGGTCTGGGGACTCTTTGATACGAAGGCAGAGAACTACAAGGGACTTGAAGCGCAGCATTTTCTCGTGCCCGATGCTCATGTCTACGATGCTACAAACCCGAAAGCGCGCGACTTCTATTGGAATAACCTGGTCAGCAAGCTGTTCGCGCAGGGCTGGGATGCATTCTGGCTCGATAGCGCAGAGCCCGAAGAATATTGGCCCCACATGGGAGATGCAATTCTCCAGAACAAGCAGATTGCGATCGGCAACGGCGCAGAGTACACGAATGTATTCCCGTTCATGCACACCACAGGAATCCAGCAGCACTGGAAGGCAACTACAGATCGCAAACGCGTATTTCTGTTGACTAGATCCGCGTTCCTCGGTCAGCAGCGAGTCGGGGCGACAGTGTGGTCGGGAGATGTCTATGGGTCGTATTGGGGATTAAGGCACCAAGTCGCAGCGGGGCTGAATTTTGCTCTTTCTGGATATCCCTACTGGACAACCGACGTTGGTGGTTACTGGCCGCCTCACGATAAACCTCTTGACGATCCGAAATTCCAGGAGCTCTACGCGCGCTGGTTCGAGTACGGAGTTTTCTGCCCGATCTTCCGCACCCACGGGCACAGACCGGAAAACGAGATTTGGGCCTTCGACAAAGTCGAACCCATCCTGATCAAGTTCGACAAGATCCGGTACCGCCTGATGCCATACATCTACTCGCTGGCCTGGCGGGTCACGGCTGAAGATTACAGTATTCAGCGCCCACTCGTTATGGATTGGCGCACGGATCCAAGAGTTCGTGACATTGGCGACGAGTTCATGTTTGGACCCTCCATTCTCGTTAGTCCGGTGCTTCAGGCAGACGCCAGTCACAGGACTCTGTATCTCCCTGATTCGCCTGCTTGGTACGATTTCTGGACGGGAGAGGCGGTCAAGGGTGCTCGCGAGATCGAAGCAGACTCCCTTCTGGATCGTATTCCACTCTTCGTGCGTGCCGGTTCAATTCTTCCTCTGGGTCCTGAAATTGAATATGCCGACGAGAAGCCAGCAGGACCGATCGAACTGCGGATCTATCCGGGAGCGGACGGCGCCTTCACGCTATATCAGGACGCAGGCGATAGCTACGACTATGAGAAAGGAGCTCACTCTCTCATTCCTCTGCATTGGTCTCATGCCAACCGGACTCTCACGATTGGAGACCGAGAAGGACAATATCCCGGAATGCCGGCAAGCATTCAGATGAATATTGTCTGGGTGTCCAACGAGCACGGTGCGGGACCGGACCCCGTAGCCAGCCCTGACAAAACCATTGAATACGCGGGAAAAGCAATTTCTGTGCAAGCGCCCTGAACCTTTGATCCGAGCAGCTCTTAGGAAGCTTTTTTCGATGGATTGAACGTGGAGGTCCAAGGACGTGCAGGAGCTTACTGGAATCAGCACAGTGAAAACCGAAGAAGTAGAACACCATCTATGGAATAAGGCATTCAAAATTTACAATGACACGGTGCAGTTGCTGGTTCTGACGGAAGTCGGCCCCCGTATTCTTTTCTTTGGGTTTGTTGGAGAGGAGAACGAGTTCCACGAGATTCCCGAGCATTCCGGAAAACGCGGCGATCAGACATTTAGAGTTTATGGAGGCCATCGTCTCTGGGTATCCCCGGAGATCGCGCGCACGTACTATCCCGACAATCTTCCGGTTGCGGTAAAGAGACACGACGATGCTTTTGTTTTTACCGCTCCTCCCGAATCCATGCCTCCGGGCACAGGCTTGCAAAAGGAGATCGAGATCAAACTGGCGGGAACTGGAGCACAGGTCACGGTCACACACCGCATCCGAAACATTGGGCGAGAGCCCACCGAGATGGCTCCATGGGCACTGTCAGTAATGGCTGGTGGCGGGAAGGCCATTCTCCCGCTTCCGCCCCGCGCGCCGATGTCATCGGACAGATTATTACCCGAAGGACTCTTTGCTCTGTGGTGTTACACAGATTTGGCCGATCCACGATGGAAGATCGGTACGAAGTATATGCAGCTTCACCAGACAAGCAATTGTGCAGGTCCATTCAAGGAGCAGATGGGCGGAATCTTTAACCCGTTCGGGTGGGGCGCCTACTTCCGACGGGGACATCTGTTCATCAAGAAAGCTAAAGTTGAGAAGAATGCACGATACCCCGACTTCGGCTGTAATTTCGAAGTGTATACGGACACGCACTCGCTTGAACTCGAGACTCTCGGCCCACTTCGAAAACTGAATCCGGGAGAGACGGCAGAACATATCGAGCGCTGGTGGCTCCTCAAGGATCTTGAAAGTGGCGACTCCGAAAGCTGGATTGAGTCAATCATTCTTCCGGCCGTCGAACGTGCGGGATGAGGCGCACCGCTGCGTGTGGCCGGTTCCACATGGTCACAGTTCGCACGATCTGCCTGTGGCAGGATAAACAGATTGTTGTTTAGCACGATTTCTTCCGATGGTTACCAGTTGAAGTGATCCCCATGTTCATGAACCGAAGAGCATTCTTGAGATCGAGTGGGCTCGTCGCATTCGGAGCCAGTGTGCCGTGCCTCTCCAGTTTCGCCTCTGCCTCCAGTAGTCAAGAACCGTTTCGCTGGAGCACCAATGACCTGGTGTTCTCCTTCGATGTGAAGGATGGCAGGTTGCGTCAGAAATGTCTTGTGCCGGCCGGTGCAGCGCCCGGCGCGAATACATCTTCCGGAGTCGAAGTGGCTCTGCAATGCAGCGGAGAAGATTCGCCTGATCAAGGCATGAAATCGGGTTTGGGTCAGCCAGGTGCGCGGCTCCTCTTTATAGGAAGGCGCGAAGAGTCAACGCCCGGGGGCAATCACCTGGTTGTAACGCACACGGATCCGATATTGCGCCTGCGCGTGGAGTCCGTTTATGAAGCCTTCGATGGCGTCCCGGTTGTTCGCCGGCATTCGCGGGTGACCAACGGGGGTAAGGAGCCCGTGGGCATTGAGTTCTTGAGTTCGGCCATGCTTCATGGTCTTGCCGATCCTCAGAACTACGATCGTGAGCTTCGTATCCATGTTGCCCTGAACAGCTGGATGGCAGAAGGACAGTGGCATACGCTGCGTCCGTCAGAAATGGGCTTTGTCGAGAACGAGCGTACAAGCCGTTCGGAAGCGCAAGCGAGCAGCGTTGGCACGTGGTCAACGGTACGGTATCTGCCTATGGCAATGGCAGAGAACGTGGAAAGGGGAATTATCTGGTTCTGGCAGGTTGAACACAATGGATCGTGGTATTGGGAAATCTCGAATGCCTCCGAACGCGATAACTATGCCGATGACGTTTATGCGTACCTCGGCGGACCGGACGACCTGCACTCCGCAGCTTGGAAGCGTTTGAATCCTGGAGAAACCTACGAGACCGTTCCTGTGGCAGTCGGATGCGTGCGTGGTGGCTTCGACGAGGCTGTAGCGGCATTAACGCGTTACCGCCGTACGGCCTGCGTCAAGTTAGGAAAGGCCAATTCCCGATGTCCGGTAATTTTCAACGACTACATGAACTGCCTCTGGGGTGACCCAACTGAAGCAAAGGAACTGCCACTCATCGCGGCGGCCGCAAAGGCAGGTTGCGAGTACTTCGTGATCGATGCCGGCTGGTACGCCGACATCAATGAGGACTGGAGCCCGACCATCGGAGCGTGGCAACCCTCTTCGGCACGCTGGCCCCGCGGCTTAAAGTTCGTGCTCGATCAGATCCGGCAAGCCGGAATGGTTCCGGGATTGTGGCTTGAACCGGAAGTCGCAGGCGTGAAATCTCTGCTCGCAAAAAAGCCAGACAACTGGTTTCTTGCGCGGCATGGGAGGCGCGTGCTGAAGAATTCGCGCTTTCTACTTGATCTTCGCAATCCCGAAGTCCGGAGCTACCTCGACGAGGTGATCGAACGATTGGTGAATCAATATGGCGTTGGCTATATCAAAATGGACTATAACGTCGACTCGCTGCAGGGGACCGAAATAAACGCGGAAAGCTTCGGGCAGGGCCTGCTCGAACATAACCGTGCGCACCTTGAGTGGCTCGATGCCATCTTGAAGAAGTATCCCGACCTGGTGATTGAAAACTGCGGCAGCGGCGGAGGACGCATGGACTATGCAATGCTCAGCCGTTTGCATATCCAGTCCATGACCGATCAGGAGGATTATCTGAAGCTGCCTGCAATTCTCGTGGGTGCGTCGGCAGCCGTCCTGCCTGAGCAATTGGCAATTTGGTCTTATCCTGTGGCGAATTCCGACCCTGACCAGGCCAGTTTCAACATGGTTACAGCCATGATGTGCCGAATTCATCAGAGTGGCCGTCTCGATTCGCTTTCGCCGCATGCTTGGGACCAGGTCGCGCAAGGAATCCGAATTTACAAGGAGCTCCTTCGCAAACATATTCCGAACGCACTCCCTTTCTATCCGCTGGGACCCTCGGATGTCACAGCATCGCAAAACTCAGTTGCCCTCGGAATGCGGTCGCGGGACAGGACAGTGCTCGCGATCTGGAGACTCGATGGGGAATCGAAGATCACATTGCGTTTGCCGATGCCGGATGCCAAACTCGTTTATCCCGTTGACCTCGGCGTGAAGATAACAACTTCGGAAAGGTCGTTGGTTGTCGAGTTCCCGCGAAAGCGCATGGGTTGCATAGTGTCGGGATCAGCTTCTGTTCTTCCGTAAGAGAGGAACGCCACTGCATTTCGCCAGTGGCGTTGTATGGGAGGGTTAGAAATCGACATCGGACAGCGAATGGACGGGGAGAGCGGTCCCCTGGAACTCTGTTCTCGAAGCCACTGCTGAGCAACGGCAAATGAGGCCGGAAACTATCACAAGAGTTTTCGCAAGAAGTCCGATCCTCGTGTTCTTCTCCAAACAGCGGAACATCAATGCGGTGCTGACAAGCAGTGTGCCCGCGGTGTCACTGTGCCGGTCCGGGCCGAGCCCCGGCGAACCCTAGGATGCATCGAGATTAGGCCGACTTCATCACTCGACCAGATCTACGTCGTACGGTTTCAGCCGAATGGCCCCGTCGTACGAGGTGCCGCTGATGATCCCGCGTTTTCTGCTGCGAATGCGAATAGGAATCGCCTTTTCTTCACCGGTTGTATTCACGTAGAGCGTTCGTCCCTCAACCACGCGCGCGTAAACGCCAGAAGGGGTTTCTGGTCCCCTTTCGACTCCGAGATCGGTGTACATATCGCGCACGAGAGGACCAATCACCGACATCTGGGCATATTCCCCCCTGATTGTCCTCGTTATTGACAATACACATCCTGCCTACCAGAATGTCTGCAATTCCTGACTTTATAAGCGCGAAGGCAGTAAATCGCCGAGAGGTAACGTGATTGATTTTCGCAAACTGGCAGCAGTCGATATAGCCTTTCTGGGTTCTCGGCTCATTGCCAATCACCGCCATCAATCGCTCCGCAGATCGTTGTGGTTCCGAGTGGCAATCTGCACCTTAAAGGCTACCTCTGGAAACCTGCTGGAGCGACTCCATCTCCCGCTGTCCTTTTCGTTCATGGCTCCGGCAGCACCGATGCCTTGCATACTAGCGGCTTCGCGATTACTGAAGCAGCCGAGAAGGCTCGCGCCGACCTTCATCAAACATGGCTACGCTTTCCTCGATCTGTTCCGGCGAGGACAGGGACTCTCCGCCGACCAAGGACCGTTTATGCAGGACGTATTGCAGCGGGAGAAGGATACAAAGGGAGAGAAGGCTCGTAAGCGTTTGCAGTTCGTTTTACTGACAACGGATCATCTCGACGATGTCACCGCAGGCTTGTTGTTTTTGAAAAATCTACCCGGAGTCGATTCCCGCCGCATTGCGGTCGTAGGGCACTCGTTCGGTGGTCAACTAACCCTCCTCGCAGCAGAGCGCGATACCAGCTTGCGAGCCGCCGTTACTTTCTCCGCTGCTGCTAGTTCTTGGGAGAATAGGAGGAGTTATCAATTTCTCGATGAAGCATCGAGTACGGATGAGCGGTGCAACGGTTGCTCAAGTTTGACACTCAGACCAAATAAAAAGCTTGACCTCATCTCGAGCGTCGGGTTGCGGCCGATGGGCGGCAAAAGGCGCTCTACAATTCTGGGGACGTTAAGGGGACGATAAGAAGTGGCATGCGCCGTTTTGTATCAAACAACGTCCGTCGACACCGTTTGATATCAGTCAGTTACGCCTCGTTGTTGCCCTGTCACTGCAACGTTCTGGCGCATACAATCGACTAGTCGACTGACTTTCGAGGCGGATCGTTTCAACCGCTCACGCACCTCTCCGCGACAAAACAGTTGCCAGTAGTCAGTAGTCAGTTGCCAGTGAACCCAGATTCCTCGCTTTGCTCGGAATGACAAACGGTAATGGAACCTAGCTATGACCGATGG
>Ga0209039_10001063_pt1 | contig 26620 bp, 13 predicted proteins | sample BogFormECP12_OM1_FD_188238 | JGI IMG/M metagenome (GOLD analysis project Ga0209039, IMG submission 188238) | Bog forest soil microbial communities from Calvert Island, British Columbia, Canada - ECP12_OM1 (SPAdes) (version 2) | ecosystem: Environmental > Aquatic > Freshwater > Wetlands > Bog ... | reverse complement strand
CCGGGCAAATTGTCGTCGTTTTGTTTGTTTTCATACAGATTCCGGCTTCGATCGTGATTAATTTCTTTTTCCCGGCTCCCCCCGCGCCCCTTTTTCCCCGCTGCCGCGACCCTGGAGCCTCCCCGGCGCGGGATGATTTGTCCCGCGTTTTCCGCGTCGGTCTGGGCATTCGTCATCTCCTCCGGGCGACCTGGGGAGGGCGCCGCCTTCCGCACCCCTCCCTTCCCTCTAGGCTAACCATGAGCCCAGGTTGCCTGTCAAGAGAATTCTGCGCGGTTTTTCCTGCCGGTAGGAAGAATCGTACAAACGGGCGTCACTTTTCCTGCCGGCAGGAAACCCTGAGTCTCGGACGTTCAATCCTCTTAGCGCCCCCTCACCCCGGCCGGCGCCGGGGGAAAAATGTAGAAACTCCAGCGCCGCGACGAGTCGCGGCAATGAAAAGCGGCAACGAGTCGCCGCACTCCAAATTTCGGTTGTACCGATAGCAGTCGCTGTAGGTCAGGCGTGCCTTATCCTGCCTGTGTCGTCGACTTAACGGATCATTGCAATTCATGCTGGGGGATGGCCATCTGAGCCCGGATGCTCTGTCGCGCCGGAGTCAAACCAGGCGCGGTAGCGGTGAGCTGGATGGTGCCCGGTGTTTTCGACGTGCGCACGACGACCAGCGCACGACCGTGGAACAACCTCCGCTGATGGCCCTGGTACAGCTCATCACTGGTTCCGTCTCCGTTACCCACCGCCGCAATAACGCCCGGACCGCTGATCTGGAATTCGACCGGCGGATCAGCGTTGGGCTGTACCCGTCCCTTCGCGTCCAACGCTTCCACGGTGATGAAAGACAGGTCTTGGCCGTCAGCGCGAACCATATCGCGATCGGCGGTTAGACGGAGCTGCGCAGGCTCCCCCGCCGTGGTCAGAACGCTTTCGGCCACCTTCCGGTCACCCCTCAGGCCCACCGCCCTAAGCGTGCCGGGAACATAGGGAAGGGTGAAGGTTGCCTTGAACTGCTGCGCGCGGCCCGTAGGCTTTTCTCCGATGAGCTTGTCATTGAGAAACAGCCGCACCTTCTCGGACCCGGAATACACGTCGACCTGCACGGCCTTGCCTTCCTGACCCGGCCAGGTCCAACTCGGCATGGTCGGAAGCACGCTCCAGCCGATGGCTATTGTCTTCTTGCCCTCGGGATCAGGCACGTGCACCGTGGCAAACACGCGGTCCCCGCCATTCCACAGAATGTCGCGATAGAACGATTGCGGCTTGCGAAAGCCCGTGAGGTCAAGGTCGCCGCAGGATGCGGCATGCCAGGGATAGTTCGGAAAGAACACCTTTAAATCGGCACTGGGGGCTCCCGCAAAGACATTCTCGCCTTCCGCACCATTGCGCGCGACGATCTTCATCAGGAACTGGCTCGCCACATCGGCTTTGGCGGCCTGCTCGGGAGACAGGTAACTCGGCGCGCCGATGCCCGACTCGCCCAGGTAATCCATGGCCGTCCAGATGAATTCGCCAACCATATACGGATTCGCGTGCACGAGCTGCCACTGCTCGAAGGCCGCAGCCGGAAAAGATTCTGTCGACATCATGATGCGTGAAGGGACACGGCGATGGTCCTCGAAGCCGTTGGCGCTGAGATTGTAGTTGTAACCGCCGATGTCCAGCACCGCGAAAACCGCGTCCGGGCTTTCCCCGAAGGTTGCTCCGGTGGCGGCCTGCGTGAGCGGCCTGGATTGGTCAAGCTTGCGCACTTCGCTCGATAGCATGCGTGCCATCGGCGCGCCTTCTTTTGTCCAAGCCTCCGGGATCTCATTGCCGAGGCCCCACAGGACTACGGAGGGATGATTGCGGTCGCGCAGAACCATGGCATCGATGTCCCGCTGCCACCAATCCGCGAAAAAGCGGGCGTAGTCATTCTTGACCTTAGCCTGTTTCCAGACGTCGAACGGCTCGTCCAGCACCAGCAGCCCCAGGCGGTCGCAGGCGTCGAGAAACGCCGGCGAGGGCGGATTGTGCGCCGTACGAACGGCGTTGAACCCGGCCGCCTTCAACAACTCGATTTTGCGCTCCTCCGCGCGGTCGAACGCAGCGGCTCCCAGCGGGCCGTTGTCGTGATGGAGGCTGCCGCCGGCCAATTTGATAGACTTGCCGTTCAGCAGGAAGCCCTTCTCAACTGACCAGGCAAGGGAGCGGATTCCGAACGGCGTCACGACCTCGTCGATCAACCGACCGCCCTTCCAGACTCGGGTTATCGCCCGATAGAGTTGCGGTGTCCGCGGAGACCATAAGGCAGGATTTGCCACGCTGAGCTCCTGTGTCACCTCCGTCTCCCTGCCCGCTGCAGCATTGGCTGGAGATTCTGCTTGGCCGAGTAAGCCGCCACTTGGGCCGGTCAGGACCGTCCGAACGATCACGGCGGCCTGTCCGGTGGTGTCGTTTGCCACTCGGATGCGCACCGCAATCGTGGCCCTGGCGCTCGAGACCTTCGGGGTGGTGACGAACACACCCCAATGGGCCACGTGTACCGGCTCGGTGACCCACAGGCGTACGTGCCGGTAGATCCCCGACCCGCTGTACCAGCGGCTGTTGGGCTGCGCAGAATTATCAACTCGGACCGCCAGCAGGTTGGCGGCGGAGAACTTCAGATGGGGCGTGAGGTCGAAATAAAACGAGGTGTATCCATAGGGATGTGTTCCCAACTTCTGCCCGTTCAGATATACGGTAGCGTCCATGTACACGCCGTCGAACTCGATGGCGACCCGCTTGCCATTCCAACTCGGTGGGGCGGTGAAGGCCTTGCGATACCAGCCAACCCCGGCGGGGAAGTAACCCTCACCCGGGCCTGTGGGATTGTTCGGATCGGGTTTCCCCTCAATGCTCCAATCGTGCGGCAGGTTCACGGTGCGCCAGGACGCGTCGCTAAATCCCACCGCCTCCGCGCCCGCGGGGTCTCCAATAAGGAACTTCCAATTGAAATCCGCCGAGAACGGCTCCCGTACGGGCGGGAGGTTCATGGCCTGCATGCCTAAAGCGACGGTGAATGCGGTTGCCGCCAAGCAAACGGCAACGAGTCGCCTCGTCTGGCGGCGGACCGGAAGCTGCCGCCGCGACTCACGAAGCTGCACTATCATGTTCTGATCCTCGTAAAAGAAGCGAGGCTCCTACCTACGGGGTTGTGGCGTGCGTACCAGGAATACTCGGCGCACGGTGGACTTCCCCTTCTACGGCCTCGTCCATCTCGATGTGGTTCCTTTCCAGAAGGGTTCCCGTCGCCTGTTCATACTGAATCAAGGCCTTGGCATAAGCGGCGCGGTCTCTTACCACATTTCCTTCGGCGGTCGCCAGATTCTGTTGGGCGATAATGACCTCTTCCACCGTGGCCTTACCCAGGGTGAATTTTTGCTGCTGCATGTCGAGCACCTGGCGCGAGACCGCGGCGAGTTTCAGTGTGGCATCCAGTGTGGCCCGGGCCTGCGCGACCGCGCTCACTGCCTTACTGACATCCCATACGGCTTGGTTTTTAGCATCCTGGAGCTTCATTTGCAACTGCCGTTGTTCCAGCACCGCCCGCGCGGCGTCGGCTTGGGCCGGACGGTTGCGAAGGGGGAGACCGACCGACACCCCGAAGGAGAGGTTGGGGTAGTTGTTATCGAAGACATTCGCGAACGTGGTCCGCAACGCGCCCCCTAACCCGGAGAAGCTATAGGTGCCAAAAACCTGGACGGAAGGGAGCAGCGCGTTGCGAGTTCCCTGGATGGTGAACTCCTGGTTGCGCAGGTTCAAATCGGCCTGCTCGATCTCCGGACGATGGCTGGCGGCTTCCCGCATCGCCTCTGCCAGGGAGGGCACATCATCGGGATGGGGCTCGGGCAGCCGGTCGGTGGGGGAAATCTCCACGCTGGCCAACTCTTCATTGAAACTCTTGGAGATTTTGGCCTTCAAGGATTGGGCGTCCTGAGAAAAAGTGTTTTGCGCTACCAGCAAAGCCTGTTGTTGGTTCGCGACTTCTTCTTGGCTCCGCAGCACGTCATACTGCGCCACCGCCCCAATCTTCAATTCGGCCTGGTTGCTATCCAGGAGCTTCTGAGCATATCCCAGTCCCTCTTGGGCCACGCGAATGCTTTCCTGGTCGGCCAGCAGGTCGTAATAAGTCGTCATCACAGCCGCCACCGAGGTGGTCACGCTCTGCCGGAAGACACTCATGGAGTATTTCACATTATTTCGGCCGATGCGGATAAACCGGGCGTTGGCGCGCTTGCCAAAGCCATTCAATAAGTTCTGGCTAAAACCGACAGACAGGCCCGTGAAGAACTCGGGATCGAACAGGGACGTGGTCGTATTGTTCGCATACCGGTAGCTGTACTCCGACACGCCAATGCTGGTACCGGTCAGAAAACCCTGGCTATACCCTGCTTGAAAGGCCGCAAGGTGACTCGTCTCGGTCGCCACGCCGCTCACCACCGTGTAATTCAGCGGCGTGGTGGCAACGGTACCACCATAGAAGGCATACACACTCGGATCACAGCATCCCCCTCCACCCACGCTGTTGATACCCTGTCCCCCGAGAGTGCCTCCCCCAAGACCTCCGCCCCCGCCCCCGCCGCTGCCCACACCTCCGCCCAGACTGCCGGAAAAGAGGGTGGTGGACTGATATGACCCTGCCACACCACGCGTTGCGCCTCCACCCTTCGCGCGCAACAGGTCAGTTTGGGCAATGGGCAGGTTGTACCGCGCCACGGCGATGTCCAAGTTGTTTTCCAAGGACAAGGCGATGGCGTCATCGAGACCCAGCATCAGCTTGCCGTCGGAGATGAGGTCCGTAACCCGGCGAGTGTTGTCCAGGCGCGGTGCCGGCACAAATCGGGCGGAGTAGGGAGAAAAAACGTTGAAGCCCCCGCGGTTATTCGAGTAGTCGATTTGGGTCACGTCACGCTGCTGTAGCGGCGGTCTCGGACCGCCGCCCGAGGCTCCTCCGGCTTCTTGGCAAACGGCGAGCCCGGGAAAGATTAGAACCAGGATAGTAACTGTGTCAAGCAACCGCCAAAATGGCCTTTTCGTCTTCATGCGCACTTCTCCGATAGGTTTCAGGTTCTGGGGCTAGGTGCTGGGTTGCCGGTACTGGGTTCTCTGTTCCTAGTGTCGGACTTTGGGTTTTTCGTGTTCCGTCCCGTTTCCCGTTTCCCGTGTCCCGTATCCCGTATCCCGGGTTCCTAGTCCCGAGTCTTCAACCGCACTCTCACTGCCATACCCCGAATGCTTGTTAATTCACCCATAATCATTGCGATGCGAGTTGTCTGAGGTATCCGGCCATGCCCTCAATGCGTCCGGTCGTGGGATTGGGATGGCCGGAATCGAACAGTTCGGTCATCGGGAGATCGGGTGATCCGGTGATCGGGAGATCGGGAGATCGGGTGATCCCGTGATCGACCCATCGGGTGATTGGGCCTTCGAGCCACCTTGATGTAGAGGCGGCTTTACGCCGCCATTTGGCAAGGTAAACTCGCCGCTACGTCATCGAACTGAAACGCTACCTTTTGTCCTGTTCGTTATCGCCAAGTCTAATCCCACAAGCGGACAGTATGAATCGGACAAGATGTCTTGTGGGTTCGTAAGCCTTTGAATCCGCTTGCGATCATCTGCCATGCCGATGGCACACGAGTTGCCAGAAATGATTCGATGACCCGATCACCCGATGACCCGATGATCCGATGACTTGGTTTGAGGTAGACGAATGAATACTCTATTCCAAGACCTTAAGTTTGGCCTGCGCATGTTGGCGAAGAACCCCGGCTTCACGGTGGTGGCGGTGTTGACGCTGGCGTTGGGTATAGGAGCTAATTCCACGGTCTTCAGCATCGTGGACCAACTTTTCCTGCGGCCCTGGCCCGTCAAGGACCCGGGGCGCCTGGGCGTCGTCCTCACGAACAGGCCTGAGACTGATTTTCGCTTCTCTTCGTATCCCGATTATCTGGACATCCGCAACCAAGTCAGCGCGTTCTCAGACGTCGTGGCCTATGGCTGGCGCGGGGGCTTCGTCAGCAGCGAAGGCCGGGGCGAGTTTGTGGCCGTCCAGGTGGTATCGCAAAACTACTTCGCCGCACTGGGCGTGAATACTGAGCTGGGCCGGACATTTTCGCCGCAGCCGGATCAAGCGGCTGCCGAGGGCCACTCCGTGGTAGTGAGCCACACTCTCTGGCAGCGCTATTTCGGCGGCGATCCCTCTCTGCCCGGCAAGACCACCGAGCTCGATGGAAAAGAATTCACCGTGATCGGCGTTGCTCCCCAGGAATTTCACGGGCTAACCCAAGGCTGGTCCCCCGATATTTGGGTGACCACGGAGGGCTGGGACACTATGGTTCCCGGTGAAAAAGCAACCTATGCCGACCGGGCCGACCGCTGGTTCGATTTGGCCGGCCGGCTTCGCCCCGGCGCGCAACTTCCTGAGGCTCGCGCGCAACTTCAGACGCTCGCGAAACACCTTGCGCTCGCCTTTCCCGCCACGGACCAGGACGTCAACTTTCCTGTTTATCCCGCTTCCAAGGTGCGCCACGAAGGGATCGAGCTGGGGTATTACCTGATGGCCATGGTGGGTCTGGTTCTCCTGATCTCCTGCGCCAATGTTGCCAATCTGCTGTTGGCGCAAGCGGAACGGAGGCAGCGAGAAATCGCCATGCGCCTGGCGTTGGGCGCCGGCCGGCGCCGTTTGTTCGGCCAGCTTCTCACGGAAGGACTTCTCCTTGCCCTGGCGGGCGGCGGCCTCGGTGTATTGTTGGCGTCATGGCTTATGAAGGTTGTGCCCACATTCGTTTCCCTCCCGTTCACAACCGACCTTACGCTCGATAGCCGGGTGCTTCTGTTTAGCGCGGCCGTGTCACTGCTGACGGCCCTTATCTTTGGATTGGCGCCGGGACTGCACGCCGCCAAGTGTGACCTGCTTCGAGTCCTTAAGGGTGATGATCCTTATTGGGGACGGGCCACGGGCCGATTCCCGCTGCGCAACTTGCTGGTGTGCGGAGAAATTGCGCTTTGCGTGGTGCTGCTGGTGGGTTCGGGGCTGTTACTCCGCAGTTTGTTATACAGCCAGCGGATCAATCCCGGCTTTGACACGAAGAGAAATGTACTCATGCTCTCGGTGGCGCCGCCCACACTCTACGGTTACAGCCAGAGCCAGGCGGCCGCGCTCTATCCTGCCTTGGCGGCTCGCGTGGAATCCGTACCCGGTGTAGTGCGTGCCAGCTATGCCCGGCGGCCTCCCTTGACGGAAAGCGAAGGAGGAGAAACCGAGGCGGTGATCATTCCCGGAGTCGAGCCGCCCCCGGGAACCGATCATTTCAAGATCCACTACAACATCGTTGCGCCGAAGTTCTTCCAAACGATCGGCGCCCACATCCTCAAAGGGCGAGAATTCAATGCGTTCGACACCCCATCGAACATGCCTGTCGTCATCGTCAATGACGCCATGGCACGTAGATTTTGGCCGGACCAGGACGCGGTAGGAAGATCAATCCAAATTGGAAAAAAGAATTATCAGATTGTGGGCGTGGTGGAGGCGGGAAGGTACGTCAACCTTCATGAATCAGTCCAGCCCTACCTGTTCCTTCCTTTCACGCAGAACTTCTCGTTCGAGTGCGTGCTGTTGGTGGAAACGGCCGGCGATCCTCGCGCCTTTGTCCGCACTATATTGAAAGAAACGGCGGCTATAGACCAACACCTTCCCATCGTTAGTGCGGTGACCTTTAGAGACTATATGCGAAGCGTTCTGGACGAGGAGCGTTCGATGGCTGGGTTGCTGACGAGCCTGAGCATCCTCGGAATGTTTCTGGCGGCGGTGGGCCTATACGCCACGGTGGCTTACCTGGTTAATCGGCGCACGCATGAGATCGGCATACGCATGGCACTGGGGGCACGACGCGCCGAGGTTTTGAGGCTGGTTATGGCCCAGGGGCTGCGCTTGAGTGCGGCGGGTGCAGGCATCGGCCTGGTGGGAGCCATGGCTGCTTCCCGTCTGGCGTCGCGTTTTCTTTATGGTGTGAGGCCCACCGACCCGCTGACTTACGTGGCGAGCATGCTCGTCGCCGTCGGCGTGGCATTGCTGGCGTCGTATCTCCCCGCACGGCGGGCAACGAAAGTCGATCCCCTCGTGGCGCTGCGGTACGAGTAAGGCAGTGGTTAGTGGACAGTGGTTAGTGGCCAGCGGCGGTCGAAGGGACAGATTGTCTCTTGACAGAACGAGCCGACGAGTATAGGCTAATAAGCGATGAAGGCCCGACGCAGCGCGGCCCCCACGAAACTCTCCCAACTCACGAACGCGCTTTCGAAATCACCCAAAGAGATGTTAAAAATGGAACAACCTCCGGGGATGTGCATGAAAATAAAGGGACAGCGACAAAATGTACACCCACAAATCCGGCTTTTTACACGAAAATGCGCCAATTGCGCGATACTCGACAACAATCTGGCAGGCTTTTTGGCCGAAAATGCATGGATTGGGCGGCAAATCGGGCCAAAGTTGTGCCCATGCATGAAGCCTGCCTTAGCCAATCCGAGTGGGTCGGTAGATGCTAAACCAAGGTTTCCAGTCACAATCCTGTCCGCAGTTTGAAACGATGTATCAGAAACAAAAGGGATTAGCGATGGCAGGGATTCCAAAGGGCCCGGTCATCTTGCTGGGGTGTTGGCTCGCCCTGCAAGCGCCCTTCCTGGGTTTTGCTCAGCATCCTCCCGAATCAAGCCGTTTCGATCCAACATTGGATATCCTCGCTCCCACGCTCGAATCCACCTTACACACTGCCTTGCCCGAGCAATATATATGGGCTCGCGAGACCGGGGACACGAGTGGGAGCGCGTTTCTTTACTATCGGAAAAGCTTCTCGTTAAGGAGGGTTCCGCCGGTGGCCACTCTCTATGCCGCGGGCCCAAACCTCATCAGGGTGTACATCAATGGGCGACTCTTGGCCAGCGGGGAACGCGATGCCAAGGAAAGAATTCGACCCTTTGTCCTGGGGATCGATGTGTCCGGGCAACTGCGGGTAGGCCGGAACCTGATTGCCGTCGTGGCTGCCCAGGGCGATCGATTGGTGCTCAAAATCGTCCCGGCTCCGCTCCAGGTCGTAAAGCCTGCCGTTCTGGTGACCGACGCCACCTGGAAGTGCGATTTCCATTCCCACATCGGATGGGAGAGGCCGGGGCTCGACGATCGCACCTGGCCGGATGCCATATCACTGGGACGCATCGAGGAGAAGGGCAGTTTCTTTCAGGGAAACGAAGACGCGGGCATGTACCGCTGGCCGGGCTATGACGGCATTTCACCTTTCCTTGCCCATGTATTTCTAAAGGCCCAAGAACTGGTCTATGGCTCGCAAGGCATGGGGGAATTCCACAATATTTCGGCGTTGCTGGAGAGCGACACGTCTTCGTCCGCCCAGCGGCCACCCGCACCTCCCCGCAAGAGCGCGGCGAGAGGGGGCGAGAAAACGCCTCCGGGTTCTCATGAGGCTGTGGTGGTGCTGCCCATCCGCAAGGTCCCGCCCTCGGAGTATCCTTACCTGGTGTTGGGCTTTGGCAAAGAGTGTCCTGGCCGCATTCGCGTAATCTCTGACTCGCCCGCGCCGATGCGCGTGGAGGTTCAGTATGGCGAATCCGTCGAAGAAGCCTTGTCCAACCCTTACCTCGGGGCTAACGAAATTTACGTGCCCCCCTACGGAACAGCTTATGGCCCCAAGAGCGCGTTCGCCTATGCGCTGATCAGATTTCTCGGCGGGTCATCACCCCTGCGTTTCAAAGCCATCGACGCGGATTATACTTACTACCCCGTCAGGCAGATGGGTTCCTTTGAGTCTTCGGATCCGGAGGTCAACAAGATCTGGCAAGTGGGGGCGTACACCGCGCACCTCTGCATGCAGGACGCCATTTGGGACGGACCCAAACGCGACAGGGTGTGCCTGGCCGGCGGCTTGGACGTCACCGGGCGCGTGATCAGCACCGTCTTTGGCGACCGCTTCTTGATCGAAAAATCCTTGCAGGGGTTGATTGATGACGCCGGGATTCCGGTAAGCAAAGACGTCAACGGAATCCCCGGATTTTCGGCGCTTTGGGTGATGTGCGAGGCGGATTATTTTCGGCACACGGGAGACCTTGCGCACCTGAGGTCCATTCATGAATCGCTGCGCGGTTTGATGGAGTACATGGCATCGCGGATTGAAGACAAGGGCGGTCTCACGAATTCGAATAATCGCTCGACCTTCGTCGATTGGTCCCCCGATTTGGACGGGGACTCCCCTGAATCGCGCCGCGTGACGCTGATTCAATTCGTGCGGGCCTTCTCCGAAGGCGCTTGGCTTCTGGGGCAAATGGGTGACCCTTCCGCCGCGGCAAGGTTCGAGCAAGTCGCGGAGAAGCTCCGGGGGGATTTACTCAAAAACTCGCTCGATCCCACAAGACATATCTTCGGCGAACGCTGGCAGACCAACGCCATGGCCGTTTACGCGGGCCTCGCCGATGCGAACCAGCGCGCGGCGATCTGGGAGAATATCCTTTCGCGTTCGTACCGTTTCACGGCAACGCCGCACTTCAACTTTTTCGCAATTTCCGCCATGGCGGAGGCTGGCCGCCGGGAGGAAGCCTTGGAATGGATCAGAGACTACTGGGGAGGAATGCTCAGGCCTGAGACGACAACCTTTTGGGAAGGTTATGACAAGCGCTGGCCAACGGAGCACTTCCATGGGCATCTCCAGACCGACCACGGCGAGGGGTACTTTGTAAGCCTTTGTCACGGGTGGGCGAGTGGGCCAACGGCTTGGCTGGCTGAACAAGTTCTGGGCATTCAACCTGTAGTCGGCGGCTTTGCTCGGGTCACGGTTCGGCCTGATCTTTGCGGCTTGCAATGGGCACGGGGGTCCGAACCTTGTCCTCAGGGCTCCCTCAAAGTCGAGTACCGCTATGACAAGTCGGATTTCAAGGCAAGTATCGAACTGCCGGAAGGAGTGGCGGCGCAGGTTTCCATGCCCGTAGATCAGGGCCAGGATTCGATCGAGGTTGATGGTCACGCGGTGTCAGGAATGCCCGGAGAAGACGGAACTCGCTTGACTGTCCCACTCAGTACTCCGGGGTTGCACGAACTCCACTCGCATTTGAGCTTGCCATAGTATTTGTCCCTATCAATCAATGACACAATCACGAATCGCTGAATCGGCCAATGGTCTGATAGCGACATAATGTCCGATCTCTCCTCCCTGTTCGTTATCGCCAAGCCTAATCCCAAAACCGAACACCACCCTTCCCGATGCGGTAGCCAACTTTCCATATAAACCGTTTTATTTCAAAGAATTAGGTGCAGTCGAAGAATGGTACGCACCGTGCATGTTTCATCCCGGAGACTTAATCATGGATATTCGACGTGAGGACTTAATCCGGCAGCGACGCACGCGCCGGATCATTTACATCGTAGTAGGCCTTCTTGCCATCGGCTCAGTGACGTACGGTGTTTCCCGCCTCAAGCCTGCCGCTCCGAGTGTGGACAAGGCTACGTTGTGGCCCGACACGGTCAAGCGCGGTCCCATGCTGTTGGAGGTTCGTGGACTGGGCACTCTTGTCCCGGAAGAAATCCTTGTGGTCCCCGCCCCCACCGACGGGCGTGTGGCGCGCCGACTCCTGCTTCCCGGCTCACCGGTTACTGCTGACACCGTCCTAATGGAATTGACCAACCCGGAGCAGGAGCAGGCCACTCTCGATGCCGAATGGCAACTGAAAGCCGCCGAGGCTCAATACAAAAGCACCAAGGCGCAACTTGACAGCACGCTCCTGGACCAGAAAGCCCAGGCGGCCACAGTGCAATCCGATTACACCGAAGCTCAGCTTAATGCCGACCGGGACGTAGAACTCGCCAAGCGCGGCTTGGGCTCGGAACTGAACGCCAAGGTCACGCGTGCCAAGGAGGAATCCCTGGCCACGCGCAGCGAGATTGAAAAGGAACGCCTCGCCGTGAGCGCCGCTTCGGCCAAGGCGCAACTGGAGGAGCAACAGGCGAAGGTGGAGCAACTGCGCGCTCTGTACGAACTGAAGAAATCCCAGCTTGCCTCCCTGCACGTGCGGGCGGGCGCGGACGGGGTTTTGCAGGAACTTTCCGTGGAAGTCGGCCAGCGCGTGGTCGCCGGAACCCCTCTCGCCAAGGTGGTGCAGCCCACACACCTGAAGGCGCAATTGAAAATCCCCGAAACCCAGGCCAAGGACGTGCTCATCGGCCAGAAGGCGGCTGTCGACACACGCAATGGCATCATTCCCGGCCACGTTATACGGGTTGACCCCTCGGTGGTGGAGGGCAGCGTGACCGTGGACGTGAAGCTGGATGCCGCGCTTCCCAAAGGCGCGCGCCCCGACCTGAGCGTGGAAGGCACCATCGAAATTGAAAACCTTGCCGACGTGGTCTACGTCGGCCGTCCCGCTTTCGGCCAACCCAACAGCACGGTGGGGATGTTCAAGATCGACCCGGACGGCAGAGGCGCCACGCGGGTGCAGGTGAAGCTGGGCCGCGCCTCGGTGAACTCGGTGGAAATTCTCGGCGGATTGGAGCCTGGGGATAAAGTTTACCTTTCGGATATGTCGCAGTGGGATGCCTTCAACCGCATTCGGCTGGAGTGAGGGAATCGGTTCATCGGACCATCGGCTCATCTGGCCATCGGGCCATCCGGTCATCGGGTCATTTAGTGATTTAGCGATTGTGTGATTGCAAATGAAACTCGAAGACGGGAATTGCGGCTTTGGTACCGAATTTCGAGTTTCGAATTTCGTATTTCGGATATCCGATTTTCGAATTTTGGCTCTTTTGAGTCAGTCGGTGATGGAAAAGAAAAGGCAATCCTTCATGGGGTAATGTTTGCGGTTATGCGTCCAGAGGGCGAGCTTGTGAATCGAAGCGGTGGCGGCGATCAAGGCATCGCCCAGTTCGACGGCGTGGCTCTTGGCGAACTGCCGCAAGTAGTCGCCGGCGCGGCGCCCGATTTCCGGGCCGATGGGGACGCATGTAAGGGCACGGAACAGCGCCTCGAGGACCTTGTATTCGTGAGGCCGCGCTCCATGCCACATCTCCGCCACGGTCACCGGTGAACAGGCCATGACAGCATCGCTTCCGCTCAATTCCGTCCATTGCTCCAGCAGGCGCACATCACGGCCTCGCGCCACGTCGATGAGAATGTCCGAGTCAATCAGAATGGCTTTCAACGCACCCTCTTCAGCCGCGATCCCTTCCGCAGCCCGCGCAGATACACCTCGGGATCGGAAAGGTCGGCTCGGTCCTTCCATATTCCGGGGAAAGCCCGCATGGCTTGCTGGCGACTGGCGAGCCCGGACAAGTATTTCTCACGAACCGCCTGGCGAACCAGCTCGGAGATGGAAGTTCCGGCCTGCTGTGAGCGGATGCGGAGCGTTCCCCAAAGCTCATCGTCCAGGTAAAGTTGAGTTCGTCTCATGGTGTACAGTATACACCACTCGGGGGGGATCGACGGACGGTTTCCGGATTTCGGCGCATGCGGCCATCCACGAAATCCGAAAATCGAAACTCGAAAAAGCCACTTACGAGGTGGCTGCCGACTTTCGAGTTTCCAATTTCGAGTTTCGATTTTCGGCCTTCGATGAGCCGATGGCCTGGCCCGATGGCCTGATTCGAGGTTCAGCATGACCACCTTGATTCAAGACCTGAAATTCGGCCTGCGCATGCTGGCCAAGAGTCCCGGCATCACGCTGGTGGCGGTAGTGGCCCTGGCGCTCGGCATCGGCGCCAACACTTCCATTTTCACCACCGTGAACGCTCTGCTGCTTCATCCCTTTCCATTTGAGCATGTCGATCGGTTGGTAGCCGTTTGGGAAACTGCTCCCAAGCAGAACGAAGACCACGTGGCCCTTGCTCCCGCCAACTTCCGCGATTGGAAGGAGCAAAGCCATTCGTTCCAGGAGTTAGCGGCCGGGCACGGGTGGGAAGTGAACCTTACGGGGGCGGGTGTGGCCGAGCGCGTGGATGGTTTCCAGGTCACGCCTACTTTCTTCCCGCTGCTGGGAATGCGGGCGCAGCTTGGGCGCACCCTGAGCGCGCAGGATTTTGAACCCGGGCACACCTCGGCAGTGGTGGTCAGTTATGGCTTCTGGCAGCAGCGACTGGCGGCAAACCCCGAGGTTATCGGTTCCCATGTGCGCCTGAACGGCCAGGAAGTCACTATCGTCGGCGTGATGCCGTCGGACTTTGAATATCCCATGGGGGTGGAAGTCTGGGGGCCGCTCGATCTCCGCACTGCCGGCCAAGTCGACCGCACTGACCATTATTTACAAGTGATTGGGCGGCTTAAGCCGGGGATCTCGATTTCGCAGGCGCAGGCGGATCTTCAGGCAATTGCCGACCGCCTGGCGCAGCAATTTCCGCAGACCAATGCCGGGCACAGCGCCCGGCTGGTGAACCTGGTAAATGAGCTCATCAGTGATGCGCGCCAATTTATCCTGGTGCTCATGGGGGCAGCGGGATTTGTTCTGCTGCTTGCTTGCGCGAACGTCGCCAACCTGCAATTGGCGCAAGGCACGGCTCGTCAGAAGGAAATCGCTGTCCGCCTGGCTCTGGGCGCAAGCCGCGGGCGGATCGCCCGGCAGTTGCTGATTGAAAGCGTGCTCCAGTCTCTACTGGGCGCGGCGGCGGGGCTAAGTTTGGCCGCCTGGGATCTCGAACGGCAGCGGGGGAGCATTCCGGCGTTCATTCTCCAGCATGTCCCCGGCGTCAAGCATATGCGCGTGGATGGATACGTTCTAGGTTTCACCGCCGGCGTGGCGGTGGCGGCTGGACTCCTTGCCGGACTGGCATTTGCCTGGCATTCCACTCGGGCCGATTTGAACGAAACGCTTAAGGAATCTTCGCGCGGCGCCGGCGCGGGTTCATCCTCGCATCGGTTGCGCGGGTTGCTGGTGGTGACGGAAGTGGCTCTGGCGCTGGTGCTGCTGACGGGCGCCGGGCTGATGGTCAAGGGTTTCCGCCATCTGGTAGACACCGACCTGGGGTACGACCGGCGGAATGTGCTGACGTTCCACGTCGCGCTGCCGGAATCGAAGTATCGCGAGGAGAGCCAGGTCCGCGAGTTCTACGACCAGCTTGTGGCCCACCTGGGCGCGTTGCCCGGCGTGGAAGCGGCGGCTGCGGCCTCGAACCTGCCCGGCCAATGGAACTGGACCCGTGCCCAGTACGGGGCGGAGGGCCAACCGCCCGCGGCTCCAGGCGAGATGCGCTTGGTGCTCGAAGAGGCGGTCACGCCGGAAATCTTTCAAGCGTTGCGCATTCCGGTGGTCAAAGGACGTGCTCTTACCGCCCAGGATGGCCCGGCCTCAACCCGCGCGGTGGTGTTGAACGCCAGCCTGGCCAAGCGGCTTTGGCCGGGCGAGGATCCTCTGGGTAAGCGTGTGCATTTTGGATCAACGGAAAGCGTGGCCCCCTGGTGTACGGTGGTGGGTGTGGTGGGCGACATCGAGCCCACGCCTTTTGATCACACGTTTTCGCCCGTCGCCTATTTCCCCCTCGACCAGTTGACGCAGCGTTCGCTTGCCGTCGCGGTGCGCACTTCGGGCGATCCCACGGCGCTCGCCGCCGCGGCCCGCGCCCAGGTGCAGGCCCTGGACCAGCAACAACCCGTGTTCGACGTGCGTACTTTAGAGAAAGTGATCGACGACGACCTGAGTGGTGTGAAGGTCTCTGCCGACATGATGACGGTCTACGCGCTCATTGCGCTGGTCCTCGCCGCCTCCGGGATTTTCGGGCTTATGGCCTACTCGGTCTCCCAGCGCACCCATGAAATCGGCGTGCGCATGGCCCTGGGGGCGCAGCAGCGGGACGTCCTGCGGCTGGTGGTGGGCCGCGCGCTGGCTCTGGCTCTGATCGGGCTTGCCATCGGTGTCCCTGCCGCACTGGCCCTGACGCGCGCGCTTTCCAGCGTGCTCTTGGGAGTCGTCAAAGTGGATACCCCGGTTTTCGCGGCATTCGCCCTCTTGCTGGCCTCGGTAGCCACCCTCGCCGCTTACATCCCGGCGCGCCGGGCGATGAAGATCGAGCCCATGGAGGCGCTGAGGTATGAGTGAGGGAATCGGGTCATTTGGTCATCGGGCCATCGAGCCATTTGGCCATCGGGTTATTTGGTTGTCGGGTCATTTGCTGATTTGGCGATTCAGTGATTTCGTGGTTGTGCCCGTGGGTGAGTCCGGACCTCGAAGAGGTCCAATGTCATTAGCCGTGGGTGAAACCCACGGAAAGGATGCGCCCCGACGCCGCCTTTGTTCTGCTCGTCGGTGTTATGCCAAGGCGGCGTCAAGCCGCCGCACTCCAAGGTGCTTCGCACAGCTATCTTCGTGCTACATCGCCGGGAATTTGGAAATTCCAGGCACCCCTCCTTAGTTAAGGAGGGGTGCCCGAAGGGCGGGGTGGTTGGGGCAGTAGCTGAAAGCTGACGGCTGAGAGCTGATGACTCAACTCTGAGGATACCAATGAACGCATTGTTCCAAGACCTGAAGTTCGGCCTGCGCATGTTGGCGAGGAATCCCGGTTCTACCGCCGTGGCATTACTGACGCTGGCGCTCGGGATCGGCGCAACTACCGCCGTTTTCAGTGTCGTTGACCGCGTCCTGTTTCGCAGCCTTCCCTATTCCCAAGCCGACCGCCTGGTCTCTCTGGGCATGTTGGCGCCCATCGATCCGAACGAGTTCATGTTGTCTTACGACTATGTTGACTGGCGCGCCGCGCAGACGCCATTCGAATCCATGACCTCCTGGAGCGGGGTGGCCGATTGCGATTTGACCGAGCAAAACCCTGTTCGCATGGTGTGCGCGAAAGTGGAATCCAGCTTCTTGCCGACATTCGGCATTCAACCGCTCCTGGGGCGGAATTTTACTCCAGACGAGAACCGGCCGAACGCGCCCAAGGTTGCTCTGCTCTCCTACGGTCTGTGGAAGAGCCGCTTCGGAAGCGACCCCGGCGTGATCGGCCGCACCTTTTCTCTGGATGCGCTGCCGACGCGGATTATCGGCGTGCTGCCGGCAGATTTCGAATTGCCGAGCCTCGCCTCCGCCAACGTCCTCGTCCCAGAAGTGTTCACGGACGCGGAACTGTCGCCGCGTCACGACACGGCCAACCTGATTTATGCCTTCGCCCGGCTCAAGCGGGGGATCACGCCTGCCCAGGCCCTCAGCGCGCTCGATCCCCTGTTTCAACAATCGCTGAAGTGGGTTTCCCCGCAATTCCGCAAGGACGTACATCTGCGGGTGCAAATGCTGCGCGAGCGTCAAATCCACGATTCGAAGCTGGCGGCCTGGATGCTGCTGGCCGCAGTGTTTGCGGTGCTGTTGATTGCCTGCGCCAATGTGGCCAATCTCCTGCTGGCGCGGGCCGCGTCCCGCCGACGCGAGGTGGCCGTGCGGAGCGCCCTGGGAGCCGACCGCCCGCGGCTCATCCGCCAACAATTGACGGAAAGCGTTCTGTTGGGGGTCATCGGCGGCGCGCTGGGCTGCGTCCTGGCCAATTTGTTGTTGCACGGCTTCCTGGCCATCGCCCCGGAGGGTATTCCACGCCTCCAGCAAGCGACCCTCGACTTCCGCGTTCTGTTATTTACTTTCCTGGTTTCACTGCTCTCGGGCGCCCTGTTCGGACTGGCCCCCGTGCTGCATCTGCCCACCGCCGAGGGGCTGACCGGACGCCAGGTGGTAGCGGGAAGGCGTTCCTGGTTTCGTCAACTTCTGGTGGTGGCCCAGGTGGCGATTTCCCTGGTGTTGCTGGCGGGGGCGGGCCTGCTGCTTCGCAGTCTATGGAAGCTCCAGAATGATCCCCTGGGGATCGAACCCTCTCACGTGGTAACCGCCAGCCTGGTCCTTGGCCAGCAGCGTTATCCGCGACCAGAGCAGTTCGTGGCATTCTTCGATGAACTTGAGCCGCGTTTGCGGCGGCTGCCGGGAGTCGCGGCATTAGCGATGAGTGATTCTCTTCCGCCCGGCGGCCCCGTGCTCACCACGATCTACGGCGCCATTCGGGTGCGCGGCCGCGAGCCCTACATGAAAGGAACCGGCGGCACCGTGGCTTACCGCACCGTGACGCCGGACTATTTCTCCGTGCTGAATATCCCTATCCTGCGCGGTCGGGGCTTCCGCGAGGAGGATCGCAATCCCAACGCCCACGCGATTATTCTCAGCGAATCGTTGAGCAAAAAGATGTTCGGGACCGCGGACGTGGTGGGCCAACAATTGCAGCCCGGCTCCAACGGACCGTGGTACACGGTGGTGGGAGTAGCGGCAGAGGTCAAGAATGGCGGGCTGGCCTCCCCGCCTGATCCGGAATATTACGTGGTGCGCCGGCATTCGCCTGACGATGCCACGCGTTCCTCGATCCTGCTCGTGCGTACCAGCATAAGTGCCCGCATCGCGGCGCAATGGCTGCGGACCGAAATCGCCGCCGTCGACCCCACGCTGCCCGTCACCATCGAAACCATGGACCAGCGCGTGGGGAAACTGGCACAAAGGCCACGTTTCAACGCCGCTTTGCTCGCTCTATTCGCCGGCATGGGGTTGCTGATGGCAGTGGTGGGGATATACGGTGTGGTCTCATACCTGGTAGCCCAACGCACCCAGGAGATTGGCGTGCGCATGGCGCTGGGCGCAACGCCCGGAGACATTCTTCACCTGGTGAGTGGCCGAAGCCTGCAGCCGGTTTTGATCGGTGTGGTGCTGGGGCTCGGCATGGCGATGACGGCCTCCCATCTGCTGACCTCGCTGTTGTTCGAAGTACGGCCCGACGATCCTCTGACCTTCGCGAGCGTGGCGTTGCTCCTGGTGGTTACTTCGCTCCTGGCGACCTATATCCCCGCCCACCGGGCGATGAAGGTCGATCCCATGGTGGCGCTGAGGTATGAGTGAAGAAATCAGGTCATCGGGTCAATTGTTGAGTTGGCGATCTTGCGATTTAGCGATTTAGCGATTGTGCCTTTGGGTGAACTGGTGATGGCAAGAGGAAATCGAAATTTGAAGAAGGAACCTGCAGGCTGGCTGCCGATTTTCGAGTTTCCAATTTCGAGTTTCGGTTTTTGATGACCCCGATGAATCACTGATTAGATGCAGTGAACACTATGCTGGAAGAAGATGTCAATGTGAAAAGCGCGGTCCAGGCTCGGGTCCTGATCGCTGATGACCAGCCTGACATTTTGGAAGCTTTGGGTTTGCTGCTCCGGACCCACGGCTACCAGGTCCATAGGGTCAGTTCGCCGGCCGCGATCCTGGGTGCGCTGGAGGGAAACCAATTCGACCTGCTCCTGATGGATCTGAATTTCGCCCGGGACACGACCTCCGGCCGAGAGGGATTGGATCTTCTGGGCCGCCTTGAAACGCTGGGAGACATGCCCATCGTGGTGATGACCGGCTGGGGCAGTATCGATGTCGCTGTGGAAGCCATGCAGCACGGCGTGGGCGATTTCGTCCAAAAGCCTTGGGACAACACCCGCTTGCTCGAGACTCTCCGCAAACAAATCGAGTTGGGCCGAACCCATCGGCGAACGCGGCAAAGGCAAGCCGAAGACGAGCGGCGGGCACAACAAGCGATGCAAGAACTGCGCCAACGCGAGGAGGAGATCCAGGAAGCGCACCTCATCCAGGAGCGCTTGGTGCCCGTGGATATCCCGCAGATTCCGGGATACGAAATTGACGCCGCCTGGCGGCCGGCGCGCAGCGTGGGCGGCGACTATTTTGATGTGCTGAAATTTGACGAGACGTCGCTAGCGGTGTGCATCGGCGATGTCACCGGAAAAGGCGTTCCGGCCGCGCTCTTAATGTCGAATCTGCAAGCTTCGGTGCGGGGCTTGGCGGGGCCGCACGTGCCGCCCTCGGACCTCTGCGCCCGGGTCAATCGCGCCGCTCTGCCTCACGTCGGGGCGGATCGCTTCATCACCTTCTTTTACGGCCTTCTCGACGCACCCGCGCGACGCTTGGCGTATGTCAACGCGGGACACAATCCTCCCTTCCTGGTTCGCCGGGATGGCTCGTGCCAACGCCTGCGGGACGGGGGGCCGGTTTTGGCCTTGGTGGCCGATTGGGATTGCCAGCCGGGGATGGTGGAGATGGCTCCCGGTGACCGCCTCATTTTGTTTACCGATGGGATCACCGAAGCCACCGACGCGCAAGGAGAAGAGTTCCAGGAAGAGCGCTTGATGGCGCTGGTCACCGCTCACCGGCATCTTCGGCCGGGCCTCATAAGGGAAGAGATCATGGCGGCGCTCCGAGAATTCACCGGAGATAAATGGAACGACGACGCCACGCTGCTCGTACTGGGCGTGGAGGGAAGTGAGGTAATCGGGTGATTTGGCGATTTCGCGATTGTGCATGGAGTGACGGGGTGAGGGGTGATCGCGCGATTGTGGATAAACCGCCAATCCTCAACTTAAGCCAAGAATCGCCAAGTAAGTCACCCGATAACCTGTTGGAGCGATGGACAAATTGCCCGATGCCCTGATTCGAGATGGACGATGAGGACTTTCCTCCAAGACTTACGATTCGGCCTCCGCATGTTGGCCAAGAACCCTGGCTTCACGGCGGTGGCCATTTTGACCCTCGCCCTCGGCATTGGCGGGAATGTGGCCGTGTTCAGCCTGCTTGATGCGGTTTTGCTGCGGCCTCTTCCCTACCCGCAGCCGGACCGGCTTTTCAGGTTGTTTCCCGCCCACATGGAGGCATCCTCATACCCTGACTTTCGCGATTGGCAGCGTCAGAGCCGTACGTTCGAGTCCATGGCGGCATATGAAGAGCTACCAATCAACTTGACGGGTACGACGGAACCCGAACGCCTGGACGGCTCGGCCATCACCCCAGGCTTTTTCGCAACTTTGGGAATTCGCCCCGTATTAGGGCGTGAATTCTCCGGCGATGAAGACGAGCACGTTGCCATGTTGAGCTACCAATTGTGGCAGAGGCGATTCGGCAGCGATGCCGGAATCATCGGCAAATCCATTCACCTCGAGGGCCGGGCGTACACGGTCGTGGGCGTCTTGCCGCCACAGCTCCGCTTTCGACCGCAGTGGTGGGGAGGCGCGGCCTCTGAGATTTTCGTACCTGTAATCCCGAATCCGGAGCGTGACTGGTTTTATGTAAGGGTGTTGGGACGCCTTGCCCCAGGGGTAAGCGAGCAGCAGGCGCTCGCGGAGATGAACGGCATCATGGCCCGCCTCGCGCAAGCCTACCATAAGCCGGAAAAACAAGGAATTACGCTCGAACCGCTTGCGCAATACATCGTTTCGGATGCGGGTCAGACCGCGTGGGTGCTGTTGGGCGCGGTTGCCTTTGTGCTTCTCATTGCGTGCGCCAACGTAGCGAATCTCCTCTTGTCCCAGGGCGCGGCGCGCGAGCACGAGATGGCAATCCGAACCGCCGTAGGGGCAACCCGCGGGCGCATCTTGCGTCAACTGCTAACCGAAAGCCTGCTGTTGGCAGGCTCGGGCGGTGCGATCGGCGTGGCCTTGGCATGCTGGACGATACCGCTGGTGGCCGGCATGGTGCCACCGCATGGCAATTTCTCCGCGCGGATCCAGGATGCCGGCATCCATCTGAACTTGACCATGCTTGTCTTCAGTGCGCTCTTGGCAGTGCTCTCTAGCGTTCTATTCGGAGTCTTACCGGCTTTGAAAGCTACCCGGCCCGCGCCAAGTCCTCGAGCGAGCGGTCGTGTTGGCCGCATGCACGGGGGGCTGATTGCGCTCGAAGTTGCTTTGTCGTTCGTCTTGCTGGTGGGAGCCGGGCTGATGATGAAGAGCCTGCTGCGCCTGCTCGCAGAAGACGTTGGGTTCCGAACAGAACATCTGCTGACGATGGACGTTAGTCTTTCTGAGGAAAAGTATTCCACACCCGAGAAACAGACGGCCTACTTTGACCACGTTCTGCAACGTCTCATTGCGATGCCCGCGGTCCTCTCTGTGGGCGCTGTCACGGACCTGCCGTTAACGCGCAACGAGACGTGGAACGGGTTCGACATTCCGGGACCCCACTCCGGGCAGGGCACAGCGGGTTACCATGCCGTCAGCTCGGACTATTTTCGCGCCATGGGGATATCGTTGCTGAATGGTAGAGAACTGGGGATTGCCGACTCCGCGAACTCGCCCTTGGTCGGTGTGATCAACCGCAGCATGGCAAGCAAGTACTGGCCGAACGAGAATCCAATAGGCAAGACCATCGTGGTTTACCGCTTCGTGGCCGAGCGAACTCCCGCAGGCACCCACGTCCAGTTCAAGCCACGGATGCTCGAGATCGTGGGAATCGTGGGTGATGTTCGGCAACTTGGGTTGGATGCGCCGCCCGATCCTGAACTGTTCATGCCTTACGAGCAATGGCCGGCAAACGAGATGTCCCTGGTGTTGCGGACGGGCTCCGAAACCTCCTCTCTGATCCCTGCGGTCAAGAAAGAGATTTGGCGAGTCGACCCTGACCAGCCGGTCACCGATATCAAGACCATGGATGAGCTGGTTTCCATCGAGGCGGCGGGAAGGCGGTTTGTACTGCAATTGATCGGAGCCTTCGCCGCGATCGCCCTGGTGCTGGCGGCGGTAGGGATCTACGGCGTGGTTTCCTATGCCACGCGGCAACGGACGCATGAAATCGGCATTCGCATGGCCATCGGCGCCCGAGGGCAACAAATTATGTGGTTGATTGCCGGCCAAAACGCCCAGTGGCTGCTGATCGGAATCACCACCGGCGTTGCCAGCGCCCTGGCTTTGACACGGCTGCTGGCGGCCTACCTCTATGCGGTTCGGCCCACCGACCCGCAGACCTTTATAGCCGTGTCGTTGTTGCTGCTCGCCGTGGCCCTGCTGGCCGTCTACATCCCCGCCCGCCGGGCAACGAAGGTCGAGCCCATGGAGGCGCTGAGGTATGAGTGAAGGAATCGGTCCATCGGTTCATCGGTTCATCGAGTGATTTGGTGATTTAGCGATGGAGTGAGTGTGCCCTTCTGGGATTTGGTGATCGGGAGAAGGTAATGAAAACTCGAAAATCGCAAGTTGCGAGCCAAGTGCCGATTTTCGAATTTCGATGAGCCGATGAGCCGATGGGCCGATAGTCCGATGAGCCGATGGACCGATGAGCCGATTTGAGGTAGACGAATGAATACCTTGTTCCAAGACCTAAAGTTCGGCCTGCGCATGTTGGCCAAGAATCCTGGCTTCACGGCGGTGGCGGTCATAACGCTGGGACTGGGAATTGCCGCCAATACTGCGATTTTCAGTGTAGTCAGCGGCGTCTTGCTGAGGAAACCTCCCGTGAAGGATCCCGACAGGGTGATGATGGTTCTGTCGATAAACCGAGCGAAAGGTTGGGGCGATAGACCGGAGCATCCCGTTTCCGCGCCGGATTTTCTCGACTGGCGGAAGGATAGCCACAATTTTGAAGAAATGGCCGCCATCGCGCCATGGGGTGATTTCACCCTGACCGGACACGACGAACCGGAGCGCGTCGCCGGGATGCGGGTCTCCGCCAACTTCTTCCACCTTTTAGGTGCCGATCCCTCTTTAGGACGAACATTTACTGCGGGGGAGGACGGGCCCGGTCGTGACCACGTGGCGATTCTCAGCTACGGGCTCTGGCAGACTCACTTTGCTTCGGACCCGAGTGTGGTTGGAAAGATAGTCAAACTGAACGGCGAGTCGTACACCGTGGTGGCGGTGATGCCTGCCGGTTTCAAGCTCATGGCCTTTTCGGCCCAGGTTTGGATTCCGCTGGTGTTTGATTCGAAACAATTGAGTCCGGCCGGACGCCAATCGCGCTCGTTCTTCGTTTTCGGACGCCTTAAGCCGGAAGCGACGGTCGAGCAGGCGCAGGCAGAGATGGCTACAAACTCCCGGCGTATGGAGCTGACCTATCCGGAGGCAGACAAGGGCTGGGAGGCAAGGCTTATTTCGCTCCAGGAATTTATGATTGAGGTCTTCGACGTTCGGCCATCCATCATGATGCTGATGGGAACTGTCGGTTTGGTGCTGCTGATTGCGTGCGCCAACGTCGCCGGCCTGCTACTGGCTCGTGGCACCGGACGCAAACACGAAATCGCTGTGCGCTCAGCCATGGGGGCAGGGCGCGGACGTTTGGTCCGGCAATTGCTTTCCGAAAACATCCTCATTGCCATCGCCGGCGCGAGTGTGGGCTTGCTCCTCGCCTCGTGGGGAATCAAGATCCTGCATGCTGCCGTCAGTTACAATGAGTGGGTTAATTCTCTTGAGTTCGGCATCGATACGCCGGTCCTGATCTTCACCATCAGCCTTTCGCTGCTCACCGTTTTGCTATTCGGCCTGGTGCCCGCCCTGCAAGTTTCAAGGTCCGACCTTCACGAGACCTTAAAGGAGGGTGGCCGATCCGGGGGTTTGGGCGTGGCTCGCGGCAAAGCACGGCGCGTCTTCGTCGTCGTGGAAGTCGCCCTGGCTTTGGTATTGCTTACGGGAGCGGGACTGATGATTAAGAGCTTTCTGGAAGAGATCAGCACCGAACCCGGCTTTAATCCGCGAGAGCTATTGACCGCGGAAGTATCCCTTCCCACTTCTAAATACGGGAGTCCATCCCAACAGGCCGCCTTCTTCCAGCAGGTGACGGAGAAGCTCCACAACCTTCCGGGCGCTGTATCCGCTGCGGCTGCCGCGAATCTGCCACTCGCGGCGGAGGCGGGAGCAGTCCCCTTCCGCATCGAAGGGCAGCCGGCGAGTCCGCCGCAAGAACGTCCACAAGCCCGATACTACGCAGTTGGTCGGGACTATTTGCGAACTATGGAAATCCGGCTGACCAAAGGACGCGCGTTCACGGACTTTGATAACCAAAGCGCGCCGCCCGTGGCTTTGGTCAACGAGGCTTTTGCCCGTCGCTTCTTCCCCAAGGAAGACGCTATCGGTCAGCATATCAGCCTCGATACCGAAAATGGAGTTTCCTCCCCCTGGCGTGAGATCGTGGGCGTCGTCGGGAATGTGAAGGATTTTTTTGGTCAGCCGGGTTTCAATCCGCAGCTTTACGTCCCATATGTTCAGGCGCCCTCGGCGGAAATGAACCTGGTGGTGCGAACGAAAGGCGATCCGGCAGCTCTGGCTTCCGCCGTCCGCGCTACGGTGTGGTCCGTGGATAAAGATCAGCCGCTGGGCAACGTGATGACGATGAGTCAGCTTATCGATGCCCGAGGAGAGGCCGGGGACCGCTTGATGGGCGAACTACTTGGCATTTTTGCCGGATTGGCGCTGATTCTGGCGGCGGTGGGAATCTATGGAATCATCGCCCAGGGTGTTACCCAACGCACCCACGAGATTGGAATCCGCATGGCGCTCGGCGCGGAGAGGGTCAGCGTCTTGAAGCTGCTCGTGGGAGAAGGGATGAGGCTTGCCGCCTTGGGGTTGCTGATCGGTTTTGCCTTCGCATACCCGCTTCCCCGCCTGTTTGACGCGGCGTTTGAAGGATTCAGTGTCCATCCCTCCTGGATCTTTGTCCTTGCCCCTACCCTCGTGGCGACTGCCGCGCTCTTCGCCAGCTACATCCCCGCGCGGCGGGCAACGAAGGTCGATCCTATGGAGGCGTTGAGGTATGAGTAAGGCAGTGAACAGTGGACAGTGGTTAGTGGCACAGGCACTCTTGCCTGTGCGCCCGGCAGAAGTTTTGGGCACAGGCAGGAGTGCCTGTGCCACCGCGCAACTCCCCTCCTTAGTTAAGGAAGGGTGCCCGAAGGGCGGGGTGGTTGGGCGCCGTGGCTGAGAGCTGAACGCTGATAGCTGATAGCTCAGCACTGAGGATACGAATGAACACATTATTCCAAGACCTAAAGTTCGGCCTGCGCATGATGGCGAAGAATGCCGGCTTCACGGCGGTGGCGGTGCTGACGCTGGCGCTGGGCATTGGCGCCAACAGCACCATCTTCAGTTGGATCAACTCGACGCTTCTCGACCCGATTCCGGGGGCCACCCACATCGGCGACCTGGTGACGGTCATGAGGGGGGAGCGGAGTGAACACCCCTCGGCGCCGCTCTCTTACCTCGACTACGTGGACCTGCGCGCGAGGACCCGGAGCTTGTCCGGCCTCGCAGCGCACCACGAGGAATTCTTGTCCCTCACCGGCACCAGCCAGCCGCAGCGCGTTTACACGGACATGGTCTCCGCGAACTATTTCGAGGTGCTGGGTGTGAAACCCATCCTTGGCCGCGCCCTGCTGCCGGGGGAGGAAGAAAAGCCCGGAGGTCCGCCGTCGGTGGTGCTCAGCTATGGCCTGTGGCAAAGCCACTTCGGCGCCGACCCCTCGATCATTGGCCAGACCATCCAGCTCAACCGGGTTTTGTGCACGGTTGTGGGGGTAGCTCCTCGGGAATTCCAGGGATGTTCGACCGGTATACGCTTAGACCTTTGGGTTTCCCTGATTCATCAGGCAGAGGACCTTCGCAACCGCGACGAATTCTGGCTCAACGCGGTCGGCCGGCTCAAGCCCGGGATCAGCCGCCGGCAAGCCGCGGAAGAACTCGACCTCCAGATGCAGCGCATTGTCGAGCAGTTTCCCGACTCGCATCGCGGCCCCAACCAGATTACGCTGGACCCGCTCTGGCGCTCGCCCTTTGGCCCCAACGTCTACATGTACAAGAGC
>Ga0209039_10001062_pt1 | contig 26630 bp, 22 predicted proteins | sample BogFormECP12_OM1_FD_188238 | JGI IMG/M metagenome (GOLD analysis project Ga0209039, IMG submission 188238) | Bog forest soil microbial communities from Calvert Island, British Columbia, Canada - ECP12_OM1 (SPAdes) (version 2) | ecosystem: Environmental > Aquatic > Freshwater > Wetlands > Bog ... | reverse complement strand
ACAGCATCACAACCAGAACAGCGCACAGGACAACCAGCTTGCTCCGCTTCTGAGGACGGTTGGAAACACAAAGAGAGGCTCCGGCAAGAATCGCCGGGCAGACTGACAAGGGCATAGAGATCATGAAAGCATTCCTTCGGGGGCGGTTAGACTGATCGCCGAACTGTTCGTTCTCTAGTAAACAAATGTCGACCAACAAACTCCAGACGCCTGCAACATCGCAGTCATCCAAGTCTGACAAATTCAAGGGAGCTGACTCATTTTACAAGAGAATAGGCCACTTTTAGGCCATTGAGGGGTATCACTCTTGGAACCATTGAGAGTATTACTTTAGTTTTAAAGCGTGTTTCAACAATCGGTTTGGCCTCAAATCATGTACTTACGCGTGAGGCGGGTGAGCTGTTGAGCTTCTGCCATGAAGAAGCGGCAGAAGCTGTTGACGGACGAACAGTGGGAACTGATTGAGCCCTTGCTTCCCAGACCGAGGCGGCGGCGCGATAAACGAGGACGGCCATCAGCCCTGCGGGGAAGGATCGACGCCTTCAGTCCTTTGGATTTTTTTAGGGGTGAAATTGAAAAGCGCAGAACAGGTGCAGCCTAAGAAGACGCAGAGTGAGCCTTTACCCGCGTCTTTCACTTTTCCCCGAAAAGCGCAGCTCTTGTGCTGGGAGCGTACAGTCGGCGCATTTGTTGTGTTTGGGCGCTGGCAATTTTTTCCGCCGCAGCAATGATCCCCTGGTCGAAGTCGGGGAGAAGCGGACTGGGCGCGACCGACATTCGCTCATTCCCGGCATGACCGAAACGGGGAGTGACCCTGTTGCCCCGCCACTCGCCGCTCAATCTTTCGCCCAGTCAAGGCCATCGCGGTTGGATGATCAATAGGTGACGTTAACAGTAATCGTATCGGTGTAAGAACCGGGCGTCACATACTGCCCCGCCGGAATCTGGCCGTAGACTGTGAGCGGCTGGGCAGCCCCGTTGCCAGTCCCGCTCACCCAGTTGGTGGCGCTGGTGTTGCCCCAGTTCGTAGTCCACGTGGCGTTCGAGAACAGCCCATAGTTCAGCAAGGCCGCGCCATTTTGCATCTTCCGGGCGGTCACGGTGGCGCCGGTCGCCAGTCCCGCGCTAAGCCCGACAGTGTACGTCGTGGTGTTGGTGCAGGTGACTGTGATGGTGGATGTGGAGGTCGCCACCGTTCTAGTGTAGGTGCCGAATGCCATATTTGTGGCGGTGACCCCGCAGTCCTTGAGCACCGTCGCGGTGACGCTGAAATTTGTAGTAGCGGTGGAGAGCGTATCGGTGTAAGTGCCTGGAACGACGGACTGCCCCGCGGTGATCTGGCCATAGAAGGTAATATTCGCGTTGCCGGTTCCGTTCAGGTCGGTGCCGGCGGTGTTGCCCCAATTGATGGTCCGCGCGGCATCCTGGAATACCTGGTAGCTCAACTCGGCGCCGCCAGGGCCAGTCATCTTGCGAATGGTTTCGGTTGCACCTGCGCCCGTTCCGGCATTGAGGGGAATATCCCATGAGCTGGAACAGGTGACCGTTCCGTTAGAAGTTCCGTTGAGCAGCGCGCCGGTGTAGGTGCCGAAGTTCATGGAGGTGTCCGTGAGCGTGCAGGTCTGTGCCGCCGCCGGCCCAGCGCCAAAGGCGAGCAGGAAGAGTACCGCCAGTACGAGTCGTTGCATCATGGTTTTTGCTCCAGACAGCGCAGTGGTCCGATCGACGGGATATCTCCGGGTAGGGGCTTATAGTCGAAAGCGGCAGTGCAGCGCCGCCCGTCAGGCCGCTCGACATTAAGTTCGTTGTGGGGACTGAGATCCTCAACGTACGCGTCGCCATCATAACCGACCGGAACGACGGCGCCGGTGGCCCGCAGGGTGGCGGTGCTGCCCAGCGGCAGCGGGCTCCCGGCTTCATCGACCAGCCGCAGCAATGCAGCATGGCTGAATTTAATCGGGAACCTGACCACAACGCCGGAACGATCCTGGGGTCGCATCTCGCGCTTGGCGACGTCGATCGTGGCCTCCGGCGGAATATCGGTCGGCTCAATGGCGATATGGTTCAGATCGAACGCGCGCATATCCGGTACCAGCAGCCGCCCCGAGGAGTTGGTGCTACCCACATTGCGGTTCTCCTGAAACACATGTACATGTGGAATGGGACTGGTGTCCACAATGGCGAAGCTGTCATAGATCTCATTGGACGGAAACAGACCCCCATCGACGAATGAGAGAGCCCCCTGGGATTCGAGGCGCACAGTTGTCTGACCTGCGTTCTGGTCTACTCCGGCTGTAAACAGGCCGACGTGTGATTTGTATTGCCCCTGGGCGAATACGTGGGTGGTATCGCCAGCGGAGAGATAGGCCTGGTAGCCCCAATCGCCGACCTCTGGCGCCGGCTGTTGCACCTGTATCTGCCCCGAGCCTTCCGAAGCCCCACTGACGTTAACCGAGTTGCGCCTGCCGAATGGGATGGTCAGGCCAACCTGCAGCCCGCTACTGCCTTTGTTCACTAAGTCGCGAAACTCGGTGGCAAAGATCGAGATGTGGTGAAACTGGAGCGAATAGTTGGCAGAGACGACCTGGGAGTGCTGGGCCGGCACAGCGTTTAGCTGGCCCGGGGTGGGGCTGGCATCCTGGTCGACCCCCGCGTAGGCTACGCCCGCGGAGCCGAATCGCCTGAGAGACAGACTGGTGAAGGCGCTGAGTTGCTTCCGTGGAACCCCGGCTCCGTTTGATGACGCGACATCCCGGTAGTTGCGGTCGGCCAGGATCGCGGAGGCTCCCAGGCTGAACACTCTGCCGATGCGCTGGGTGCCCAGGGAATACTGCGCGCCAAGTTGCCCTGAGCCTTCGCTGGGCGCCACGGCGAAATTGACCACGCCTAGATGGCCGACCTGCACCACGCCGCCCGCGCCCGCCATAAACGCGCCTGGAGTGTCTTCCACACTACCCTCCATAGTGAACTTCCGGGTCAGGCCACGGCGATAGAGAGCGGCGCCCGCCATCTTCCCGTAGTCGTTGCTGACTGCGCCCCAGTCGCGCCGCACTAGCCCAGCTTGCACGGCGAAGGTCTGCAGACCTGGGGCCAGCAGCGCAGTGCTGGCGTAGAAGGGCTGCGTCAAGGTCACTTGTTGACCCAGCGCATTGGTCACCGTCATCGAGATCGTGCCCGCCCCCGATACCACCGGGAGCTGCGGTATCTCAAAGGGACCGGCGGCGATCTGGTCCGAGACCGTCAGGTTGCTGTCCGCCAGTATGTCTACGGTAGAAGGGACTGCGGCCGAGCCGGTGATCGTGGGCAGTGGAAAAGTCACAAGATCGGGGCGCATGCTGAAATCCGAGCGGATCTGCGCGCCCTCGAAGTGAACCGGACGGGTCCAGGAAAGGCCGCTTGTGATGAAGTCGCCCAGGCTATAGCGCCGCAGCGAATTGACATCGGCAAACGTGTAGGCCGAATCGAGGCGGATCGCGGTGTTTGTGCCGGAGGGACCTGCGGTTGCGCCCGCATAGGCGAGCCAATCCGAACTTGCGATGCCCCAGCGCGAAAAGCTCCGCAGATCCAGTGACCCGGTGCCGCTGGCTTGGCCGCTGGCGTAGGTACCGACGGTGTCGTAGTTGAGAGTCAGGCCAGTGCCGCTCTCGATCGTTCGACGGCCCATAGGCCATGCTCTTCCATAGGGTTGCAACAGAGTCGGCTGCAAGGCGCTATCGCTGGCTGTCACGTGCAGCACCTGGTTCGCCTGATCGAGGCTCCAGGTCAACCCGGGCAAGTCAGACAAGGCGACCAGACCACCGGTTTCCGCGGCGCGCGACACGGGAATCCGGAAACCGAGATCGCGCAGTTCGTCTGGCCGAGCCATCAGCTTGCCGTGCCGCAGGGTGAATTCGCCGATCTTGCCGATGGAATGACCATTGACCTGAACGTCCAGAAGCAGTATCTCGTCGGCGGATGCGCCGGCGGCGGCTCCAGTCGCAGCAGGTGTAGCTGCGCTGGTAGGGGCAGGTGTAGTTGCGCCGGTAGCCGCAGGAGTAGCTGGAGCGAAAGCTGCGTCGGTGGCTGCGGCAAGTTGCGGCATGGTGGCCAGCACGAGAAAGACGGTCTCCGCACAGCGGAGCCCTTTGGCCGCTATACCGGCAGGCTCATGGCGCCGGAACAAAGCGGACCTGCTGTTCGATGGCGCCGGCGTCCGCATGGGCTGTCAACTGCAGGGTTTCGCTTGGCAGCGGCAGGGAACCCTGCGCGGCAATGGGCCAACGCCTGGTTGCGCCGGCGAGAATATAGGGCGATGTATTGGACTCCGCCTTCAGCTTGCGGCCGTCGCTGGTCGACAGCACGATATCGCGGATCGCTTCATGGCGAAGGCCATCGTTGATTCCCAGGAGAAAGAGCTGCCCGGCACTGACCTCAAGGTGAAACTGGACATGGGAAACCGCGCGGGTCGCCGGCTGGGCAAAGATCGGGATGGACAGGCGCAGCACCATATGCACCACTCCCGGCTCGGCCGGAGGTGGAATTTGGTCGATCAGAATGCGGTAGGTAGCCTCTCGACCCTGCGCCGGCTGGCGGAGTATGAGACGAATCACCTGGCTGGCCCCTGGAGCGATCGTGGCAAGCGGCGGACTCACGACCACCGCGTCGGAGGCCGTAAGCTGGTCGTCGCCATCCTTCTGACTCCAGGCGTAGCCGCGAATCTGAATGGAGGTCGCACTGTTCCCCTGGTTGGTCACCGTCAGGCTCGTGGCCTTCTGACCGGGCGACAAGAGAACGTTGACGGGCAAAACCGACAACGCCTGTCCTCTCGCCGCCGTTCCGGTCAGAAGGACGAGCAAAATGGCGGCAACAGCTTTGGCTGCCACCATCAGTCGACATGAGTTCCGCGAGATCATGGAGGCACCAGTTGGAAACTTGGCTAACAGTTAATAGTTGACGGTGGCGGTAATCGTATCGGAGTAAGAACCGATAAACATGGGCTCCCCCGCGGGGATTTGGCCGTAAACCGTGAGCGTCTGGGCGGAGCCGGTACCGGTCCCGCCTACCCAACTGCCGGTCGTATTTCCCCAGTTGACAGTACGGTTGGTGTCCGAGTACAGCCAATAGGGCAGCGTGTTAGCACCACTCTTCATCGCCCGCGTCGTTACGGTGCCGCCCGACAAGCCTGCATCTAGCCCCACATTGTACGGCGTGGTGTTGGTGCAATAGACCGAAAGGGTGGTCGTGGCGTTGTTTACTACACCAGTGTAAGCTCCGAATGCCAGTGTGCTGGCGGAGATCGAGCAGGTAGCTGCGACGCTCGCGGTGACAGAGAAAGTTGTGTTGGCAGTTGCTGCAACTGCTGGTGTGGAAGCAAGGCCCAGCGCCAGGAATCCTACAACGGCGGCGGGCAAGGCGGATTTGACAAGGTTTGAATACTTCATCGGGGTAACTCCTGGAGGTGCAAATTCTGAGTGCACCAAGATGTTATTGCGCATTAGTTATAGCCTGCAATAGCTATAATGTGTCATTATTCAAGCGCTTACAGATGCGTCTTTAGTGTTGCGCGCAAGATTACCCTTCGTGTTGCGCGCAAGATTACCTTTAGTGTTGCAAGTGTTGCACACAAGATTACTTCTTATGTTGTACGCAAGATTGAAGAGATATTGCCCAGGGCTCTCGGAAATGGCGCCGGTAACGTTTGCAGGAAGGTAAATAAGTTGAGAAGACGGCAACGACCCCTGAGGCTTTCCTTGGCGTGGCGCCCTCAGGCGTCGGCGGTCAATAGGTGACTGTGACAGTAATCGTATCGGCATACGCGCCGGGCGCAACGTACTGCGCCCCGGCAGTTTGACCAAAGACAGCGTGCGCTGGAGAGGATCCGTTGCCAGTTCCGGTCACAGTATCCGTGCCGGCCGGCCGACCCCAGTTGACGGTACGCGCGTAGTCCGACAACAGCCTATAGTCCAGCAAGGCCGAGACAGGACCGCGCATCTTCTGGGCGGTCGCGGTGTCGCCGGGCGCAAGTCCTGCTCTGAGGTCAACACTGTACGCTGTGGGGTGAGTGCAGGCAATCGAGACGGCGGATGTCGCGTTCGCCCCGGCTGTTGTGTAGATTCCGAACGCAGTGGCGGGGGCGGAAACCTGGCAGCCGGCCTGAACCGTCGCGGTGACAGCGAATGAGGCGATAGAAGTTGCTGCAAGGGCAGGCCTTGAACCTAGGCCCGACGCCAGAAAGCCCAAAGCGAATGCGAATAATGCGTATTTCATGGACTTTACCCCTCTAGTCACCTCAGTGAGGTATCTTAGGTAACTTTATTATATCGTGTAAAATCGCATGTCAGTAACCATTTTCTGTGATTCGTTATGGTACTTTAGTGTATGACGTGAATCCCATTTTGGACCGCGGACCTCCATTACAGCGCAGATTTCTGAAGCAACTGGGGGGCGGCTTCTTCATGCTTATGAGGAGGCGGATTCAGAGAGTGCTGACAGCTGTGGCCAGCCAAAATAACGATCTGCCGTCGAATCAAGCATATGGATTGTTTCTCAAGAATGGGCGGCAAGGGTAATCCGAAAGGTCCCCGCACGGGGTTCCAGGCGGACGGCAAGCTGTCCCGGATAGGCCGCGGAGGGCGCCGGCATTGTCCGGGGTAGGGGGTGGCGCGATGGCATTGACGCCTTCAGCCCGTTGGCTCTTGATCTATAGGAAATTCAAGAATCCGGAAACGATGGCATTGGCATTTTCCGAATCTGGCCACAACCTCAAGGAAGCGAGGCTCTGGCAAGAGTGTGGGTACGCGAGTGGTGCCTTTGCGTAGGTAAAGCAGGTTGGGTTCGACTGTGGAAGACAAATAACCCGCCGCGGTGGTGTCGTGTCTCGACGCTCGGGTTTATCAATCTGCAGAGGCCTTCCTGTTCGCTGGCAGAAGGTGGCCAGTCCGCGCCATTCGGTTGCCCGCAGAGTCGATCAAGGGATCCCGACCGGACGTCTCCCGGATAGAGGAGGCCCATCGGAGGCGCCTGACCGGCTGCGGCCTCGGAGTCGGTAGGAGGCGGAGAAACGCCTCGTTTCGGTACTCTCTTGCGTGAGGGGCCAGGAGCCCAAAATAGCGCACGCTATGCATTCCCTTGTCCGGGATCTGGTCGATGAACCGCGCGATGAACTGTTGGACTGGGAGGATTTCCTCGCGCACCATTCCGTGGCTCTTCTTGTCCCGCCAGAGATAGCGAACATTGTCCTTGTCCCAACCCTGAATCCGGTAGTCGGCCATCGGAGGGCGGCGAACGTAGCGTGCAACGTAGCCCAGGATCTGCCGTATGCCGCGATTCTCGCTGATGATCACCTTCCAGTAGGGGGTACGATATCTGGCGATCAGTGCCAACAGCGTGCGTTCGTTCCGTGTTGATTGCAGACTTTCCTTCCTGACAGCCAGTTCGAAAAAGTCAAGCAGCCCGCGACGCCAGCGGTCGAGGATTACTCCCTTGGGAAGGTAAATGTGGTGCACGATGCCATCCCCGCCGAGGTGCAGGCCCGTCAGGCCCACAACCAAATGCACGTGGACGTTGAACTCAAACTTCGCGTTGAATGTGTGCATCACGGCCACCACGGGGACCACCGCCTCAAAGCGCTCGCGGACCCAGTCGGTTAGCACGCCGGCAGCAAGCTCGGGAATCGCCCGGAGCAGGTGGCGGTTCTTTCGCAGCAGACCCCAGAAGGGTCGCGGCATCGTCAGGATCACGCCTGAATACGGGATGTCTGGCAGCTGGCTGGCCACCTCGCGTTGCCAACGCATGGTTTGCCAGTAGCCGCACGAAGTGCATGCACGGGATTTGCAGGAGTTAGGGACGATGCGCCTCTCACCCAGAATCGAGGAGTACACTTCGGCACCGAGCGCTTCGGTACCGCACAACAGCGCCTGGGCAATGCTAGAGCGCGCATACGGCCGCACCCTGTCATGGTCCCAATACGGGCAGTTCTCCTCAAGCAACCGGCGCAGATTAGAGCGTCTCTCCCCGGACGGCGACATGGAGTTCTCCCCTCAAGGCTTCAATCAGCGCTTCGACCAAAGGCCGGAATTTTGCCAACTCCTCAACCTTCATGGCCTTCTCAAGCAGAGGCATCAGCCTCTTGACCAGCAGCATGGCCGTATCACGACCGGTGGTGCTGAGAGCCTGAATCCGCCTCTTCTGGTCTCGCCCGGACTGCCGGACTGCGAGTTCGAGTTTTTGCTGCTCCTCGTCCTTCTCGGCTAGCTTCGCTGCCGCGTTGATTGAAATGGTTCCTTCACGTGCCATTGTCTTCAACCGGTCGATACCGCGATCGAGGACGAGTCGGACTTTGTCGACGTTGCGTTCCCCGCGGCCTGCCAGCCGTGCCACCTCTTTGCGAACGTCGATCTTCTGATCCTTCGGCAGTTTTGCCAACTGCTTCTTCCTGCCACCCAGCACCCGATTCTCCCTCGCCTGTGCGGCAAGGGGCTCCATCAGGGTGAGGGCCAAAGCGAAACAGCAGAACGGGTTCAGGTAGTTCCTGGAACGGGCGTTCTCAAGGATCAGCCGAGGGGCATCTTCCTCTGACTTGTCGAGTACCGTGAACATCAGCGTCGGGATACCGAGCTCTCTGGCAATCATCCACCGCTTGTATCCATCGATGATCGTACCGTCGCGGCAGATCAGCAACGGGAGTTCAAAAATCCGCATGCCGGCTTTGTGCAACGGCTCAAGCTGAACTGCGGTCGGCAGCAGGTTGCACTGCACCATCGCCGAAGCAGGCCTGAGTTCGTCCGTCCTCCGCAGTTCGACACCTTGGGGAAGCGGCGATTCGGCCCCCGGACTGGGATGCGGATTAAGAGCATCCGTGGGGAGCATCACTAGCCGAACGCCGGTCACGCCGCTTGCATCTGGCAGCGCAACAGGCGGAGCGTCGAAAAGGGAAGGCTGCAAAGCCTGCAGCGGCGGCGTAACCTTCAAGCGCGTTTTGCCAGGATGCGCTGCTCCCGGTGTTTGCTTTTCAACGCGCTGAGGATTCATGGCAGTTTCCTGCTATGCTTTACGCGCTCACGGATCCATTCCTCGATTTCAGATTCCAGCCAACCCACTGCGCGGGCTCCAAGGTGGACAGGTTGGGGGAACTCCTCACGAGAAATCGCCAGATAGATCGCGCTGCGCGAAAGTCCAACGCGCGTCCTTACCGCAGGCAAGCGAAGTATCGAATTCGCCATCGCATTCTCCCTTCCAATTGGGCACTTAAGCCCTTGGGCGCTACGGGGCATTGCGGGCGTTTCTGGCGTTGCGGGCGTTGCTGGGGCACTTCGGGGTGTTGCGGGGCGCTTCTGGCGTTGCTGTTGCTGGCGTTGCTGTTGCGGGCGCTACGGGTGTTGCGGGCGTTTCTGTTGCGGGCGTTTCGGGTACTTCAGCCTGCTCCTGGCAAGGCCAGAAGAAATCCAACTTGCCGGGTGTCCTTTTCTTGCCGTCGGATCAGACTGAACACATTTTGGATCAAAACTCGGGTTGCGTCAAGAACAATCGTCAACCTATCAGCAATCGTCAATTCTTCATTCGAGTATTATCACGTCCAATGAGGTACGAGGATGTCCAATAAGATTCTAAGACTGCCAATCGTATTGGACGCACCGACCTATCAGGCAGCACCGTATATCAGCTCGTCACCGAAGGAAAGTTCCCAAGGCCAGTTTCGCTTGGGGCCAGGACTGTCGGTTGGATCGAAACAGAGGTATAGGAGTGGATTGCCCGGCGGATAGAAGTCCGCCGTGTAATCCGAGGCCAGAACGCTTGTATGAATCCTTTGTCGGCACAATGATGTCCGGAGCTTTGTCTCGGCTAACCGTATGCTCAAACCGCTCAACAATGGCTATGGAACGACCTGCCGGTTCGCGAGACTGTAGCCTGATTCTCTGCCAGCCATATCAACCGAAGGGCAACGCCGCAGTTCCACGGAAGGGCAGCACCTTGCCCCCGCGCTGGGTTCGTTCCAGAAAGTCCGCCCAGTCCTGCATCATCTTGGCGCGTGGCCCCAGGTACAGAGCGTGGTTGTACGCGGCGCTCACCGCATTCCGAGGAGCGTGTGCAAGCTGCAACTCGATATGGTCATGCGCGTACCCCTGCTCATGGAGGATCGTCGAGGCCAGACCGCGAAAGCCATGTCCGGTCATGCGGCCCTTGTAGTCCATGCGTTCCAATGCTTTCAAGATGGTGTTGTTGCTCATGGGCTTGCTGGCGTTGCGATCACCGGGGAAGAGCCATTCGCTGTGCCCGGTCAAGTCACGCAACATCTCCAGCACTTCCAATGTCTGCCTGGCCAACGGCACAATGTGCGGGGTGCGCATCTTCATGCGCTCGGCCGGGATGTCCCAGCGGGCATTCTCCAGGTCGAACTCCGCCCACTTGGCCCCGATTAGCTCGCTGGTGCGGACGAAGGTGAGTGCCATCAGCTTGATCGCCAGCCGTGTGACATGGGTTCCCTGGTAAACCTCTATGCGTTTGAGAAGGGTGGGCAGCTCTTTGGCATCGATGCGGGCATAGTTGGTTTTACGCGTGGACTTCAGAATGTCACTGGGGCGGATGTCACTGGCCGGGTTGCGCTTCGCGTAGCCGTGGGCGATGCCGTAGCGAAAAACCTGTCCCACAGTCTCCAGCGCCCGTTTGGCAATATCCCGTGCGCCGCGATCCTGAATCGCGCTGGCCATCGCCACCAGTTCAGGCGCCTCGATCTCCGCAAGAGGCCGCGCACCCAGGCAGGGCAGAATATCTGTCTCTATGCGTCGCCTTACGTACTCCACATGACGCGGGCTTTTCCCATCCTGCCAATGTTCCAGCCATAGGGATGCAACGCTCTGGAAGGAATTCTCGACGGCGGCCTTTTCAGCGGTCTTCTTGGCCTTGCGCTGTGCCATTGGGTCTTGGCCGATGGCCAGCAGTTTGCGTGCTTCGGAGTGGCGTCCTCTGGCCAGCGCCAGTGGCACATCCGGGTACTTGCCGAACGACATGAGCTTTTCCTTGCCGTCATGCCGATAGGACCAGCGCCACAGTTTGCCACCAGCGGGCGTGACCCAGAGATAAAGGCTTCCGCTGTCGCTCAATCGGTAGGCCTTCTCGGCTGGCCGGGCCTTGCGAACTTCTAAATCCGTCAGTGGCATTTTTCCCCCAAAATACCTCCTGCTTGGAAAAGTACCCCCCGGTCAAAAAGAAAATACCCTCCAAAGTACCCCCCACAGAACCTGGCTTCCATAATACGCTCCTGGACGCAGAAAGACAAAATCCCCAGTGTTTACAGGGGGATATCGTCATTTCATTGGATGTCTTTGGATGTTCTTGGAAGGGGTCGTGGCGGAGAGAGTGGGATTCGAACCCACGGTACTCGTTAAAGTACACACGCTTTCCAAGCGTGCGCCTTAAACCACTCGGCCATCTCTCCGGAGGGTGGTCTGTCTTCTTGAATCTAGCATAGTTGCTTGCTGAACCCCAGGCGAGGGTAGTGTCCTAAGAGTGCGTTGATCGAGCAATTTCGCCTTAATTTCGCCATTTGCAGATTATTATGTTGAGGCGGCTCACAATGGTTACTAAAACGATATTGACAGGGCATATTACGTCGATGAATACTGTACGTCCAACGTGTAGCAGTGCGAGGTTGCCATGAAATCGGTAAAGCGTTTCTTCCCGCTTGCGATCCTGGCGCTCATTTGCTCGATCCCGGTATACGCCCAAGCGCCGACAGTTGTTCCTCCTGAGCGTGTCATTATCAACTTTATCCTTCCGATTGATACCAATAGCGTCAATATGCTATTGGCCGTCGTGAACGGGCAAATGCGAAATGGCGTCAAGAAAGCCACTATCGTTCTAGCTTCGCCCGGTGGAGACACAACGGCAGCGTTTGCCGCATACAACATCCTGAGAAGCGTCCCTATCGACATCACAACTTTCAATGTTGGGAATATCGACTCCGCAGCAATGATGATTTATTGCGCGGGCAAACATCGTTATTCGTTCGCGTCTCCCGCAAGGTTCCTCATTCACGGGAACGCCTTAAATGTTAACGGTGGTGCCGTGTTTGACGTACATTCTTTAGACGCGCAGCTTCAGCAGCTTAATAATCTTAACCAGATGACAGTTGACGTTATCGCTGCTACTACTGGCGACAAAAAAAGAAAAGAGATTGAGGCGGCTGTTCACGGGCAAACCATCTTGTCTCCTGAAGAGGCGAAAGAGTGGGGACTCGTTCAAGAAATCCGCAGCAACTTCATGGAGCCAGGGGCTATTTTCGTTTCTGTTGATACATCTACTCCTATTCTCCCTGTGAAGCCGAACATTCAGCCGACGATAATCTCCACATCTGCTAACCAATAATCTCTGAGATGCTCCATGCATGGTCAGCAATCCCCGCTTCCATAGCAGGAGTAATGCGCAGGGTTTTGTGAACCCGACAGAAGTTATAGAACGCAAACCATAGCGCATATGCGGCCTCTAAATTCTCCCATTTCTTGCTGAACCCGTTTGTGAGCCGCGTCATTCTTCGCATCCCCATCCTGATGCTGAGATTCTGACGTTCGATGTGTGATGTACAAATCCGGTTTCTGACTGGTCGCCCCATGATCTCGTATGGGACAGAATCCACAACCTCAGCCGGGCTGTACCGCTGCTCGCCTTCACGCGGGGAACCGTAGACCTTGACAAGCTGCGCGAAGTCTACGCGGCCCCGGAGCAGCATCTTGACGCTCTTGATGTAGGGTTTGAATCCGTCGGAGGTCAACTGGTAGCGGCTGTCGGAAGTGGCATAGGCCAGCTTGCCGATAAAGGCGTCCGTTGCGGGAGTGTCGCGCTTCCCAAGGTGGTAGGCCAGGACGAGTTTGGTATTCCGCTCAATCCCTACAAAGCAGTAGGCATCCCCGATCTCTCGCACGTCCTTTTCGTACTCCCAGCGATGCCCCTCTTTTTTCTGTACGAAGCCCCAAATCTCATCGACTTGCACATCGCGCACGTCAAGGCCCTTGATTTTCTCTTCATGAGCCGCTGGCAACGTTCCCCGGCCAGGGTGAGCAGCCGGAGGATGGTGTCGCGGTGGACGTCGGTCACGCGCTCGACACTGCGAACGCTCATGCCTTCCAAGAGCAGTTTCAGGACGGCCACGGCCCGGTCCGGGGGAAGGCGCATTGCGTCCAAGGGCCGTTCGTGCTCTTCGGTGAAGGTCTTGCGGCACTGGTTGCAGTGGAACCGCTGTAGGCCGTTTCTGTGCTTTCCAAACCGTTTGCAGGTGGTGCGGCAATAATGGCAGGTCACTGTGGATTCTCCTTGAAACCACAGCCCGATTGCCGGATAATGGATTTGCGGGTCTATCGCGGCGCAAGCTGTGGTGGATTCTGACCCCGGTTGGCGTTGACGCGCTGGCCGGGGTTTTCTGCATCAGGTACAACTATATACAGGCATCATGCCAGTAGTCAAGAAAATAATGCTTGCATAGGAAAGAATTTCGTGTTCTAATGCCTGTATGGAACAAAATGACCCTCAAATCGTAGCTGATGGGCGCGTCCGATCTGGCAAGGCCCGGATGGAAAAACTCACGCCGGAAGAGCGGAAGCAGTTGGCTCAAAGCGCTGCGCGGGCGCGATGGGATAAAACCGATGCCATGATCCGCGCCACTCACTCAGGCACACTGACAATTGGCAACGTGGAAATCCCTTGCTTTGTGCTGGAAGATGGGACGCGGGTTATTTCTGGGCGCGGCATGACTACCGCCATTGGCATGAAAGGACGTGGCCAAGGAGCGGCTAGAATTGTAGCCCATAAAACGATTATCCCTTTTCTTTCAGAGGAGTTAAGGGTGGCCATCGAAACCCCCCTCAAGTTCCTTGGAAGTGGCTCTCGGAAGTCAAATCCTGCCGCAGGATACGAAGCAACTGTTCTCCATGGCCTAGCCGAAGCGATCTTGACGGCGCGTGATGCAGGAGCCCTCAAAAGCAGAGAGGAACATCGTTACGGAAAAGCTTGCGAAATCCTTGTTCGAGCCCTGGCGAAAGTCGGCATCATCGCCCTTGTCGATGAGGCAACCGGCTATCAAGAGGTTCGGGACCGCAAGGCCCTTCAAGAGATTCTCGACAGGTACATCGGTAAGGAACTCGCCAAATGGGTAAAGACGTTCCCTGAGGACTTTTACGAGCAAATATTTCGTCTTCGGGGATGGGAATATCAGCACGGCAGCACTAAACGCCCGATGCTCATGGCAAAACTTACTGCCGATCTAGTCTATTCCCGCTTGGCTCCAGGTGTTCTCGAAGAGCTTCGCCGCATGACACCTAAGGACGACAAGGGCAGAAGGAAGGCAAAGCTGTTTCAGGGCCTCACAATGGATATTGGCCACCCCGCACTTAAAGACCTGATAGCAGGTTTGACATTTCTTGCCAAAACCCATCGGGAAAGCGAATGGGGAACCTTCTACGATGCGGTCAATCGCGCCGCTCCGCAATACGGCAAGACAATGATGCTGCCTTTCGCCATAGAGCCGAAGGAAGATGAGGTGCTACCCGCGTGACCAGCTGGCGGCCTTACCTTCCGAGGCCGCCACCAACACAGCAACGCACTATTAGGACACTACCCAGGCGAGTAAGGGCGGACCCGGCGCGGAGAAGAGATCTCCCGCGCGGAGAATGGAATCGTTTACTTCCCAGCGCAGCGTGATTTATAGTTTTGGCTTGCTCGCGGCCCATGGTTTGTCGCCATCCGCGGCGAGAATTCACTTTGAAAGAGGACTTCTATGGCTGGCATCTCCCGTCGCGACTTACTTTGTTCCGGAGCAGCACTTTCCGCATCTTCTCTGGTGGCCCGTTCGGCCTGGGGGCGCACGGCGGCACTGCTGGCCGGCAATACGGAGGCGGCTGGGGCCGAGGCGCTGGCAGCCGTGGCGCCGCGCGAGCAACTGCTGTTCGATTTCGGCTGGAAATTCCAGTTTGGCCACGGCAGCGATCCGGCCCGCGACTTGGGCTTCGGCAACGGGCAGGGAGACTTCGCCAAGACAGGCGATTTTGAGTTCTCGAAGGCCAAGTTCGACGACTCGAAGTGGCGCGCGCTGAACCTGCCGCACGACTGGGCGGTGGAGCTGCCCTTTGTGCGCGACGAGGCGCAGCAGTCGCACGGCTATAAGCCCATCGGGCGGCGGTATCCGGAGACCAGCGTGGGCTGGTACCGGCGGGAGTTCGAGATTCCGGCCAGCGACCTGGGCCGGCGCATTGCGGTCGAGTTCGACGGGGCGTTCCGGGATGTGCTGGTGTTCGTGAACGGGTGCTTCATCGGGCGGAATAACAATGGGTACGCGCCCTTCCGCTTCGATCTGACGGACTTTCTGAGCTACGGCGTAAAGAACTACATTGTGGCGCGCGTTGACGCCAGCTTCGGCGACGGCTGGTTTTATGAGGGCGCGGGCATCTACCGGCACGTGTGGCTGACCAAGACCGATGCGCTGCACCTGGGCAAGTGGGAGAGCACGGTGCGGACCGCGTTCAGCAGCAATTCAGCCACGCTGAACCTCGGAACGGTGGTAGAGAACCAAGGAAAGCATGCGGAGAACGCCAGGGTGAGCTGGCAGATTCTCGACGCGGCGGGAAGAACGGTGGCTTCTGCCGCGGCGCCTGCGCAGTCGATTATGGTGGACGGAGCCGCAAGTTTCGCCGCGACCGCGAAGCTGGCCAATCCGGCGCTGTGGTCAGTGGATGCGCCGCATCTCTATTCTGCGATTGTGACGGTGGAAGCAAACGGCAAACCGTGCGATGCCGAGCGGGTAAGTTTCGGGGTGCGCACCGCGGCCTTCGACGCCGACAAGGGATTCTTTCTGAACGGCAAATCGATCAAAATACAGGGCACCTGCAACCACCACGACCACGCGGGCGTAGGCGCGGCCTTGCCCGACCGGCTGCAGTTGTTCCGGCTGGGGGTGCTCAAGGAGATGGGGTGCAACGCGGTCAGAACTTCGCACAATATGCCGACGCCGGAGTGGGTGGAGGGATGCGACCGCATGGGCCTGATGATGATGTGCGAGACGCGGCAGATGAGCTCGAGTCCCGAGGGGCTGGCGCAACTGGAAGCGATGGTCAAGCGCTATCGCAACTCACCGTCGATCATCCTGTGGTCGATCGGAAACGAGGAGTGGCAGTTGCAGAGCGAAATGGCCGAAGAGGGTGCGAAGATTGCCGCGAGCATGGTGCGGCGGACGCGTGAGCTCGATCCCACGCGGGTGGTTTCCGCGGCGGTCAACGGCGATAACGAGAAGGGTGTCACAGAAGCGTTCGACATTGTTGGCTTCAACTACGGCCTGGATCGCCCTGACAAATATCACAAGGAACATCCCAAGCGGCCCATCTACGGATCGGAGACGGCCAGCGCCGTCTCGACGCGGGGCGTGTACTCGACTGACCGGCTGCGCAACACGGTGAGCGCCTACGACGTGAATAACCCCGGTTGGGGAGAGCAGGCCGAGGAGTGGTGGAAGTTCTACGCGACGCGCGAGTGGGAGGCAGGCGGATTCGCCTGGACCGGCTTCGACTATCGCGGGGAGCCGACGCCGTACGGATGGCCGTCCATCAACTCGCAGTTCGGCATCGTGGATATGTGTGGCTTTCCCAAGGACACGTTTTTCTACTACAAGGCGTGGTGGGGCAAGGACCCTGTGCTGCACCTGTTCCCGCACTGGAACTTCGAAGGCAAGGAAGGCGAGAAGATTCCTGTCTGGGTGCATTCGAACCTGGACGAGGTTGAGCTGTTCTTGAATGGCGCGAGCCTGGGCAGCCAGAAGGTTCCGCATCTGGGTCATGTGGAATGGAAGGTGAAGTACGCGGCTGGAGCGATCGAAGCGCGGGGGTCGAAGGACGGCAAGATCGTGCTGACCGAGAAGCGGGAGACGACTGGGCCGGCGGTGGCCATCCGGCTGACAGCGGACCGGACAGAGATCAATGCCGACGGCGAGGACGTGGCGATCCTGAAAGTGGAGGCGCTGGACAAGGAGGGGCGGCCGGTACCGACGGCAGACAACTTCATCGGCTTCAAGGTCTCCGGCGAGGGCGCGCTGATCGGAGTGGGCAACGGAGACCCCAACTGCCAGCAAAGCGACAAGGAGCCCAAACGCTCGCTCTTCAACGGTCTCGCAGAGGTGATCGTGCAATCCACCAAACGGCCGGGCGAGATTCATATCGAGGCGGTAAAGGAAGGCTGGGAGGGACCGGAGTTGACGCCGGCCAAGCTGGCGATCACGACGAAGAAGGCGGAACTGCGGCCCGCGGTAGGCTAGAATCTAGCCCTAAGTTTCCGGTGGTATACTCACAAGGTCAGGCGCCTGCCCGCGCCGGCATTCTCTGTTACGCCGAGGTTCTCATGTCCGGCCACTCGAAATGGGCGACAATCAAGCACAAGAAGGGCGCGCTGGACGCCAAGCGCGGCAAGATATTCACCCGCATCATCAAGGAAATCAGCATAGCGGCCAAGGGCGGCGGCGACCCCGACGGCAACCCCCGCCTGCGCACTGCTATTCTGGCGGCCAAAGCGGAGAACATGCCGCAGGAAAACATCAAGCGCGCCATCCAGCGCGGGACCGGCGAACTGGAAGGCGTCAATTACGAGGAGATCAAGTTCGAGGGCTACGGTCCCGGCGGCGTGGCCATCATTGTGGATGTGCTGACCGACAACCGCAACCGGGCGGTGAGCGAAATCCGCCACGCTTTCGCAAAGAACGGCGGGAACTTGGGCGAGTCCGGCTCAGTGCGGTTCATGTTCGCGAAGAAGGGCCTCATTGCGGTGGAGAAATCCGCGGCCAGCGAAGAGCAGTTGCTAGATATCGTGCTGGAGCATGGCGGGGAAGACCTGAACGACGAGGGCGACACCTGGGAGATCGTCACCGAACCAGCCTCCTATGAAGCGGTTGCCAAGGCAGTGAAGGCCGCGGGCATTCCCACGGTGATGAGCGAAGTGACCATGGTCGCGTCCACCTATACCAAGCTGGAAGGGACTGCAGCACACCAGATGATCCGCTTGCTCGAGGCCCTGGAAGAGTGCGACGACACACAAAACGTCTACTCGAACTTCGACATGGACGCCGAGCAGATGGAACAGGCGGCGGGCTAGAGCCGGCCCCAGGCAGGCATACAACAGGCCGCCCGGTTGTGGCGGCCTTTTTGTGGGAATCATCATTTGTGTTGGAGAGAAAGAAAGGAAGAACGTTGACCCCAAGTGCAAGGTTTGTGATGTTTCTCTTGATGGCGGGGACGATGATGGCCTCCGCCCAAACTCCGGGCGCCGCCGCTGCGAGCGGCCCTGCCGGGGTGGATAACCCCGTAGCCCAGGTTCGCCAGGACCAGAGCTGGGAGTACGGGCCGTTCATCAACGGCGGTTCAGGCCTGGGCAACCGCGATAACTTCCAATTCCTATGGGCCGGCGTCCAAGTGGGCAAGGTGCTTACGGAAGTGGAGCACGCCGGGATATTCAGCGGCCAGTTCGAGTACAGCGCCAACATCATGCCGCTGTGGCTGGCATTCACCCCGCCGCAGAACCCGAATGCGACCTTTCTCTATCCGAATGGCACATCTTTCACGGGCCCCGAGGGCGGCGGCACCTATGTAGGCGTCAGCATTACGCCGGTGATCTTACGCTGGAACTTCCTGACCCGGTCGCGGCGTTTTCAACCCTGGTTTCAGGGTGCGGGCGGGCTCATCTACACCACCCACAAGTTCCCGCCGGACCTTCTGGTCCCGCACGGATATCCGGGCGGGACGAGCGTGTGGAACTTTTCGCCCCAGGGGGGCATCGGGTTTCACTACTTCACTCGCTCCAAGCGTTCGATCGATATGGGCATCAACGGCGTGCACATCTCCTCGGCCTCCCTGGGCGACCGCAACCCCGGCGTGAACGCCAGCGTTCAGGTGCAATTGGGTTACACCTTCTGGAAATGATCCGGGATCCCCAGCGACAGGTGTACGTCGCAGGGGTGGAGTGACGATGAGCGGTCCGGTTGTCGAGTGCGTTCCCAACTTCTCAGAGGGCAGAGATGCCCGGCGGGTCGAGGCGATTGTGGCCGCGATGCGCGTGGAGGGAGTGCACTTGCTCGACTGGTCAATGGATGCGGACCACAACCGCTCCGTAGTGACCATCGCCGGAGAGCCCTCTGCGGTAGTGGAAGCGGCGGTGCGCGGAGCCGGCAAGGCCGCCGAACTGATCGACCTGACCCGGCAGCAGGGGGTGCACCCGCGCATCGGCGCAGCGGACGTAATTCCCTTCGTGCCCATCTCCGGCATCAAGCTGGAGCAATGCGTCTTGCTGGCCCGCCAGGCAGGCCTGGAAATCTGGCGGCGCTTCGGCGTGCCGGTGTTCTTTTATGAAGCTGCGGCAGCGCGGCCCGACCGGGCCAATCTGGAAGATGTGCGCCGCGGGCAGTTCGAGGGGTTGAGGGACGCGGTTCGCAACGATTCGGCTCGGCGGCCAGACTTGGGCGGTCCCGGCCTGCATCCCACCGCCGGCGCCTGCGCCGTGGGAGCGCGCAAGTTTCTGGTGGCCTACAACATCTATTTCGATTCCACGGACGTTTCCATGGCGAGAGCCATTGCCCGCGAGATTCGCGCCGCTTCCGGCGGACTGAAGGGCGTAAAAGCCATGGGTGTTCTTGCGCATGGGCGGGCGCAGCTCTCCATGAATATCACCGACTTCGAGACCACGCCGATTTCCCAGGTTTTTCGCGTGGTGTCGAGCCTGGCGCTCCGGCACAAGGCCGCGCTCGCCGAGGGAGAGGTGATCGGGCTGCTTCCCGAGCGCGCCTGTGAGCGGGAAAGCGAGTGGATGCGTCAATTAACTGGGTTCGACCCACTGACCAAGATTCTGGAGCGCCGCCTCGGAACTCCACTGGCTTGGCCGGAACAGGGGCCGGGAGCGGCATAACCGATGGAGCGGAAGACGAACGGCATCGGCAAAACGCCCGGCAGGTACAATAACGGCAGAGGATTGAGAGCGTTTTTCGAGTTCACAGGAGAGGGCAATCCCCCTACATTGCGGGCGAATGCCAAGGCTTCGATTCGAAAAGCGATTGGTTTCTGGAGGATGAAATTGTTGAAAGCATTTGTGAAGGTCTCGATAGCTCCCATGCTGCTGGCGGCCGCTAGTTTGGCTCCGGCGGCGCAGTTGTCCACCGATGCCCGCACGGCCGTTCCGCATGATGTGCAGCAGTTAGTCGTGATCGATTACCGCGTTATGCAGAATTCAGCCGCGGCGATGGATCTGCGCGAGCGCGTGATGCCGCCCGAGCTCAAGGAGTTCGACGAGGCGTTGCGCAAGTCCGCCCTCAACGATAAGAACAACATCGATCAATACGTGGAGCAATTGGCCTTTGTCTTGTTTCGCCCCTCGGCGTCGAGCGACTCACTGGTGATGTTGGGCATCGCCCAGGGACAGTTCCCCACGCAGGAGATTCTGGCCAACTTCCGCAAGGATAAGGTTAAGCCCGTCCTGGTGCGCACCAATAAGATCTATCCAATGACCAAGACCGGCATGGTTCTTTGCTTTGTCGATCCGTCCACCATGGTTTTTGGCGCGAAGGATGCGGTCGACAAGGCTCTGGATGCCCGCGATGGAGTCGGCTCCAACATGTTGAGCAACGCGCCGATGATGGACGCAATGAAGAGCGTGGATTCCGCGCCACTGTGGAGCATTCTGGACGAAAAGGGCACCCGGACCATGATGAAGCAAGTGCTGGGTGAGGCCGGCTCGTTAACCGACTTCGAGACCGTACAGAAGCGCCTGCAGGCCTCCTGGTACGGGATGGACTTTCAGCACGGCGTCAAGTTCGACCTCACCATCTCCACCGGCGACAGCTTTGCCGCGGCCACCGTCTCTTCGCTGCTGACCGCGGCGGTGAAGCTGCGCAAGCTGAGCGGCACGGACGCGGAGAAGCAGGCGTTGAGCGAAACCACAGTCGCTTCCGATGCGGGAAATATGTCCATCCACTTTGCATCCTCCGACTCCCAATTCAACGATCTGTTGCACTCGCCGCTCTTCCACAGCATGGTGCGCTGAGGCGGCTTTCTTTTCGGGCAGGGCGCGCTGCGGGGCGGTTTCATGCTGCCCGCGGACGGCCTCGCCCAACCCTTAGGAGTGTTTCTTCAGGGCTGCGGATTCAACCTGGGATGAAATTCCGCCTTGCCTCCAGGCAGCAGCACAATCTCGATCCGGCCCTCCTGGCGCTCGGCGAGCATTGGCCCCTCGATTTGCGCCTGGCGGCCATCGCTGGCCGTGTACTGCACCTTGAGGGGACCATTGCCGCGCAACTGGATGCGATAGTGGAAGATTCCGCCCGCGGCCAGGCTGTTGGCTCCGAAGCTTGCGCTCGGATAGTCGACCTCGAGCAATTGAATCGCCCCTCCGGTACGGTTCTCCACCGTGGTTTCCACATGATAGGAGTGACACCCGGCCGCCGCCATGAGCGCCGTAATCCCGATTGCAGTCGAAATCCTGGCAAAAGTCGTCATTCCTGATTTCCGTTTTCGTGCGGTGCACCGTCCGGCGCTGCCTGGGCGGCGACCTTCTTCTCCAGGCGATCGAGACGCTTGAGCAGCTCCGGCAGCCGCTGGAAAATGGTGACTGCACGCAGCCAGACGCGGTTGTCGAAGCCCGGCGAGCCGGAGATCGTCTTTCCCGGCGGCACATCGTGCGAGACGGCCGATTGCGCGGTCAGGATCACGCCGTCGCCCACGGTGCAGTGGCCGGCTATGCCGGTCTGGCCCGCCAGGATGACGTTGTTACCGATGACCGAGGAGCCGGCGAGACCCGTCTGGGCGCACAGCAGCGTGTTTTCGCCGACCCGCGAGCCGTGGCCGACCTGGACCAGATTGTCGACTTTGGTCCCGTCGCCGATCTCCGTCGCGCCCACGGTGGCCCGGTCGATGCAGGCATTGGCCTGGACGTCTACCCGGCTGCCCAGCCGCACCGGCCCCGATTGCGGAATCTTCTCCCAGTGTCCGGCCTCGTTCTTGGCAAATCCGAAGCCATCGGAGCCCACGATGGCGCCATTCTCCAGCGTAACGTGGTCGCCCAGGACGCAGTTTTCGCGCACCACGGCATGAGCGTGGGCAAAAAAATGGCTGCCGGCCTGCACTCCGGGGTAGAGCACGACATGAGGCAGCAGCGTGGCGTGGGCTCCCAGCCGAACCTGCGGACCGATGACGACATACGCGCCGATGTGCGCCCCCTCGCCGATCTCGGCCGTGGGGTCGATGACCGCCGTAGGATGAATGCCGGGAGCGTATGCCGGCGGCTGGTAGAAAAGGCTCAGGGCGCGGGAAAAGGCCAGATAGGGGTTCTTAAGGCGGAGGGTCGCTGTGTCAATCTCCTGAAACTCAGGCTCGACCAGCACTGCGGCGGCATGGGTCTTGCGCGCCAGTCCGGCGTACCGGGGGTTGGCCACGAAGGTGATCTCCGTGGGCCCAGCCTCCTCAATCCCTTTCACGCCAGTGACTTCCAGCTCTGCGTCGCCGCGCAGCTCCGCGCCCAACCGGGTTGCCAACTCGCCTAGCTTCATCGCAAGAATTGTACCGGAATGACCGGCCTTGCCCCATCATCCCGGATTCTCCCTTTGTTCTTGGGCAACCGCCGATTCTGCCCAATAACCAATCCCGTTTCACACCCGGCTTGGATAGAATAGCTGGCAGAGGGCGAGGCCGATGCGTCAGGAAACACTGGCGTCACAGGAGGGTTCCAAGAAGTTTGCCCGGAAGAGCAAGCGGGAAGTGTTTCTTGACCGGATGGAGCTGGTGCTTCCGTGGGGAGAGTTGTTGGCTCTGGTGGAGCCGCATCATCCGCAAGCAGGAAGCGGCCAGCGTCCGGTAAGCCTGTCAATCCTGCTGCGAACCTACTTCGTACAGCAGTGGTTCAACCTCTCGGACCCCGGTGTTGAGGAGGCGCTCTATGAGTCGCCCGTGCTGCGCAGCTTCGTTGGAGTCGATCTTGACGTGGCTCCCGCGCCGGACGAGATGGCGATCCGCCAGTTTCGCCAACTGTTGGAAGAGCACGATCTGGGCGGCGAAATACTTGCTAAAGTGAACTGTTGTCTGGACGAGCGGGGCATCCACATCACAATCGGGACGAACGGGGATACGACCATCAACGATGCGCTCTCTTTGACCAAGTACACCGTGGGCGAGCGCGATTCCCAGATGCATCAGGCCGGGGCCAAGGCTCCTACTCTTGGCACAGGCGCTTTGTCAGTTGCGGTCATCAGCCCGGACATGCGACGCCGCAACGCCGTAATACGTGCTTTGGGCGAGTGCCAGACTGGTCAAATCCAGGAGTTCGTTACCTATCCTCCCGACCTCAACGATGTGCAGCGAATGCTAGGACAAGACTTCGACGTTGTCCTCGTTGACCTGGACAGTAATTCGAAGTACGCCCTCAATCTGGTGGAAACCATCAGCATTCAAGGCCTGGCAATCCCAATGGTCTATTCGGAACAGGCCGATCCCGACCTTTTGCTCAGATCCATGCGTGCGGGCGCTCGCGAGTTTCTTACTCTGCCCCTCGATACCGGCGTCATGGCCGAGGCTCTGGTTCGGGCCTCAGCCATTCGCAAGACAGTTCAGCCGCCGAAGAAGGAGGACGGAGGGTTACTGGTATTTCTCAGCGCCAAAGGCGGTTCCGGAGTCACCACCCTGGCCTGCAATTATGCTGTCTCGCTGGCCGAGGAGTCCGGACAAAAAACACTCTTGATCGATCTCAATCTTCCGCTCGGAGATGCGGCGATCAACCTCGGTATCCAGGCTCGATACTCAACCATAGACGCGCTTCAGAATTCCAGCAGGCTCGACACGAGTTTTCTCTCCACCATGTTGGTGAGCCACAGTTCCGGGCTATTTGTGCTTGCGGCGCCCAGCGAACTGGCGGCCACCGCGCAATTCTCCGAGGGTGCCGTCAACCAGCTTCTGGAGGTCGCACGCCAGGAGTTCGATTATGTGGTGGTCGACGCCGGCTCGAGACTCGACCTGCAGCAAACACACCTCTTCGATGAATCCACCACCATGTATCTGGTGACGCAGATCGGCGTTCCCGAACTGCGCAACGCAAATCGCCTGATTTCAAGGCTCTCCACAACCAGCGGCCCCAAACTCTCGATTGTGATCAACAGATACGACCCTCGCAACCGGGAAATAAGCGATGAGAATGTTACAAAAGCTCTCACCAGGTCGGCTGAATGGAAGATTCCCAACAACTACGCCGCTGTGCGGCGGATGCAGAATACAGCTATCTCGCTCATGGATGATGACTCGGAGATTTCCCGGGCGATCCGGCAGATGACCAGAGGCGTTTGCGGTCAGCCCGCCATCCCGGAAAAGGAAAAGAAGAAGGGGTTCAGCTTCTTCCGGTGAGGGATCTGTCCTGTGGATGGGAAGCCCGGTCCATAGCCGGCGAAGGTTGACCACAGATTCTGGCGTTCACTGAAGCCAACAAGTGCAGAATCGTTCTTGGAACCTCTTCATTGGTACCGATTCACACCCTGCTTGGGTAGAATAGTTGGCAGAGGGCGAGGGCGATGGGGCAGGAAATCACGGCATCACAGGAGGGTTCCGAGAAGAGCGCGGGTGAGCGCGTTTCCCAGATGCAGCAGTCAGGGGAGGTCGGCCAGCGGCACGTTGAGACCGGCGCGCCGATCGGCGTACGTGGCCCGGAGACGGCCGCGCCCTTGGCTCAGGATATGATTGACCGTCCGACCAAGGCCAGAGTAATGGACGTGGTTAATCCTCCCTTCCCGGGCGCAGGCGTCTTGTCCGTTGCGGTCATCAGCCCGGACGGGCAACGCCGCAACGCCGCATTACGCGCTCTGGGCGAGTGCCAGACTGGCCAAATCCAGGAGTTCGTTTCCTACCCTCCCAACCTCGACGATGCGCCGCAGACTCTGAATCGCGACTTTGACGTAGTCCTCGTTGACCTGGACAGTGACCCGAAGTACGCCCTTGATCTGGTAAATAGCATCTGTATCAATGGCTTGGCAACCGTAATGGTCTATTCGGCGCAATCCGATCCAGACCTGTTGCGCAGATCCATGCGTGCAGGGGCTCGCGAGTTTCTCACTCTGCCCTTCAATCCGGGCACCATGGCCGAGGCTCTGGTTCGGGCCTCGGCCCTTCGTTCGGCGGCCCGCCCGCCGAAGAAGGCGGACGGCAGGTTACTGGTATTTATCAGCGCCAAAGGCGGTTCCGGAGTCACCACCCTGGTCTGCAATTATGCTGTATCGCTGGCCGAGGAGTCCGGACAAAAAACACTCTTGATCGATCTCAATCTCCCGCTTGGTGGCGCGACGATCAACCTCGGAATCAAGGCCGAACACTCGATTGTTAACGCTTTTCAGAATCTCAAACGGCTCGACTCAGGTTTTCTATCCAGTTTGCTGGAGAAGCATGACTCCGGGTTATCCGTGCTTGCGGCGCCCAGCGAACTGGCGGCCACAACGCAATTCCCCGAGGGCGCCGTCGACAAGCTGCTGGAAGTCGCGCGCCAAGAGTTCGATTATGTGGTGGTCGACGCCGGATCGAGACTCGAACTGCAACATACGCATCTATTCGATGAATCCGCCACCATCTACCTAGTCACGCAGGTCGGCCTTGCAGAACTGCGCAACTCAAATCGCCTGATTTCAAGGCTCTCCGCCGCTGGCAGCCCCAAACTCGAAATCGTGATCAACCGATACGACCCGCTTAAGCTGGAGATCGCCGAAGAGCAAATTACCGAGGCTCTAACAAAGCCGGCTGAGTGGAAGATTCCCAATGACTACGCCGCTGTCCGGCGGATGCAGAGTACAGCAAAACCGCTCGTGCAGGACGATTCGGAGATTTCACGTGCGATTCGGCAGATGACCAGAGCGGTTTGCGGCCAGCCAGCTACTACGGAAAAGAAATAGGGGCGCATCCTTTTGACCACGACAGGAAGGGGTTGCAGGACAAGCCTGAAATGACCAGGCGGCCGATCTACGGCATCTCCGGTTCGCCCGGAAACAGTTCCGGCTGCGCCATAGCCGGGCGGGCAGCGCCCGCCCGCTTGCGGCTCGCCGCGCCGATCAGGCTCACTACCTCTAAAGTGTGGATGGCCTGCCGGGGCACATAAATCCTCTGGGTATTGGAGCGCGTGTCGGGCGGGGTCAGCAGCAGGCCTGCGCCCTCGACCAGGGAGCGGTCATTGGCCGCCAGGCCCTCCAGCTCTTCCCCGTCGGTCAGCGTCATGCGCAGCCAGAGCCCCGCGGTTCGGGGGCGGGTAGAGAAGCGCTTGTGCAGCAGCCGCTCCGGATTGGCCTGATCGCTCGAAGAAGCAGGGAAGTCACGCACATAGCAGATCCACTTGACCTGGTCCCAGCCGATGCGCAGCACTTTGCCGGTCAGATCCAGGATTTCGAGTTCCGCCGCGTCGTGGCCGAAACTGGCTCCCGCATAGCCTGCGCACCAGTCCCGCGAGAACTTGCGAACAATCACCGGTTTGCGCTGGGAGGCCATCGTTCTGGATTGTCGCACGTTGCGCAGAGCGCCGCGAGGTGAATAAGCCGCAAACCCGGTGCAACTAGCTCTAGCCAAGCGGCTAAGATTGTGTTAATGTACGGTTTGCTACCCCTCCAGGTTTTGGCTGTAAGAGTAACAACA
>Ga0209039_10001061_pt1 | contig 26643 bp, 22 predicted proteins | sample BogFormECP12_OM1_FD_188238 | JGI IMG/M metagenome (GOLD analysis project Ga0209039, IMG submission 188238) | Bog forest soil microbial communities from Calvert Island, British Columbia, Canada - ECP12_OM1 (SPAdes) (version 2) | ecosystem: Environmental > Aquatic > Freshwater > Wetlands > Bog ... | reverse complement strand
TCTGTTCCTTTGCAGTGCTCAAGCCATCGGGCTCCTTCGAGTCCGGAGGAAGCTCTCCGTGCCCCTTCACGAGGTAGATCTTCTTGACCTCGGCCCTGAGCAGTTTGGTTAGGGCATTTGTGAGCGTCTCTTCGTCCGCAGTACTGATCCTTTCGTCCTTTTGCCCTGCTTTCAACACGATAGAGGGGTAGGAATCAATTTTGTTCTGAAGAGCAAGTGTCCGATTTTGATCAGGATCGACGAACGAGTACGTGAACGCCCCATACACATCCCTGTACTGGTCCAGGAGATCTCGAACAGCGTCTCGAGCGCCGGTGTCCTTAGCCTCGTAGAATGCGAGCACTTCTATGGGCAGGCTCTTCTCTCTAAAGGTGTCGAGCACTTTCCTGCTTTGGGTCGAAAGGGTATGTTTACCCGCCCGAGTGAGGTCCCACCTCTTCGGATGCTCCAGAACGATGTACTGAATTGCCACTACAATGGCCAAAAAGATCAGGATGCCGACGGCTGTACCGCCCCCGAGAAAGAGTTTTCTGTATGAACTGTCGATGGTCATTCTTTACCCCCTCCACCTGTTGGTTTCCAGAGAACGCAGTGTTAAGAAGAGGAAGAATGCAATGAATAGGACGAAGAAGGACAGGTCGGACAAAGCCAGTATCCCCTTATTGAAAGATTCCAGATGCTCCAGAATTGACAACTGCCTGAGAACCGCGCCAACCTTTTCACCCGAAAGAGTGGAACTCCAACTCAACACCCAGAACAGAAGCGCCGACCCGAAAGAAACGGCAGCGGCGATTATCTGGTTTTCAGTAAGTGAGGATATGAAGATCCCCAGAGCCATAAAGGCCGCCCCCATGAGCAGAAGGCCCAAATAGCCGCTTAGCAAGGTTCCAGGATCAGGATCGCCGATACCGAAGAGCAAGACCAGAAAAGGCAGTGTGCCGGCCAGCATTACGAGTAGCAGCAAGGCTGCGGCCAGGAACTTGCCAAAAAGAACCGCCAAATCGGTAACAGGGTAGGTGAGCAGCAATTCAATGGTTCCCGATTTCTTCTCCTCAGAAAAAAGCCGCATCGTCAGAAGGGGCATCACGAAAAGCAACACAATGCTCATGTTCTGCACCAGAGGTCGGATTACAACATCCGTCAGGTTTATGCGTTCAGCTATCATCGGATTGTTGGCTGCCTGAAGGCTGACGAGACTCATGAACGACACGTTTGCCCAAAAGAAGAAGCCGGAAACAAGTAAGAAGATAGCTATGACGGCATAGGCAATGGGCGAAACGAAGAAGTTAGCGGTTTCTTTGCGGAAGATCGCGTAAAGTCCTTTCATGAAGCCTCCTCCTTTTGGCCTGCCACTCCTGCGGAGGCTTCGTCCTCCGTCTCTTCGGTGACCAGATCTATAAACACGTCCTCGAGGCTCACATGGATGGGCCGCAGCTCAAGCAGGTCCCACCCCTTGCCAAGAACAGCCCTTGCCAATTCGGGCCGGACGTCGGTTTCGGCTGCAGCTTCAACAATGACGGCATTTTCGTCGTTGGTTGCCGCCCCAGCGGGCACAACCGATAGAACTCCATCCAGAGTCGAAAGAAAGGACCTGACATTGTCCTCCGGCGCCCTTACCGCTATTTGCGTCCGAGACGATTTTCCGTGGCCGCTGGTGAGATTCTCCGGCGAATCCTCTGCCACGATGGAGCCTTTGTTTATTATTATCACCCGGTCACAGACCTGGCTTACCTCCGGAAGTATATGGGTTGAGAGAATCACGGTTCGATTCTGAGAAAATCCTTTAATTAGCCGGCGAATCTCACGGATCTGTTTCGGGTCCAGGCCTATCGTAGGCTCGTCCAGTATGAGAATTGGTGGGTCACCTATCAGAGCCTGGGCAAGACCAACCCGCTGGCGGTAACCCTTGGACAGCCATCGAATAATCTTGCCCATGACCTGGGAAAGGCCCACCGATTCAGCGACTCTGTCAATTTCAGCGGGCCGGTCTGCCGCGGCAACTCCCTTGGCTCTGGCCACGAAGTCCATGTACGCCTTGACGCGCATCCAGTCGTAAAGAGGGATGTTTTCCGGTAGATAGCCAACCTTCTCTCTGATCTTTAGCGATTCGTTCCTGACATCCATGCCGAGAACGCGGGCTTCACCGGAGGACGCGGGGCAAAAGCAAGTAAGGATCCGCATTGTGGTGGTCTTTCCCGCGCCGTTGGGCCCCAGGAAGCCCACAATCTCGCCTGATTCCACCCGGAAACTTACGTCCTTGATAGCGGCCAGCCGACCATAGAACTTGGTCAGCCCCTCCACTTCGATCATTGGCTATCCTCCTTGATGCCTCGTCTCGAACTTCCTCTTTTACTATTAAGAGCATTATTGTCAAGTGTGTCCGCCGCGGTGCGGCCTGACTTCGCTCATACCGGGCCCCTGAAACCTTCCCTGACGTGTTTCTGGCCCCTATTGCATGACACCAAATGACCCGAAGAGCCACAAGGACCTCTTTCGTGGATCTATAAGAGGTTATGCCTGTGTTGCATAACAAGAGGCGCCCGCTGAGAGCACAAATTCCCGCCATTACATGGACTTAAAAGACTAGCAAAAATCATATGTTGACAAATTGCTTCAGCTATGTCAGGCCAGACATAGCCATTATGTCAGTTCAGACACAACTGGGCGCCGCGGACATTGATCTCGAAGAAGAGGAAGCCCTGGAAATCAGTGTCGCTCTACCATGAGTGAGGGATTCTACGGCCGGCCTTTGGCTGGGTGGGCCGCATTCGCTGGGAGTCAAGATGTGAGGATGTCTGATTTACTCCCATGGAAATGACTATTTGAGCAAACAGGATGGAGGTCAGCAGCATGGATGTGAGTCGCCGGGAATTTCTCATCATCTCCGGCGTGCTGGGCGCAGGTGCGGCGCTCTCGTCATTAGGGCTCGATCTTGGACCGGTGAAGGCTTATGCCGACCAACTCAAGATCGACAAGATGAAGACAGCGAAGCACACGACTACGATCTGCGCGTACTGCTCCGTAGGGTGCGGTATGATCGCCAGCACTGACACGAAATCCGGTAAGATTATCAACATCGAGGGTGATCCCGATCATCCTATTAACGGGGGCGCACTATGCGCGAAGGGCGCATCCCTCTTCCAGACGACAGCGGCAAATCCCAATCGCCTTACCAAGGTGCTCTATCGCGCCCCGTACAGCGACAAATGGCAAGAGAAAAGCTGGGACTGGGCAATCGGCGAAATCGCCAAGCGCGTGAAGGCGACACGTGACGCGGGTTTCATGGAGAAAAACGACAAGGGCCAAGTGGTCAACCGCGTGGAGACCATAGCGCACCTCGGCAGCTCCAACATCGACAATGAAGAGGTTGCGGTTCTCAATTCGATGGTCAGGGCACTGGGGTTGGTTTACATCGACCACCAGGCCAGGGTCTGACACAGCCCAACTGTTGCGGCTCTGGCAGAGTCGTTCGGGCGCGGTTCAATGACCAATCACTGGGTAGACCTGAGAAACAGTGATTGCCTCCTTATCATGGGCAGCAATGCTGCCGAGAACCATCCCATCAGCATGAGATGGATCATGCAGGCCAAAGAGAACGGGGCGAAGGTAATTTCCGTTGATCCAAGGTACACGAGAACTTCGGCCATTTCGGATTATTATGCCGCCTTACGTTCCGGAACTGACATAGCCTTCCTCGGCGGAATGATCAACTACATCTTAGAAAAGAACAAGTATTTCAAAGAGTACGTGGAAAACTATACGAACGCGTCGTACATCGTAGGGGACAAGTACGATTTCAATGACGGTTTGTTTTCCGGCTACAACAAGGAGGCCAGGAAATACGACGCGTCTAACTGGGCCTTCAGGCGAGACGACAAAGGGGTTCCCGAGAAAGACCCGACGTACCAGAATCCGCGGTGCGTGTTACAGCTTCTCAAGAATCACTATTCCAGATACACGCCTGAAAAGGTGTCCGAGATTACGGGTACTCCCGTGGAAGATTTGCTGAACGTATACGAGATGTATTCTTCCAGCGGGACTCGAGACAGGGCCGGGAGCGTCCTGTACGCTTTGGGCTGGACACACCATACTACAGGAACGCAGATTATTCGGACAAGCGCCATCGTTCAGTTGCTCCTGGGCAACATAGGAATAGCTGGCGGCGGCATCAACGCCCTTCGGGGACAACCGAACGTTCAGGGGTCCACGGACGGATGTCTGTTGTTCAATATTATACCTGGGTACCTGAAGGTCCCCAGATCGTCTCAGCAAACCCTGGAAGTATATCTGAAAGAGAACACCCCCAAGACGGCTGAGCCGCAATCCGCGAACTGGTACCAAAACACTCCCAAGTACATGGTGAGCTTGCTCAAGACGTGGTTCGGCGACAAGGCCATCAAGGAAAACGATTTCGGCTATGCCTGGGTGCCCAAGGCAGACGACGGCAAGACGTATTCGTGGCTGGACATGTGCGACGTGATGTACTCGGGGAAAATCAATGGCATGTTCATATGGAGCCAAAACCCGGCAGGGAGCCACCCCAATACCAACAAAGTGGTAAAAGCCCTGACCAACCTCGAGTGGCTCGTCCATGCCAACATCTTCAACAATGAAACCGCATCGTTCTGGCACGGGCCGGGACTGGACCCCAAGAAGATCAAGACAGAGGTGTTTCTCCTGCCCGCGGCTTGTTCGGTAGAGAGAGAAGGAAGCCTCAGCAACAGCGGCCGGCTTGCCCAATGGCGTTTCAAGGCTGCTGAGCCACCGGGAAAAGCAACCCCTGACGGCGACATGGTATATCGACTGGTCCGGAAGCTGAAAGAGCTTTACAAGAAAGAAGGGGGCAAGTGCCCTGAGCCGATTTTGAACTTGCAATGGGACTATGGCGACGACAAGGGCAAGTTCGATCCCCACAAGGCAGCCATGGAGACCAATGGCTATTTCCTGAAGGATGTCACGCTTAAAGACCCCACGGGCAAGGACGTCAACTTCAAGAAGGGTGACCTCGTTCCCACTTTCGGGTTCCTGCAAGCCGACGGCAGCACCTCATGCGGAAATTGGCTCTACTGCGCCAGCTACACCAACGCGGGCAACATGATGGCCCGCAGAGGCAAAGAAGATCCCACCGGCCTGGGCCTCTTCCCCAATTGGGCCTGGTGCTGGCCAGTGAATCGCAGGATCATCTATAACCGCGCATCCTGCGATCCCAGCGGCCAACCGTGGAATCCCAAGCGGGCTATCCTAAAGTGGGAAGGCGGCAAATGGGTCGGCGACGTTCCCGACGGCCCGTGGCCTCCCATGAGCGATAAGGAAAAGGGCAAACTCCCCTTCATCATGAAGCCGGATGGGGTTGCGTTCCTGTACGGGCCTGGGATGGTGGACGGTCCTTTTCCCGAGCATTATGAACCCTACGAGAACCCGCTGGGCATGAACCCCATGTCCGGGCAGGTAAGCAATCCTGCATTCAAGATCTTCAAGAGCGACATGGACAAGGTTGCTTCGGGTGATCCCAACTTCCCCTTCGTGTGCAGCACGAATGGTCTGGCCGAGCACTGGTGCTCGGGTGCCTTTACTCGATGGCAACCCTGGCTTCTGGAGGCGCAGCCCGAGCTGTTCGTGGAAATCAGCCCTCAACTGGCTGGCGAGATCAGCGTCAAGAACGGCGATCAAGTCAAGGTGGCATCGATCAGAGGCGAAGTGGAGTGCGTAGCCATGGTGACGCCACGCATCAGACCTTTCAAGATCGCCGGCAAGACCATCCATCAGGTTGCAATGCCGTACGCGTTCGGATGGCTCATACCAAAGTCCGACAAAAACTACTCTACCAATCTCCTGACGCCCGCGGTGGGAGATGCCAACACCATGTGCCCCGAATATAAGGGGTTCATGGTCAATGTGAAGAAAGTATAGGGGAGGTGTGAAACATGTCTGAAGGATATTCCATTCTGGTTGACACCTCCAAGTGCACTGCCTGCCGCGGCTGCCAGATGGCGTGCAAGCAGTGGAATCAGTTGCCAGCGACAGAGACGAAAAACTGGGGCAGCTACCAGAACCCCCAGGATTTGTCCGCGGTCACTTGGAAGTTGGTCCGTTTTGCGGATGGCGCGAACGGTGACGGCAAACCCTACTGGTATTTCTTCACCGACCAGTGCAGGCATTGCCTGTCACCGGGTTGTATGGCCGCTGCGGAGAAGGAAGAGATCGTTCAGGACGAGAAAACGGGGGCAGTGCTCTTCACCCCCAAGACCAAAGATCTCGACTTCGAAGCCACCTTGGACGGATGCCCGTACAACATTCCGCGGCAAGACCCGAAGACCAAGGTCCTGTTCAAATGCACCATGTGCTTAGACAGGATCACGAACAATCAGATCCCCGCATGCGTGAAATCATGTCCCACGGGGACCCTGAAGTTCGGGGAGCGGGACAAGATCCTGGAGATAGCCAAGAAACGAGTTGAAGAACTGAAGAAGGCGGATCCGAAGGCGGCTGCCCTCAACGCCGACGATGTTCGGGTGATCTTTGTCGTAAGGGACGATCCGAAGAAGTATTACCAACACGCAGCCGGCAAGTAGCGGCTGCCTCTCTCTGACCGGCAACCGCCTGTCCGAATCCAACGGAGGGGGCAGTTGTTCGCGTCGGCTCAGATGCCCGCTCACGCGAGGATACCACGGCCCTAAGACCTCAAACGGTGGTGCAAGTTGATCAGTTTTGAAGAAGCCCGCAGACAAGTTCTTGCTCGATCACCGATCCTTGGAACTGAGCGGGTAAGGCTTCTTGGAGGTCTCGGACGGGTCCTCGCAAAGGAAATCACCGCTTCAAGAGACGTTCCGCATGAAGACAACTCGGCAATGGACGGTTACGCTGTCCGGCACGAGGACGTGATCGGCGCATCGAGCGAGTGTCCTGCACACCTGAGAGTAATCGGCGAATCTCTTGCCGGGAAGCCGTATACTGATCGAGTCGGCTCCGGCCAGGCTGTTCGGGTCATGACGGGCGGATTAATTCCTCTCGGCGCCGACACTGTCGTCATGACCGAAGCGAGCAGCACTCAAGGCGACGCGGTCGAACTGGCGGAAGACCCCGGACCAGGGGCCAACGTGCGGGTAAGAGGGCAATACGTACAACACGGGGAAGTCTTGCTCAACCGAGGGGACTTGATCGGTCCATCTGAGGTAGGCCTCCTGGCCACTTTGGGCATCTCGGAAGTCGATGTCCATAAGAAGGCGGTGGTTGCAGTACTATCCACCGGTGACGAACTTGTGGACCTTGATCAGCCTTTGGGACCGGACAAAGTCTATTCGTCGAATCACTACAGCCTAGCTGCACAAGTCTTAGAATCCGGTGGTGTTCCGTTGTGCTTGGGCATGTCTTCGGATGAGGAAAGGGAACTTGCGGCGAAATTGTCCGCGGGGCTTTCTGCTGATGCCATCGTTACTTCGGGCGGGGTATCGATAGGTCGGCATGACCTGGTGAAGCAGGCCCTGTCAAACCTGGGAATGGAGCTTGTGTTTTGGAAGGTGGCCATGAAGCCGGGCAAGCCTCTCCTTTTCGGCATGCTTGGAGGGAAGCCCGTTTTCGGCCTGCCGGGCAACCCCGGGGCGGCAACGATTTCCTTTGAACAGTTCGTCAGACCTGCTTTACTGCGCATGATGGGCCATCAAGAACTACTCCGACCTGTAGCCGAAGCGGAGCTGGCCGGTGAATCCGTCGCTCGCTCCGACCGGATCCAGTTCATCAGATGCAGGCTCGAAGTTGCGAACGGTAAGCTCAACGCCCGAATCATCCCCAAATTGAAGCCGGCGATGATCAGGACCACCGTGGCGGTCGACGGTTTGATCGTAGTGGAACCAGGCGAAGGGTTGATTGAACCGGGAGAAAGAGTGACTGTGCAGATTCTCAAACGTCACCCCTAGCTTACCCATCGATCCATGACCGACAAGCTTGCGCCCTTTCGGAAACCGGCAGTCGGTCACGTTGATCGACGCGCGCATCGCCGGAAGCCCGAAAACGTGAAGCCGATTGGACGATAGGTTGAACATGAACCTCAAAGTCAAATCCAAAGTGTGGCTGGAGAATGACCTCGGCAACGCAGTGATCGGTGACGGAAGATTCAGAATCCTCAAGGCTATTCGCGGCACGGGCTCCATCAGCAAAGCCGCGGTCAGAATCAAACAGCCTTTCAGACGAGTCTGGGCGAGGCTGAAAGACGCGGAAGAACAATGTGGCTTCAAGCTCGTCGGAAGAAGTCGAGTGGGGTCAAAATTGACCGCCGAAGGAGAGGCCCTGATGAGCAAGTATGCTGAGTTGAATCGAGTCTGCACCCGTCACGCGAAGACGAAGTTTCGCAAGTTGTTCCTCGAAGGGGGATAACGCCTTTGAGTCGCGGACTCCAAGGCTCGGCGACAGGTCGAGATGCCTCTTTCTCGGCCAAGGGTGCGGGACTCGACTTGTCCCGCAATCTCCAGGTTTCCGGGGTTTGATCAAACCAGCATGAAAGAGCCTGCCCGTGGCTCTGTGCTCCACTGGCAATCGACTTGAGTTTTGGACCTAGTTATGTCAAATTAGACATAAGTGAGAACTGGTCGCTATCAGTAAGCAAAACAGAGGAACTACCAAAACTCGTGTCGCAGTAAGTCGAAAGCGTCAGATTTTTCAGGAGAATTCCATGGACTACCGATTCGTAAGAACAACGTGCCCGTTTTGTGGCTGTGGTTGCCAAATGCTTCTCGAAGTCATGGACGGGAAACTCATTGGCACCTTGCCGCTCAAGAAAGCACCGATGAACGACGGCAAATTGTGCATCAAGGGCTGGAATGCCCATGAGTTCGTACACAGCCCGGAGAGGCTGACAACGCCCCTTATGCGCAAGAACGGGAGCCTTCAGGAAGTTTCCTGGGATGAGGCCCTGGACTACACCGTCTCCCGGCTCAAGGAGATCAGAGATGAACACGGTGGGGACAGCCTCGCCTTCTCCTCCTCGGCCAGGTGCACCAATGAAGAGAACTACCTTTTCCAGAAGTTTTGCCGGGCAGGTTTTGGCACCAACAACGTAGATGCCTGTGCCCGTCTCTGACACGCTCCGACGGTGGTAGGTCTTGCCGCCGCATTCGGAAGCGGAGCTATGACAAACTCGATTCCCGAAATCGAGGATGCATCGTGCGTTCTGGTGATCGGATCCAATACCACTGAGGCTCATCCTCTAGTCGCGCATAGAGTCTTCAGGGCCAAGCTGAAAGGCGCCATGCTGATTGTGGTGGATCCGCGCAAGATCCAACTAACATTGGCAGCTGATATTCACGTCCCTCTCAATTTTGGTTCGGATGTGGCCTTGCTTAACGGGATGATGCACGCAATCCTAAAGAACAACTGGCATAATCCGGAGTTCGTTTCCGAGAGAACAGAAGGCTTCGCGGAACTAGAGGCACATCTGGAGAAGTATTCGCCTCAAAAGGCATCTGAAATATGCGGGGTTCCGCCGGAGGAAATCGAGCGGATAGCACGGATTTATGCCACCTCTGAATGCTCGACTATCCTTTACACCCTCGGCATCACCGAGCACTCCCACGGTGTCGACAATGTGAAATCTGTGGCAAACCTCGCCATGCTCACCGGCCACATTGGTAAGCGTTCCTCGGAGGTCAACCCGCTGAGGGGCCAGAACAACGTCCAGGGTCACTGCGACATGGGGGCTTTACCGAACGTCTATCCCGGCTACCAGGTGGTGACGGACCCGAACGTCCGACAAAAATTTGAGACGGCGTGGAATGCGCACCTGTCGGACAAGGTGGGTATTACGATTCCGGAAATGATGGACTGGCTCATTGATGGTTCGGCAAAGGGGATGTTCATCTTTGGAGAGAATCCAGCGCTCAGCGACCCGGACACGCACCATGTTGTCCACGCTCTGAAGTCTGCGGAATTTCTAGTAGTGCAGGACATTTTCCTGACTGAGACGGCGAAGCTCGCTCACGTGGTGCTGCCTGGAGCTTCTTGGGCCGAGAAGGAGGGGACCTTCAGCAACACGGAGAGGAAGATGCAGCGGGTACGCAAGGCCGTAGAGCCACTGCCAGGGACCCTGCCGGACTGGAAAATACTTTGCGAACTCGGCTCCAGACTGGGACTCTTCATGGACTATGCTTCACCGAAAGAAATCTTTACCGAAATGGCCGGTCTTTCGCCGATGTTCGCCGGAATCTCGTACGAGCGGCTGGAATCAGGCGGAATCCAGTGGCCCTGCCCATCGGCCGATCACCCTGGAACCCCATTTCTGCACAAGGGAAGGTTCACCCGAGGCCGAGGTCTTTTCAGTGTCATCGATTACCGGCCTCCGGAGGAAATGCCTGACGATGAATATCCCTATCTGCTCACAACGGGCCGTCGATATGCCCACTATCATACCCGTACACAGACTGGGAACTGCCCGTCGCTTCACAAGGAGTTCCCTACTCCGTTCGCTCAGATCAGCCATGTAGACGCGAAAAAACTGGGATTGAAAGATGGGGATTCAGCCAGGGTGATATCACGGCGGGGGGAACTGGTCACACCCGTCAGACCTGGCGAAATCGTCCCACCGGGGTCGATATTCATGGATTTCCATTTTGCAGAGGCCAATCCGAACGTGCTCTTGGGGACATCGCTGGACCCGATATCGAAGACGCCGGACTACAAAGTCTGCGCTGTTCGGATTGAAGCGCTGAACGGGCATGAATAGTAACGAGAAAGACGGGCATGGAAAATACGGTTTGCCCAATAATTGGTAGCGCTTGAGGTTCCTCTAGACATCACAGAGCGAGAACACCGGGTCGAATTGAAAATGAGACGGCTTCTTTAATGGAAAAATCTTGACTCCGCGCGGTAATTGCGTCAAGGTGGACATATGTCCAACAGGACATAATTGGGATCATCACCGCACATTCTCAGAGTTGGCAAACATCCGGGAAAACCGGTAAGTTTCGATGCCTCCGGTCGTCTTATGCGCTGGAAACCCTTTCAAGCTAAGATTCTCACGTAGGTTTCAAGGTGGAAGTATCCCTGCGTGGCCAACCCAAAAAAAAACCGCTAAAGCAATTACTATCGAAAGGAGTCCTACGATGCATAAAAAGTTGGTCAGCATTAACGGTCTTACCAAGATGGTCCTCGCCGATCCTGAGGCCTCTCTGGCCGATGTTTTGCGCGGACAATTCGGCCTGACCGGCACGAAAGTGGGCTGTGGCCAGGGGCAATGCGGATGTTGCTCGGTCATTCTGGACGGAAAGCTCGTCAAATCATGCATTACCAAAATGAAGAGAGTCCAGGATGACGCCAGGATTGTCACTGTCGAAGGGGTCGGGACGCCCGACAATTTGCACCCTCTTCAGTTGGCCTGGACCGTTCACGGTGGCGCACAATGCGGGTTTTGCAGCCCTGGTTTCATAGTCTCAGCCAAAGCGCTTCTGGACGAAAATCGCAATCCCACTAGAGAGCAAGTCAGAGACTGGTTCCAAAAGAACAGGAATGCGTGTCGGTGCACGGGGTACAAGCCTCTCGTAGATGCGGTGATGGACGCAGCGAAAGTCATCCGAGGCGAGATGAGTGCCGTGGAACTGGCTTACAAGCTTTCCGCCGACGGTAGGATCTGGGGAACCACCTACCCAAGACCCAGTGCAGTGGCTAAAGTTACGGGATCCATAGATTACGGAGCAGACCTCATTTGCAAGATGCCTCCAGGAAGCTTGCATCTTGCGCTTGTTCAGGCCAAAGTCTCCCACGCGAACATTCTCTCGATCGACACGGCGGAAGCCGAGAAGATGCCTGGCGTTGAGAAGGTGATCACTCACAAAGACGTCAAAGGGAAGAACCGCATCACCGGCCTGATCACGTTCCCCACCAACAAAGGAGATGGCTGGGACCGTCCGATTCTGTGCGACGAGAAGGTGTTTCAGTATGGAGACGCGATTGCAATCGTATGCGCGGACACAGAGGCCAACGCAAGGGCGGCAGCGGAGACTGTCAAGGTGACACTTGAGGACCTGCCCCCGTACATGAGTGCTCCTGCGGCCATGGCGGATGATGCCATGGAGATTCACCCGGGAACCCCTAATGTCTATTACGAACAAAAGCGGGCCAAGGGCGGAGACACAAAATCCCTGATGGAGTCTGCCGCATACGTGGTGGAGGGTGAATACTATCTGCAGAGGCAACCACACTTGACCATGGAGCCGGATGTAGGGTTTGCGTATATTGATGAAGACGGACGCCTCACGATTCACTCCAAGAGTATCGGGATTCATCTCCACCATGCCATGATTTGCGCGGGGCTGGGAGCCGAACCGGAAAAGCTGCGGGTGGTTCAGAACCCTGCAGGAGGAACGTTCGGATATAAGTTCAGCCCAACAATGGAAGCCCTCGTGGGTGTAGCGGCCTTGGCGACTGGCAAACCAGTATCTCTGAGATACGATTACTATCAGCACATCACTTATACCGGCAAGCGCTCTCCGTTCTTTATCAAGCTCAAGTATGGTGCGGATAAGGACGGAAAGATCATTGCTATGGAGAGCGACTGGATTGTGGATCATGGTCCTTATTCTGAGTTCGGCGACCTACTCACAGTTCGGGGAGCCCAGTTCATCGGCGCGGGATACGGCATAGCCAATATCAGGGGCCTGGGGCGGACGGTGTGCACAAACCATGCGTGGGGCTCGGCGTTCCGGGCCTACGGTTCGCCTCAAAGCTTTCTCGCCTCTGAAAGCTTGATGGACGAGCTTGCAGCAAAAATGGGTAAAGATCCGTTGGAGCTGAGATACCTCAACGTGTATCGTCCCGGAGATACCACACCGACCGGCCAGACGCCGGATGTGTTCAGCTTCCCGGAGATGATTGACAAGCTCCGTCCTCTTTATCAAAACGCACTACAGAGAACAAAAAAGGAATCCACACCCGAAAAGAAAAAGGGCGTCGGAGTGTCAATCGGCATATACGGCTGCGGTCTTGACGGTCCGGATTCATCCGAAGCCATAGTGGAACTGACTTCGGATGGGGTTACCCTGTATGTTTCATGGGAAGACCACGGTCAAGGCGCGGACATGGGATCTTTGGGAACATGCCACGAAGCTCTGCGGCCACTGGGGCTCACGCCGGACAGAATCAAGCTGGTCATGAACGACACAGCGATTACTCCCAACAGTGGACCCGCGGGTGGCAGTCGTTCGCAGGTAATGACCGGTAACGCCATCAAGAACGGGTGCGAGATGCTGCTGAATGCGATGCGCAGACCCGATGGAACTTACAGGACGTACGAAGAAATTAATGCTGAAAATATTCCTCTGAAGTACTCGGGCAAGTGGACCGCGTCCATGTGTACTCCGTGCGATGAAAACGGTCAGGGAAATCCGTTCTCCGTGTACATGTATGGCGTTTTTATGGCCGAAGTGGCTGTTGACACGAAGACCGGTAAGACGCAGGTCGAGAAGTTCACGGTTGTTGCGGACATCGGAAAGATCAACAACAAGCTGGTTGTCGACGGCCAGATCTACGGCGGGGTAGCACAAGGCATCGGCCTGGCTCTTACAGAAGACTTCGAGGACTTGCAGAAGCACACGAGTCTGATCGCGTGTGGCCTTCCGTTTGCAAAAGACATACCTGACGACTTCAAGATCATGTACGTGGAAAACGCTCGCGAGCACGGCCCGTTCGGGGCAGCAGGCGTGGGTGAACTACCTTTGAGCTCACCACACGTTGCAGTGGTCAATGCCATTCACAATGCCACGGGCGTCCGAATCAGAGCCTTGCCGGCGCTTCCGGAGAAGGTGCTGGCGGGTCTTCAGGGGTCTAAATAGGCGCCTACGGAAGCAATGATTTTCGGGGAAAACTCATTTTGAGAAGAGGGGTTTTCCCCGAATCCTCTTATTACCGAAATCATTCCATCGGACACGAGATGGCCATGAATCAGGCAGAACTACGGGAACTCGAAAATCGCTGCATTCAAGAGTGTGCTCCCTGGTGTAGTGCCTCGTGCCCGGTGCATGTGGACGTTCGCGCGATGAGCTACGCGATCAGCAAGCGAGATTTCGCCGCGGCAGCCAAGATTTTCCGAAAATCCGTGCCCTTTCCTGGAATCATCAGTCGTGTCTGTGACCACCCGTGTCAGGATGTGTGCAAGCGTAGAGAACTCGGGTCAGCCATTTCAATTCGTGCCCTGGAGAGGGCGGCTCTTTCATGGGCTCCCGCGTCGGAAGCAAGAGAAGAAGCTACGCCAACGAAGAATGATCGGGTGGCAGTTGTGGGTGCAGGGTTGAGCGGCCTTACTGCCTCGTTGAATCTGACCAGGAAAGGGTATCAAGTAGTAGTCTTCGAATCCAGCGACAGATTGGGTGGGAGTCTGTGGGATTTCCCCGCAGCGGAATTGCCCGGTGAGGTAATCCTGGCTGACTTTGAGGTCTTGACACGTCTCCATGTGGAAATCCGCTTTAAGACCGTCGTGGGCATAGATGTCTCAATATCCGATCTTCAGAGGGATTTTGACGCGGTTTACGTGGGATCAGGGATTGACAGCCGGAACCAAGTCGGATTGGCACTCAACTCCGAAGGAGAGGTTTCAGTAAACCCTGAAACCTTGGAGACCAGTTCCTCAGGAGTATTTGCCGCCGGAACTTTCGTGAGGGGCACCGAAGAGCGGTCGCCTATCCTGTCAATTTCCGATGGTCGTCGAGCAGCCATCTCCATTGACAGATTCCTGCAAAAGGTTTCTCTCACTGCTTCCAGAGAAAGCGAGGGGGCGTACGAAACCCGCCTTTACACTAACACGGAAGGGATTGAACCGCTTCCCGAAGTCGCTGTGTCCGATCCAAATGTGGGGTATTCGGCACAGGAGGCGATGCAAGAGGCAGAACGATGTCTCCAGTGCGAGTGCATGGAGTGCGTTAAGGTCTGTGAATTCCTGGCCGACTTCAAAGGGTACCCGAAAAAATACATCAGGCAGATTTACAACAATCTTTCCATCGTCATGGGGCAACGTCACGGCAACAAGCTCATCAATTCGTGCAGTATTTGCGGTCTGTGTAAGGAGGTTTGCCCTGAAGATCTTCACATGGGGGAAATCTGCAAGGCTGCCCGTGAAACCATGGTTAGACAGGGCAAAATGCCGCCGTCGGCCCATGAGTTCGCCCTCCGGGACATGGCGTTCAGCAACAGCGAAAAATGCGCTCTGAAGCGTCATCAACCGGGGACTAATTCCAGCACGTCCCTGTTTTTCCCTGGTTGCCAGCTCAGTGCCTCCTCTCCGGAAAACGTGAAGAAGACGTACTCTTACCTCACAGAACGGCTCCGAGGCGGGGTCGGCCTTATGCTGCGTTGTTGCGGAGCCACCGCGGACTGGGCCGGCCGGAAAGAAGCATTTTCCGATGCACTGTCCGAGTTCGAGGCTCAGTGGGAAGAAATGGGCCGGCCGGAGTTGATTGTGGCTTGTTCCACCTGCTACTCGATGTTCAAGGCCCACTTGCCGCAAATGAAGATGCAATCTCTGTGGAAGGTGCTGGATACGCTCGGATTGCCCGACTGCGCCCGAATGGAGCCGATGGCAATAGCAGTCCATGACCCCTGTACTTCCAGAAGTGAGAACCACATCCATGAAAGCGTTCGAAACATTCTTGGGAGGCTCGGGTACGAAATCCACGAATTGCCTCTGAGTCGCGACCGAACCGAGTGTTGCGGATTCGGTGGGCTTATGTACTTTGCCAATCGGGAGCTGGCTGAAAAAGTGATACAACGCCGGATCGCTGAGAGCCCTCATGACTACCTGGCTTACTGTGCGATGTGCCGGGATCATTTCAGTTCGAAGGGCAAACCGACCTGGCATCTGTTGGACCTCATCTTTGGCCTGGGGGACCGTGACAAAGCTACGCAAAGAGGCCCGGACTATTCGCGGAGACGGGAGAATCGAGCGCGACTCAAGAATTCTTTGCTGAAGGAACTGTGGGATGAAGATTTCGTCACAGGTCAAGGTCGTGAAACCAAGCAGTTACACATACCCAAAGCGGTCCGGGAGATAATGGAACAACGAATGATTCTGATTGAGGATGTGCGCCAGGTGCTGGATTGGGCCGAAGAAACAGGATTTAAGCTCGTGAATCGTCAATCCGGGCACTTCTTGGCTCACTACACCCCGACGACCGTCACCTACTGGGTTGAGTATTCCCCCGCCGAGAACGGATTCATCATCCACAACGCTTACAGTCACAGGATGGAGATTGTGGAGGAATTGAAACCGTGAGCGATCACGTTGACCCTAAAGAATCTGAAGGATGGTTATGCGCTAAGTGCGGGGTGCCTCTGGAGATGCGAAAGGTTGAAGTGGGCTACATGAGAAGCAAATATCCCGTGAATTTGCCAAGATGCCCCCGCTGCGGTCTCGTCTTTATCCCGGAGGAGCTGGCTCTGGGCAAGATGGCGGAAGTCGAGAAGCTGCTGGAAGATAAGTGACGAGGATGAGCGAGGGAGGCTCCTACAGGGTCTACGAGCAGATTGGTGCGACAGATTTGGCCGTTGACGGCATCCGGCCGGGCGGACTTGGGCTGACCGAAAGGGCCCTTAGTTGGTGCGGATTTTCGCCAGGTTCCAGAATTCTCGATGTGGGGTGTGGAACTGGGGTGACGTTGACCCGATTGAATCGTGTCCACGAATTGTCGGCAATAGGGCTGGATGCTTCCTCAGTTCTTCTAGATCAGAACCGCATGAGAAATCCGGACTTGCCGCTCGTTCGGGCTGCCGGCGAGAATCTCCCCTTTTTCGACGAACACGCGGATGGAGTACTTGCTGAATGCAGTCTTTCAGCCATGAATAAGCCTGACAAAGTGCTGGACGAGTTGCGGCGGGTTCTGAAAATCGGCGGTAAATTGATCCTGAGCGACGTGTACGCTAGAAATCCGAACCGCATAGATCAGTTACGGCATGTGCCCGCGGACTGCTGCTTGAGAGGCGCAGTTTCCCGAGAGCAGCTAATGGAGAGGTTGGCCAGTCGCAGTTTCAGAATCGATCTGTGGGAGGACCATTCGGACCAACTGACAGACTTTGCCGTCCAATTGGTCTTTTCTTACGGCTCCATGAATCAATTCTGGCTCCGAACAGGCTCCGCATCAGTTGATCTCGACGACATCCACCGGGCCGTATCCGAGACACGACCTGGTTACTACCTGCTCATCGCTCAAAAGCTCGCCGGTGAGGAAAGAATATCAGAGGATGACTCACCATGATGGATGAACTGCTCCGTATGTTGGAGTTGTCAGGCCAAGGTTTTCATTGCAGTCAGATTTTGCTTTTCCTGGGGTTGGATGCCCAAGGAAAACGTAACCCCGACCTGATACGAGCCATGTCCGGACTAGCCGGCGGCGTAGGATTTGCCGGGGATATTTGTGGTGCCCTAACGGGCGGAGCCTGCCTACTGGGCCTTTATGCGGGCAGGGGAACCCCCGAAGAGGAGGACCACCCCAGACTGACCCTCATGATCAATGAGCTGGTTGAATGGTTTTCGCGGGAATATGCCGAGCAATGTGGAGGCATCCGTTGTGAGGACATTATCGGGGACGATTCCGGCAAACAATCCACCATATGTTCAGGAATCGTTACCCGGACGTACGACCAAGTAAAGACGATTCTGCTCGACAACAGTTTCGACCTTTCGGAGGGCAGGTAATGCCCCCGGGGGAAGGAGTGGTACTTTCGCAAACTGAAAGCTTGTGCCCGGAATGCCTTGCCAGAATACCGGCTCTCAAGGTGGCCGTCGGACAGGATGTGTACATTGACAAAACGTGCCCGGAACACGGCGAATTCCGGGTCGTGGTCTGGAGAGGCGACCCCTCCTATGCCGACTGGGCCCGCCCGAAGGTTCCCGTTTATCCATCGGTCCCAGCCACAACAATAAAAAAGGGGTGCCCGTTTGATTGCGGCCTCTGCCCCGATCACCGACAGCAGACCTGCACAGCCTTACTGGAAGTCACCGAGCGCTGTGACCTCCGGTGCTCGTACTGTTTTGCCGGTTCGGCAAACAGCAATCGCTGCGATCCTGATATGAGCGTTATCAAGTCGTGGTTTGAGGCGCTTCTTGCTTCCGGGCATCCGTGCAACCTTCAGCTCTCGGGCGGGGAACCGACGCTTCGCGACGATTTGCCGGAGATTGTGGCAGCGGGGCGTGCTATGGGTTTTCGGTTCATCCAACTGAATACCAATGGGCTGCGCTTGGCAAGAGATCCATCATTCGTGGAGCGGCTGAAAGAAGCAGGCCTTGCCTCAGTGTTCCTCCAGTTTGACGGCACAGATGACAAAATCAATAGAGCATTAAGAGGAGGACCTTTTCTTGAAGCCAAGTTGCAAGCAATTGACAATTGCGAGCAACAGGGGTTGGGCGTAATTCTTGTCCCCACTCTCGTACCACGAGTGAACACAAACAATATCGGCAACATTGTCCGGTTTGCTTTTGAGAATATCCATGTAGTACGAGGAGTCCATTTTCAGCCCGTGAGCTATTTTGGAAGACATCCTCGGCCTCCTTCGGATTCTGATCGATTTACGCTGCCTGAGGTTATTCGCCATGTCGAAACTCAGACCTCGGGCCTCCTCAGAGCGGACAACTTCGGACCGCCAGGATGCGAGAATGCTCTGTGTTCATTTCACGGCAATTTCGTGCTCATGCCGAATGGGAACGTAACTGCCTTGACCCGATATCACCACTCGGATGCGTGCTGTCGTCCTGCGAGAGCTGAGGACGGCGCATACAATGCTCGCGACTTTGTATCGGAACACTGGTCCTCGGTGCCGAAGAGTCAATCTACAAAGGGGAACACCGGGTTGTCTCTCGGAGAATGGGATATTCTCCTGGACCGGGCTAGCACCCATATGCTGTGTGTTTCAGGCATGGTCTTTCAAGATGCCTGGAACGTAGATCTGGAGCGTTTGAGGGACTGCTGCATTCACGTCGTAGCGCGTGACGGAAAAGTGGTACCCTTTTGTGCATACAATCTGACCAGCTCCCGGGGGGACTCCCTTTACAGGCGAGGATGCTGATCGATGGACAGGACGCCACTAGACAAATGGATTGCTTCCAAGATCTTTGAAGATCCTCCCGGGCGAAGTCTTTCCCAGGCTGATCTAAACCGTCATCAGTTGGCAAAATTGAGAGAAACGATTGACTACGTTAGATGGAAGAGTCCCTTTTATAGGGCGCATCTGGCCGGATTGCCGACTGGCCGGTTAAAAGACTTGGAAGATCTGAAGCAGTTTCCTTTCACCACCCCGGAACACCTTCAAGAAAGAGGGTCAGAATTCCTCTGCGTGTCCCAAAGCCAAATTCAGCGTGTCATAACGCTTCAACTTCCTGAAAGGATTACAAAACCCAGACGGCTCTATTTTACCGAAGAGGACGTTGAACTTACCGTAGATTTTTTCCATCATGGCATGTCTACCCTCGTCGCGCCCGGACAGGCGGTCCTAGTCCTCATGCCCGGCGACAGGCCCGCCAGTGTGGGAGACCTACTCATTCGAGCCCTACGTAGAATCAATGTAGAAGGGATTGTGCATGGTATGGTGGAGAATCCGGGTCATGCCATAGGCGAGATTCTTCGACATAGCATAGACTGCCTGGTCGGCATCCCCACCCAGGTGCTTTCTCTCGCCAGGCATAAAGCTGGCGCATCGATACCACAGGGGCGCATAAAGAGCGTTCTACTCAGTTCAGACTATGTATCGCCCGCAATAGTGCAAGAATTGGAGACCGCTTGGGGTTGTCGTGTATTCAATCATTACGGAAGCACAGAAATGGGCCTTGGGGGGGGAGTCGAATGCCAAGCTCTCCAGGGCTATCATTTGCGCGAGGCTGACCTCTATTTTGAAATCGTGGATCCCTCATCCGGGGAGCCTCAACCGGCTGGTATGTGGGGCGAAATCGTTTTCACCACAATGACCCGGAAAGGCATGCCCCTGATCCGGTACCGTACTGGTGATCTGTCCAGATTCCTTTCTGACGCTTGCCCCTGCGGTACAACACTGAGACGGCTGGACAGGGTAAGAGGGAGATTGAAGGACTTCGCCCCGGTGGGAGAGTCCCATTGGCTTGGTATAGTTGAATTGGACGATGTGCTTTTTCCCGTTCCCGGACTTCTCGACTATCAGGCCATTCTGACCGATGGAAACAACCAGGACCGACTGGACGTAGTTGTCCGCGCTGGCGCCTGCGAACACGAAGCTTTTCTTGATGCCGTCTATCGCTCGCTGACGCAATCTGAGGCCGTACGTGAGGCAATTCACGACGGGAGTATCGCGGTCGGCTCGGTAGAGTTCGCGACGGAGCGGTGGGATATAAGGGGGACATCCAAAAGGAGCATTCATGACCAACGGAGCGCAGCGTCCAAAACAACCTCTTTGTGACCCCTCAACAGGTCACAGCTCGAAGACCCGAAAGGAGAAGGCATCGCCTCATGGAAGACCAATTTTCACGAACTGAAAATGCAGTCGGCAGAGTCGTTCATATGGGTTCGTACAAAGAGGGAATCGACAGGACCTGCCAAAAAAAGAACGCCGTCAGCGTTCAGGTAGAAGTTGCTTGCAGTGAACCTGTTGGAGAAGACATAAAGAAAGGGCTCACCGAAGAATTAGGCAAGCTGGACCGTGTTATTGTTGTGGACCAGGGACCTGATTGGGTTTTTTCGATCATAGCATTGCACTATGGCCAACTTGTTGAACTTTCTGTGATCCTGAGGCAGTTCTTTAGAGCAAGCAAGCCTGGTACAGAGAAGGGCTCAAGCACTCCAGGCGGTAGAGTTTCGCTGAAACCCGGCGCGTGGGTCTATGAATCTTTAAGGTTTCACGGACTCTTCGGTGTGCGGGACACAGACCTTAATGGATTATTGGCGTCAATGGCGGAAGAGTTCGGAAAAAACCATCTCGGACAGGCATCCAAGAGAAAACTCCGTGACCTCTCAGAGGGACATTCTTAGCGCAAAACCTTCCCCAATAATCGAGTACCGGCCAAGATCTTTCTTGAAATCTCAGAACGACAAGGTTCGGCTGAAGGGGCGAAGCCCAGCACCACCACGCCCTTCCTGAGTCCGCTTTTTTGGAGAAACGCCTGTTTGAATTGACCCCCTCGCACGGTGATGATATGTGTCAACTCATCGGGTAGAGCTTCGCTTTCCCCTAATGGAATCCGTGAGAGGCGATGCATGGCCGCACGATCAAGAACGATAAGAGTTGCCTCACCTCAGGCCCTGCTGGTGTTAGTTCTGTGTCTCATGGCCCTGCCTTTATCTGCCGCGGAACCAACAGATGCTGTTCAGGCTGAAAATGCATTCTTTCGCGGTAGCCACCTGCTGTCACGCAACAACATGGCCGAAGCGGTGGCGTCACTTGAGAAGGCAGTAAAACTGGACTCGCAAAACCTCAAGTACAAGAGTGTACTCGCAGTCGCCTATAACAACCTTGGACTTAAGCTGAATCGAGAGGGTCATGTCGCGGAAGGTGTGCGCTTCCTGGGAAAGGCCGTGAATCTTACGCCTGACGACAAGGACATTCGATTCAACTTCGTAAACGCAGCATTTCAGGCTGCATCATTGCCGGACGAAAAGGTGCCCCTTGTAGATAAGGTGGCTTTTGTCAGTCAATTGATGGAGATCGATCCGGAAAACCCTTCGGGCCGGAAAATGTTGGCTGCGCTCCTTAACAACTCTGGCGTGGCCAAAGGGCGCACGGGTGCGCACGACCAAGAGGTGACTGCTCTCGAGAAAGCTGCCTCGTTAGATCCGGGGAACCCTAAAATTAAGAAAAACCTCGCCACTGCTTATTACAACCTGGCCTTGGCTAAAGGGAAAGCGGGCGCTGTTCAGGAAGAGGCTGAGCTTCTCCGGACGGCACTAAAGCTGGCCCCAAAGGATCCCCTGATCTCAGAGAACTTGGGAAGAGTCCTGTCCAATCTGGCAGTATTCAAGGGAAAGGGTAGCGACCTGGCAGGCCAGATCGCTCTGTTGAAGGAATCTCTGGAGATTTTCCCCAATGACCCTGTGACAAAGAAGAACCTTGCCGCCGCCTACAATAACATAGCGGTTGGCGAGGGTAGCGGCATGACACTTTCCGAGAGGATATCGAGCCTGGAAGTTTCTTTGAAACTGGATCCAAAGAATGAGGCTACTGTCGGGAATCTCAGCAATCTTCTGGCCAAGGAGGCTGTTCGGGAGTCCAAAGGCGGTGCTCCCGGCAAGGTAATCGAACTACTGGAACAAGCGGCCCGGATTGATCCAAACAACCAACTGGTCAGGACTAATCTTGCGGCAGCATACCACAATGAAGCTCTCGTAAAAGGCGAATTGGGTAAACAGTTGGAAGAGATCCGCCTTCTGGAAAAGGCTCTGAGCCTTACGCCTTCCAGCACGGAGATCAAGGTTGATCTTGCAATGGCATACAATGATCACGCAGTTGCGCTCGGCAAAAAAGGTGACACCAAGCAAGAGGTCCTTTTCTTGGCAAAAGCCGCTAAACTGGCGCCCGACAACAAGGTGATCCGGGACAACCTGGCGAAGGCAAAGCAGAAGAGTGACGCAAAGGGCGAAAAACGTGAGGGGAGCACTCCCAAGAAGAAGAGTAAGGAGGGCTGATCTCAGCAATTGTTTATGTCAACCGAGCTTTCCGCGCAGGCGCCTCTTCGGAGAACGAGATCGGTTTCCTCAAGTTGAACAAGACTTCCTTCGAACCACGTGGCTTTTGGCCTTTATTTGCCCGAATTAGTCGGAATACCCGCACAGAGAGCGTGCCAAAGCGATCATTGACTTTCAAAAGGCCGGATAATAAAATGTGCCGCAAGCGTCCACTGTAAATTCGAGCCATCAAGGTTTGTTCATGATCGCCAAGTTCACGCGCAAAGATTTTCTTGAGGCTATTTTTGCCCAATATTATAAAGAGTACAGGGGGTTCATTCTTGTAAAAAGCTTCAAACGCGGTGACCCCAAGCAGAGCACTCGTTACTTCCCGAACATCGAAATCCTCGCCAAAGAACACTACGGAGAAGAGAGAGACGTCTACTTCGGAATCTGTCCGCGCGAGCGGATGAAAGCCGAGAAAGAGCACATACACTTTCTCGTAGCTTTGTGGGCTGATCTGGACATTGGTTCAGAAGGCCACGAGGAGAAGAAGCTATACTACGAGGGTCCCCAGCACGCGGCCAAGGCCATCAGGAGCTTTCCAAGGGCGCCTTCTATCATAGTGGAATCAGGGAGAGGTGCTCACCTCTATTGGCTCCTGAAGGAGGTCAACGAAGTTCAGGATCCGGAGAGAATCGAACGGGCCCTCAAGAACATCAGCGACCACCTTCAGTGTGACACGGATGTGAGCCTGGATACCGTCCTGAGACTTCCTGAGACATCTAATACCAAGATCCCGGGCAAGCCAGTAATTTGTGACGTAAAATTCATCAATCCCAATTTCCGCTACACTTTGGAAGACTTTGAAAACCTCAGTCAGAGGATAGTAGTTCCGCAGCCATCAATGCCTGCCTCAGGCCCTATTCCTCCCGCTGGGCTGTCAGCTCCTATCGAAATGTCCGAAGAGGTGTCTGAAGAGAGCCGCTACCAATCGCCAGTGCCCTCGGGTCAGACGATCGACGACTCTCTCGTTCTCGATGAGACAATAATCGATGAGCTGATCGATGATATTTCAATGACTGCCAGCGTGGTCATGGAGGCACCCATGCCCTCAACTCAATCCGGTAGGTATGGATCGACGACCCAAGAACCCGTAGGCGTCGCCACACAGGGAGCGCGACCTGCAAACATGTCTTCTCTCGTCCCTTCGGGTTCGGCCACGGGCAGTGTATTGGCCAGGCTCTCTTCCTCCCGTGCTGAAGTTGAGATCTCGCTGGTCGGCTCGAACCAACATATTAATGGAATCCTCATCTGGAATGAAAACGGCCTCATCGGTGTCGAATCGGGGCAGGACCTTTACACAATCCCACTTTCCAGCGTTTCCTTCATAAGAAGCAAGGCATAACCGTCGGGCGCTTCCGGCCTACTCTGATACCCGTTGAACCCTTTTTTTCTTCCTGATGGATAGGGGGTCATGTGTAGATGTTGAACATCATCTGGCTCGTACTCTTGGTAGGATCGGCTGCGGTAGCGGTGTTTACCGGCCAAGTCAAGGAGGTGGTTTTGGCGGCTACTGAGAGCGCAGGGTCTGCTTTCAAGTTGGCCCTCGGGTTCACCGGAATAATGGCGCTGTGGCTAGGGCTCATGAGAATAGCAGAACAAAGTGGTCTAATAGGAGCCTTTACCCGGTGGATTTCTCCCCTCATGCAGTTTCTTTTTCCGCGAATACCTGACGGTCACCCGGCTCTGGGGAGCATGACCATGAACATAGTGGCAAACATGTTCGGGCTCAGCAATGCGGCAACACCACTGGGAATCCGGGCCATGCAGGACTTGGACACCCTCAACTGCCACAAAGGCACGGCCACAAACGAGATGTGCATGTTCCTGGCCATCAACACGTCCAGTGTACAACTTGTTCCGGCAAGCGCGATAGCGTTACTAGCGGCCGGCGGATCTTCTGATCCTACGGTGGTGATCTTCCCTGCTATTGTAGCAACATGCGCCTCCACTGTGGCCGGAATCCTTGCAGCCCGCTTACTTTCAGGGCTCAGACGATTTCGTCAGGAACCCTCAGAAAAGGCCGAACCATGAAAGGAATGCAGGAGCTTTCGGCTATAGCTTCAAATTTGATTTTTCTATCGTTTCTCGTAGGGATTCCCGTGTACGGTTTTTTCAAAGGGGTGAGGGTATATGAATCCTTCGTAGATGGAGCCAAGGAAGGTTTTGAAGTTGCGGTGCGTATCATTCCTTATCTGGTGGCCATACTTGTCGCGGTGGGCATGTTCCGGGCTTCCGGCGCACTGAAGCTCATTACAGAAGCAATTCCTGGAGTTTTGAATGCACTCGGCCTCTCACCCGAGGTCTTTAGCCTGATCCTGATACGGCCACTGTCAGGTGCCGCCTCGCTCGGCCTGCTGGGAGAAATCGTTGCGACTCACGGCCCTGATTCCTATCAGGCACGGCTCGGCTCAGTAATTATCGGCAGTACCGAGACGACCCTCTACGTCGTGGCCGTCTATTTTGGTGCTGTGATGGTGACTCGGGTACGCTACGCAATTCATGCGGGCCTGATAGCAGACGCGGTCGGGGTCTTGGCTGCCATAGCAGTCTGCAGGCTTTTTTTCGCATGATTAGAAAGATTGGCAAGAATGGGTTGACCGATGCGAGTTTACAATGGTGTGACTTGGCGGAGAGAGAGGGATTCGAACCCTCGGTAAGGCTCAACACCCTACACTCGCTTAGCAGGCGAGCACCTTCGGCCTCTCGGTCATCTCTCCGCTAGGGCTCATCGATAACAGCTTATGAGTGCGCAAGACTAATGTCAAGGCTTTTTGGCACCTATGAAGAATGGAAACGATGACGTGAGGGAGTGTGCCCTTATTCTGTGAGTTGCCTCGAATGCTGGGGTGCTCTCATTGACGGCCGAGCGCCTTTAGCCCGGGAAAGGGCTGGGAACGAGCGGTTCGGGAGTGTGTGCCCACGGAAAAGAGAGCTGGAGGTCCCAGCGTGGAGTTCAGCGGCCGCCAAAGATGGAATCGGGATATTACTTTGTTGAGGAGCGGACAGTGACTAAATTGATACGCTGCAGTTGGGCGGGCGGTGATCCCATAATGATTGCTTACCATGATGAGGAATGGGGTGTGCCTGTCCACGATGATCGCCTCTTCTTTGAGTTCTTGTCGTTGGAGGGGGCCCAGGCCGGGTTGAGCTGGTCAACGATCCTGAAGAAGCGGGAGAATTATCGGGCCGCTTTTGATAATTTTGATCCGAAAAAGATAGCTGGCTACGGTGAAGATAAGATCCTACAGTTGCTGCAAAATCCGGGTATCGTGCGCAATCGGGTAAAAGTGCGCTCGACCGTAATCAATGCTCGGGCCATTCTTGCGGTTCAGGACGAATTCGGCTCGTTTGATACCTATATCTGGCGATTTGTTGGGGACAAGACCATACACAACGGTTGGGAAAGCTCAGCAGACGTGCCGAGCAAGACGCGCGAAGCAGAAGCCATGAGCAAAGATCTGAAGAGCCGGGGTTTCCAGTTTGTGGGGCCAACAATCTGCTATGCATTTATGCAAGCTACCGGGATGGTCAATGATCACAGCTCAGACTGTTTTCGGTTTCAGGAATTGGGTGGATCGCACCGCTTGTAAGCATTCTTGAAAGTTTGGTCCGATTCACGGGTGCCCATCACATTCGCGCAGCATATCCGCACCCTGTAATTTGAACCACAGGCAGAAGGCGTCCATGCGCAGTTTGCGGCCGTCTTCGCCGTTTGTCAACACAACGAATCCGCTCCCCTTTGCCGGTAACGCCGCTATCATTCCGTGCCATCCTGGAATATTGTCCCCTGGATGGTAAACTAATAGTTCTTTGCTTGAGGGCAAGCGTTTCAGGCCGTATCCCAAGCCCCACGTGCTACCATGGAATAGTAGATTATTGGACGAGTTCGGTTGAGGGGATAGCATCTGTTTGATGGTTTCGGGCTTGAGCACCCCCCGTCCCTGAGACAAGCCTGAAGGGCCGGGCATCAGCACAGCTACAAACCGAG
>Ga0209039_10001059_pt1 | contig 26709 bp, 23 predicted proteins | sample BogFormECP12_OM1_FD_188238 | JGI IMG/M metagenome (GOLD analysis project Ga0209039, IMG submission 188238) | Bog forest soil microbial communities from Calvert Island, British Columbia, Canada - ECP12_OM1 (SPAdes) (version 2) | ecosystem: Environmental > Aquatic > Freshwater > Wetlands > Bog ... | reverse complement strand
CTGATCATGATGTTTTTTTCGGTTTACGACGGCCGCAAGAACATTCGCATCGTGGATGAATTCACCAACCTGACATTAAGCTCACTGCTGGCTGGAATTACCCTGGCGGGCGTCCTCTATTTGACTTACCGGGAGACCTCGCGTCTGACCTTCATCTTTTTCGTCTTGGCAACTTTTGCGCTGCTCTTGTTGTGGCGTGTGCTGAGCCGCATTCTGTACCGGTGGCGAAATGAAATGCAGGGCAAGCTCACCAAAGTGCTCATCATCGGTGCAGGGCCGGTCGGGCGCGATATCGAGGCGCGTATTCAAGGGCATTCGCATCTGGACGTCCTGCTGGCAGGGTACCTGGATGACGATGAACAGAAGCGTGCGAAGCAGCCCGAAATTCTTGGAGGCTTGCCCTCGATTCGGCAGGTGGCACAGGAACAGCAGGTCAGCGACGTCGTGATTGCCTTGCCCACCCGTGCGTATGAAAAGGTAAACACCCTCGTCAAAGAGCTGGATGACCTGGCCGTCAAAGTGTGGGTCGTCCCTGATTATTTCAGCCTTTCCCTGCATCATACGGCCATGGAAGATTTCCTGGGTCTCCCCATGCTCGACCTGCGCGCGACCGCACTCAGCGAATATCAAAGGATGCTCAAACGCATCTTTGATCTGGTCTTTGCGACCCTCTTCCTGATCCCGGGCTTACCGGTGATGGCAGTGGTCGCCCTGGCGATCTGGCTCGAGGACGGACGGCCCATCCTGTACTCGCAGTTGCGCATGGGCGAAAACGGAAGGCTGTTCAGGATTTATAAGTTCCGCACCATGGTCAAAAACGCGGAATCGCTGCAGCCGGGGATTGGAAATGCGGACGACCGAGGCGAGCTGATCCATAAAACCGAACGCGACACGCGCATCACCCGTTTAGGACGGATCCTGCGTCGCTTGAGTCTGGATGAACTGCCCCAGTTTTTTAATGTCCTGTTGGGGCACATGAGCCTGGTCGGTCCACGCCCCGAGCTGCCTTTCCTGGTGGATCAGTACCAACCCTGGCAGCGCAAACGCTTTGACGTGCCTCAAGGGATGACCGGGTGGTGGCAGATCCACGGTCGCAGTGACAAGCCTATGCACCTGCATACGGAAGATGACCTCTATTACATTCAAAATTATTCCATTGGGCTGGATATTCAAATCTTATTACAGACCACGTGGGTGATCATCCGCGGCAGGGGAGCCTATTAGAGGTGGCCAGGTTGAATTCATTGAGGAGCTTTTGGAACAGCCGCCTTCTGCCACTTTTTAATCCGGCGGTATTTTTTCTCACGCTCTTCGTCGCCCTTGTAAAATTATTCGAGTGGGACCTGATCGAACCTGCCATTAACGCCGATATCCATCGCCTGCTGATCCTTTTCGACCTATCCCCGGTAAAGGTTCGGGTCGACATTTCCGGGTTTTCGATCGCAGCGGCCCGTTTTGTCCTTGTGGCCTGTTTTTTGATCCTGCTGGTCGATAATAGAAAGGTTCGCCGTCTCAAGTTCTGGCTGGCCAGCCTTCCTTTCTTGGGAATCATGCTCGTTTCTGGAGTGTCTAGATATTGGTCGGTTTCCATTCCCATCTCCGAAACTCGTTACCTGTACTTTGCTGCGGTCGCGATGGGTGGGGTCTATATCGGGCTCGAGTGTAATCCGTCTAAAATTATCCAGCTTTTCGAAGTTTTTTCAATTTTGGTCGTAGTGGGCAATTTCTACGCGGTCTACCGGCAGCCAGGTTTTGCCATCATGACCGGGCGGGGGGTCGATGGCGCCTGGCGAGGGCTGTTCTGGTGGAAAAGCTACAGCGGAGAAATGGCGGCGTTTTCCGCCAGCCTGTTCCTTTTCCAATTGGCCGGCTTTAAGCACCATCGTTGGTACGTTAATCTCTACCACCTGATTTTCTACGCTCTTTCCATCTTCCTTCTCGTCAAGGCCAAATCCGCGACGGAGCTGCTGGCACTTTTAGCTGCGCATGGTATTTTTGTCCTGGCCGCCTTCTATCTCCAATGGGGGCACCGGCTCAGCCGGGTTCATTGGGTGGGCATCGGCACCATGGGTTTGATGATTGCTTTGGGCGCCTGGATCGGCCGGAGCTTTTTACTGGAGGTGATCGGGCGCAACGCGGCTCTTACCGGAAGACTGCCATTGTGGAAAGCATTAATCCCCTTCATCCAGAACAGATTCCTGTGGGGATATGGGTTTGGCGAGGCCTTCTGGAAGAACAGCCGGTATACTCAGGTCGTCTGGAAGGAGGTCCGCTGGAACGCCCCCTTTGCCCACAATGGCTTTATCGAAATTTTATTGGGGACCGGCATCATCGGGTTGGTGCTTTGGATGGCATTCTTGCTTCAAGATGCCTGCCTTTCCGTAAAGTACTTCCTCCGCGAGCATGCCCTCGCTGCTGGAGTTTTCTCTGCTTGGATTGCCTATATCGTGGTGTCCAACCTTGCTGACAATATGCTGGGCTCTTATGAATATTTCACGTGGTTCCTGCTGGCAATCACTTTCGCCCTTTTGATCCGCGATAGACTTGACCAGCAGCGGCCAGTCCCCGCGGATAAATCTAAAGCCTAAGAACGATTGACCTTGGGTCTGACAACCTCACTGCCCCATTCGGAGGCGCCAGGCGAAAGCATGGAGGTGGACGCGAAAAACGCGCCCTCTTGAGGACGCGTTTTGGCTCTAGCGGGGAGGGCGGGATTCGAACCCGCGGCTGAGGTTTATGTCCCAGCACTCACTTAGCAGGCGAGCCCAATCGGCCACTCTGGCACCTCCCCATCTTCCAAGGATGCCTCTCGGAGGAGGGCAGGCGGAGGGAGTGGGATTCGAACCCACGGTGGCTTGCGCCACGACGGTTTTCAAGACCGTTACCTTCAGCCGCTCGGTCATCCCTCCGAGCGGAGAGATTTTACCATGAAAACCAAGCCCAAGGATCACCGCCTGGCGGAGGGCGGCTCCGTTTCGAAGCGGCGGGCTTGCGGTATAATACCGGACATGAAGTATCATATTTGGACGGAAGGCTGCCAGATGAACGTGGCCGACTCGCAACGCCTGGGGTCGGCCCTTGAACACCTGGGCTACCGCCATACCGAACAGGCGGAAGAGGCCGACGTCATCGTCCTGAACACCTGTGTCGTTCGCCAGTCCGCCGAGGACAAAGCCTACGGCCGGCTGCATTCCCTGCACCCGTTGAAAGAGCACAATCCGCACCTGGTCATCAACCTGATGGGCTGTCTGGTCGGTGTGCGCGGCAGCGAAGGGCTGCGCGAGCGCTTCCCGTTTGTCGATGTATTCTCCCCGCCCTCGGACCCCGGGCCGCTCGTGGCTTATTTGACCCAGAACGAAACCCGGGCGATTGAGGTCTCGGCGACCGAAACCCGCTTTGCACTGATGGACGGCGAGGGCCTGCCCGAACGCGAACGCGGTTCCCTGGTCTCGGCCTTCGTGCCGGTCGTCCTGGGCTGTTCGCATGCCTGCACATTCTGTATCATCCCTTCCCGGCGCGGGGCTGAACGATCACGACCGGACGGGGAGATCGCGGCCGAGGTGCGTGCCCTGGTCGCTCAGGGGGTGAGAGAGATCACCCTGCTGGGCCAGATCGTCGATCGCTATGGAACAGACATCCCGGACGGGCCGTCGCTGGCTTCCTTACTGCGGGTCTTGAACGGGATCGAAGGGCTGGATCGCATCCGTTTCCTGACCTCCCATCCCAATTATTTCAGCGAAGAGTTGATGGGGGCCGTCGCCGAACTGTCCAAGGTCATGCCGCATATCGAGATCCCCATCCAGGCCGGCGACGATGCCATCCTGAAGGCCATGCGGCGCGGCTACACCCAAGCCGATTACCGCCGCAAGGTGGAAAGAATCCGCGCCAGCATCCCCGGCGTCTCCATCGCCACCGATATCATCGTCGGCTTCCCGGGGGAGACAGAAGCACAGTTCAACGAGACCGTTCAGGTCCTTTCCGGCCTGAAACTGGACGTCGCCCACCTGGCGCGTTACTCGCCCCGGCCGGGAACTGTCGCAGAACGCAAGTTCGCCGACGACGTCCCCGAGGAAGAAAAAATGCGCCGCTTCCGGGCCCTGGAGGACCTGCAGGAGAAGATCGTCGCTGAGATCAACGCCCGCCTCCTGGGACAGTCCGTCGAGGTGTTGTTCGAGGAAAAGGTCAAAGGGCGCTGGAAAGGCCGGACGCCGAACAACAAGCTGGTCTTTACCGAGAGCGAAGGGGACCTGCGCGGCCAGGTGCTGCCAGTCAGGGTGACCTGGACCGGGCCGTGGTCCATGCAAGCTTCCCTGGTCAGGCAGCCCGCATCGCTCTAATTTCGCGGGCGATGGGTCGCCCGTCTTCCTGGAGGAGTCATGCGCGCAGCCCAGATCCGCCCCATTGCCATCTGCATCTGCCGCGACGGGGAACGCATCCTGGTCGCTGAAGGCTGCGACCATAAACGGAACCGGGTTTTCTACCGGCCCCTGGGCGGGACGATCGAATTCGGCGAGCAGGGCGCACAGGCCGTCCGCCGCGAATTCCGCGAGGAACTCGGTGCCGAGCTGACCGATATTCGCTACCTGGGCACCCTGGAGAACATCTTCACCTATGAGGGCCGGCACGGACATGAGATCGTGCTGGTGTATGACGGCCGCCTGACCGAGGGCCGCTTTTATACGGAGCAAAGCCTGGAGGGGGATGAATTCGGACTGAAGTTCAAAGCGGTCTGGAAGCGCCTGGATGAATTCAAGCGCGGCGACCCTCCGGTTTATCCGGAGGGTCTGCTCGAGCTGATCCAGCGCCAGGAATAAAACAACCAATCTCCCGCCAGAAGTGCGGGAGATCGGTATTTAGTAGGACCGTAGACGGCTCCCCATATTGCTGAAGACATTACCGACGATCGGCCCGAGCAGGAGAAGAACAACAATGACAACCAGAGTAATCAAAGCAAGAAGAAGAGCGTATTCAATAATGCCCTGGCCGCGCTCTCGGGCATAAAATAACATTCCTTCATCACCTCCTTTCGACGAAAGATGCACTTTCATTATATAACCGAATCCCTAATCGAGACGTTTGTTTGCATAATTGCAAAGTTTTTGTAAGGGACAGGTCCCGCACTCCGGAGAGCGGGCAGTGCAAATCTCACGCCCGAGGCGGATGAGATTGAGATGGACGGCATAATAGGTCTGCGGCGGGAACAGCTGCTCGAGGTAGGGATGGGCCTCTTCGACGGTCAGCTTCTCCGGGCGCAGGCCAAGGCGGCCCGTGACGCGGTAAATGTGCGTGTCCACCGGGAAGGCTGGCCGTCCGAATGAGAAGAGCAGGACGATCGCTGCGGTCTTCGGACCCACCCCTTTGAATTTCATCAACCAGGCGCGTGCCTCTTCCAGCGGGAGATCCTTCAGGAAATCCAGGTCGAGGGAGCCACGTTCAGCGGTGACGGCGCGCAGGATCTGCTGGATGCGCGGGCCTTTCTGATTCGCCAGGCCCGCCGGACGGATGGCCTCCACCACCGCCTTCACGTCCGCCTCACGCACCGCCTCCCAGGTGGGAAAACGCTGCTGCAAGGCCTGGAAGGCCCGGTCGCGATTCTGATCGTTGGTATTCTGGGAAAGGATGGTCGAGATCAGCTCGTCGAGAGGCGAAAGAGGATTGCGCCAGGTCGGCTGTCCATAATATTCCAGCAGGCGCTGATGAATCCGTCGGGCTCGCTGGGCCCCTGGACGGGTCATGCTTGCAGGTCTGCCCTCTGGAGGCTGAAGACCGGCCGGGCCTGGCCGACCACCTGCCTGCGCCAGTTGAGCACCTTCATGACCGGACCGAAGTCGGCCAGCTTTTCCAGCTCTTTTTCAGAAAGATAGCCCATCTGACGCAGGATCTCGAGGGCGAAGAGCGAGCGGGCGCGCAAATTGGGATCGGTGCCGCTGTGGCTACCGACATCCCCGTCCGAAATTTTGAGGACCAGGCCGATTCCGGGCGAATCGGCCCCCAGCGCCCCGGCCAGGACACCCATCGCCAGGTAGCCTTCGGCGCCGCCCTTGGCCACGATTCGGCCGCTCGCGACCTGCATCAGGCGCGTGTCGAAGCGGGCCGCCCCGGCCACCATGACCGGTTTCGCCATCATGGCGGAGGTTATGCGGCGGCAGGCGGTGGAGCGCTCGACCGACAGGCCGCGCGGGTCGCACAGCCGGGCAAACGCCAGGGCGGCGTTGTAGAGCGGAAGGGCGAAGTTGGGAGCCGAACAGCCGTCGATGCCCACCTCCACCTGGTCGGCGGGGAGAGCCGCCATCTCGGACAAGGTCTCCAGGATGGTCCTCTGAACCGGATGATCGGGGTTGATGTAATCGGAGATCGGCAGGCTGCGCATGCGCGCGTGGGCCAGCATGCCGGTATGCTTCCCGGAGCAGTTATGGCGATTCGGGGTCGGGATTTCCCCGCGCGCCCGCATCGCCTCCTGGGTGGGCACATGCAAGGGGGGCTGTACGCCGCACAGCAGATCGCTCTCCTGCACACCCACCTTGGCCTGGATGCCTTTGACAACTTCGACATGCTCATCGGTGCCATCATGCGAACCGCAGATGATGGCAATTTCCTTGGAGGTCAAATGGAAGGTTCGATCCCCCCCGCGTTCGATGAAAGGCAGGGTCTGGAGAGGCTTGGCGCTCGAGCGCAGGAAGGTCACGAGCCTGGGCTCGCCGTGCCAGGCGAGCAGGCGACCGCTCGAGTCGACCACCGCGGCCGCGCCGAAGTGGACGGATTCAACAATCCGTCCCCTGGTCAATTCGGCAACCGGCTGGTAGTCGGCCATGATGGAAACAGTCACTCCTCTCCGGAGGCGCTGGTGGAGGGACGATAGTGCCGGATATAGTAATGGTACAAACCGTGGCGCAGGCGCTGGGCGTATCGACGCTGCGCCCTGGCGGGAATCTTGATCGTGCCCAGCAGGGGCGAGACGATATTCTCGATCGCTTCCGGCGGCGACTTCTTCTGGGCCAGCTTTTCAAGCCGGGCCAAGATATGGGTCAGAAGGTCCATTTGCGTCCGGATGACATCGACCGCCACTAATCCGCCGCGGCTGCTGACCACCAGCCAGTTGCGGTAGGCGGGGGAGAGCAGAAGTTTCAAGGTTTCGATCCATACTGGAAGATCGGCCCCGGACAGGAAAGGCGGCTGGGCGCGCAGAACGGCATCACCGACAAAGACCACTTTCGCCTCCGGCAGGATGACCCAGGTAGCACCGGCCGCAGGCCCCGGATGATGCTCGAGCAGGACCGGGGTTTCCCCCCAGTGAATCATCATCTGCTGGCTGAAGGTGATCTCCGGCGGCGACCAGCGCATGTTGCCCAGGCCCGGGATGGTCTCCCAGTCCGCGCCGGTCTCCTCGCCCTGTGCCTTGAAGGTCGTCGGCCGGCTGCGAAAGACCTGGGCGGTTTTTTCGTGGGCGATGATCGTGCAATCCATGGCCCGCGCTCCCAGCGTGCGATCGGGATGTGCATCCAGGTTCACCAGCATGCGATCGGCGCTCCCCCCCAGATTGAGCAGGGCCGCCCGCCAGGCGCGTCCGTCTTCTGGTGAGGGCGGCGCATCGACCTGCAGCAGGCCGTGGGGAAAATTAATGGCTCCCAGCGTTACGCCCAGGTACTGGTTCTCGATATAAATATCCTTTGCAATGGCCTGCATGTCTCTCCTAAAAGGAAACTGCCTCTACCTGGCAATGGGGAGGGTCAGGAAGAATTTAGAACCGTGGCCGGGGCTGCTGTCGACCCAGATCTTGCCACCATGACCCTGGATGGCCAGCCGGCAGAACGCCAGCCCCACCCCCAGACCACTGAGCGTGTCCTGGCCCTTGAGACGCGTAAACTTATCAAAAATACGATCCTGGTCGGCGAAGGGGATGCCGGGGCCGTTATCCAGAATCCACATCTGCACCCACTCACCGTCAAACTTTGCGCCCAGTTCGATCTTGCCCTCCGGCGGGGTGAATTTGGCCGCGTTCTCCAGCAGGTTGATCAGGACGCGCCGGATCATATCCACATCGACCCAGACCGGGGGTAACTGGTCAGGAAGCTGGCTGGTCATGCTCTGCCGGCGGCTCATCACCAACGGGTGGACCGCATCCAGCGCATCCCCGGCCAGCATGGCCACCGTGATCACCTGTTGGGAAACGATGGTCTGCCCGGATTCAAGACGGTTGATATCCAGCAAGGAGCTGATCAAACGCTGGATGCGGTCCGTGGAGCGTTTAGCGATCGTCACAACGGACTGCACCGTCTCATTCTCCTTGGACGAGGCCATGGCACTCATCACATCCAGGCTGGAGACGATGTTCGCCAGCGGTGAACGCAGATCGTGATAGATCATGGAGGTCAGGTCTTCCCGGAGGATATCCAAGTCCTTGCGCTCGGTGATATCGCGCAGGATCCACTGGATGGAATCCTCCTCTTCGAAGACCACCCGGCGGACATAGACCTGGATCGGGATGGAATGTCCCGTCTTGCTCTTCAGAAAGCCCTCATAACTGATCGTCTGACCGGATTTGAGCTTCTCCATGTTGATCAGGTCTTTGTCCCCATGCGCGGCCTGATGCAGGTCCTCGATGGTCATGCCCTGAAGCTGCTTGGAAGTATACCCACTGATGACCGCCGCCTGGCGGTTCGACTCGTGAACCTTTCCGTCCCAACCGGTGATCAAAATAGGATCCACACTGTCATCGAACAGCTCGCGGTAATGCTTGTGGGCGGCCTGGAGCCGCTCAAAAAGCTGGGCGTGCTGGATGGTCGAGCCGGCCAGGTTGCCGATCCCCGCCAACACCAACACCGCATCCGGATCAAACACCCCGGAATTTGGGTTGATCGCCTGTAAAACCCCGATGACGCGTCCCTGTGCATAAATCGGGGCGCAGGCCAGCGCTCGCGCTTCCAGGCCTTGGGTCTGTTCCACCTCCGGCAGGTAGCGTTGGTCTTCCTGCACCTTGGGAATAATGACGCCCTGGCCTTCGCGCGCCACCCAGCCGACGATGCCCTGTCCAACCGGGACGCGCTTGCCGACCACGCCCTCCGAATTCTCGCCGGTAGCCGCCTTGAAGACCAGATCTCCATTGGTCTCGACCAGGGCCAGCGCCACGGTTTCCACCTGCAGGGCCTGGATGGTTTCATTGAGAATGCGCTGAAGGACTTCTTCCAGATGGAGCGTGGCGTTGATGGCGGCGGCGCTGGATGCCAGGGCGGTCATAACGCGTGCCTGGCGCTGGCTCTCGGCATACAAGCGGGCATTGAGGACCACAATGCCGGACTGGTCGGCAATCGCCTGCACCAATTCGAAATGGTCTTTTTTATAGCCGCCCACCTTGGGGTGTACCAGGGTCAGCACACCGACCATGCGTTTGCGCGCCAGGAGCGGCACACACATGGCGGCTTTCGCCCCGGAACGGTCCAGGGCATCATCCGGCCGGCGCAGCCAGCGCTCGTCACGGCTGGTGTCCGGGACCCAGGCAGGCTGTCGGTTGCGGACCACCCATCCCGCCAGGCCGCGTTCGATGGTATCGCGCAATTGCTGGGTCGTATGATCCTGGATCTTCCGACCGTAGACAATGGCCGCGTCCACGGGCTTGCCGTTGTCATCCATCACGACAATGCTGCCGCGCTCCCCGCCCACATACTTCAAGGACTGGAACAAGATCCGCTGCAGGACGGTGCGCAAATCCAGGGCAACTGCCAGTTCCCGGCTGACGTTGTAGAGAAGTTCAAGCGATGAGCGCGTATCGTCGGCAGGCATGGGGCATTCCTCTTCAAAGAGACTTCAATCCACTACCGGTATTCAACAACACGACTCGCTCCGCAGGTCGGACCCACTCCTGTTCTCGCAGGTGCCGCAGACCGGCCAGCGTCGCTGCCCCCTCCGGGGAGGCGAAGATGCCCTCGGTCTGCGCCATCTCGCCCTGGGCGGCAAGTATCTCCTGATCGCTGACGGCCACCGCCGTTCCGCCGCTTTCCTGCAGGACCCGCAGGACCAGGCGGTCAGCAAAGACGGCCGGGACGCGCAGCCCTGCAGCCAGCGTATGCGCATCTTCCCAGGGTTCGGTACGCGCCGCCCCTTCCTGAAAGGCCCGTACGATCGGAGCACAGCCGTCCGCCTGAACCGTCACCATGCGGGGGCGTCCGGCCCCGATCCAGCCGAGCGCTCCCAATTCTGCGAACGCCTTCCACATCCCGACCAGCCCCGTCCCCCCGCCGGTCGGATAGACAATCACATCCGGCAGATCCCAGCCCAGGGACTCGGCCATCTCCAATCCCATCGTCTTTTTGCCCTCCAGGCGATACGGCTCCTTGAACGTGGAGACGTCGAACCAGCGGTGACGGCGGGCGGCCTCTCCGGCCAGGCGGGCCGCGTCGCTGATCAACCCATCCACCAGCTGCAGATCCGCACCGGAGGCGCGCACTTCCTCCTGGTTGGCGCGTGGAGCATCCCTGGGCATGAAGATGTGTGCCCTTACCCCTGCGCGGGCGGCATAGAAGGCCAGAGCGCCGCCCGCATTCCCTGCGGTAGGGATGACCAGCTCTTTTCGACCGAGTTCCAGGGCGCGCCCGACTGCTACGGCCAGTCCGCGGGCCTTGAAGGAACCGGTCGGGTTGGACGATTCATCCTTAATGTACAGATTCTTCAACCCCAGCTGCGCTCCCAGACGCGGAGCGGGCAGGAGCGGGGTGTCACCTTCTCCCAGGCTCAGCCGGAACCTTTCGCCACGCACCGGCAGGAACTCGGCCCACCGCCACAGCCCGCGCCGGCGTGCCGACAGCTGCTCCCGGGTCACAAAACGAGAGGCCGCCGCCAGGTCATAACGCGCCAGCAGCGGCGATTGACAGTCCTTACAGAAAGTCTGCACCCGGTCGGCGGTGAACTTCCGGTGGCATTCCGGACATTCCAGGTGGGTGAGGGTGCTGGAGGGCATTTCGAATAGTATAGCACAATTGACCTTGGCTTAATCCCGGGTGTCCGGCCGTCCAGTGACAACCATTTTATGGCACTTACTAATGAAAGAACCGGTTCTCCGATTCTCCAAACAAACCCCCTTCCGGCTACCGGCAGGGCATCTGGTGGCTTGTAGACTGCGGGCATCCGGATTAAAATCGTCCTGCCATGCCTTATCTGATCGACGGCCATAACCTGATCCCCAAACTGGGCCTACACCTGGACGAGCCCGACGACGAATTGGACCTGGTCGCGCGCCTGCTGGAATTTTGCCGGGCTCGCCGCATCCAGGTCGAAGTGTATTTCGATGGCGCACCCGCCGGCGCGGCCTTCACACGCAAATCCGGAGCGGTGACCGCTCATTTCATTCGACGGGGGTCAAGCGCCGACGCAGCCATTGAAACCCGGCTCACCAGCCTGGGCGCCTCGGCACGAAACTGGACTGTGGTCAGTTCAGACCAGCGTCTGCAGCGCGCCGCCCAAGCCGTCCATGCCCGCTCCCAGCTCTCCGAAGCCTTTGCCCGGGAAATGGCTGAAGCCCACCCGGCGCACCTTTCCCCATCGAAACACGAAACCGGCCTGAGCCCGGAGGAAGTTGAGGAGTGGCTGCGGGTATTCAAGCGGGGCCAATAATTTCGGACAATTCTAATCTTTTTTTAATGCAATTATGACAAATATGGTGTAATATATCATTTGAGACACCTGTTCTCCTTTTACCGGTATCTCAGGTGTCAACCATCGAGAGCCAGCATGTCCCCCCCATGTCGGCTCAGGTCGGTGGTGTCCCCTCCCCCCTAAGATCACCAGGCCTTTGTGCCTGGTGATCGCGTTATAAAATAAGGTGCGGACAGATATAATGGGTTGAACAGCATGAAAACAGCCTGCGTTCTCGTTCCTTCGCCACAGCATGCCTCCGCGGGACACCCGGAAGGTCCGGAGCGTTTCTCCCGGCTCGGAGACTGGGAATCCAAACCCTATTCAGCCGCACTGGAGTGGCTGGGGCCCGGGCAGGCGCGCCCTGAGGAACTCCTGACCGTTCACAGCGAAGCGATGGTTCACTTCGTCGAGCAGGCCTGCCAACAAGGTCCGGGGTTCATCGACCAGGCGCCGACCTACGTCACGGCAGGGTCCTTCGAGGCTGCTTTGAACGCCGCTGGCGGGGCCCTGGAGTGTACGCGCGCGGTCCTGGATGGCCGGACCGAAAACGCCTTTGCCATGGTCCGCCCTCCGGGGCACCACGCCGAACCGGAAAGGGCGATGGGTTTCTGCCTATTCAACAATGTCGCCCTGGCCGCCCGCTCTGCGCTCCAGCACGGCCTCCAAAAACTGCTGATCGTGGATTTCGATGTCCATCACGGGAATGGGACGCAGGCGGCTTTCCGGAACGAGCCTCGCGTCGCCTATTTTTCCACCCATCAGGAGGGTATATATCCCGGCAGCGGGCAAATGGAAGAGGCGCCCGAGGCCCGCGGGCGACTGGTCAACCTGCCGCTGCCGCCGCGCGCCGGATCGGCGGCATTTACCCTGATCTCCCGGGAAGTACTGCCGCGCCTCGTAGAAAGGTTCCAGCCCGAGATGTTGCTCGTATCCGCCGGGTTCGACGCCCACTGGGATGACCCGCTCGCCGCAGGGGGACTGTCGAGCGCCGAGTATTTCACCCTGGCGGAGCGGCTGGTCGGCCTGGCTCAAGGGGCCTGCCGCGGCAGGATCGTCTTCGTGTTGGAGGGCGGTTATCATCCCACTCACCTTGCCACGGGCGTGGAGGCGGTCCTCGCCGCGCTGACCGGCTCGGGCTCCGCACCCAAGGTCAACGACCCTTCCCCGTATCCCGAGCCGGACATCCGATCCCGGGTGGACCGGCTGCTTCATTACCATCATTTCATCTGATTGGAGAGCCCCCATGCCTCGTAAAAAGGAATATATCCCAAAATCCGCCATGAGCATTCAGGCGCACCCGGACGATCAGGAATTCACCGTCGCCGGGACGCTCGCCAAATGGGCCCGCGCCGGCTGTACGATTGTATCGGTCGTGGTCACCAGCGGCGATGCCGGTTCAAACGAACCCTCCAAAGGCGCAGATTTCAAGCCGGCCCTGGCGCGTCTGCGCGAGGAGGAGCAGAGGGCCGCCAATGCGGTTCTGGGAATCCAAGAGACCATCTTCCTGCGCTATCCGGACGGCGAGCTGGAACCGACCCTGGCCCTGCGCAAAGAACTGACCCGCCTGATCCGCCGCTCCCGGCCGGAGGTGGTTGTCACCGGTGACCCGACGCGGCGGTTCTACGGGAACGACTATGTCAACCACCCGGACCACCGGGCCGCGGCCAGTGCAGCCTGTGACGCCGTCTTCCCCTCCGCCGGGACGCGACTGATCTTCACCGACCTGCTGGAGGAAGGGCTGGAGCCGCATAACGTCAAACGCCTGTATTTACACGGCTCGATCGAGTCCGATACCTGGGTGGACATCAGCGCCACCCTGGACACCAAGGTCGAGGCCCTTAAGAAACATCGCAGCCAGATCGGGGATTGGGACGTGGACCAGGAGATGCGCACCTGGGCGGCGGAAACCGGAAAGGAAAAACGCCTCGCCGCCGCCGAGTCCTTCAAGGTGATGGTGATCACGACAGAAGAGGACCGGCCTTGAATACAGCCAGCGGCGTGACGATCGCTACCCATCACCAAGTGCCCGGGAAGGAGCTGCATCCCGGGCACTTTTTCTATTCCAACTGCTACGGGAAGGTCAGAAAAGCAAGTAGCCCAGGATTACCGCCGCCAGGGTGACGGTGATGTTGTCGATATCGGAGAACGGCAGGGACTCGACCACGGTTCCTGCCAGGGCGATCAAGGTGATTGGCAGCAGGTACGCCGCGAAGTGTGTCGTAAAGACCCCAACCAGGGTGTACACCCCCAGAATGAACGCGGCCAGCACCCATCCGCCGAGCAGCATCCCCAGCGACCCGGCCACGGTTTTTCTCGGGCTCCATGGAAGATGCGGGGACTTCAGACCGCGCCCCAGGATGTCGGCCAGGCCGTCGCCGCCGCACATCAGCATCAAGGCGGTCATGCCGATGGGCGAGGTCTTCCAATAGATCAAGGTCATCACGACAAAAACGATGCCATAGAAAAGGGGGCCGCGCAGGATCTCGCGCCGGTCGCCGGTGCGGGACATGGCCTTGACAGAGGCCTCATCCTGGATGACCCCCAGGCCGATCATCGCGAACTGGCCGGTGATCAGCAAGGGCACCAGCGCTGCCAGCCAGCGGGCATACCAGACCTGCGGGAACAGCAGCCAGCACAGGACAAAAAGCGGTCCGGTGCCGATGTGGATGAGCTTGCGACTCAAGTGAGACTCGATCCAACCGCGCTGGGCGCAGAAGTCCAGAGCCCGCAGGTACGCCAGGGCAACGAGCAGAGTGATGATCAGGGCAAGAAAGGGGTTCATGAGCTCCATTATATAACCTAAACGCCTTGAGGGTCACTGCGTGTTGGGGGTAAGGTCAAGCTCCCGGCGCATCCAGTTTCATCTCTCCCCGGACGAAAGGTGTATCATATAGGGGCAATTTGCAGGGTCTGGATGGAGATCGAGGAAGCACACGGATGAACAGACAGACTCGGAAACGGTCACCGCACCCCGCGTTGGTTGTGTCGCTTGGAATTCTCCTGGCGGCGTGCTTCCTGTTCACCATCCTTCCCTATCTGGCGATCGAGGTGTGGCCCAGTCTCGGGGCGCAGGCAGTGGATCTGGCGCGAGGCATCCTGGGAGATCAGATCGTGGCCCAGGTTGAAAACACGGTTCTCCAGGCGCAGGATGCATACAGGCAATGGGAATATGGAGGTGCGGGCGTCCAGCCCGTGGCGCCCGGGCTCTCCGAGGCGCAAGTGCTGACCACTGCGACTTCCGAGGTTCCAACCCTCGCGCCCCAAAGAACCGAAGCCACCCCAGCCTCTTCGGCGCAATCCTTCGTCGCACCCTCAGTGCCGGCCAGCACCCCCACCCTCCTCCCGACGCCGACGAACTGGCTGCCCCCACAAGTCGCCATCGCCGACCCATCCGTCAGCGAAGGCCAATGGACGCCGTACCTTTGGGATCCCTCCGGCCGGCCCGTCGGCTATCTCACGTCTTTCCATCCGGACCCCACACGCATCTACGCCTATATCGTCGTCGTTGCCTTTGACCTGCAGCACACCCAGCTGCATTTTGTGCTTGGCTTCGATGAACCCGCATCGTCCATCCGGGTCATGCGCTCGGGGCGCATCCCCGCCCAGGATCTCCAAGTGGGCCGGCTGCTGGCGGCATTTAATGGGGGCTTCAAGGCCCAGCACGGTCACTTCGGTGTGATGGCCAACGGGACCATCTTGATCCCCCCCAGAGAAGGGTTAGGGACGGTGGGCCTCTATGACACCGGGCAGGTGCAGATTGGCGTGTGGGGGAAGGATATGGACCTCTCGCCGCATTGGGTCGCCTGGCGACAGAACGGGTCCCTCATTGTACAAAACGGTCAGATCAACCCCAATACCGCTGTCTCTGATCCCCAGATCTGGGGCTATACCACCTATGGCGTCACGGCCACTTATCGCTCCGCCCTGGGGATCAGCCCGGACGGGAAAATCTTATACTATGCGGTCGGGCCCAGTCTTACCCTGCCGGTTCTGGCACGCGCCATGCAGGCGATTGGAGCCTTCCAGGCCATGCAACTGGATATCAATGCTTACTGGGTCCATTTCGAGGCATTCCGGACCGATGGGGGTCAATTGAAGGCGGTCACGCTGCTGGATGCGATGCAAGGGGTCGGGGAACACCGTTACCTGACCGGATCGAGCCGTGATTTTTTCTACTTGACTACGAAATGATCCCCCACGAGCAGGTCCACGCGGGTCGGGTGCGGTTTCTGGTCCTGCTGGGTCGGGTCGTATCCACACACTTCCGAAGAAGGGTTCTGCAGGAGCGGGGTGCTGCCGGAGGCGGAGCTCTCAACCCTGCCCTCCACTTGAGAGTAGCTCTCGGAGAACTTGCCCCGGCCGGTAACGGGCTGGCCGTCGCTGTCCACCACGAGCAGGAAGGTGCTGCCCTGGTTGGCGGCTTCAAATATACTTGCTTTCAATCGGCCAAGTCCAGTCGGCTTTGTAAAAGGCGCGCCAATTCCTGAACATGGGGTGCATGGAGAAGCGTATGATGATTTCCCGGAACATTGACCACTTCGACCTTTCGGGCGTAGCGCTTCCAAACTAAAATGAGTTCATTACGTTCGTAATGGAGGCGTTCCTGAACGCGGAACATGGTCAGAACGCCATCGTAATAACGCGGTCGATAGCTATCATGGACAAGCATTGCGATGGTCATCCGGTCTTCAGGGACTATTCTCGCGCGGGCGGCCGCGATCAGGAACGGCGTCGATTTGATGGATTTGACAACCAACTTCTGCAATCTCGCCCTGAGGTAATTCGCCCGTGCTTTTCCGCTCCCTGCGTCCAGGAAGTTCTGCCAATGAATTGCCAGCCGCTCATCAGGGGAAGCGACCGGACGCATGCCGGGCGGGTAGGTATCCAGCATCCCCAAAAGTCCCACCCTCCCCCCGGCCTCAACCAGCCGACAGGCAATTTCGAACACGAGGATGCCCCCCGATGAATGACCCAGCAGATAATAAGGCCCCTGAGGCTGGAAGGTGCGGATTTCCCTCACGTAATTTTCTGCTTGCTCTGAAACTGAGAGCGATCCGCGCCTGTGCAAATCAGGTTGGATGCTTTGCAGCCCATAGACAGGACGGTCCTCTTCCAGGTGGTTCACCAATTCCCGCAAATAAAACACATCTCCCCCGCCTCCTGGCATCAGGAAGAGAGGCGGTTTGGTCCCTTGAGGGTGCATGGGAATCAGCAGCGGCGAGATCCGTGCCGAGGAGTTCGAGCTTATCAGGCGGGCAAATTCCGCGACCGTGCCATATTCAAGGAGCGCAGCCAGCGGGAGCGTGCAGCCAAATTCTGCTTCGATCTCGGCCAGCAGGCGGACGGCGAGCAGCGAATGACCACCCAGCTCAAAAAAATTGTCGTCGAGGCTGATGCTGTCAACATTCAAGACACGCTTCCAAACTTCCGCCAGTTTCGCCTCGATCTGGTCATGGGGGGGGACTTGTACCCGCGCCTGCCTGGGCGGAACTTCCCTGGAGAGAGCTCGTCGGTTCACCTTACCGTTCGGGGTAAGAGGGAGACGCTCCACGGCGACAAAAACGGATGGAAGCATGTAATATGGCAGCCTGGTCTTCAGGTAGGCCCGCAAATCAACGGTCGTCTGTTCGCCCGGATTCAATATGCAGTAAGCAACCAGCTCTTTGCCCTTTGGACCGTCCCGGTAGATAACTGCCGCTTCACGGATCGCGGTATGCTGCTTGAGCACGGCCTCAATTTCTTGCACTTCCACCCGGTAGCCGCGCACCTTCACCTGGTCGTCCAGCCGCCCCAGGAATTCAATATTTCCGTCCGGGCGGTATCGGCCCAGGTCTCCCGTGCGAAATAGACAGGAATCAGGTTGATGGCTGAATCGGTCCGGAATGAAACGCGCCGCCGTCTGTTCCGGCAGATTGATGTAACCCTGTGCCACGCCAGGTCCGCCGATCAAAATTTCCCCGGCTACCCCTACCGGCACCGGCGCAAGATACCGATCGACAATATAGATTTTCGTGTTAGGCAGAGGGCGGCCGATTGGGATATTCGTGGCAAGCTCGTCTAGTTGATCGATACGATAAAACATGGCATCGGTGGTAGTCTCAGTCGGACCGTAGCCGTTGATCAAAATACCCGGCCGGCCATGCTCGATAATCCGGCGCAGGGCTCCCGCATCCGCTGCCTCGCCTCCAAAACTCAACTCCCTCAGGTTTTTAAAAGCGCCCGGATCGGTTCGGGCAACCAGGTTGACAAGGCCCACCGGGGGAAGCATCACGGTGATCCCGGATGCCTCTATTCTTTCCACGAGGGCATTCGGCGAAAAGACAACCTTTTGTGGCACGATTTCCAAGCGCGCCCCGTTAAGCAAGGCGCCCCACAGTTCGTTGGTGATCAAATCAGAGGAGGCCTCCGAGATCTGGGCGATCACATCCGTCGGGGAGTAATCATAGGGGGGAATACCGCTCAGATAACGCGACACACCCTGGTGCTTCACCAGCACTCCCTTTGGTCTGCCCGTAGAACCGGAGGTGTAGAAAACACAGGCGATTTTTCCAAAAGGAAATATGGGGTTTGGGGCCTCGCCTGTCGAAGGAGTCGGCCATGGGATCAGGCGGGTAGACCCCAGGCCATCCAGCTTGGCAGTCGCCTCCGAATCGGCCAGCACCATCTTTGCTCCGCTATCGACCAGGATGAAAGCCAACCGCTCGGGCGGCAAGGAAAGATCCAATCCCAGGAATGCTCCACCTGCTTTTAAGATACCCAGAACGGCTACGAACAAATCGGGGGTACGTTCCATGCCGATCGCGATGATATCGCCAGCCACGATCCCCTCGCCCGCCAGGGAGGCAGCCAGGCGGTTGGCTCGAAGGTTGAGCTCGGCGTAGGTCAATTGGAATGTGTCCATCGATACCGCAATCGCTCCCGGATGCGCAGCCACCTTCCGTTCGAATATCTGGTGCAGCCCCAGACCTTCCGGATAAGGGCGGTCAGTGGCATTCCACTCGACCAGAATCCGGTGCTGCTCGGCGGCGCTCAATATCGGCAGAGACGAGAGGCGCGCCTCCGGTTGGTTTAAAATCCCCTCCAGTAAAGTGGTGAAGTGGCGTTGCATGCGGTCAATGGTTGAGGCCTCATACAAATCACAGTTGTAGTTCAATAGGAGCTGGAAACCGTCGGGTGTGTCGGTAACTTCCAAGCTCAGGTCAAGAGGCGCCTTACCATCGTCGAAAGCCAGCGGCTCGATGGATAAATTATCCACGCCGAAGGAGTGGCGCGGCACATTCCGCATGTTGAAGACGACCTGGTAGACCGGAGTCCTGCTCAAGTCTCTGGGGATGTCCAGCTCCGAAAGCAGGCGCTCGAAGGGCATGGATTGATGGTCGGCGGCATCGAGCAGCGTCTGGCGTACACGGCCGAGCAGTTCGCGGAAGGTGGGATCGCCGGAAAGATCGGTGCGCAGCGGAAGGGTGTTGATGAACAGACCGATCAGGTCTTCCAAATCCGGGCGCAGGCGGTTGGCGAACGGGCAGCCAATGATCAGGTCCGTCTCTCCGGTGTAACGACACAAAAGGACCTGGAAGGCAGCCAGGAATCCCATCGATGCCGTTGACCGCTCGCTGCGAAAAAGGGCTTTTAAAGTCTCGGATGTGCGCCTGGCAAGCAAAACGCTTTTCGAAGCGCCGTGGTATGTCTGCATCTGCGGGCGGGGATGGTCGGTGGGCAACGAAAGGATGGGCAAATCGCCGCTCAGCTTCTCCTTCCAATAAGCCAGGCTGAGTTCCAGGTTCTCCCCGGTCAGCCACTTCCTCTGCCAGGCAACGTAATCCACATAACGAAGGCGCAGCTCCGGCAGATCGGCGGTGGCATTTTGGGAAAAAGCCTGGTAAAACTTCCCCAGCTCCTTGATGAAGAGTTCCCGAGACCATGCGTCAAAGAGGATATGATGAATGTTGATCAATAGAATATGATCGTCGAGAGCGAACCGAAGCAGGCGCGTACGGCACAACGATTCTCGGTCGAGGGCGAAGGGACGGTTGGCCTCCTCGACAGCCTGCCCGACCGCAGCTGCGAGACGCTCCCCTTCAAGCAGGGACCCCAGATCAACAACGTCCAGGGATCGTCTTGCGTAAGTCCCAATCCGCTGGATGGGATTTCCCCCCGTTGAGAAAAAGTTGGCTCGCAGGATAGAATGACGGCGAAGGATGGCATCAATGCTTTTTTCGAGTGCATCCACATCCAATGGCCCCCTTAACCGAAAAAGATAAACACGGTTATAGGCGGTCAGGCCAGGTTCGAGTTGCTGCAAGAACCAAAGACTTTCCTGGGAAAATGAAAGTGGAAAATCGATCCGCTCCTGGGTGGGAATATCCGGGAATTTCATCGGTCCCATACTTTATTGGGGCGCCCCGGATATCCGGCTGGCCAGCTCGGCAATCGTCGGCGTGGCAAAAAGATCTCGGAGGGTCAGGTTTCCTCCGGTTCTTTCGTTGATCCGAGCCAGCACCTGGGCGGCGTGTATCGAATCACCACCCAGGGCGAGGAATTCGTCGGCCACACCTACCCTGGAGATGCCCAGTACTTCCTGCCATATTTGGACCAGCATCTCTTCGGTCGGATTGCGAGGGGCGAGATAACCGCCGGTCTCCTGGTCCGCCATCTCCAGCTCCGCCTTGAGTTTTTCTGCCAGACCGATGCGCTGGATCTTGCCGGTCGGGCCCTTGGGGACCTCGGGAATGAAAACAATCTTACGCGGAACCTTGAAAGCCGCCAGATGTTCCGCCACAAACCGGCGGAGATCCCCGGGGGCCTCCGCCTGTCCCGGGCGCAGTACGATTGCTGCGGCGACATCCTCTCCCAAAGTGGGGTGTGGGATGGCAAAGGCGACAGCCTGCAAGACCGCCGGATGCTGCTGAAGCACCTCGTCGATCTCGCGCGGAGTGATTTTCTCGCCCCCGCGGTTGATCATCTCCTTGAGGCGAGCCTGGATAAAGATATAGCCGTCGGAATCCTGGTAACCGCGGTCCCCCGTGCGCAGCCAGCCGTTCGCAAAGGCGCTGGCGTTCGCGGCCGGGTTGTTCTCATACCCATGCATGACGTTCGCCCCACGAATGGATATCTCACCCAGGGTGTTCGCTGGCAACATTTCGCCCTGTTCATCCAGGATTGCCACTTCGTCGCCTGTCGCCACACCCACCGAGCCGAACTTGTGGACGCCCGGGGGTAGCGGGTTGCTGGCAATCTGGTGCGAGGCCTCGGTCATACCGTAAGCTTCAATCACCGGAGCGCGGAAAACCTCCTCCAGCTTTCGACCCACCTGCGGCGAGAGCGCCGAGGAACATGAGCGAACAAAACGAAAGCCAATCTGCCCGGCGAGCTCCGCCTGCGACCTGGCTGCTTCGAGGATCGCCTGGTGCATGGTCGGTACGGCAGTGTACCAGGTGGGGGCAAACTCCCTCATCCAGTCCAGCACCCGGTCGGTATTAAGGCCAGGCGTGCAGATCACGGTCGCCCCGGCAACCAGCGAGGCGACCACTGCTCCAATCAATCCGTGCACATGGAACAGCGGCATGATGTTCAAGCAGCGGTCCAGCGGCGTCAATTCCAGCCCGGCGGCGATATTGCGCGCCGAGGCCGCCAGATTGGCATGCGTCAACGGAACAATCTTCGGGCGCGAGGTCGTTCCCGAAGTGTGCAGGACCAGAGCCACCTCCTCTGCTCCGGCATTATCGACCAAAGCCCTCCCGGACCCGGTGAGCGAGAAGACCCCGGCCGGGGCATCCCGCGACAGCTGCAGCTCGACCACCTGGACGCCGAGGGATGCGGCGACCGCCAGAGCAGGCGAGTCGCTCCCTGCCTCGACCACCAGCAACTTCACCTTTAAATCAGTAAGGTAGAACTCGAATTCCCGGGAGGAATAAGCCGGATTCAGAGGAGCACAGGTGGCCACGCCAGCGACCGCCAGGAACGCAACCGCCATCTCCGGTCCATTGGGCAGTACGAGAGCCACCCGATCCCCGCGCTGGATCCCCAGACTGGAAAGCTGACCAGCGACCGCATCCAGCTGTTCGATCAGGTTTCGATAGGCCAGCGCAGGGCGTCCCGGAGCCAGAAGGGCGACTGCCTCCGGTTGTTCCGAGGCTCGGCCCCGAATCAGGTCCAGAACTGTTGCATTCACTGAAGGGGATATATGGATATCCTTCGTCGATTTGTTAAATTCAGGGAGCATTATAGCACCCGCGCGGCTCGACCGTCCGGGTACTGGGCTGGAAATGAAATTTCTTTTATGGGGCACGAAGAATCAAAATCCAAACTGCGATGATGCAGAATCGGCATTCATTAATGCCTATCTCTGTACTCAGAAATACCTTCTGACTCGACTGCAATAGACCGCGTATTCTTGGCCGTAATGCATCTTCAAGTAATCTTCTTCACGCAATACTTGACGGTGGAACAGCCATACGGCTCCGCCCAAATAGACCAGTAAAATCCAACTCGAGAAAATCAAGAATTGGCCAAGAAGGAAGAACCCAAATGCTACATAGATCGGATTGCGGCTGAAAGCAAAAACGCCTGTTGTCACAAGCCGGTCGGGGTGGTCATTATCGATGCCAACCCGAAAGCTCGCCCCAAAAGAAACAAGACTCCACGATAACAGCACCAGCTCCACCAGGCAGAAGAACACTCCGATCCAGGAGATGATGCCGGAATGGAAGAGTTCTTGCCTGCTTATAGTGGGAAGATTGAATGTATTGGCAAACACGAGATAGAAATAGAAAAGGGCGAACGGCGGAATCAAGAAATCCGCCCTGTCAATTTTACCGAAATTCATCGCCTCAATTCCTTTTCTTTTCATCAGTAAAACTCGGGTTAATACCATTCCAAGCAAAAGCACGATTGAAAGGGCTGCGAAATACTTTGGCACGAGAATCCTCCAATCAGTAAAAAAAAATTCCTGGCGCGGCTTTACCGCAAAGTAAGCATTATATACTTGGCTAGATTGAGTATACGATCTATCCAGAAATCCCACTAAAGGACTGATTGGTGGGTTCGGCAAAAATAAAAAAATCCCCTTGCCGGGCTTATTAACCGTTGTATACCTCGGCAGGATTCGGACCTGCGAGCAAGCGTATTCAGGCCCAAATCCAGTTCGGTTACATTTTTAGCTTACTCGAATTCGTATTTTGGTTCAAATCCAGTCAGTCTACAATTCCACCTTCTTTAAGATAGCAGATGCGAACCTAACGGGACAATCGTGTTTAGTTTACTATATCAAACAATACAGCAATCACATCCTCATACTCTATACCCTTGGCGTAATAATTCTCCGTACAATAACGCTCCTATCGTTTCCTCAGGATTGAATCCGATTGAATTGTCCGAAGAATGGCTTCTTTGTCTTCCAACACAGAAAGTGATCCCCTGTTTTTGGAAGTGGCCTTTAAGGCATTTTTAAATACATTCTTGCTAATCGCTTGAGGTAGGGTTTTCATGAGGATGTAGACATCATAGAAATCTCTTGGGCGGGTATTGAGCACACTCCGCCGCAAAATGGTTTCCACCTTTTCCGCCAGGATCGTTTCGCTGTTATAAGCCAGAACACTGATCCGCTTGTTTTCAAAATTCGAATGAAAAGCATATCGCACAGCGTTGGGGGTAATAATGTCACCTGCTGTGATATCGAGTTTTAGGGGGGTATTAATCGATTCATATCCGGCAATAATCGCTACCCGATAACCGCCGTATTCGTCATCCTCTCGGATGGGAACAATATGATCCAAATCCAGTGTTACTTCATCATCCAGTTGGATGGCGCAAATTTCTGATAATGCTTCTCGGATCGTTTCTTCCGAAAGAGGATATCCTCGCAAGGTTGCATCCATCCATAGTTGTTCTGTTATTGATCCCGACCATCGAAGCAATCAACATACCTCCCTTTAGAATGATCTTATCTTTCTATTTTGAGACCGAAATTCTTTCCAATAAACGTTCCAGCATGAAGTCTTGCAAAACCGCTTGAGCGGGTATATGGTTTTTTAAAGCCAGGTTTTTCATTTTGTCTTTCAGCTGCATAGCCTTACTCATAAAAGAACCTCAATATACTCCCTGACGATATTTTGGATTCTGAATTGCCTGGCATAGCTATTGAGCAAATCTATATTTCTTCCTTTTTTATTTACATATCTTTTCAACGATTCATTGACTTGTTGGACATCGATCCGATTTCTGCTCCGCAAGAGATCACAGATTGTTCTTTCAAGATTAAAAGTCTTGATCTCATTGCCTAGGGATGATTTCACTGTGATTAATCCCAACCGGTATAAACCACGATTTACGAAATATACTTTCGCCCCCCTTGCTTTCAGGGAAGTTGCATTATATCCAGCAGGGACAGTCACAGAATAAAATAGTGGCGTCCGATCCGTCAAATCTAAAAGAAATGCGGCTGTCTCATGAGACAAGACGGCTACTTTATATCGTGCCTGAAGGCTCGCCATTTCATCAATCATATTTCCGTTAGCTAAATAAATCCCCCTGGAAATCCGCTGAACTTCGCCTTTCTTTTCCATAATTGAAAGATAGGTTCTTGGAATTTTATATTTGAGCAGGTCAGAGCTGAACAGGATTCCGTTCCGATCTTTTAGGACAGTCCGCATTTTTTCGAGGAGATTTATTTTATCTTTTACAACCATGCTTATATTATATTCCAAATAAGCATGGTTGTAAATATTAAGAAAACGAGATTCAAACGACGAATCCCCCTTGCGGGGATTTAAATCAAATGGACCCAGCAGGATACGAACCTGCGTTGTAGTGAATTCAGGCTCAATTCCAGTTGGGCCACGATTCTGGCCATAACTACAGTGAATTTGTGGGCCCGGCAGGATTCGGACCTGCGACCAAGCGATTATGAGTCGCCTGCGCTAACCACTGCGCCACGGGCCCCGATGAAAAACGGTGTCCACACGTTATTATATGTACAGACTGTCCGTATTGTCCACACAGTGAAGGGGAAAAATTACTGGTGTCTTGCCACTACAGCAATTCTACAGCAAATCAATTTGGATCGGCGTGACCATTTCCTCGATTTTCTCCGCAGCTTCCTCCTGGGAATGCTCCATCGGATGACCGTAGATATCGGTCGTGACGCTCGCTTTGGAATGGCCGGAACGTTGCTGCACTGTATTAACAGGCATACCCATTTCAAGAAGGAAAGAGATCGAAGTATGGCGCAGATCGTGGAAGCGAATGAGCGGGAGGCCAGCGTTCTTCAATACCTTCTTGAACTCTCTTGACACTTTGGACTGATCCAAGAAAGTGCCCACCGTGCTCGTAAAGACCATGCCGTTCTCCTGCCATTGATCTCCGGCAGCAACCTTCATCAGTTCCTGCTGAGCGCGAAGAGCTGTTAATCTTTTCAGCGTTTCGGGACCCAATTTGATCTGACGATGCCCTGCCTTTGTCTTCGGTGGAACAAGGGAAGACCTTCCAGAAATCTGTTGCAGCTGCCGCTGGACAAGCAGAATCCCCTTACTGAAATCCAGGTCGGACCACTTCAGGCCCAGAAGTTCTCCCTTTCGCATTCCTGTTGTCAACGCCAAATAAAAAAGCGTTTTAAAGGGAGAGCCAGATGCGGTAATCAAAAATTGGTGGGCTTGTTCTTCATTCAGGATTTGGAATTCCTTCCGTTCGACCTTGGGCCGGTCAACAGCGTCCGCCGGATTGCGTCCCAAGATTCCTTCCCGAACAGCCTGTTGCAGCGCCGCGTGCAGGATTACATGGGCCAACTGGATCATACGAGGGCCCTTACCCTCTTCATTCATCCAAGCATAAAGCTGCTTGATATGAACCGGAAGAATCTGCTGAAGCCGCATCTTGCCCAGGAAAGGCAGTATGTCTCGCTCCGCCGTACCGCGATACCCCTTCGCAGTACTAGCCCGGATGGAGAGGTTTTTATCGTCAAGCCATGTCCTCATGAACTGCTCTAAGGTGATTTGAGTGCTCAGGTAGGTTAAACCACCATCGATCTTGGCGAGAATCTCCTTGATCCATCCTCGGGCCGCTGCCCGGGTTTTGCTATATTTATACAGACGTCGCCCGTTCAAGCTAACCTGGGCGCACCAGAGACCATCTTTTCTGCGGTAGAGACTACCTTCGTGATTTCCTCTTCTTTTAGCCATGCTCATTCCTCCTTTCTGTGGTAGTGGGGTTTCCACGAGAAGAAATGAGTTGGCTCGGCTGTGCTATTCGGTTATTAAGGTGCAAACTAGCTTGTAGTAAATTGTAACCGACGGAGATAAAAGACGAAAGATTGAGGGATGGCAGAGATAACAGTCTACGCCTTATGCTGAAGAAGGCTGGAAGCTGTTTCATTCTTGGAATGCCTTTCCTGAATATACTGTTCCAGGTCTCCTGGGAGCACACGTATCGCGTTTCCAACGCGCACCGTTGGGATGTCGCCCCGTTTCATCAACAGATAAGCGAATGAGCGGCTAACGTGTAGAATCCTTGCGACTTCCTCACTCTTCAGCAGTTGCTCTTCCATGCGATTACTCCTAAAGTTACAACGAGTAAATTTACGGCATTATAGAGACCAGATAGTCCAAAGTCAAGTAAAGGCTTGTCCACCGCATACATCATATTGCAATGGCTTACAGACTTTATTAAAGTGTGGACGCTATGGAAAAAGATGAAAGCTATAGAAAACGACGAGAACGCAAATCAAAGGAACTGCCCAGCCGATTAAGATTTGAAGCGGAGTGTGATGTTTCAAACGGATCCGCGCCCATCCCACCAGCGGAGCGAACAATACCATAACAATGCCTAACAGAGGAACCGTCAAGAGCAAAACTGCTGCGCAGCCTGCCACGCCGACTGAGTGCAAACTCATCTTGGTGAAACGATGGTTGATTACAGAACCGACCAGGGTGGCCAGAACAGCCGAAACCAGGCAGGCAATCAGAATCAGTGGGGCCTTCCCCAGCACCAGTATCGCCAGGAGCAGCACTAACAAGAAAACGCTAAGTGCATAAAGACTCGAACGCTGCTCCCGCATCGAGATCGAAGGGTCGCTATAACGACCAGATC
>Ga0209039_10001058_pt1 | contig 26725 bp, 21 predicted proteins | sample BogFormECP12_OM1_FD_188238 | JGI IMG/M metagenome (GOLD analysis project Ga0209039, IMG submission 188238) | Bog forest soil microbial communities from Calvert Island, British Columbia, Canada - ECP12_OM1 (SPAdes) (version 2) | ecosystem: Environmental > Aquatic > Freshwater > Wetlands > Bog ... | reverse complement strand
TCGCGCAGCCTCCGCTCCATGGCGCGTTCGTCCGCCTCCCGCGAGTCGTCAGGCAGCCCGCCCGTGATCTCGAGGAGGCTGAACTGCCGCGTCGGGGTCGCGATGAATTCCTCCGCGTCCTCGTCCGGGCCGCCGAACGCGGCCCGCGACTCGAACCGCGTCCGCGAGCAGCCACCGAAACGGGGGCGAGAGAACGGCAGCTTGGTCGGGCCGAGAGGGCCCGCCCTCTGCGCGCTCGCGTCGGGCCCGCGGATCGCGGGCAGGTCGGGGAACGGGTTCGCGGCGTCGATTTCCGAACCGCTCGGCGCGCTCAGTTATGTTAGTTCCGTCCGCCTCGTCAGAGGATTGGGTACCAAATCGTCCCGGACACGTCGCCGGGCTCGGTCAAAAATAATCTGCACAACGGGCTGTTGACCGTGAAACTAAACGATCCGCTTGTGCCGTTCTCAACAAGGAAAGCCGAGGGTGACTGGAGGTATCCCTCCACTACGAAGAAGGTGGCAGACGTATTGCCAGAGACTGACCACCAGCCCGAAACTGAACTCCCTTGCGGGGCGCTGATCCGTGTCCCATACGGGGAATTCCTCGGGGTCTCGTGCTGGGTGAGAGAGATGTAGAATGAATGTGGGAGCGGAACCGTGAACAGAGACACGGACATGACGACAAATCCGACCACCACAACGATCACCAGGTTTCGACCCAGATGGTCCGGTCTTGGAGAGGGCTGAGGGCGAACCACCACGCCCGGTTATGCCTCTTGGGCGATATCAGAGTTGGCTCACGCAGGGTCGCGCAGGCTTCCTGACACGCGCGCGCGACCGATGACCTCACCGCAAACAGCAGGAAAGAGACACCCGAACTACGGAGGGCGCGCGGGGGCACAGCGAAATCATCCTCGCGTCTCCTTCCGGACCCGAGCGAAGACGCTCGAGCCGTCGACCTCACAAATCGTGGCCTCCAGACCTAGCTCTGCGAAGAGCGCGCGGAACTCGTCGCGGCCGACGGTCGTCGCTCGGAAGCCGTCCTTGCAGACGATAGTGCCATCCTTGGTCCGGGACTCATCTATCTCCCCGAGAAGACCCGCTCCCGACTGCGCCCGGAACCACCCGAGACGGTCTGCCCAGATTCGAGGAGAGTAGCTCGAGAACAGTATCACGCCTCCTTCCTTCGCGACCCGAACAGCCTCCGCAACGAGCTCGTGGCGATCCCTCGCGAATGCCGAGATGCCGTTCTGGATGCCGAACACAGCGTCGAAAACCCCGTCTCGAAAGGCCAGTCGCGACGCGTCCATCCGGGCGAGGTCGCAGTTCCGGAAACGCCGTACGTACGAGGCCGCGAGTTCAAGGCTTCCTCGCGATATGTCATTGCCCACAATCCTCGCCACATGGGGCGCGACCTCTCTCATAGCCCGCCCGTACCCACATCCGAGTTCGAGAACCCGGCTCGCACCTTGCACATTCTCGATAACGTAACGGGCCTCGGCGTCGAGGTACTGGCGGATTCTCGGAGAAGCAAGGTCGTAGACCTGCTTTAGCTTCGAACCGAAGAGCCGATCCTCGTAGTAGCTTCCCATGGTGGCGAGGCGAGGGGAGAAAGCCCGTTTCAAGGTGGCGGGGCCCGTGGTCGCGCCGGCTTCAAGAAGGACGCGCGCGGGCGATGACCTGACCGCACCTATGTGACTTCCGCCGACTTCGGTTTCCTGTTCACATGGTTCTCCGTGTGAGCGTGCGCGGGCTCTGCACTCGCTTATTCGCGCCTTGTGCGCACGATGACAGTCGCAGCCACCCGCTCCCGACCGACAGACCCCAATCAATACATCGCGGCCGTCTCACGACTCCGCAGCGGTCCTCTCGAAGATGGGCGAGCGCGACGGGTGGGTTCTAGGCCAATTGCGAGCCCCGTTTCGCCATGAATCTACGGGCGGGCATTTCTTCGCGCGCCGACGAAGCCCATGAACGCCACGACGACGCCTACGACGGCGAGTAGGGCCCCCTCCTGCCAAAGCGAACCCCCATATTCGGAGGTTGTCTCGACCAAGATCCCGATGGCCGTCATGACCACTCCCAGGACCAGGAGAAGAATCCCTAGGTTCCTGGACGGGAAAGGGGAACCCAGCTCTGACGGTGCCACGGAGCCGGCATGGGAAATGTTCGCACTTCAACCTGCTGTCCGAGCGCCAGCCGCAAGACCCCGGGTGGGAACCTACCAATCCCAAATCTGATATCGCCAAGGAGGCATGACCGGGCGTGGCCGTTCCTCCCGAACCGCCATCGTCAAAAGGCCACCGAACTCGAAACCGCGTTGTCGTCGTGGTGGTTGTGGTCGTCACGACGCTAGTCACCTTGTTCACGGTTCCAGTTACGAGCTCATTCTCAGGACAGTTCGGTCCATACATTCTTGCGCCCCCGCCGGGTCCCGCAACTCCAAGCGCAGGCCTGGATCCTCCTATCGGCAGCCACGTTTGGGGAACCTTTTCGGTCAACGGAACCGAGGCCGTGGATTTCCAAGTGTCAGACCGGAACGACAACGTGGTCTACACGGACAACTCGACCCAGGGTTCGTTCAGCTTCACAGCCTCCAACCCCCCGTACACATTCTGTGCCGGCCCAACCGTTTCCGAATCGGTCCTTGTGTCGGGTCACTACTCTTCCCCCATCCTCTTTTTCTGAAGAAGCCGGCCACGGAAGACGACCCCGAGTTCCCCCGAACACCGCGTGAGCCAATTCCCATATCGCCAAAGAGGTATACCCAGGCATGGTGGTTGCCAAGCCACCTGAGCCCGCGGCGGCTGTCCCCGCTTCGTCGTCAGAGCTTAGCCACCGGTATAGAAACCCGGCCAAAATCGTGGCTATCGTCCTAGTAATCGTGATCGTCACGTTGGTCCTTCTCTACACGGTCCCCGTCGCGACATCGTACTCGCACCAGTTTTCTACTTCACCAACGGGAGAGGGAGCCATGACTTTCAACCCCCGTTCGGGTGCTCAAGTTTACGGGAGCTTCTACACCACGACGGGAGGACCGGTGACCTTTCAGATTCAGGACTCTATTGGCAACTATGCTTATGAGAATACCACTCAGAATTCCTCGGTCTCCGGGTCCTTTAGCTTCACCGCCGTCAACCCTCCGTATACGTTCATTGCATTTTCACTGGGTTCTTCACACGCACCTGAAACCGTCGCCGTTCACGGCCACTACACGGCCCCCGTTCTCTGAGTAGACGAATTCAAACGGCCCCGAGCATCCCGGGGCCGGAAAGAGTTGGCTCCTTGCCGGTGGAGGACCGCGTAGGCAAGGTAAGAGGCGTTCGACGAAATCGGAGTCGGCTCGTTCGCCGGGGGACGGCTCACAAGGGCACTCCCCCAACGGGGTGTCGATGACTGGGCGGACTGAGCGCACGGGGAGAGCTTGCCCTCGCCGGAACCGTGGTGGTGCCTCCGAAGAGGGCAGCGTCCAATCGGTTCTGGACCTCCAAGATGAACGGTTAGCGTGAGTTCAGGGTAGGTTGGATCTTTCGAGGACCACGCGCATAGCATCGGGCGCGCCTCAGCTCCGCGTGTCGTTCGCTCGCCTCGGCCCTCACCGGTGGTCAGCCGGAAATCTACATAGGCCGTCAAAACCTGACGGTCTCAGGATCAGGGGGTTGTCAGGTTCGATAGCCTGTCCGGCCGGCAGAAGGTCGCTCTTTTCGGGGCGATCTTGGCTGCTCCTTTCGGAGTAGCGTCGATTGTCTTCGGCCTCTTCGGGACGAGCTTCGCCCTCGGCATCATGAATCCTCTGCTCTGGATCTACCTCTTGTTCCAGACCCCGTTTGGGCTCTGGCTCTTGGTCCGCGTGGCGCTGACCTCGAACGGAAAGGACCCCCTCCGGCGGAGAAGCTACTACCAACCTCCGTTGGAAGACTAAGGTCGGTAGATTCGGGTCGAGATACCCGAAGAAAGGACCGACGAACCCGGGACGACGTGTCACCGTTTCGTCCGGAACGACGCATTTATGCCGTTGGGGCCACGTTGTTACACCCAGTAGGCCGATGGCGCATCAGCGTGGAACGCGAATCCCGTTGGCGTTTCGGGGAGCGACCCGTGCGGTCTTCCTTCCGCTGGCATCGGCGCTGGTCTGCGGGGCTCTGTCCCTGATCGTCGTCGTCGCGCTCGCGGCCCCCGCAGCCGCCCAGGACACGTGGACCGGTTCGGGGACTTTCTCCTTCACTTCCACCCCTTCATCCGGTGGCAGTTGTGATGGGACTGGGACGGCCAACATTTCTTTGGACGGGGACAACGGGGCGGACACGGGCTCTCTCACCACATTCTTTGAGTACGTGGCGGACGCCTGCGCCGGAGACCTTCCCGCGGAGGGCTCGTCCTTCACCTCCTATCTCACCCTCTCGCAGAGTGGGAATTCGCTCAGCGGGAGCGATGATTCCGGGGACTCGATCAGCGGCAGCTACTCCGGTAGCCAGCTTCAGCTGACGCTGACCGTGGGAGGGGGGTCCTCCGGCGGGGGAGGCCAGTGCGTCGAGTTCTGCACCACCGTGTACGTGTTCACTTTCACCGGGAGCGGCTCCCTGTTCGGCGCGACCCTCGACTCACTCTCCGGGATGGCCGCGATCGTGGGCGGGGCGATGGGAGCGGGAGGTCTGATTGGCGCGATCGTGTCGGGACGCCGGCCGCGTGTGCCCCCCGAACCTATTTCGGCGAGCTTGACGACGACCGGCCTTCTGTCCAACTCCCCCACGGGCCTGGGTGGGATTGCGATACCCCTAGAAAGGCCAATCCCGGGTAACCCCGCGGGCCCTGCCCTGCCCCCGATTCCCCCCTGGGCTTACGATTACCGGACCACGCCCTACACCCCAAATCCGTTGATCCAGGGGTGGGCCGAGTTCCGTCAGCAGTTCGCGGGTCGGCAACCCCTGGCCCCGAACTTCCCCCTCTTCAACGTGCCCTCTCCGCCGACGGGGTGGCCCGGCGTCCTATGCCAGCCGCGGATCAACCCGCAAACCGGTCAGTGGGCTTGGTGGGACCCCGTGAGCGGAGGATTCCCGTATGGGCCGTATGTGTAATCGAGCCCGGTCCGGGCCCGGGGGAGCGCTTCTGCTTGGTGGGAGGGGACGCGACCGATGCTGCCCGTGACCCTGCCCGGCGGGTCCGCCAACATCCGCTCCCTGTTGGGTCTGCCGATCCGTCGGATGAGCTCCCAGGAGCAGCAGCAGCTCCGCGCCCGTATGCGAGCCCCCGGTCCAACGGTGTCGCGGGTACTGGCCGTCCTTTCGGGGCTGGGGGCGGTAGTGCTCGCGGTCACCTTCTTCCTCGGCACGTCATACGACCCGAACGTGTTCCCGGTGGAGGTGTTCGCGCTGGGGTTGCTCGCCGTCGGGTTCGCAGGAGCCTCCTCGGGAATGGTCCGGGACCCTCGGGCCGCCTTGGAGAGGGGAGAGGTAGTCGACCTCGCGGGCACGGCCGTCGCAGGGAATCCCTCGTCCATCGACGTGACGACGGTCTTGATCGGACCCGTGGGTCTCCAGCTCCCTCCGGCTGCGGCGAGAACTCTCGTTCCCGGGGCGACGCATCAGCTCGCGCTGGCGATCGGCCTTCGACCGTTGAAGAGGGCGAGGTCCCAGCTGGGTGGAGACCGAGCTCTGCTCCTCTCCGTGAACGGAATGGCGCTTGCGAAACCCCCCTCCGTCTTCTACGCCGCGAGCGGGCTCGCACCCATGTCGACTACGAGCCCGCCTCCCCTGAGCCTGAGCCCGACCCCCGCGGCCGGACCGAGTCCCCCCCCCAGCGGGGGACAGGCGTTCTGCGCTCAGTGCGGCCAGCCGAACACCGAACCGTTCCGGTTCTGCCGACGCTGCGGTGCCCCTCGGTCCCGGACGGGAACCGTCCCGTAGCGAAGCAGCCAAGGTCCGCGGGGGTCCGGCGAGGTCGCGGAGCACGCCCCGTCGCTGACGGATGGATAGATGATCGGACGGCTGAGCGCTCCGCCCTGCGGGGAGACCGGTGCCCAACTCGTTCTATAGGGAAATGCCGTCGGCCGACCGGATGGAAGAGGTCGACGTCGTCGTGATCGGAGCCGGTTTCGCCGGCCTCGCGGCGGCGGAACGGCTCATGGCCGCCGACCGTCGGGTCGTGGTGCTCGAAGCGAGCGACCGCGTCGGTGGCCGCGCTCGAACGGACTACCGTCTGGCCCGCGGGACCCCCCTCGAGCTCGGCGCCCAGATGGTCCATGGTCGGGACGCCGTCACGCATTCCTGGATCGCCCGGGAGGGGTTCCACACCCACCCTCTGCTGGTCACCCAACGCAGCCGGATCGTCGTCGGGCGCCGGATCGCGAGCTACCCCTGGATGGCCCTGCCGTTCCATCCGGTCGCTGGGACGCGGGCGGTCTACGACGGGTTCGTGCGGCTGCCCCGCCAGGTAGACGCCGCGGGACCGCCGGACCGTTCGGTCGATAAGTTCCTCGGCGAGCGGCGTGTGCACCCCGTGGCGCGGCTAATCTTCTCGAACCTGTACGCGCACGTCTACGCCGCTGACCCGGAGACCATCGGGATCCTCGGCACCGCCGAGGAGTACCGGGTGGCGAAAGAGCCGTACGGGTTCCGCAACTTCCGGCTCATCGAAGGGTACTCCGCGCTGGTGGACCGGGTCGTCGCTCGGCTCGAAGAGCGCATCCGACGGAATCACGAGGTGACAGAGGTCCACGTCACTTCCTCCGGGGTCCGGGTCCGAGTGAAAGGTCCGGAAGGGACCACGGCGGAGTTCCGTGTGGCGGGCGTCATCGTCACCGTTCCGCTCGGCGTCCTCAAGGCGGGGTCGATCGTGTTCGACCCTCCCCTCCCACCGGAGAAGCTGGCCGCGATCGATCGGATCGCCTTCGGCGACGTGTACGCCCTCCAGCTGCGGGTCCAGAACGGGACGATGCGCCGGCACCTCGGCGATTTCGGCATCGTCTGGGGAGGCACGCCCTCGGCGTTCTACCGCCCCCGGGTCGGTCTTGGGGAGAAAACGGAGGTCGTGACCGCGTTCACGGTCGGGCGGGAGGCTCGCCGGCGGGCAGCGCTCTCAGACGACGAGCTCGTGTCGGTCACGGTGGCCGAGTGGAAGGAGGTGCTTCCCACCAACGTCTCTCTCGGAGAGGTCGAAGGGTTCGTCGTGCATCGCTGGCCCACGGACCCCTGGGTCCGCGGCGGATACTCGTTCCTTCCGCCGGGGGTGGGCCTCGCCGAGCGGCGCGCTCTCGCCTCTCCCGTGGGGGACCGACTGTTCTTTGCCGGGGAAGCGACGGACGTAGCCGGCCAATCGGGAACCGTCCCCGGGGCGATCGAGACGGGGACGCGCGCGGCAGAGGAGTGCCTGGCCGCACTCAAAAAGGCCGTAGTCTGACCAGAGCGTCGACTCCGGCGACCCCAAGCGTTTGGGGCGCGAGGAGTGCGACCGGTGTTTCGGACGTCTTCACCACGCCGGAGTAGCCAAGGGTCGGCTAATGGTCCTCAGGACTTCGTGGTCTATCGCTTCTCGTAGGCCGGTCGCTTGGGGTCGCGGTTCGGCTCGACGTTCAGTACCCAGGCCACGCTCTCGCGCGGGAACTCCAGAGCGGCGTATTCGGCGATGGGACCCTTGCGGGACCGGAGTCCTCCGAGACCTCTTGCGTCGGGCGCCCTCGGAAGGCGCCCGGCCTCCCATTCGTATTCGGTCATGGCAACATATTTAGCTCACATAGTAAATAAATAGATTGCTACAATATGCTATAGATTCACACGGGGACGGCACGGCCCCCGCGGACCCCAAAGCGCGCTCGCGCCCAACGAGCGGGCACGGCGACCCGGCGGGCCCCCCTCGAACCTGCTCGTTCGACTCGACGTACCCTTCCGGCAACGGAAGGGGCCGCCCGCTTCCGATTGCTGCGCTTCTCTGACGTGAAGTGAGGGGCCTTAAACACCCAATCCTTTTAGCTGAGGAGCCGGTCGCTCGCCGTCCGCGAACTCATGGCAGACCCAGCCTTGATCCGCATCCGCTTTCCCGACGGGAAGGAAGAGCCGTTTCCCGCAGGTATTGCCGCCCGGGACGCGCTGGGCCAGTGGAACCCGGAGCAGCTCAAGCTCGCGCTCGCCGCGTCGTGGAACGGTGTTCCGGTCGACCTGACCTCGCGCCTCGCCGCCGACAGCACCCTGGCTCCGCTCACGTTCGAGGACCGGGCCGGCCGCGACATCCTCCAACACTCGTCGGCTCACCTCGTCGCCAAGGGGCTCGTAGAGACGATCCCCGAGGCTCGCCCCACCCACGGTCCGCCGACCGAGGAGGGGTTCTACTACGATTTCGACGTGCGGCCGCTCACTCCCGCGGACCTCGACTCCGTCCGCGCGGCGATGGACCGGGCCATCCGGGCCCAGGAGCCGTTCGTCCGACGCGAGCTCTCCCGGCAGGAGGCCGAGAAGCTCTTCGCCGGTAATCCGCACAAGCTCCGGTACATCTCCGAGACCCCCGAAGGCGAGACGATCTCGGTCTACGACACAGGGTCGTTCACGGACCTCTGCCGGGGCCCGCACGTTCCGACCACCAGGTGGCTCGAAGGAGTGCACATCCTCGGCTTCTCCGCCATCGGCCAAGAGGACCCGATGGCCGCGCCGCTCCAGCGGATCCGTGGGGTCGGATTCCCCACCCGGACCGAGCTCGACGCCTACCTCAAGATGAGGGCGGAGGCGGAGGCCCGCGACCACCGGATGCTGGGTACGAAGCTCGAGCTGTTCACGTTCATCGACTCGGCCCCCGGATTCCCGATCTGGCTCCCGAACGGAATGGTCGTCGTTCACGAGCTTGAGAAATTCGTCCGCGAGCATCTCGCCGCGGCCGGTTACGCCGAGATCCGGACGCCTCTTCTCTTCGCCCAGTCGGTATACGAGGAGAGCGGCCACTGGGAGCTGTATCGGGAGGACATGTTCCTGACCGAGCTCGAAGGCCGGACCTTTGGCTGGAAGCCGATGAATTGCCCGGGCTCGATGCTCATCTTCCGGTCCCGTGCCCGGAGTTACCGCGAGCTTCCGATGCGGCTCGCGGAGTTCGCTCCGCTCCATCGCCTCGAAGCCAGCGGTACCCTGCACGGGCTCACCCGCGTGCGCGAGTTCGTCCAGGACGACGCGCACATCTTCGTCACCGAGGAGCAGGTCGAGCCCGAGATCCGAACGCTTCTGGCGTGGATCGAGAAGGCGTTCACCACCTTCCGGCTCACCTGGAGCTGCGAGCTCTCGACCCGTCCCGCGAAGTTCCTGGGCGAGAAGGAGACCTGGGACCGTGCGGAGGCGACGCTCGAGCGGGTCCTGAAATCGAGCGGGGTGAAGTACCGCATCTCCCCTGGCGAGGGCGCGTTCTACGGCCCGAAGATCGATATCCACATCCGCGACAGCCTCGGTCGCCCCTGGCAGACAGGGACAATCCAGCTCGACTACCAGATGCCGGCCCGCTTCAAGCTCGCGTACCAGGGACCGGACGGCCAGCTCCACACTCCCGTCGTCGTCCACCGAACGATCCTCGGAACCTGGGAACGGTTCCTCGGCGTCCTCCTCGAGCATACGGCAGGCCGGCTGCCGCCCTGGCTCGCCCCCATGCAGGTCCGCGTGCTCCCCGTGACAGACCGCCAGACCTCGGCGGCCGAGGGGCTCGTGGCGGAGCTGCATGCTCAGGGGCTGCGGGCGGAGGCGGCGGGTACGGAGGAGTCCCTCTCGAAGCGCGTCCGCAGCGCGGAGGTCGAACGGGTCCCCTACGTCGTCGTCCTTGGGGACAAGGAAGTGGATGCGGGGACCGTGGCGCTTCGGGTCCGAGGTTCCAAAGAGAACAGGACGTTCTCGCGCCCGGAGTTCCTCGCCTACGTTTCCCAGCGCGTCCGCGAGCGATCGTTCGACCCGTAGGCCGATTACGGCGAGTGCGAGCGACGCGACCGCCGCGCTTCGATGCGTGCGTCCAGGAACGCCGTGTCGACTTCGGCCGAACCGAGCTGGTGCTCGGTCCGCAGATGCTCCCGCATGTGGGCCAGGTCGGTCGGAACCCCGCAGACCTTGCAGGGCACCCGGGAGCGCCGTAGGTCCGAATCTCGTGACCCCGAGGACTGCATCAGGTAGGCTACGCGGGGCGGAGGATAAAGAACCGCTCATCGGCGGCGACCGACCGGCCGCGAGGCCGGCGGCCACCAAAGTTTAATTACGTATCCCCTTGAGCCGGCTCGGATTTCGAGGGAAACCATGGATTTGTCAACCGGGCAACTCGAGCTTTTGGTCCTGGTGGCGGCACTCGCCGGCCTCGCCTACTCGGGGATCCAGACCGCCCTGGTGCTGCGCGAGGACGAGGGCAACGAACGCATGCGCGAGATCTCTCTCGCCATCCGAGAGGGCGCGATCGCCTTCCTGCGCCGCGAGTACACGTTCGTGTTCGCCGTCGCGGCCGTGCTGGCGGTCATCATCGCGTTCGCCTTCGGGATCACCGGGGACGGGGCCCGGCTCTCGGTCGGGTTCGTCTTCGGCGTCGGGGGCAGCGCGCTGGCCGGGGCCGTCGGGATGCTCGTCAGCATCCGGGCGAACGTCCGGACCGCGGCGCATGCAATGAAGGGCAACCTCGGCGCGACGATGCGCTACGCGTTCCGGGGCGGGAGCGTCACCGGGATGTCCGTCGCCAGCCTCGCGCTGCTCGAGCTGGTCGGGTTCTACTGGGCCTTCGGCGGGAACGTCCTCGACATGGTCGGGGTCCTGTTCGGGGCCTCCCTCATGAGCCTGTTCGCGCGGGTCGGTGGCGGCATCTACACGAAGGGAGCGGACGTCGGGACGGACCTCGTCGGCAAGGTCGAGGCCGGCATCCCCGAAGACGACCCTAGGAACCCCGGCGTCATCGCCGACAACGTGGGCGACAACGTCGGCGACTGCGCCGGCATGGCTGCGGACCTGTTCGAGACGTACGTCGTGACGGCCGTCGCCGCGATGCTTCTCGCCTACCTCATCGGGAGCATCTCCGGTGCCTCTCCGCTCCTCACGGTCTTCCCGAACGCGGTGCTCTTCCCGCTCCTCGTCTGCGCCTGGGCGATCGTAGCGACGATCGTCGGGACGTTCTTCGTCCGGATGCGCGCGGGCGGCACGATCATGGGCGGGCTGTACCAGGGCCTGGCCGCCACGACCGCGGTCGGACTCGCCGGCCTCTACCTCCTCGACTACTACTTCATGGGCGGGAACGTCGGGGTCTTCGTCGCGACGGCCGTCGGCCTGATCGTGATGATCCTCATCGTTGTCATCACCGACTACTACACGAGCGCGAAGTACGGGTCGGTCCGCAAGATCGCGGAAGCGTCCCAGGCCGGGGCGGGCCCGACGGTCATCAGCGGGCTCTCGGTCGGCCTTGAGTCGGCGTGGATGCCGGCTCTCGTGCTCGTCGGCGGAACGCTCCTCGCGTACGCCTCGGTGGGCTGGTACAACGGCTTCTCCTCGAGCCATGGGCCGGACAGCTACTTCGGCCTCTATGGGATCGGCCTCGCGGCCGCGAGCATGCTCTCGGTCACGGGCATGATCATCTCGATCGACGCGTTCGGGCCGATCACCGACAACGCGGGAGGGATCGCCGAGATGGCGAACCTGCCCGAGGCGGCCCGAGCGATCACCGACCCGCTCGACGCTGTCGGCAACACGACCAAGGCGATCACGAAGGGGTACGCCATCGGCTCGGCCGTCCTCGCCGCCCTCGCCCTGTTCGCGGCGTACACGTTCGCGGCGGCAAAGGATTGGGGCCAGCCGTGGGGCTCCTTCACGAGCCTGCTCACGCTCTCGAACCCGCTCGTCGTCGCGGGCCTCGTCATCGGAGCGGCGATGCCGTTCCTGTTCACCTCGTTCCTCATGAACGCGGTCGGGGTCGCGGCGGAGAAGATGGTCTTCGAGATCCGCCGGCAGTTCCGCGAGATCGAGGGGCTCCTCCAAGGGAAGGCGAAGCCCGACTACGGGAAGTGCGTGGATATCGTCACGCTCACCGCGCTCCAGCAGCTCGCCGTGCCCGCCCTCATCGCGGTCGTCACCCCGCTCGCCGTCGGTTTCCTGCTCGGTCCGATCGCCCTCGCGGGACTGTTGCTGGGCGCGATCATCTCGGGATTCCCGCTCGCCATCACGATGACGACCGGGGGAGCCGCCTGGGACAACGGCAAGAAGTACATCGAGAGCGGCCACTTCGGTGGGAAGCGCTCGGAGGCCCACAAGGCGGCCATCGTCGGCGACACCGTCGGCGACGCGACCAAGGACACCGCGGGTCCGGCCATCAACCCGCTCATCAAGGTCGTGAACACGATCTCGATCCTGTTCATCGCGCTCATCGTGGCGCACTCGGTGATCGGGATCTGAACGGGCCCGGACGGCCTCCGCTCAAACCGCGAGGTTGATAAGCCGGGCCGGATTCATCGTGGCAAGGCCAACCATGTGCGACACGTGCGGCTGCAAGACGAAGAAGAAGCCGAAGTAGGGCCGTGATCGCGTTCGAGCCGTGGCTCGAGCGCGGGGGAGCCGGGGCGTGCCCCGTTTCCTTGCCCAGCCGTAAGGCTTAGCGGAGCGGATGGAACCGGCCGTCGCCGTTCAGGCGTAGTGGCTCAGGCTCGAACGCTCTTTCTTGGCGGCGTCGTTCTCCCCCCGCTCCTCGCGGCGTCGCTCCTTCTCGCATTCCTCCTCGGTGACCCAGACGAACTCGAGGTCCTCGGGGTGGTCGTGGGAGATGAACGCGCCCGCCTCGAACGCACTCGACAAGAGCTCCTCGAGATTGTCGGCCTCGTTCCCCTCGAGGCGGCCGGCCGTCCGCCAGTACCAGTCGGGGGCCTTCCCGCTGGCCTGTAGGTACTCGGTGATCAGGTCGTAGATCGACGTTCGATCGTCCGCCATGCGGACGTGGAGGTGCCGGTCCTTCTCGCTCGGCGCGGGCGCGTCGGAGGCAGTCATCGTCCGTCGAACGGACGGCCCTCTATAACGACTCGGCTCGGCCGCGGGGGGCGACCAACTCTTCAAGAGCGGATGCGGTCTGGGGGGTGGTCGTGTACGCCCCGGACCAGGCCACGGACAACGCCGCGCCCGCCACCCGGGGACGCGAGAGCACCCGCGCCGCTCGGCACGCGCACCTCGTCGGCCGCCTCCAGAGCCGCCAGATCACGATGGAAGAAGCGACCGAGCTGTTCACGATCATGCAGGGGATGCTCCAGGCGAGCGAGGCCGCCCGGCTCGCCCTGATGCGCGCCCCTCGCCCGGCCGCGCCGACGGGCCATGTTGCGCCCCCGCCCCGTACTCCGCCGCCGCCCGGAGGGAGCAGCACCGACGACCTGCTCCTCGTTGGGCTTCTCGCGATGGGCGCCGGTGCCGGGCTGTTCGCCGCGATGACCAAGCGGATGCAGGACGTCACCACCCCCGCCGGGTCGGCCCCGATCTCCAACGCTAGCCCGGGTACCTCGTCCCGAAAGGGGTAGTGGATGGGTCCCGACCGGTTCGTCTTCGCCCACCTCGCGGACGCGCACGTCGGAGCGTGGCCCCGGGACCCGGCGGTCCGCTCGGCCCTGCGGGAGAGCCTCCTCATCGCGCTCCGGGTCGCGGAGCAGCGGAACGCGGAGTTCCTTCTGGTCTCGGGCGACCTCTTCCACACACCGGTCCCGGACCCCGGCGAGGTCGCGCCCGTCACGGCCGCGCTCCGCCGTTTCGTCGACCAGGGCCGTCGGATCTACGTCATCTACGGGTCCCACGACTACGTCGCGCACCGGACGAGCTGGCTCGACGTCCTCGCCGAGACCGGCGTCTTCCTCAAGGTCGCGCCCGAAGCGGTGCGTTTCGAGGGGACCCGATGGACCCTCCCGTTCCTCGTCGACGAGCCGACCGGCGCCCGGATCGCCGGGATCTCCGGGCGGTCCCACGGCCTCGACCGGGAGTACTTCCGCGCGGTGGACTCCGAGGCGTTCCGGGCCGAGCCGGGGTTCAAGATCTTCCAGTTCCACGCCGCGGTCGAGGAATACCTCCCCGAGAGCCTTCGGGAACACATCCACGGCATCCGAGTAGAGGACCTCCCGCCCGGGTGCGACTACTACGCGGGAGGCCACATCCATTACACCTACATGGGAAAGGGGCCGGGGGGCGGGCTTCTCGTCAATCCGGGAGCCGTCTTCGGAACGAGCCGGACCGACCTCGAGAACGGTCAGGAGGGACGTACCCACCAGGGCGTCGTCATCGTGACCGTGGAAGCGGGACGACCGCGGGCCGAGTTCGTGGACACGGCGCCCCGCGGCGCGGTCCACCTGGTCGACGTGGACGTTTCGGGCAAGACCGCTGAGGAGGCGCGCTCGGAGCTGGAACGCCGCCTTTCCCTCGAAAGCGAACGCGGCGCGCTCCTGTTCCCCCGGGTCCACGGGACGCTCGCGGACGGAACGCTCGCGAGTCTCGCTCTCACGCAGCTCGCTCGGAAGCGAGGCCCCGAAGCTGGGACGGTCCACTGGGACGTCCGGGACCTGGCCCCGGCCACTGAGGAAGGGACCGACGCCACCTCCGAGTCGGAGGTCGAGACCGAGGAGATCCGTCGGCTCCTCGCGGAGACCCTCACGGGACGGTCGTGGCTCGAGGGTACGGAGGGGGAGCGGCGGGTGCGCGACCTCCTCCGGGAACTCGGGATGCCGAAAGCGGAGGGGGAGTCCCGCCAGGATTACGCGAACGCTCGGCTCGGGAGCGCCCGGCGGCTGATCGGCGTCCGCCTCGAGCGGACGGGGGAGTAGAGGCCCGCCGTGCAGCTTCGCCGCCTCCGGGTCAAGAACATCCGCAGCTACGAGGCCGCGGAGCTCGAGTTCGCGAGCGGGACGACGCTCATCGCGGGCGACGTCGGCGCGGGCAAGACGAGCCTCCTCTACGCCATCGAGATGGCCCTCTTCGGGGTCGCGGAGGTCAACGCCGCCTACCTCGTCCGCCACGGGGCGACCCACGCGGAGGTCGCCGTTTCCTTCGAGGGTGCGGACCACGAGTACGAGATCTTCCGGCGGTTCCGCCGGGTCCGGCGGAAAGGCCAGGAGACGTTCGAGCCGGAACGGATCCGCTTCACGGTCGACGGGAACGAGACGTCGTACTCGGCGACCGAGCTTCGACAGCAGGTGATCGAGCTACTCGGGTTCCCCGACAACCCTAGCCCCCAGGCCCACTCGGACCTCTGGCGTTGGGCGGTCTACGTCCCCCAGGAGCGGATGCGCGACATCTTGGGCGCCCGTCCCCAGGACCGGCTCGAGACCGTGCGGAAGGCGCTCGGGGTCGAGCGGTACCGCACGGCGGCGGAGAACGCCCAGGAGCTGGCGACCGACCTCCGTCGCAGCGCCGCCTCGCGGCGGGCGGAGGCGGACCGGCTCCGGTACTTTGACGAGGAGTTCGCGGAGGGGAACCGCCAGGCCGACCGGCTCCGGGTCGACCAGGCGACCCTCGCTCGCGCCCTCAAGGATCGCGAGGGCGCGGTCGCCAGCCTTCGGGCGATTCGCTCCGAGCGCGAGTCCGCGGCCCGCAAGGCGGAAGCTGACGAGCGCGAGCGCGCCAGCCTCGAGCGGGAACAGGAGGCCGACCGCCGCTCGCTCGAGGAGCAGGCCCGGGTCGTTGGGGAACGAACGGTGGAGGCGGCGCGGCGCCGAGCTGAGTCCACCTCCGTGAGCGCGGACGCGGATGCGCTCGAAACGCGCCGGTCGGCACTCGCCACGGCGGACCACGAGCTCTCTCGCCTCCGTGAGGAGCTCGAGCGACGTTCCGCCCTTCTCCGCTCGCTTTCCGAGGCCCGGGCGCTCCTTGCCTCGGCGGAACGGCGACGCACGGACGCCCGCGCGGCAGTCGACCAGCACCGGGCCGAGGAAGCCGAGGCGAAACGCGCTCACGAGGAGGCGCTGGCCGAAGCTCCCACGGAGGAACCTTGTGCACCCACTCCGGACAGTCTTGCGAAGATGGACGAACGGCTTGTGGCCGCCCGTCAGCGAGAGGCCGCTGCCCTTCAAGTCTTGACTCAGGCCGAGAGCTCACTGGCCGAGGTGGACGAGCTCCTACATGCCGGGGTGTGCCCTCGATGCCACCAAAAGGTCCACCCGTCCGAGTTCGGGTCCCACCGCAACGAGGCGGCCGCGACGGTCGAGGCGGCCCGATTGAAACTCTCCTCCGCCGAGACGCACCGCGCCCGCATCGAGGAGGAGCGGCGGGCCCGGGAACAGTACGAGCGAACCCTCGACCGCTGGAAGGAGGCCGAGAAGCGTCGGGCCGCGTCCCGGGTCGCGCTCGCCCGCACCGTGAAGACGCTCGAAGGATCCGTCCGTGAGCAGGAGGCGGTGGAACGGGCCACGACCGCGGCCACCCTACGAGTGACCGAGCTCTCGCCCGAAGAGACTCGGGAATCTGCGCTTCGCGCCGAGGTCTCCCGAGCGGAGGAGACGAAGACCGCGGCAGCTCGGGAGGTTGAGCGGTCCGTCCTCGCCGCGGAGCGGCGGCGGGGCATCGACCGGGCGCTCGAGGTGCTGAAGACCGAGAGCGCCCGTCTCGAACGCGACGCGAAGCTCCTCAAGGACCGTATCGAGGACCGCGGCCGACGGCTCGCTTCCCTACGCGCGGGAGGCGAAGAGGCGGCGGGGCTACGCGCCGCAGTCGCTGATGCCGAGGGGAACCTGTCGGCGGCGGAGGAACAGCTGACGGCGGAGAGGTCGACCCTCGTTCGCCTGGATGCGCAGCTCGACGAGGCGGTCCGACGCGTGGGCGCCGCCGAGACGGGACGACGGGAGAGGGCGGAGCTCCTGGCCGAGGCCACCGAGGTCGAGGAGAAGGCGACCTGGGTCGGCGGACCGTTCCGAACCATGGTCCTCACGATGGAGCAGAAGCTGCTCACGCACGCTCAGACGCTGTTCGAACGGAACTTCGCGCGGTACTTCGCGTCGCTCGTCGACGATCCGGGGCTCGTGGCCCGCACCGACCCGGCGTTCACCCCCCTCGTGATGATCGAGGGAGAGTGGACCCCCGCGGAGGCACTGAGCGGCGGCGAACGAACGAGCCTGGCGCTCGCGTTCCGCCTCGCGCTCGCCCAGGTCGTGCGGGCGATGGGAAGCCTGCACCTCGACACGATCCTCCTTGACGAGCCCACGGACGGCTTCTCGCCCGAGCAGGTAATCCGTATGGGGGAGCTCCTCGAGGAGCTCGCGCTGCCCCAGGTCATTCTCGTGTCGCACGAGTCCCAGCTGGCGGCGATCGCGGACCGCGTGATCCGGGTCCAGAAGGTGGATGGGCGATCCCTCCTCGAGGACGCGAGCCCCGCCACCGGTGGCGAGCCTCCGGCCGCCCCCCGCTGACCCGGGATCGCGTGGCGGACCTCGGGTGCCTCGAACGGTCGAGCCCCGCGGGCCTGCGCACCCCTCGCCTCGTCACCTTGATGAAGCGACCGCGGCTTCGCGGGTACGGCGAACCATGCCCCGCCGGAAGTACGGGCGACTAAGGAAGCCGATCCCGCCGGTTCCCCCCGAGAAGTGCCGGTTCTGCCGTCTCAAACGCCCGTGCCCGATCCACCCTCGGGTGTCCCGGTCGTAGTCCGTTCAGCCGCGGGGGGACTAACCCGGGCCTCTTGCACGACGACGCACCGGCCGCCCCCCCGAGATCGCCCCGACCGGGCAATAGGGGACGCACCAGCCGCAGTCGGTGCAGTTCGAATGGACCACGAGCCGGGTCGGCGTGAGCTCCATCGCGTCCGGCGGACAGACCGCGGAGCACAGTCCGCACAGTACGCAGGTCTCCGGGTCGATGACGACCACGTCCCTCAATCCCCTGAGGCCCGGCCGTGCGTGCCCGTTTCCTTCCGAAAACGAGTCGCGGACCCCACGACCGGCAACCGACCCCTCACGCCGCCGGCGGGGATGGGCCGGGATTCAGAGCCCGGCCAAGGGCCGCGAACCCGGTGAGGGCGCACTTGATCCGGGCCGGCGACAGCGGGATCCCCAGCAGCTGGAGGATGTCATCGCGTGTCAGGCGGCCCGCCTGCTCCACTGTGAGACCGGCGACCTTCTCGGTCATCATCGAGGCGCTCGCCACGCTGATGGCGCAGCCGTCGCCCTGGAAGCGAATCTCGGAGATCGTCTGGGACGTCGGGTCGACCTTGAGCCGCACGGTGATGTGGTCGCCGCACAGAGGGTTCGACTCCTCCCCCTCGCGATTGGCGTCCGGCAGCGGGCCGAAGTTCTTCGGCGTGCGGTAGTGCTGGAGGATGACCTCCTGGTACATGTCATACGCCATCGGGCACCAACGCGGAACTCACCGTCGTGGACCTACTAAACGCCTTCCGACGGGCCCGACAACCTCCGACCGTTCGGGACCGCCGCTGACCCGGTCAGCTTAGCCACTGGGTGTTGAACAGAAGGCAGGACGGCTCGGCGTCCCCCATCGCGTTGATGACGATCCCGTGCAGGTTCGCCGCGAACACGGAGATGGAGGTGGGGAGGACGAGCCAGATGTCGGTGTAGTTCTCGTACATCGTGGTCGTGATGTTCGTGTAGTCTGCGGTGAGGTTCGCGGGATTCGATTCGGCCGCCGCGGTGTAGATGAGGCTGTCCACCGTCGCGTTGTTGTACCCCGCCATGCACATGTTGGCGCTGCCGGTGCTCAGCGCATCGTTCTGGGTCCAGTCATCGGGTGAGGCGTAGTCCGAGCTGTAGAACTCCTGACCCATGAAGTAGGGTCCCCCGTTCGCGGTAGTGGCCGAGGCGCACTGGCCGCCCGTCAAACTCTGCTCCACGTAGAGGTCCGGCAGCGAGAGGGGAAGGGGGTCGATGTTGAGCCCGATCTGGAGCAGATCCTCCGCGACGAACTCGGCGGCCTCGGCCCAGCCGGCGCCTACGTCGAGGTATTCATACTTGATGGAATCGCCGGAGCAGGCTCCATTGGCGCACGGAGAGTCTGCGATCTCCTGCTTGGCGAGGGAACGGTTGTACGAGTAGTACGGCTCCCTCGCCGTCAGGTTGTTGTTGTACGGATACGCCGGCGGAACCGGTCCGACCCACTGCTGCGCGTAGCCTCCGAACGCCTCGGAGATGATCTGGGTGTAGTTGATGGCATGGGCAACCGCCTCGCGGACGGACAGGTTGTTGAAGGGAGGCGTGCTTTGGTTGAGGTAGACCCACCAGGCCCCCGAGGCCACGCTGACCTCCGTGGGCATGGGCTCCACGACGAGGTTCGAGTGATCCTTCAGGCCGTTGACCGCGGACGGACCGATGTAGTCGAACTCAGCTCCTTGGACCGTCCCGCCGATGAGAGCGCTGATCGTCACGTCGAGTGTCGGCTGGAAGAAGATGTCAACGGTCGTGTTGGCGGGTTGCAGGTTGTTGTTCCAGGGCTCGGCCGCGGCAGCAGCAATCCCCCAGTAGTTCGGGTCGGGGTCCAAGGTGTACCCGCCCCCCTCGACCGGGCTGAAGTCCTCGAGGAGATACGGTCCGGTGCCGAGGGTGTGCGTCGTGAGGTAGTCGTGGGACACGTCCCCTAGCTGGGTTCCGTCGTTCGCGTCGATCCAGGACGGGTCCACCGCGGCGGAGTTCGGGCAGGAAAGGGCGGCGAGGAAGTAGGTGTAGTTGCTGTCCAGGTAGCCATAGCCTAGGTTGAGCCGGATCGTCAGGTTGTTGACGACCTGGAACGACTGGAATGGCTCGCTCATGTTCGCGATCTGGGAGGGGGTCGGCGAGAAGAAGTTCCAGTTGTTCAGGTCGGCCACGAGGGTATTGTTCGCCGCCTTGATGGCGGAAAGGTCCGAGTAGTACGATAGGGGGCTCGACTGGCTGAAGTTGGTCGTGAAGAAGTTCTGCTCGAGGATGAACTGGGGTCCCTGGATGAGGAGCAGGCTTCGGTAGAAGCTGTACCACTGGACGTAGGCGTTGTAGGGGTCCCCGTTCGAGAAGTGCACTCCCGAGCGCAGGTAGAAAGTGTAGCTGGTGAAGTTGGTCAGGGGGTTGTTGGCCGCCGTCCAGTTCTTGGCCAGGATCCCGCTGAAGTTGGAATCGCTGGTGCCGTTGTACTGGATGAGTCCCTGGTAGACCTGCTGGACGGCGCCCCATCCCGGAGAAGAGAAAGCGACCTGAGGGTCGAGCGAATCGGGGAGCTCGGCCTGGTCGATGCAGATCGTGGTCCTCTGATTCGACCCGCAGACGGAAGTGATCGGTGAATGCTGGACCGCGTAGTAGTCGCCGATGCCGGCCGCTACGAGCACAGCAATCACGGCGACGACGATGATCAACCGACGTCTCGGCTCCGCGGTTCCCGCCCCAGACTCAGGCGGCTACGCGGTTCCCCGATATGAACCTCCGCACGTGACCATGGGCGTACGACAGTTGTCCGACACCTCTCCCGGGTCTGACCCGCCTCCGGGCACGGTGCTTTGGCAATCGGGGGTGTCCCCACCCTCCCCCGGATGAGGCCGCCCTCGCAGCGGTCAACGGGAATAGAACCTAATAGACCCCGGGAGGTCGAACCGCGGGTGGGAAGTATTCCCTCGAAGAACGGGCACGTACTGCTGATCGGCTGTGGAGCGGTGGGGACTGTAATCGCGAGCCATCTGGCCCCGGATTCCCGGGTGCGCCGATTGACCCTCGCGGACGTCGACGAACGGTTCGCCCGCACCGTGGCTGCACGGTTCGCCGGGTCGAGCAAGGTCACGACGCGAGCGCTCGACGCCTCAGACCCTTCCGTCCTTGAGTCGGCGTTTCAGGGCGTCGAGGTGGTCGTCCAAGCATCCCTTCCCCGCTTCAATGCGGGTATCCAAGCCGCCTGTCTTGCGGCCGGAGCGAGCTACATGGACCTCGCCACCGATTCGACCGACCCCTACGTCAACGACGCAGAGTGGCGGGCCCACGGACTGACCGCCGTGCTCGGGATGGGAGAGGATCCCGGACTGTCGAACATCATGGCTCGGCAATCGGCGGACGGCCTCGACCACGTCGAGTCCATCCGGGTGCGGGACGGCGATACCGGGGCGAATCCGGCGTACCCGTTCCTGCCCGTCTTCAGCCCGGAGACCTTCCTCGAGGAGACGCTCCACGGCGCGCGCGTCTGGGAGAACGCCCACTATCGGGATGTCCCGCCGTTCTCGGACGGAGAGATCTACGACTTCCCCCCGCCCATCGGTCCACAGAAGGTCTATTCGGTCGACCATGAGGAGGTCGACAGCCTCCCCCGGAACATCGGGAAGGGCGTCCGGTACGTCGACTTCAAGCTCTCCCTCGACGACACAGCCGTGCGAACCCTCCTCAGCCTGAGGGACTTGCGGCTGCTGGAGCGCGGAACCCGCGAAGCCCCCGGTCCACTTCGGGCGGTGTTGAACGCGTTCCCGAAGCCGGCGGACCTCGCCGGCAAGATCGACGGCGACAGCATGCTGATCGTGGAGACCAAAGGGGAGAAGGATGGCCACCCGGTGGCCGAGACGTTCTCGACCACGCTCAATCACCGACGGACGGACGAGCTACACCACGTCACGGCGGTGGCGTACCTCACCGGCACCCCCGCGGCCGTCGCGGTCCTTCAGATGGTAGGAGGAGCAATTCGGGAGCCGGGCATGCTCGCGCCCGAAGTCCTCGACCCGAATCCGTTCTTCCCGATGCTGCGCGAGCGTGGCATCTCGGTTCGTCTGCGAAGGACGCTCGAAAAGGAGTTCACCGGCTGAAGAGCGTCGAGGACCCCGCTCACGTTATAAGCACACTCGAGTGTGTAAATCCGATGGCCTCGGCGGCGCCCCGGTTCGAGCAGTGGCTCAGCTCCGATGAGGTCGGTCGGCTCTCGACCGAGCTGGGCGACCCGGAGGCGTTCGCGCGTCGGCGGGCGGGAGCGTACGAGCGATTTCGTCGCCTGGAGATCGAGCCCAACCCGCTCTATCGGGGCTATGGCTACTTCACGAACGTCGACCTGGCGGGCATCGAGCCCGGGGCCACGGGGGACCCAGTGCGGCTCCCTCCGCGTCTCGAGGGAAGCGTGCGGATCGTTCACGACATCTCGGGCACGCGGATCGACGTTCCCGAGGAGCTCGAGAAGGCCGGCGTACACGCCACCCCGCTATCGAAGGTCTGGGGGTCCGGGAAGACCGAGGTGGAGGCGTTCCTTCGCGGGACGGAGGAGCCTTCGGACCGGCTCTCCGCCCTCGCCGCGGCCCTCCTCAACCGCGGGTACCTCCTCACGATCCCGGACCACTTTCCCAACCCCGTCCGGGTCCAGGAGCTATGCGTCCTCTCCACCCCTAAACAGGCCCTTTCCGTGCGACGGGCCATCCGGGTCGGCGCGGGCGCTCAGTTGCTCGCGACCGAGGAGGTCTACTCGACGGACTCTCCCGCGGATGGGCAGCGGCTCTACGCCTCCAATACGGACCTCGACCTCGCCGACCAGGCGAAGACGGTCTTCCTGACGGTGCATGCGCCCGACCTCAGGGCAGTTTCGGTCTATCGTCGGACCGCCACCACGGGCGCGGACGCTCGGATCGGCTGGATGTGGAACGGGCTCGGCGGCTACCGGGTGAAGATGCGCAACCACACACGGCTTACCGGTCGGGGCTCGGTCGCGGAGGATTTCCAGACGTTCTACGGCGCCAAGGATCAGTCGTACGACAGCTCGTTCGACCTGACGCACGTCGCGACCGACACCCACGGGACGTCGATCACGAGGGGCGTTTTCACGGACCAGGCCCGCGGCATGAGCCGCGGCCTCGTGCGGATCGAACAGGAGGCGCGGAAGACGGTCGCGCTGATCTCGGAGCACGCGATGCTCCTGTCGCGCGGGGCACGCTCGGACACGATCCCGATCCTCGAGATCCTGTGCCGGGATGTGAAGGCGACCCACTCGACCTCGGTCGCCCCGGTCGACTCGGAGAAGGTCTTCTACCTTGAATCGCGAGGCGTGCCCGAGTCCGAAGCGGTCCGTATGATCGGCGAGGGGTTCCTCGCGAACGTTTACGACCGGGCCCCGATCGCGGGCCTCCGGGAGATCCTGTATCCGTCGCTCCAGGCTCGGTGGGACGGCTCGGAGATCCTCTGGAAGGAGGGCCAGTTCCCAGCCCTACCTCGCCTCGACGTCACAGGCTCCGACGCCGCGCCCGACTGGCGGTTCGATTCGAAGCTCCGCTGAGCGAGCGGCTTTCAACCTCCGCCGGCGTGGCGGAACCCCGACGACCTCTGCCCCTCCTCCTGGATCCTTCTACGATCTCTAGGAAGGCCGTCCAAGAGCTGCATCGGTCCCTGCGCGAGGATCTCGCGGAAACGAGCGAGCTCGTCGACCACCCCTTGGGCGCGGTGCGCGACCCCGCGAGCATCGTGACCGCCTCGGAACTTCTCCGATCGACGCTCGCTCTACTGGGCCGTCCCGGCCGCCGCAGTCCCGAAGCGCTCGCGGCCGAGGTCAATCCCGCCTATGCGACCATGATCTCGGTCATCGACCTCGTGAAGTCCCACACGGACGTTCCGCGAGTCCCCCGCGCGCGCGCGAACTGATAGAGCGGCGGCAGAGCCGACCCGTCCCTTGGGCTGGCGGTCCGGTCCCCGAGGATTCTCGCACGAAAGAATAGGAGAGGAAGGGGTTGATCCCGGTCGACCTGACCGATCACTTGGCCGGCACACTGGGGGCGGCCGGAACGGCCGGCCGCATCGGACCCCAGAGCGGTGTGCCGAACTCGGCGATTCGCGCCCAGCTCGGGAAGCGCCGCTCGATGTAGTAATCGAAGCTGTAGCGGCTGGACCGGAACGCCGCGCTGACGGCAATCAACCCCACGAAGGCGATGGCGTAGATGATCCCCGTCCCGACGTCCGTCGCGGCCGACCCAGAGACGGTGTAGGGACCCCCGAACCCCTCAGGAATCGCCCAGATCAGGAGCGTGATGGCGATCCCGCCCACGTACGCGAACTTCCGAACGAAGCCGAAGATCAGGGCGAGACCGATGAGCAATTCCAAGGTGCCCACCGTGAACACGATGGTGTTGGAATTGTTGGTGGCCTGTGTCGCCCAGAACGAGAACCAGCCCGAGAGCCAGCTCGGGGCACTCGATTGCTGGCTCTGCACATCGGCCAAGAACTGGCCGTTGTTGTACCCGGAAGTGAACTTGAGATAGCCGTCGATCGCGAGGGCGATACCGAGCAGTATCCGGAAGCTCGTCTTCACGCCCGTTACGTGACGGGCCCACCAGCTGTCGAGCGGTTGGTTTGGCGCTTCGGAAGCCATGTCTGCACCTTGGGGCCGCGTGCCCGGCGTAGGTTATAATCTTTGTTAGTGAAATCCAGTTGACGGCAGAAGAGCGCTCGCCCTCGACGCTCGGCGTCCGGCGCCGGGCGGTCTACCCGACCGCGCCGGCCATCTCCATCTGGATTAGGCGGTTCAGTTCCAGGGCGTAGTCGACGGGGAGTTCCTTCGAGAACTCCGCTAGGAAGCCCATCAGAATCAGGTGGATCGCGTCCGATTCGTTCAGGCCACGGCTCATGAGGTAGAAGATCTGCTCCTCGCCGATCTTCCCGACGACCGCCTCGTGCGTGATCGTGGCGTCCTCCTCGTGGATCTCGTTGTACGGGTACGTGTCCGAGCGGCCCCGCTCGTCCGGAAGGAGGGCGTCGCAGCGGACCGCCGCCTTGACGCCGGTCGCGCCCGGCGCTACGTGGAGAAGTCCCCGGTAGCTCGTTTGGCCCCCGCGGATGGCGATCGACTTCGCCACGATCTTGCTTGAGGTGTCCGGCGCCGAGTGGACCGCCTTCGCCCCCGAGTCGATGATCTGACCCTCGCTCGCGAACGCGACCGATAGGATGTCGGCGCGCGCGCCGCGACCGCGCAGGTAGACCGAGGGATACTTCATCGTGACTTTCGAGCCCATGTTGCCGTCCACCCACTCGACGAGCGAGCCCTCGTACCCGACCGCCCGCTTCGTCACGAGGTTGTAGACGTTCTTCGACCAGTTCTGGACGGTCGTGTAGCGTAGCTTGGAGAACGGCTCGGCCACGACCTCGACGACCGCGGCGTGCAGCGAGTCGGTCGAGTAGATCGGGGCGGTACAGCCTTCGATATAATGGATCTTCGCGCCCTTGTCGGCGATAATCAGCGTACGTTCGAACTGCCCGACGTTCCTCGCGTTGATGCGGAAGTACGCCTGGAGCGGGATGCCGGCGTCGACCCCGGGGGGCACGTAGACGAAGCTGCCGCCCGACCAGACGGCGCTGTTGAGGGCCGCGAACTTATTGTCGTTGTACGGCACGACCTTGCCGAAGTACTTCCTGAGGATGTCCGGGTGCTCCTTGAGTGCGGTGTCCGTGTCGCAGAAGATGACGCCCTTCGCCGCGAGGTCCTCTCGGATCTTGTGGTAGACCGTCCCGCTGTCGTACTGCGCGCCGACGCCCCCGAAGAACTCGCGCTCCGCCTTCGGGATCCCGAGCTTGTCGAAGGTGTTCTTGATGTCGGCAGGGAGGTCGTCCCAGCTCCGCTTCGTCTCCCCCTCGAGCATCGGGTTCGCGTAGTAGGTGTAGGAGTCGAAGTCGAGGTCCGTCAGGCTCGGACCCCAGTCCGGCATCGGGCGCTCCACAAAATGGTCGTACGCACGGAGGCGGTACTCGAGCATCCAGTCCGGCTCGCTCTTGAACCGGGAGATCGCGCGGACCACGTCGCGGCTGAGGCCCTTCGGGATACGAAGGCGGTACGTCTCGGGGTTCTTGAAGTCGTACCGGGTGTAATCGAGAGGAGTGATCTCGGACGCCGTTTGTGCCATTCGCGCCTCGGGGAATTCCATCACCCCGGTGTATTTAAATTAGAGGTCGTCCCTGCGACGACAGAACCCTTCTGAGAGCGCTTCGCACCGTAGACGCCTCGGTGTACTTCGAAACGCTACCGCCGTCCGCGGGTGAGATGGCGGGATGAATCAACTGGCTCACGAAGAGGACGCCGAACCCCGGGACCCTGACAGGACGGCCGAGACCTCCTGTAGACCGTCGAACATCTGGACGACCTCGTCCTCGGAGTTGTACAGATACGGGCTCGCCCGCGTGAGGGCGCTCACTCCGAACCGCTCCATCAGCGGCTGGGCGCAGTGGTGGCCGGCCCGGACGCAGACCCCCCGCGCGTCAAGCAGACTCGCGATGTCGTGGGGGTGAGCTCCCTCCAGCGAGAACGAGAACACGGCCTCGCGGTCCATCGGGTCCCTCGGCCCGTAGACCTTCATCTTCCCGCCGAACCGCTCGGCGGCGAGCGAGAGCGACTTTCGCTGCAGACGTCGCTCGTGGTCGTGAAGCTCCTCCCAACCGACGCCCTCGAGGTAGTCGAGGGCCGCCGAGAGCGCGATCGCCCCCCCGACGTTCGGTGTCCCGGCCTCGAACTTGGCCGGTGTCTCTCGGTAACTGATGCGGTCCAAATGAACGTCACGAATCATCTCTCCGCCGCCCATGCAGGGAGGCATCGCTTCGAGCAGCTCGGTCCGGCCCCAGAGGACCCCGATCCCCATCGGTCCGAGCGTCTTGTGCCCGGAGAACGCCAGGAAGTCGACCCCGAGGGCGCCGACGTCGATCGGGATATGGGGCGCCGACTGGGCGGCGTCCAGCACGACCAGGGCACCGGCCGCATGGGCGCGGTCAGCGATCTCCCGGACGGGGTTCACTGTGCCCAGTACATTCGACACGTGCGTCAGGGTCACGACCTTCGTCTTGCGGTCGAGAAGGCGGTCGAGCTCATCGAGGCGGAGGCGCCCGTCGTCGTCCACCCCGACGAATTCGAGGTCGA
>Ga0209039_10001057_pt1 | contig 26752 bp, 23 predicted proteins | sample BogFormECP12_OM1_FD_188238 | JGI IMG/M metagenome (GOLD analysis project Ga0209039, IMG submission 188238) | Bog forest soil microbial communities from Calvert Island, British Columbia, Canada - ECP12_OM1 (SPAdes) (version 2) | ecosystem: Environmental > Aquatic > Freshwater > Wetlands > Bog ... | reverse complement strand
GCATCGGGATCCACGAGATTCTGGAGCATATTGTCCACCTGGTGCCGCACCCCAAGGGTTCGCCCACGGCGCCGCTGCGCGCGTTGATCTTCGATTCCTGGTTCGACACCTATCGCGGCGTCATCATCCTGGTGCGCGTGCTCGACGGCCACCTGCGCACGGGGGAGAAGATCCGCTTCTGGTCCAACGGGCAGGTCTATGAAGTGGAGGCCCTCGGCTACCAGGCGCCCAAGGCCACTCCCTGCGACGAGCTTTCCGCCGGCGAAGTCGGTTTCCTGTGCGCCAACATCAAGACGGTGGCCGATGCCAAGATCGGCGACACCATTGTGGACGACGAGAACCCGGCCGCCGAACCGCTGCCCGGCTTTGAAGAAATCAAGCCCATGGTCTTCGCCGGCCTCTACCCGGTGGAGTCCCACGAACACGGCCTGCTGCGCGACGCTCTGGAAAAGCTCCGGCTTAACGACAGCGCCTTCAATTTCGAGCCCGAAAACTCTGTGGCTCTGGGCTTCGGTTTCCGCTGCGGCTTCCTCGGGCTGTTGCACCTGGAGATCGTGCAGGAACGCCTGGAGCGCGAGTTCAATATCGACCTCATCACCACGGCCCCCGGTGTCCGTTACCGCATCACTTCCACCACCGGCGAGCTGATCGAGGTGGATAACCCGACTAAGTTCCCCGACCCCTCCGGGATCAAGCACATCGAAGAGCCGATCATCGACGCTACGGTGATCACGCACGAAGAATTTCTCGGCGGCGTTCTCAAACTGCTGGAAGAGAAACGCGGCACGCAAAAGAAGTTCGAGTACATCGGCGGCGGCCGGGTGATGCTGACCTACGAGCTGCCGCTGAACGAAATCGTCCTGGATTTCTACGACCGCCTGAAATCCTGCTCGCGCGGCTACGCATCGCTCGACTATCACTTGTCGGGCTATCGCATTTCGCCCATGGTGCGGCTGGACGTGCTGGTGGCGGGCGAGCCCGTGGACGCGCTTTCCATGATCGTTCACCGCGACTTCGCCTACGAGCGCGGCAAGGAGTTGATTTCCCGGTTGCGCCGGCTGATCCCGCGCCAGCAGTTTGAAGTGGCCCTGCAGGCCGCCATTGGCAACAAGATCGTCGCGCGCGAGAGCATTTCCGCCCTGCGCAAGAACGTGATCGCCAAATGTTACGGCGGCGACATCAGCCGCAAGCGCAAGCTGCTGGAAAAGCAAAAAGAAGGCAAGAAGAGGATGAAGCGCGTGGGGAGAGTGGAGATTCCGCAGGAGGCGTTTCTGGCGGTGCTCAAGGTGGGGAATAGCGAGAGCGAAGAATAAAGAGGCTGGCCGCGCGACGATTCATTAGGCGTCGGCGGCACAGTAGGGAACCAGCTAATTCCTGATCAGAAGCTCTCGCCGGCCCTGTGCATTTACTTGCACTTTTAGGCGGTCATTTAATTCGGACAGATGGCCGAGTTTAACAATGTCAGAAAGGTTGCCGATATCAAACGGCAGGGGTGCGCCTGTGCCAGGCAGCAGGGCTATGCGGGCCTCGCTTTGATACGAGAGGCGGAGACTTTCTTGAAAATTCCCATCTGCCCTTGGTAGGAGGTTTCGTCGATATACTCAACCAAATCGTATTTCAACTCTTGTCCCGTGGCTCGTACGGCGGCTTTAAGCCTTTTCATGAACTCCTCGAATTCAACGAGTATTGCGAAGGTATCGCCAAAATTAAAGTCCCTTGGGTCCACCAATGTCTCTGATGCGCTCTCGCGCAGTGCGTACATTCAAAACACGTTCACATTCTGCAGGGCGTCCGGCCGGTAGCTCAGACCCTGAAGTCCCCCGATTGGCGTAAATGGCCCGTCTGCTGCCGTGCGGATAGAGAGTGTCACGCCGTCACCTTGCCACAAGTGAGACGTACCCTCATGCGAATCCCTTCGAAGCGAACTCGTCTCTTCTTCGACAAAGTGTTTAAGCGTGTTCATGTACAGGAGGCCATGCGCGAACTGCTCGATATGACAACTCTTACCGAACTTGAGTATGCCTAGAACCCGATCGTCTTGTGCCATGGGTGACCTTCCGTTCCCGCCGGTTTCAAGAATAGCAAGACTAAAGAAATCGCCTTTGATGCTGGCGGCGTCTTTCGTGCTTTGGTTCTGATGTGGCCTGAGGTTTAATGGCCTTCGAGGTTGTCGAGGCGCTGGTCGTGGGCTTCGGCCACGTGAGCGAGGCGGTTGATAAACTGAAGCGTTTCGGCGAAGCGCGCGGCGGTTTGTTTCTCCAGGTCGCGGTGTAGGGTGGTGAGCAGTTCTACCGATTGTGCGATGGCGTCGACGCGTTCGGTGAGCCGGTCCAGGCGTTGGTCTGTGTTCATGAGCGTGGCTGGCTCCTGTTCCCGCCAGTTCCCAGAATAGCAAGATTGGGCACAGAAGCCGACCGTAGACCAAAGTTGCCCCAAAGCACAGCGTTACTGCAGGATCGGCAGTTGCTGATAGCCTGCCGGAACAAACAGGCTGCCTTCGGTGACGCCTTGAGGCGCGAGGCGGCGGAGTTCCTTTGCCAATTCCGGCGTGGCGATGCGGCCTGCCAGGCAATCGGCAAACGCGTTGGAGATGGCGGTCACCTGGCCGGCGGATTCGTGGGCAAATTCCAAACGGAAATGGGCGATGCCGGCGGCGCGCCAATCGTCCAGGTGACGGCTGGCTTCCTGCGCTTCGGCTCCGAAGATCGTATTGCGGCAGCCCACATCGGCCATCACCGGATGCGCGCGTCCAGCCGAATCGCGCAACTCGACCACGTGCGATTCGCACGGACGGCCGCAGTCCCGGTAACTCGTTCCGGTGGAAAGGAAGCGGCAGAACACGCAGTGTTCGGTGTGGAACACGGGCAGGTGCTGGTAGAGAATCGCTTCCAGACGATCGCCACCCACGCCCCGCGCCAACTCGGCCACCTGCGCGGCGTTCAGATCGTGCGCCGGCGTCAAGGATCGCAGGCCCATCGCCAGGAATTCCGCCGCGGTGATGCTATTGGCCGCGTTCAGGCTGAAATCGCCGACCAGTTCCGCGTGAGGCCTCTCCCGCAACTGGTGCAGCAGGCCGGCGGAACGCACCAGGATAGGGCATTCACAGCTCAGCAGAAAATCGATGATGCGTTCCTCTCCGGGCTTCAGCACGCGCGGGCTAGCCACGCGCGCCGCGATTCCGGCCGCATGCGCCCGCTCGAGCGATGGTTTGAGGCCGTACAGATCCAGGTAATCGAGTGTGATGCTGGCGGGACGCATGCCCAGGGCCGCTTCCAGCTGTTCGGGGGTTCGCACCAACAGATGCAGGGCGAGACTAGCCGGCGGCGTGAGAGTTGCCGGCGGCTTGCGAAGCGAAACGTCGTCAGGCCAGAAGGCCTGTCCCGCTTGGGTCCTGCGCCGTTCGCCTTGTCTTTCCTGGAGCAGGTCCACCGCCTCGCGCCGCATACGGTTGAGGAGCGAGCTTGGGGCGAAGGGCTGACCCACCGTCTGCAATTCCACATCGGCGAGTTCGTAGGGCGTATTTCCCAAGCGTCCCAGTTGCTCGCGCAGATAATCCACGCTGACGGGCCGGTTGGTCGCGGTCGACAGCGCAACGTCCGATTTCACGAGCACGCGGACCGTGCCCACGCGCCACTCGGTTTCGAGCGGCGCGCCTTCCCGCGCGGTCACGCGAATATCCACGGGCTGTTTGCGAACGGGCGTCGTCGCTTCCACATAGGGACGCGCGGCCCGGTCGAGGTCGGGGTCGTGGGTGCGCCACACCAGGTCGCCGCTGCGGATGCGGGTCGAGTCCAGCACGCCGTTGCCGAATCGGACCTCCCGGTCGCTCACCTCGAAGACGCGACCGCCTTCTTCGGGCTCTTCCGGGCTGCGCCAATCGGCCGCATCGAAGACCACGCCATCGCCGGGCTTCAGCGGAGAAATTGCGGCGGCCTCGGCCGGCGAGACCATCACGCCGGTTGGCGTAATCCGCGTCACCTTGCCCATCAGCACGCCGCGATGGCGCGGCGCGCGGCCGTTGACCACCGCCTGGTGATCCGTGCCGGTCAGGAAGTAAGGACCCAGGCCGCGCGAATAAACCTGTTCCAGTTGCAATTTGTCCGCGTGCGACGCACGTCCCGCCCAGGCGTCATCCACCGCCTGGCGGTAAGCGCGGGTGGTGAGCGCGACATAGGCGGCGTCTTTGTATCGGCCCTCGATCTTCAACGCCGAAATTCCGATCTCGACGATTTCGGGAATCTGCTCGAGCGCGTAGAGGTCGCCCGGCGAGAGCAGGTAGCGCGCGTCCGCCAGCGGCTGAAGTTTGCCATCCACCATCATGTCGTAGGGCAGGCGGCAGGCTTGCGCGCACTGGCCGCGATTGGCGCTGCGGCCGCCCCAGGCTTCCGACGAAAAGCACTGTCCGGAGTAGGCCACGCACAGGGCGCCGTGGACGAAGATCTCGAGCTCGCAATCGGTGGAGGCGCGGATGGCCCGCACCTCGTCCAACGAGAGCTCGCGCGCCAGCGTCACTCGGCTCGCGCCCAGACTTTGCGCCAGGCGCACGCCATCGGCGCTCGAGACGCTCATCTGCGTGCTGCCGTGGATTTCGAGATCGGGCGCGATGCGCCGGGCCAGTTTCAAAATCCCCAGGTCCTGCACGATGATGGCGTCGGCTCCGGCTTCCGCAATGGATTCGAGAGCGCGGGCGGCCTCACTCAACTCGTGTTCGAAAACCAGGGTATTGAAGGTGACGAAGCCTTTCACGCCACGGCGATGCAGCGTGGCCATGGCTTCGGGCAATTCGCCGAGCGAGAAACCCACTTTGGCCCGGGCCGTGAAGTGCTTCAAGCCGAAGTAGACCGAATCGGCGCCAGCCTCGATGGCGGCGCGCAGTTGCGGCCAATAGCCGGCCGGGCTCATGATTTCGGGTTTGCGGAAGCCGCGCTTATTTCCGTCCATTTGCGGACAAGTCTCTCAGATCGTCGATCCAGTAGTCGGGTGCCATGCGCGCCACTGCTTCCACCTTACCGTAGCCGTAGCGTACCGCGCAGGTCTTGACGCCGGCGCGCCGTCCGGCTTCCATGTCGACGGTGGAATCGCCCACCATCAGGCAGTCCTCGGGCCGCGCGTGGAGCGCTTCAAGCGCGGTCAGGATCACGTCCGGCGCAGGCTTGCTCGGGAAACCGTCGGTGCCTTGCACGTGGTCGAAATATTGGATCAGTCCGAACTGTTTGAGCACCAATTTCGTAGTGGGTGTGCCTTTGGTGGTGGCCGTGCCCTTGCGTCCGGCGAGTACCGCAAGTCCCTCTGGCGCGCCCGGAAACAGCTTGGTCAGCTTGTGGCCACGGGCGCGGTAGAAAGTGCGATACTGCTCAATCAACCCGTCGATCTGCGCGGCATCGTAGCTCGGAAAGACTTCCTGGAACAAGTCGGCGAGGTTATGCCCGATGTAGCTCTTCAGGTATTCGAAGTCTTGCGTGCCGCCGCCGTTCATGTCGAGCACCTGCTGGACCGCGCCGCAGATATCGAGCGCGGAGTCGAGCAGGGTGCCGTCGACGTCGAACAGATAAACCGGGAATCGCGGGATCACGCCGGCTGTGGCCGTTCCCCTTCGGCAAGGCCCGGAAGCCGCCGCGCGCCCTCGGGACGGAGCACTTGCTGCGTGCTTTCGGCTTCTTTGCCGCCGCCGGGGGTTTCGCGCGGTGGAAGCGTGTTGCCGTTGATGATCTGCAGCACTTCAGCGCCGTCCAGAATCTCGCGTTCGAGCAGCGCCTCGGCGATCCTGACGAGCGCTTCGGAATGCTTGTCGATGATGGCGGCGGCGGTGTCGTAGCCGCCCTGCACCAGCTTCTTGACCTGCTCGTCGATGCGGATGGCGGTCTCTTCGCTGTAATCGCGGTGCTGGGCAATCTCGCGCCCGAGGAAGATCTGCTCTTCCTTCTTGCCGAAACTGAGTGGCCCGAGCTCGCTCATGCCCCATTCGCATACCATCTTGCGGGCCATGTCGGTGGCGCGTTCGATATCGTTGCCCGCCCCCGTGGTCATGTGGTGCATGTGCCGTTCTTCGGCGATGCGCCCGCCCATCAGGATGGCCAGTTGCGCCAGCAGATATTCCTTGTCGTAGGAATGTTTGTCGTCGATGGGCAACTGCATGGTGACGCCCAGCGCCATGCCGCGCGGGATGATGGTGACCTTATGCAGCGGATCGGCGTTCGGCAGCACGGCCGCCAGCAGCGCGTGGCCGGCTTCGTGGTAAGCGGTGTTGCGCTTTTCGGCGTCGCTCATCACCATGGACTTCCGTTCCGCGCCCATCAGGATCTTGTCCTTGGCCAGTTCGAAGTCGATCATCATGACCACCTTGCGGTTCTGGCGCGCGGCGTTCAGCGCCGATTCGTTCACCAGATTGGCAAGGTCGGCGCCGGCCAGACCGGGTGTGCCGCGAGCCAATACCGAAAGATCCACGTTGTCGCCCAACGGGATTTTCTTGGTGTGGACGCGGAGGATAGCCTCGCGCCCCAGCACGTCGGGACGGCCCACCACCACGCGGCGGTCGAAACGGCCGGGCCGAAGCAGCGCCGGATCCAGAACGTCGGGGCGATTGGTGGCCGCCACCAGGATGACTCCTTCGTTGGATTCGAATCCATCCATCTCCACCAGCAACTGGTTGAGGGTCTGCTCGCGTTCATCGTGGCCGCCGCCCAGGCCGGCTCCGCGATGACGGCCCACCGCGTCGATTTCGTCGATGAAGATGATGCAGGGCGCGTTCTTCTTGCCCTGCTCGAACAGGTCGCGGACGCGGCTGGCGCCCACGCCGACGAACATCTCGACGAAGTCGGAGCCCGAGATCGAGAAGAATGGCACGCTGGCTTCGCCGGCGATGGCGCGAGCCAGCAGCGTCTTGCCCGTTCCGGGAGGCCCGATCAGCAGCACACCCTTGGGGATGCGGCCGCCCAGTTTCTGAAATTTCTGCGGCTCGCGAAGGAACTCGATGATCTCCTGCAACTCTTCCTTGGCCTCTTCCACGCCGGCCACGTCCTTGAAAGTGACTTTCTTCTGTTGCGTGGAATGCAGGCGCGCGCGGCTCTTGCCGAAACTCAGCGCTTTGTTGCCGCCGCTCTGCATCTGCCGCACCATGAAGATCCAAAACGCCGCCAGCACGATGAAGGGCGAAGCTTGCAGAAGGATGGAGAGCCAGGTGCCGGAGGAAGTATCTTTGATGTCGATCTTGACTTTGGCGTCGTTCAGCTTGTCGTAGATATTCGGGTAATTGAGCGGAATGGTGGTGTGAAGTTCTTGCCCCGACGTCAGCTTTCCATGCACGTCGTTGGCGGCGATAGTGACCTCAGCCACTTGGCCGGCCGCGATATCGCTCAGGAACTCCGAGAAGACAAGTTCCTTCTTATTGGGCGCTTGACCAGTCTTGACCACCGCGATCAGCAGCCCTGCCAGAGCGATCAGGGCTCCCCAAAAAAGATAATGCTTGATGTTCGAATTCACTAAACCTCCCACTCACTCATTAGACGCCGTCGCGCTCGATCCCGATTCGTCTTCCTCGCCAATCACCAGAACCACGCGGCTGTCGGGACGCGCCGCAAAAGCTGCGGCCGGCCCAAATCTGCGGGCCCACACGATGGAAGGGCCATCCAATAGAATCGGCCAATTCCGGCGCTCCCATATGGGAATACGAGCATCCTGGAAAAAAGCCTTAATCTTCTCTACGCCGGCTGTGCCCCATGGTTGATACCGGTCCCCAGGTCTCCAGTTTCTGAATTCCAGCGAACCGGACAAAGCGCACCAGTCTAAACAATTCGTCTCACTTTCATTATATACGGAATACGTGCCATCGGAAAATTCTGTTCTTTCAATTAGTTGCAGGGAAATTTCAATTCTGGCGTCGGGCACGCGCACCAACCCCGGCACGCAGGCCACAGCCCGGTAATCGTTTGATCTGGCGCCGGGACGGCTGAACCGGAGCCATTCGAAGGATCGGCGAATGTCCAGACCTGTCGATTGCAGCCGCCCGTCGCCCTCACGGGTGGCCGCCAGTTCGAGCACCTTTGCGACGTGGCCAAAGTCGATCCCACGCAAGTCGCCCTTGACCCGCTCGATGGCGCGACGTACCAATCGGCGCCCGGTGGCTACCGGCAAGGCGGTAAGCACGGCGGCTCGTACCAAAACGGCGCCGTCGCGCTCCACCAGCACTTGCCCGGCCAAGCGGCCGATTTCAACCTCCCAGTAGGCTTCTTCCGCCAGCGCCCAATCCGCCGTCCGTGACAGCATTTCGGTGATGGCCGGGTTCCACTCGCGCGCCAGTTGCGGCAGCAATTGCCGGCGGATGCGGTTGCGGGCGAACTCGGGGCCGGCGTTGGTGGAATCCTCGCGCCACTCGATCCCGCGGCTGCGCAGAAAGTCTTCCACCTCGGAGCGGTCGATATCGAGAAGCGGGCGCACCATGCCATCATGCGTCACCGGGCGGATACCGGCCAAGCCGGCGGTGCCGGCGCCACGCAGGAAGCGGAAGAGCACGGTCTCCGCCTGATCGTTGCGCGTGTGGCCTAGGGCTACTCGCTCAATGGCGCCGGTCGAAATCATCTCCCGGAAGAAGTTAAGCCGTGCGTGGCGGCCTGCCTGTTCCAGGTTGCCGGCCGAGGCGGTTAAGTCCACCGCGCGAATGGTGGCGGGAAGCGAAAGCCGCGCAGCCAGTTCCCGCACGAATTCCGCGTCGTGCCGCGATTCCTCGCCGCGCAGGCCGTGATCCAGATGCAGCACGCTCAGACGCAGATTCCACCGCGGCCCCAGTTCCACCAGGGCGTGCAGAAGGCACACTGAGTCGGCGCCGCCCGACACAGCCACGCCGGCGCTCTGGCCGGCGCGGAACATGGCGTGACGCTCGATGGTTTCGGCGATGCGAGAGAGCAGGGGCATCTCCACTTCAATTGTAGGATGTACGCGCCGGGAACTGGCGCGTCTGGCCCCCCGAATTGCCGCATGTTATAAAAGAGATTGCTATCTGCAATCATCCGATTTTCCTCCCAGGAGCCGCATAATGGAACCAACCGCTGACATTGCCTTAATCGGATTGGCCGTCATGGGCCAGAACCTGATCCTCAACATGAATGACCACGGATACACCGTAGTAGCCTTCAATCGAACCGTATCGAAAGTCGATGACTTCCTGAACGACGCCGCCAAGGGCCGCAAGACCATCATCGGCGCGCATTCGATCGAGGAGCTGGTGGCGCTGCTCAAGCGGCCCCGCAAGGTCATGCTGATGGTGAAGGCCGGCGACGCTGTGGATGAATTCATCGAGCACCTTCTGCCGCTCATGGAACCGGGCGACGTGATCATCGATGGCGGCAACTCGCATTTCCCCGATACCATCCGGCGCGCGAAATACCTGGAGAGCAAGGGCCTGCTGTATGTTGGCACGGGTGTTTCGGGCGGCGAGGAAGGCGCGCGCTTCGGCCCGTCCCTCATGCCCGGCGGGAGCCCGAAAGCCTGGCCGCTGGTGAAGGGGATTTTCCAGGCGATCTGCGCGAGAACGCCGGATGGCGCGCCCTGCTGCGACTGGATGGGCGAAGATGGCGCGGGCCACTACGTCAAGATGGTCCATAACGGCATCGAATACGGCGACATGCAAACCATCTGCGAGGCTTACCAACTCCTCAAAGGGGGGCTGGGCATGAGCAACCAGGAGATGCACGACGTCTTCAACGAGTGGAATAAGGGAGAGCTGGACAGTTATCTGATCGAGATTACTCGCGACATTCTGGCCTACAAGGACGAAAACGGCGACTACGTGGTGGACAAGATTCTCGACACCGCCGGACAGAAGGGCACGGGCAAGTGGACCAGCGAAAGTTCGCTGGACCTGGGAATTCCCGTGACGCTGATCGGCGAAGCGGTCTACGCGCGCTGCCTGAGCGCGCTGAAAGAGGATCGCGTGGCGGCATCCAAAATCCTCACGGGGCCGAAATTCCAGTTCACTGGCGACCGCAAGGCGTTCGTCGAGGACATTCGCCAGGCGCTGCTGGCCTCCAAACTGGTCTCTTATGCGCAGGGTTTCATGCTGCTGCGCGAGGCCGCCAAGGAATACCACTGGAATCTCAACTATGGCGCCATCGCGCTGGTGTGGCGCGCTGGGTGCATCATCCGGTCGGCGTTCCTGGGCAAGATCAAGGAGGCTTTCGACCGCGATGGGGCGCTCAGCAACTTGCTGCTCGACCCGTATTTCCACCAGTTGATCGATCGCTGCCAGCCTTCTTGGCGACAGGTGGTCGAGCGGGCGGTGGCCGCCGGTGTGCCGGCGCCCTCCTTCACCACGGCGCTCGCGTTCTACGACGGGTACCGCAGCCAGCGGCTGCCCGCCAACCTGCTGCAGGCCCAGCGCGATTACTTCGGGGCGCATACCTACGAACGCGTCGACCAGCCGCGCGGCAAGTTCTTCCATACCAACTGGACCGGCAAGGGCGGCAACGTGTCGTCGAGCACCTACACGGTTTGAGCATGAATCCGGACATCCTGCAGCGCGCGGCCAGAATCAAAATGCTGCTCATGGACGTGGATGGCGTCCTTACCAACGGCAAGCTATACAACGTGCCGGACCCCGAAGGGCACATGGTCGAGACCAAGGGCTTCGACTCTCGGGACGGCATTGGGCTGCAATGGCTGAATTGGAAAGGCATTAAGACGGGCGTCATCAGCGGGCGCGTTTCGCCGGCCACCGCCGAGCGCGCGCGCCAGTGCAAGATGGCGTATGTCTATCAGGGGCACATCGAAAAGGTGCCGATCCTGGAAGAGATCCTTTCCAACGCCAAAATCGATCTCAGCGAAGTGGCCTATGTGGGCGACGACTTGACCGACGTGGTGATCATGCGGCGTGTAGGCCTGGCGATTGCGCCGGCCAACGCGCGGCCCGAGGTGAAGAAGGTGGCGCACCATGTTACCGCGGCGGCGGGCGGGGACGGCGCCATCCGGGAAGTGGTGGAGTTGCTGCTCTCGGCCCAGGGGCTGTGGGGCGAAATCTTGCGGCACTATGAAGTGGGGGAGTAGGCGGAACGTTGACGTGGCATGCCTGGCCTGAGATAAGCCAAGCGATTGGCAGGCGAAAGAGCCTGCCCCACGTCGCCTACTCCCAGTTCAAAACCACTTTGCCGGAATTGCCGGAGATCATGGCGGCGAACCCCTTCTCATATTCCGTGTAATGGAAACGGTGCGTGATTACCGGGGCGATGTCCAGCCCGGATTCGAGCATCACGCTCATCTTGTACCAGGTCTCGTATATCTCGCGGCCATAGATTCCCTTGATGGTGAGCATGTTGAAAATCACCGTGCGCCAGTCGATGGACATCTCTTCGGTTGGGAGGCCGAGCATGGCGATCTTGGCGCCATGGCACATATTGGCAAGCATGTCGCGGAAGGCGTCCGGGCTCCCGGACATCTCCATGCCCACGTCGAAGCCTTCGGTCATGCTCAGTTCTCTCTGCACGTCCGCGAGTCTGGTGTCGCGGACATTCACGGCGCGGGTAGCTCCCATTCTCCGGGCCAATTCCAGGCGGTAGGGATTGACGTCGGTGATGACGGTGTAGCGCGCGCCGGCATGCACGGCCACGGCCGCCGCCATGATGCCGATGGGGCCGGCGCCGGTGATCAGGACGTCTTCGCCCAGCACCGGGAATGACAGCGCCGTGTGAACGGCGTTGCCGAAGGGATCGAAGATGGCCGCAACATCCAGCGGAATCCCGTCGTGGTGCCGCCAGATGTTGGCCATGGGGAGCGCGATATATTCGGCAAAGGCGCCCGGGCGGTTCACGCCCACTCCGCTGGTATGGGCGCACAGGTGGCGGCGCCCGGCGAAACAGTTGCGGCAGCGTCCGCAGACCACATGGCCTTCGCCGCTGACGATATCGCCGGGGAAGAAATCGGAGACGTTGGAGCCCACCTCGACGATCCTCCCGACGAACTCATGGCCGATGGTCATCGGCACCAGGATGGTGTGCTGCGACCAGTCGTCCCATTTGTAAATGTGGACATCGGTGCCGCAGATTCCTGTCCGCAGCACCTGAATCAGCACATCGTTGATCCCGATTGTGGGCACGTCCACGTCTTCGAGCCAGAGACCCGGCTCGCGGCGGCTTTTCACCAGAGCTTTCACATACACTACGATAGCAACGCGCGAGAATGGAATGAGTGCCCAAGCGCCTTCTTCTTTTCGCGGCCACCACCGGCTACCAGATCCGCGAGTTTGCGGACGCCGCGAAACGCCTGGGCCTGGAACTCACACTGGCGACCGATCACTGCGACCGAATGGGCGACCCGTGGGGCGACGGCGCTCTGGCCGTGAAGTTCGACCATCGCATGATCGGGTCGCTCGATGCGCTGCGCGGCCTGGAATTCGACGGTGTGGCGGCCGTCGGTGACCTTCCGGCGGTGGCGGCCGCGGTCACCGCGGAGATGCTCGGCATCCCGTTTCATCCGGCTGCCGCGGCGCGCGCCTGCCACGATAAGTATTTGGCGCGGCAACTCTACCAGGCGGCGGGCCTGCGGACGCCCTGGTTCTGGCGCGCGGCGCTCACTGACGATGCGTCGGCGCTGGCAAGGCGCGCGGGGTACCCGTGCGTGCTCAAGCCGCTGGGACTTTCCGGAAGCCGCGGCGTGATCCGCGCCAATGATGAAGCGGAATTCGTAGCCGCCTTCCGGCGGATCGCCAAGATTGGCGAGCGGCATCTGCAGGTGGAACGCTATATCCCCGGACGCGAGTTCGCGGTCGAGGGTCTGGTCACGGCGGGCCGGTTCCACGCGCTGGCGATTTTCGACAAGCCCGATCCGCTGGAAGGGCCGTTCTTCGAAGAGAGCATTTATGTGACGCCATCGCGGGAAAGTCCCGAGGTGCAACGCTCGCTCGTCGAGACGGCGGCCCGAGCCTCGCACGCGCTGGGCCTGCGACACGGTCCCGTACACGCCGAATTGCGCCACAACGGGGAGGGCGCGTGGATGCTGGAGATGCACGCGCGCCCCATTGGCGGGCTGTGCGCGCGGGCTTTGCGGTTCGAGTGCGGCGCGTCGCTTGAAGAGCTCATTCTGCGCCACGCGGTGGGAGAGGATGTTTCGGGCGCGCGCCTGCCGAGTGGCGCTTCGGGAGTCATGATGATTCCGCTTCCCAAAAGCGGGATCTACGAAAGCGTGGAAGGGCCGGAGCGGGCTCGGGCGATCGCGGGAATTGAAGACGTGATCATAACCGCGACGGCCGGGCAGCGGTTGGTGCGGTTGCCCGAGGGAGCGAGCTACCTGGGATTTCTGTTTGCGCGCGGCCGTTCGCCGGCGGCGGTGGAAGAGTCGTTGCGGCAGTCGCACGCGGAGCTGCGGTTTCACATCGCGACCGCTTTGGAAACGTTCAGGCCTTAGTCTTGGGGGGAACGAAATCCGGCGGCAGAGCTGCCCCTTCGCCGAAGAAATAGCTGTCCATCTGCTGGATGAGGAATTCCTGCGCTTGCGTGGTGCCGAGGTTGAGGCGGTATTCGTTCATGAGCATCTTCATGTGCTCAACCCACATTTTCCAGGCTTCTTTGGAGATGTTGTCATAGATTTTCTGGCCCAGCGGGTGACCTTCGAAGGGGATTTCGTCCAGCCCCTCCATTTCGCGCTGGAATTTGGCGCAAAAGACTTTACGAGCGCCGGGCCGGATGGTGTTCTGGATATTGTTGAGGCCACTGCTGCCACAGGACATGCATGAATCTCCTCTGTTCAGGATACTACGGTGCGTTCTCGATCGAGCGTTACCGCGATTAGCGGCGGGCCAGCATCGCGCCCAGCCAGACCGCCAGATAGCCCAGGCTCACGCTCAAAACGACGTTCAGCATTCCAGCCCAATGCCCGCCGTCGCGGACCGAAGCGAATGTTTCCCATTCGAAACTGGAGAACGTGGTATAGCCGCCCAGAAACCCGCCGATCAGCAGGAACCGCCATCTCGCGTCGAGATTCAGGCGCTCTGTCAGCAATGTCATCAAAAGGCCGACGAGAAACGATCCACTGATGTTGACGGCCAGCGTGCCCAGAGGAAATCGTCCGCCGAAGCGCGTCATGATGGCGGACCCGGCCACGAACCTCACCAGCGAGCCCGTGCCCCCTCCAATCAGCACCAACAGATATTTCGTCAATGTCCAGTCCTCCGCATTCATAGATTCCGCGGGGCTCGCTTCATCACATGGTTTGGGGAACAGGGATGTGCCGCCGTCAGTGACATCGCTCGCCGCCAGTAGGAGCTATTATTCCCGAGGCATGCTCGGGACGGTTGACGGCGGGCTCCATCGCCAACGGTTTGTACTTCAAATATTATACGCCGCCTCCGCCCGGCTTAATGGCTGGGAAGCAGAAGTTTCCTGGCGGCGGCGTCATGCCGCCTCCTTGCGCAGTTCCACCCGCTTGATGTCGCCGACCACGAACAGGTAGCAGACGATGGCGCCCACCGCGTTGGCGGCGACAAAGACGAGGGCGCCATTGAAGGACTTGGTCCAGTGGACGATGTACCCGATCACCGTCGGCGTGGTGATCGCCGCGGTGTTGCCGAACATGTTGAACAGCCCGCCGCAGAGGCCCGCGGCATCCTTCGGCGCGGTGTCGGACACCACGGCCCACCCCAGGGAGCCGATTCCCTTGCCAAAGAAGGCCAGACTCATGATGCCGACCACCAGCCAGACGGCAGCCACATAGTTACACACAATCATGCTGACTGAGAGCAGCATGCCCACCACAATCGGCACTTTCCTGGCGACTGCCAGGGAGTGGCCGCGCTTCAGCAGGTAGTCCGAGAACAGCCCGCCCAGTACGCCGCCAAAGAACCCGCACAGGGCGGGAAGGGAGACGGCAAAACCGGCATTCAGAACGGACATATGGCGTTCTTGGATCAGGTAAACCGGGAACCATGTGAGGAAGAAATAAGTCAAGGTGGTGATGCAGTACTGGCCGAGGAAAATGCCCAGCAGCATCCGGTTGGCCAGCATTTGTTTTACGTGCGGCCAGTTCGGGCCTGCGGCCTTGGGAGCGATGGCCGGCTGGTCCATGTCGATCAGGCCTCCACCCCGCTGAATATACTCCAACTCGGTTTTGTTCACGAGCGGATGCTCGCGGGGGTTGTAAATCGTCTTCACCCAAAGAAGCGTGAGAAGGATGCCCAGACCGCCCATTACCCAGAAGACGTATTGCCAGCCGTAGGCGTGGGTGAGCCAACCGGTAAGTGGGCCGAACAGAACCGTCGCGAAATACTGAGCGGCATTGAAGATGGCCGAGGCGGTTCCGCGTTCGCCGGTGGGAAACCAGGCGGCGACGATCCGGCTGTTTCCCGGAAACGAAGGCGATTCAGCCAGCCCCAGCAGGAGCCGGAGCGAGAAGAGCGCAATCAAAGCTGCCGCCGGTCCAAAGTATCCGACGAAGCCCTGCAGAGCCGTGACCACCGACCAGCCCAGGATGCTCAGCGTATATACGTTCTTCGAGCCGAAACGATCCAGCAGCACGCCGCCCGGTATCTGGCCCAACACGTAGGCCCAGCCGAACGCGGAAAACACATATCCCATCGCGACTGCGCCGAGGCCCAGTTGCTTGGCCGCCGCGGGCCCCGCAATCGAGAGCGTGGCGCGATCCGCAAAGTTCAGCGTGGTCACCGCAAACAGCATGGTGAGCACCAGGTAGCGAGCCCGGGTCGGCGCGGGCGACGCCGCGGCTTCAGGCATGAATGAGGATGTCCGTGCCACGGCCACTTCGCAGTTTCGCACATCGTTCGGGTCCTGCAGCGGACCCGCCGATCAGAGCCGCGATCGTGAGGGAGCGGTCTTCGTGGAATACGGCACCGTACTTAAGAAATGACGTGCTAAGCCAGCTTCCGTTAGCGCTACAGTCGTCAGGCTTAGCGCTATAATCGAACAGATGGTTGTACGCCTTGCGACGTAGGGATTTTCTCAGTTGCGCAGCGCTTGCCGCCGCCCGTTGCGCGCGGGGCGCCGAAATATTCGACCTTGCCTCGATCGAGCGCCCCCGCGTTCTCCGCGCGGCGGACCGCTATCTGTCCGACCAGCCCGTTACCGTGACTGCCTCCAGTTCCCCGCGCAGCGCCGGCGGTCCTCACGATTTCTTCTCCGAGGCCGACTATTGGTGGCCCGATCCGAAGAATCCCGACGGCCCCTACATCCAGCGCGACGGCATGAGCAACCCGGACAATTTCCTCGGGCATCGCCGCGCCATCGTCCGTATGAGCCTGATCGTGCCCGCGCTGGCCGCGGCCTGGCTGCTGACCAAACAGAAAAAGTACGTTGATCACGCCGCCATGCACTTGCGCGCCTGGTTCATCGATGACGCGACCCGCATGAACCCCAACCTGCAATATGCCCAGGCCATCAAGGGCCTCTTCACGGGCCGGGGCACCGGCATCATCGATACTTTGCACCTGGTGGAAGTGGCGCGCGCCGCTACGCGCCTGCCTTTCACTCCCGCCGTCCGCGACGGCGTGAACCAATGGTTCTCTGCCTATCTCCAGTGGATGAACACCCACCCGTACGGCGTCGCCGAGCGGGACGCCAAGAACAACCACGGCACTTGCTGGGTGGCGCAGGTGGCCTCCTTTGCCCACCTCACCAACTATCGCGATCTCACCGAGTTGTGCCGTGAGCGCTTCCGCACCGTGCTGATTCCCAACCAGGAAGCGCCCGACGGCAGCTTCCCCGAGGAACTCCGCCGCACCAAACCGTACGGTTACTCATTGTTCAATCTCGACGCCCTGTCCATCATCGCGCAAGCCCTCACCACGGCCAATGACTCCCTGTGGCGCTGGCAGTTGCCCGATGGCCGCGGCATGGGCCGCGCCATGTCATATATGTATCCATATATGCTGGATAAGAAAAAGTGGCCGCTTCCGCCCGACGTGATGTATGAGAAAGAATGGCCCGTACGTCAACCCGGCCTGCTGTTCGCCGGGCTGGCGCTCGACCGGCCCGAGTACATCGCGCTTTGGCGCCGGCTCGATCCCGACCCGACCGCGGAAGAAGTGCTGCGCAATTTTCCGGTGCGCCAGCCGCTGCTTTGGGTATGAAGCCGATGATCGCTCGACGTGAATTGTCTCAGACCGCACTACCCGAGTCCGCGGCTCCGATCAGAGCCGCGACCGTTAGGGAGCGGTTTCCATGGAATACGACATCGTTTTGTAAAACAGTCGAGTAAATAGGAGGGAATTTCATCGTGTCCGACGTTATCTATCTGGTTGCGAACGGCGATTTGCGGCTTTCCGCGAATCGCCAGTGCTGGCCGGCCCAGAACCAGGCCGAGCAGGCGATCATGCAGGCCATCCGCCGTGAAGGCCGTCAGATTGACCGCGCCCATCCCTATGATCCCGAGCGCCAGCACGGTTTCATCGATAGCCAGAAGTATGGGAACCAGGTCTTCCGCAACATTCCGCCCGACGCGCCGGTACTGGTTTGCGAGGCCGTCTGGCAATACAGCCATCACGTTCTCCCCGGACTGGTCGGACACAAGGGCCCTATCCTCACCGTGGCCAACTGGAGCGGCACCTGGCCGGGCCTGGTGGGTATGCTCAATCTCAACGGATGCCTCACCAAGGCCGGCGTCCCCTATTCCACGCTATGGAGCGAAGACTTCGCCGACGAGACGTTCCTGCGCGGCCTGCGCCAGTGGCTGGCCGGTGGCATGGTGCAACACGATACCAGTCACGCGCGTCCGCTGACCGAGTTTCACCTGCCCGTCGACGCGGAAATCGCCGGCCGCGAGCTGGCCGCCGATCTGCTCCGCAACCGCGCCATCATGGGTATCTTCGACGAAGGTTGCATGGGAATGTATAACGCCATCATCCCCGATGAATGTATGATGCCCTTCGGCGTTTTCAAGGAGCGCTTGAGCCAGTCCAGCCTCTATGCCGCGATGTGCCGCGTCGGCGATGCCGAGGCCCACGCGGTGCGCGACTGGCTCCGCCGTAAAGGGATGACTTTTCGCACCGGCCCTAACCCCGAAACCGATCTCACCGAAGATCAGATCCTCGGCCAGTGCAAGATGTACATCGCCGCCTTGCGGATCGCCGACGATTTCGGCTGCGACGTCATCGGCATTCAATACCAGCAGGGTCTCAAGGATCTCGCGCCGGCCTCGGACCTGGCGGAGGGCCTGCTCAACAACGTCGATCGGCCCCCTGTCACGGCCGCATCGGACGGCCACGCCAACGGCCGCATCCTCTATGAAGGCCGCCCGTTGCCTCACTTCAATGAGGTTGACGAGTGCGCCGGCCTGGACGCACTGGTCACCAACCGCGTCTGGACCCGCTTGGGCTACGACCCCGAAACCACTCTCCACGACGTCCGCTACGGCGAAGCGTATAACGGCGATTTCGTCTGGGTCTTCGAGATCTCCGGCTCGGTCCCGCCCCAGCACCTGGCCGGCGGCTACGCCGGCGCCGTCAGCGAGCGCCAGCCGCCCATGTTTTTCCGGTTGGGCGGCGGCACCATCAAGGGCGTCAGCAAGCCCGGCGAAATCGTCTGGAGCCGCATCTACGTCCAAGGTGGCACGCTGCACGCCGATATCGGCCGCGCCAAAGCCATCGGTCTGCCGCCCGCGGAAACCGAACGCCGCTGGCAGATCACCACGCCGCAGTGGCCCATCATGCACGCCATCACCTATGGTGTTTCACGCGACCAGCTCATGGCCAAGCACCAGGCGAATCATATCCAGGTGGCTTACGGTCCCGATGCCGGCGGCGCCAATCGCGCGCTGGCCGTCAAAGCCGCCATGTTCCGCGAAATGGGAATCGCCGTCAACATTTGCGGCACCGGCCACGGCTTGGAATAACCGCACCGGCCGCCGCTAACACCTGCCAACCCACGGCAAACGGCGGGGCTCGATTACCAAGCCCCGCCGGCCGCCCCGCTGTTCTGTTTACGGTCTGGTCGGCTTCACCTTCGGCATTGCTATGTATCCCATCACTTCGTCTTTCTTGACCTCGTTCACCACGATCTCAACCGGCTGGCGATTGCCGGCCAGGTAGAACTGCACCGGCTCGTTGATGGTGCGGTCTCTCTTCTGCACTCTTTTGTCGTCAGCCAGTACATCCATCGTGAAGCGGTTTCGCTTGGGGTCGGCTTTCAAGAGCGCCAACTGGATGGTGCCGATCTTCTGCAGGCCGCCGGTCCTCTTGATATCGAATTCCTGGTAATTGCGTTCGCCGAGTTCTTTCAAAGCCGAGAGTTGTTCGCCATTGGTGGCGATCAATCCGCTCATCACTCCCATATCGCCGGTCATTCGCTTGAGCTCCGAACCAGTCTTCTCCACCTCCGCCTGCGTCGATGCGACGTCGCTCTTAACGCTGCTCACATCGCCGCTGATCGCGTTGAGCTTCGAACCGGCGTCCGTGTTGGCAGCCTTCAGGTTCTCCAGCTCGCCGGCCACCTGTTGCTGCGCCTGCTGCTCAGCCTGCCCCTGCTGCGCAAGCTTTGCGGAGAGGGTTGCGGCGGTCTTCCGCACTTCGGATCGCGACTTCTCCTCTACTGAAGCGGCGGTATCGTGCGCTTCCTGCGCCGCCATTTCAGCCCGCTTGGCGTTCTCGGTGGCGCTCTGAGTCACCTGGTCGGTCAGCCTGGCGATCTGCGCTTGGGTGCTGTCGTTCAGACGCGACATTTGGGTCGTGAGCTGATGAACATCGACGAAGAGGCCCGCGATCGCAACCAGAGCCACTCCCATTGCCACGTACCAGAGAACATGGGGCGCACGCTGCCGCTGCTGTGCTGCTCCCAGGAACCTATCTTCGTTGTTATCCGGCTTGTCGTTCAGTTGCGTAGTCATGTATAACCAGCCTCCGCGTGTTACTAGAGCATCTGGTCCGCCAAATCCGCTGGAGCTGTGTTTGCATCGATCCACGCGGTGTCCGCTGTGCCGGCAATGTAATTTTTCCACGATCGCGGGACAGCTCTTTGTTGCCAGGGTGTACTAATGTCCGGTTCACACCGCCTCGCGCGCAAGCTGCGTGCGCCAACGGCCTGCCCGCGCCGCTTCCAACACTGCTATCATTTCCAATTCATGCGGTTTCTCGCTTGGCTTTCCCTGCTTATGCTGTATACACCCGCACACGCACAGGATCGGTCGCAGGCGCGCTCGATGGTCATCACCGGGCGTGGCATCGTCGCAACCAGCCAGACGCTGGCTTCGCAGGTGGGGGCGCAGATCCTGGCGCGCGGCGGCTCCGCCATGGATGCCGCCATTGCCTCGAACGCCGCGCTCGGCGTGGTGGAACCCGAAAGCAACGGCATGGGCGGCGATCTCTTCGCCATCTATTGGGACTCGAAGACCGGAAAGCTCTCCGCCATCAACGCCAGCGGTTGGGCGCCCTCCGGGCTTACCATCGACTTCCTGAAATCTCAGGGCGAAACCAAGATGCCGCAGGAAGGCATCCATTCGGTTACCGTGCCGGGCTGCGTCGATGGCTGGGCCAAGCTCCACCAACGCTTCGGCAAGCTGCCGTGGAGCGACCTGTTTCAGCCGGCCATTTATTTCGCCGATCACGGCTACCCCGTCACTGAGATGATCGGCGCCGCCTGGAAAATGGAGGAGGAAAAACTTGGCAAAGACCAGAACGGCAAGCGCATCTTCCTGCACGAAGGCCGTGCACCCCGGGTGGGCGACGTCTTCCGCGATCCCGAAATGGCCGCCGCGCTAAAGCTGGTGGCCTCGCAGGGAGAATCGGCGTTCTACAAAGGCGCCATCGCCAAAGCCATCCTGAAGACCAGCCAACGGCTGGGCGGCAAGATGACGGCGGCCGATCTCGCCGAGTTTCAGGCCGAATGGGTCGAGCCCATTTCCACCGGCTACCATGGCTGGAAGGTTTACGAGCTGCCGCCCAACGGGCAGGGAATCGCCGCCATCCAGATGCTGAACCTGTTCTCTCTCTTTCCGCTGGCCGACTACCCGCCGCGCGGCTTTGAGGAACTGCATCTGCAAATCGAAGCCCAGAAGCTGGCCTATTCCGATCTCGAGCGCTATGTCGCCGACCCGAAGTTCAGCAAGGTGCCGGTGGAGGGAATGATCTCGATGGACTATGCGCGCGAGCGCGCCAGGTTAATCGACCCGGTTTGCGCGCGCTGTGACGTCGCGCCCGGCCAGCCCCCCGTGGTCCACGGCGACACCATTTACCTTTCCGTGGTTGACCGCGACGGCAACATCGTCTCGCTGATTCAGAGTCTCTACCAGCACTTCGGTTCGGGCGTGGTGGTAGATGAGTATGGATTCGCGTTGCAAAATCGCGGCGGCCTGTTCGAAATGGACGCGCAGCATCCCAACGCGCTCGCGCCGCGCAAGCGGCCTTTCCACACCATCATTCCGGCCTTCATGGAAAAGGGCAGCCTGCACATGGGCTTCGGCATCATGGGGGGGCTCAACCAGGCGCAAGCGCACGCGCAGTTCGTCTCGAACGTGGTGGATCACGGAATGAACATTCAGATGGCGCTCGAGGCGCCGCGCTTCACCAAGAAGACTTTTGGCGGCTGCGACGTTTCCATCGAGAGCCGCTTCCCGCTGGAGGTTCGCGAGGCCCTGATGGCGCGCGGCCACCAGTTGGAACTGCTGGGAGATTTCTCGAGCTCCATGGGCGGCGGCCAGGCGGTGGTTCACGATTCGGCCACGGGAGTGAATTGGGGAGCTTCGGACCCGCGTAAGGACGGCGCCGCGGTGCCCGAACCCGAGCCGTATTTCGCGGCGCCGAAAAGGTAGGCGGCGTAGCGCCGGCGGTCTTTGCCGCCGGTTCACTTTCCGAACTCGGCCTCGAACCGGGCGATCTTTCCCAGCCGCCGGCGATGCCGTTCGGCGCCTGAGAATTTCGCATTCACATAGTCGCGGACCAGTTCGACTGCCAATTCCGGCCCCACTACCCGCGCGCCCAGGCACAGCACATTGACCTCATCGTCTTCTACGCATTGGTGCGCGGAAAAACTGTCGTGGCAGGTAGCGGCGCGGATGCCGCGGAACTTATTGGCCGCCACGCAAGCGCCCGCGCCGCTCCCGCAGATCAGCACGGCGCGTTCGGCACGGCCTTCCAGGATCTCGCGCGCCACGGCCTCCGCGTAGTCGGGGTAATCCACCGGCTCGGCCGAATTCGTCCCCAGATCCGTGACGGGGTGCCCCAGCCGTATCAGTTCCCGGATGATGGGTTCCTTCAGCGGGAAACCGCCGTGATCGGTTGCGACTGCCAGGTTCACAAGTCCATCATACCGCCCTGGGTGCGACAGGCCATCGCCTTTTGTTGCCAGGCTGCCGTGCATTTGCGAGGCATGACATCGGACGGCGCCATTCCAAGCCGTCGGCCTGCTACTCGATCGCTCCGGCCCGCCGTATTTGTCGAGACCTGCGCATCAGCAGCACCAGAGGAACGATAACCAGGAACAGGATACCCATTATTCGAAACGCCTCGATAAAACTCAGCAGGGTCGCCTGTTGCTGCATCATCCCGTAAAGCACCGCCAGGCTCTGGGACCCAGCCGTGACCCGGTCGGAACCGGTCTGGAAGAACATGTTACTCGCCCGTGCCAGGAACGGTTGCACTTGCCCGCTATATGGCGTCAGGTGCGCGGCCAGGACCGACTGATGAAACTGGGACCGCCGCGCGACGAAGGTCGTCATAAAAGAAATGCCCACGCTGGAGCCGATGTTCCGCATCACACCATAGAGGCTTGTGGCATAGCCGGTTTCCACCTTCGGGATCGGATCCATCGTCAAGGTGGTCAGCGGCACGAAGATGAACGCCATGCCTACACCTTGGTTGATCTGGTTCCCAAGGATGTCCCATGTTCCCGACTGCAAGTTCATGTGCGAGTAGCCGAAGAAAGCCATACTGGCCACGACGAAGCCGAACGCCAGCATCCTGCGGCCGTCCCAGCCCTTGCCCAACAGGTATCCCACCAGCGGCATGCATACCGCCGTAGCGACCCCGCGCGGGCTTGTCCACATGCCTGCCGTTATGGCAGTCCAGCCTAGCAGCGTTTGCATAAACAGCGGCAACAGCACCAGGCTGCCATAGAGGACGAATCCCAGAACCGTGGCCAGTCCAATGCCGCAGGCAAAGTTGCGGTATTTCAGCAGCCGGAAACGAACCAGGGGCTCCTTAACGCAGAGTTCACGGATCACAAAGGCCGGTAGCATGATCCCCGCGATCACGGCCAGCGCCACAATGAAATGGGAGCCGAACCAATCCGCTTCCTGGCCCTTGTCCAGCATGATCTGCAGCGCCGCCATGCCCACCGCCAGCATGCCCAGGCCCCAGAGATCCAAGCGCATGGTTCCGCGGCGAATATAGGGCGGATCGTAAAGGAACAGCGAGATCATAACCAGGCTGGCGATGCCAATGGGCAGGTTGATGTAAAACACCCAGCGCCAGGAATACGTGTCGGTAAGCCAGCCGCCCACGGTTGGCCCCAGAATCGGCGCCGCCACGATGCCCATTGACCAGAAGGCCATTGCCTTGCCGCGTTCCTCCGGTGGGAACTCCTCCAGCAGGATCGCCTGCGAAAGCGGCTGCAATCCCCCACCCGTAGTGCCTTGCAGGACACGAAAAAAATCAACATGGGAAGACTTTGCGCCAGGCCGCAACACACGCTCGACAGAGTGAATCCAGTCACCACTGTCAGCAGCAGCCGTTTGCGGCCGATAAAGTTCGCGAGCCATCCCGTAATCGGGAGAATCACCGCATTGGCCACCAGGTAGGAAGTCAATACCCAGGTTGCTTCGTCGACAGTGGCGGAGAGGCTTCCAGCTATGTGCGGCAGGCTGACATTCACAACCGAGGTGTCCAGCACCTCCATAACGGCGCTGGACATCACGGCAATGGCAATCAACCAGCGGTTCGTGTGCGGACGGCTAAGGTCGGCGGTCGTGATCTGCATTCAAATGGAAACTCAAGTGACTCCGCCGCGTCAGTCGCCTCGGCCTCCCGTCTTCTGGATGTGATCCGGCGGCTCTGTCTATTCTACGCTCCTGCGCCTGCCAACTCCCGGCCGCTCGATCGAGGAAGGCGATAGATTTCTTGATGTCTCAATTGAGATCGTTAAGTTCGCCGCGGATTTGTTCGATTGCCTCTTGTCCGGCGCCGCTGAACATCCATGCGAACAAACCGATGGCCCCGCAGACCACAACCCCCGCCCATGTCCAGAAGCCGTTCGATCCAGTGATTGCGACGGCGACGGTCGCCGCCCAGAAGAGCCACTGGTTGAGTCGGCACATAAGCATTGCTTTCTTAGCATCCGCAACGTCTCTCAGAAGATCATCGCGCGTCTTAGCGCCAATGCGGAATCTTGCGGCGGTGGCCATAACACTTTACCTCGCGACATCAAGATGAAATTGCCGGCGTTGACCCTTCATCGCTCGGTCGCATCGATCCGGCACCCCTGCTTAAGCACGTGAGCTACCAGGATTTGAGCTCTGATCTCAAACGCCTTATCTCCAGGCCTTCGCCGGTGCGTCCAAAAGTGAGCACCTGTTGACGGCTGGCCGTCTCGCCCCCAAAGGCCCGCTTCGTGTTAACGGGCCACCACACGACGACTCAATTACCGCCCTGCCTCCTATGTGCCGATGAAACCGATGACACCCCGATTACGGTAATGCGATCGCCACTCTCACGCTGCACCTCGGACTTCTCGCTTCCGGGCACGTCAGCCTTCCCAGCGATCTCTATCCTTTTGATGGCTTGATCGCGCTTCTCGATATCGGGAGGTTGTCTTGCCGCTCGAAAGCCAGCGGCCTGATGCCGAACTTCGGCACTTGTTTCGGCACATGACGAACAGCCGTCAACAGGTGCTCACACGCGGGCTCATTCGGGTAAGAGCTTGGAGCTAAGCCATTTGGGATCAATGCTGAAATCCTGGAAGCTCACGTGCTCAAGACTAAGAGGTTGGAAGAACGTGAAACTCTATCGCAGCACAAAAGACCCGGCTCGGTGGCTTGCATTCAGTCCGGTAGTGGGGTGGGTGGTTTTCCCCGCCGAAATCGACGGATGGCAAAAGCGTCAGCCTGCTCGGGGCATCGATCCAATTGACATACGTGAGGTTCCCCTTTGCATGGGTTTCGACACCGGGATCCCTGGCGCACCGATGTTGCGGCTCCAGGAGGCGGCGTGATCCAAATGTCCTCAACCGTCGAAATCGGCATAGACCACATTTGAGATGCCCTATTTGACCAATGACGACCTGCCGATCTCGGTTCAACGCGAACTCCCCGAACACGGACAGGATATCTTCCGGGAGGCCTTCAATCATGCGTGGCGGGAATATGCCGCAGATCCTCGTCAGGAGGAGATCGCTTACCGCGTCGCCTGGACAGCGGTTAAGAGAGTCTATGTGAAAGTGGGCACCGATTGGATGCCGCGCTGAACATGGCCGGATGAGGTGCGCACTTCCGGTAGTGACGCAAAGGCCGCGATGCCCGACCTTACATCCGCAGGAAGATCTTGCGCCGATACATCCAGAACAGGAACAGCCAGTAGACCAGCAGCACGGCAATGCCGCGCAGCAGCGGTTCGAGGCCGGCGCCGAAAAGCCGGAAGAAGTGCGCGCCTAGATTGATGCGGAAGGAATCCACGATGAAGCGCTCCCACAGGTGGGCGATCAGATAGGCGGCGATGGAGTTCATGCCGACGACCACCAGCGAGAAAGCCCATTTACGGTAGCTGCGGACATCCAGAATCCAGGAGAAGGCGGCGAGAAAGAGGAAGCAGATGCCGCCGCTAAAGAGGGTCCAACTGGGGGTCCAGATACGCTTCACCACAGGGCAGATGCCGGTGAAGTGGAAGAGCAGCCCGGTGGCAATTCCGATGGCGCCGGCGGCAAGCAGGCGGCGCATGGGGATGCGCGGCGCGGCCGCGCGGAGCCACTGGCCGGCGAAGAGGCCGAGGATCATGGTGCCGAGCGTGGGAATAAAGCTGAGCGTGAGGTATCCGCCGCCATTGAATACGAAGGGCTGAGTGCGCGGGAAGAGGTTGAGGAACCACTGGTCGAAGGCCATGCCGATGTTGGCGTTCTTGTTCCAGTGCGCGGCGAAACCGGTGTAGTAGTGCTGCCAGGTGGGCGGGACGCCTGCGGACTGGTAGTTGAAACCGGGAGCGGGCACCGGATAGAACGCCCATGCGAGCCAGTAGCCCACCAGGATCGCAGCCAGCGCGATAGCCTGCCATTTGGGCGGACGAAACGCGAGCAGGAAGAGGAAAGGGTAACCGAGACCGATCTGCGTGAGCGTATCTTCGAATGTGAAGTTCGTCTGCGGGCTGTACAGGGAGCGCAGGAAGATGCCCAGCGCGATCAGCAGGAGCGACCGCCAGAGCGCGTGGCCGAACATACGGCCTAAGGCGCCGCCTTTGGCCAGCCGGCTCGAGATCGAGTAGGGCAGCGCGACACCCACCAGGAACGAGAAGCCGGGCTGAATGGTGTCGTGTAGCGAGCAGCCGGCCCAATCGACGTGCGTCTGGTGGTAGGCCAGGAAGCTCCAGAAGCGGCTGGCGGGGAAGGCCTACGCCACGCGCGAAAGCTGGAGAACCTCGGCCATCATAAGGAGCATGACGAGGCCGCGATAAGCGTCAATGGCGACATTGCGCGGCGGAGGTTGCGGGAGGGACGCGTGCGCCGCGACGGCGGGCGAAGATCGGAGAGCAGCCTCCAAGTTGGGGCCTCCTGCGATTGCAGTATATCCCCCGGCGAACGCGAAGTGGGGCGGGTGCCCCAACTGCGAGTCGGGGATTCCGGGGATGCGCCAG
>Ga0209039_10001056_pt1 | contig 26756 bp, 23 predicted proteins | sample BogFormECP12_OM1_FD_188238 | JGI IMG/M metagenome (GOLD analysis project Ga0209039, IMG submission 188238) | Bog forest soil microbial communities from Calvert Island, British Columbia, Canada - ECP12_OM1 (SPAdes) (version 2) | ecosystem: Environmental > Aquatic > Freshwater > Wetlands > Bog ... | reverse complement strand
CGGCAGTTGCATCAGTTCCAGCCGCACCTGGCTTACTCCCGAGTGGATCAGGCCAATCTTTCGGGCTACCCGATAGGATACATCAATTTCGCGGCCCTCCTGGTAGGGACCACGGTCATTGATACGTACCACTTCAAACTTGCCATTACGCGGGTTGACGATACGCACCCAGGAATTGAAGGGTAGATTGGGGTGCGCTGCGGTCAGGCCTTCGGCACTGAAGGTCTCCCCGTTAGCTGTGTGCTTCCCATTGAATTCCGGGCCATACCAACTGGCATTGCCTACCCAGACCTTCATGGGTTTGACGGGCTCACTCAAGTGAGCGACAAGCGGAGCTTCCATCACGGGTGCAATCAGGAACATTAGAGGCACCCAACGGATGGCAGCCCAAGTAACAAAGAGTGGTCGTCTCATAGTGTGTTTTTTTAACTACAAATGCTCAGAAAGTGTAGTAGGAAAACAGCATTATGTCAACCAAAATCCGCCCTGAATTTGTCCTTTAATTCATTGATATTACTGCACTTAATCGTTCGTACTAACGCCTCCAAACTCTCTATAATTGCCTCACTGGCCCTCGGGTCAGCAAAACTGGCCGTCCCTACCTGTACGGCCGACGCGCCTACACACAGATAATCGAGCACGTCTTCGGCCTTCTCGACCCCTCCCAAGCCAACGATTGGGATCTTGACTGCCTTCCTAGCCTCCCAAACTAGGCGCAAAGTGATGGGCTTGATGGCCGGACCAGAGAGGCCGCCCGTGGGGTTCCCGAGTCTCGACTTTCCTGACCTAAAATCAATGGCCATAGCAGGATAGGTATTGGCAATGGTCAGCGCATCAGCCCCGGAAGCCTCCGCTGCCTTGGCGATCAGTCCGATGTCTGTGACCAGTGGCATCAGCTTCACCCAGAGGGGACGCTGCTTCGTCACCCGGCGCGCTGCCGAAACGACATCTGCGACCAAATCGGGATTACTTCCGAACTGTATCCCTCCTTTTTTTACGTTGGGGCAGGAAATATTGAGCTCATAGGCGGCAATCCCGGGGGCATCCTCGAGCCGCCGTATGACCTCCAGGTAGTCCTCAATGGCATAACCGAAGACATTGACGATGACGTTCGTGTTGTATTTTTGCAACAGCGGAAGCTTATCTTTAACGAAAGAGGCTACTCCCACGTTCTGCAAGCCCACCGCGTTCAGCATCCCCGACGGGGTTTCGCAGAGCCGGGGGGCCGGGGCACCCTCGATGGGTTCCAGGGAAATGCCCTTGGTGACAAAGCCACCGAGGCGGTTCAGGTCGACCAGATGAGCGAATTCTAAGCCATAACCGAAGGTGCCGCTTGCAGCGATGACGGGATTAGTAAGGCGCAGAGCGCCAACCTGCATTTGGAGGTCAACGCGGTCAGAGGAACTCACGCTGGGGATGAGGATAGCACGAAGGCTCGCGTCCACCCGAAAAATCCTGCAACGGCTGTGGAATTATTTGGCCGCGGATCTATGGAGAGCTTCCGCCAGGACACGTCCATCGCGTGTGGCCAAAGTGATGCCGCAAAGCGCGGCAAACGTTGGTGCAATATCCGCGGGTGTGACAGCGGCAAAATACTCTCCCGGCTGGATTCCGTATCCCAGCAAAAGCAGCGGCACATGCTGATCGTAATTGTAAGGAGTCCCATGTCCCGTGCCGCCGACAGCTTTCTTTCCAGCGGGCGACCCATCCATCAGCCAGTAGGGCTTGGGAACGAAGAACAGATCGCCACTGCGGCTGGGAAAATAACTGAGTGTGAAGGCCGTGCGGATTTCAGAGCTGCTGGAAACTGCTCCGCTTAAATCTTCCGCGCGATAGACCGCGGCCACGCCAGGCTGCGCGAGCGCCGCGTCCAGCACGGCGCGCAGTGCCGCGGGGTCCTGCTTCAGGCGGGCGTAAATCCCTTGCGAGAAGTACACATTGCCTTCGGTCAAGCGTGCGATGGCCGGTTTAGTGTAGTTGAACGGCTCCAGGGCCTGCTCCATGCGCTGTTGCAGCTCCGCAATACTTAGGACACCCGCGTCCACGCCTGTAGTGGCCATATCTTCGGGTACGGGTACGACGCCATGGTCGGCGCTCAAAGCCAAGAGGTAGTTCCCGCGACCGACTTTCTGATCGAGGTGCGCCAGAAGTTCGCCGAGGTCCTTGTCCAGCCGCACCAGAATGTCCTGAATCTCCCAGCTGCGCGGGCCGAAGGCGTGGCCGACGTAATCAAGCGTGGAATAGCTCACACCCAGATAGTCCGTGCCGCCCGCTTTGCCCAAGCCAAGCGAATCGATGGCTGTTTCCGCCATGCGCGTCAGGTAGGCATCGGCAAACGGACTGTGCTCCCACTGGTCGACAAACTCTCCGTCGGCGGAGGTGCTCCCATCTTTGCCGCGTAACGGATGCGGAAAACTGAGCGTCCAGCCTCCTGGTGCCATGGCGCCCGTTGCCTGCTTTTCGTAAACATAGGCGCTTTCTGGCAGCGAGAGCGCCCACGTCTTGCCGTAGTCCTCCGCCACCGGATGTTTCTTCGCGTACTCTTCCACGAACGGCATCGTGCCATAGGCCGAGGAAGTGACCCAGGCGCCCGAACTGGAATCGAACCACGTGACGGCATCACCCTTGTGCCCCGCCATGGTGATTGCCGCACGTGCCTTCAGCGAAAACGTGACCACGCGCGTGGCTCCGCCTGTCTGAAACTTCAGCTCCTCGGCAAACGAGGGCAACTGCATCCTGGCCGCGGAATCTCCTCCTTTGGTGCTGCCGCCCGCGTAAGCCACATTCTTCACATTGGGATCCCCGGTGCAGGTAACCATTTTTTGCTGCTCCCGGTCCCACCAGGTATTGGCGATCATCCCGTGGCTTGCCGGGAAGGCGCCCGTCGAAATCGTGGAATGGCCCACGCAGGTCTCCGTCGCCGCGTAGGGATAGGCCGCCTCATGAAACCATGAGCCTTCTTCCACCAGTCGCTTGAGCCCGCCGGTCCACTGCCCGCGGAACTTATCCACATAGTCGCCACGCATCTGATCCACGACGATCATCACCACGAGTTTCGGGTGCGCGGGATGCGCGAAGGCCCTGGCGGCGGGCTTTTTGGGCGCTTGGGCCCCAAAAGCCATTGCAGTGAATAACGCCCCCGCAAACGTGACGGCCAAAGACCGCCTTAGAATGTGAACAACCGCCTGCCTGAGCATCTTCGTGGACTCCCTTCCAGTGCCAGCAGAAGTCTAGCATGTCCCCAGGAAGGGCCAGTCGGCCCGCACGCGGTTTTGTGCCGGGCGTCACGCCAATTGTGGGCTCCACCTGTGCTAGGATTACGCAACTATGCGACTCGTCGAAAAAAGTCAGTTGATGTCCGCGGCGGAAATCGACCGCACACTCCAGCGCCTGGCTCACCAGATCGTGGAGAAAAGTGGCGGCACGCGCCATCTTGCGCTCATTGGAATCCGGCGGCGCGGCGTGCCCCTGGCACAGCGCATCGCACAAGCCATGCGCGGGATCGATGGCGTGGAAGTTCCCGTGGGGACACTGGACATCACGCTGTACCGCGATGATCTATCAAAGGTCGCGCCGCAAGCCGTGCTGCAGTCCTCGCATATTTCGTTTCCGGTGGACAGCCTGGATCTGGTTCTTGTGGACGACGTGCTCTACACCGGACGCACCGTGCGCGCGGCGATGAACGGCCTGTTCGATCTCGGCCGCCCCAAACGGGTTTCTCTTTGCGTGCTGATCGACCGCGGTCACCGCGAAATGCCCATTGAAGCGCAGTACGTGGGGCGCAACATCCAGACCAGCGACACCGAGATTATAGAGGTGCGCTTGCGCGAGATTGACGACGAAGAGCGCGTCATCCTCGTGGACCGCGTCGAGCCCTAGCGGGCACCGGCGATTTTTTTGCGTCGTAGCGCCGCTGCGCGTAGAATGACTTTCAGGAAGGGGCGGAGAACTCCTCGACGCTCCGAGGCCCGCCGCGTGACCCTCTGAGTCCAAATGTGACTTATCGTTTTCGTGATTTGCTCGCCCTTGAACCGCTTTCCGCGGACGAACTCACTTTCATTCTCGATCAGGCGCAACCGTTCCAGGAAATTCAGCGCCACTCTTTGAAGAAACTCGCCACGTTGCGCGGCAAGACTGTGGTGCTCGCCTTCTTCGAGAATTCCACGCGCACCCGGTTGAGTTTCGGCACGGCGGCTTCGCGGCTTGGCGCGGACACCATGAACCTGCAAGCCGAGGCTTCCAGCCTGAAAAAGGGTGAGACGCTGCTGGACACCGCCAACAACCTCAACGCCATGAAGCCGGATTGCTTCGTGATGCGCCATTCCTCCTCGGGCGCGGCGGATTTCGTTGCGCGCCATCTGGAAATCCCCGTGGTCAATGCAGGTGATGGCACGCATGAGCATCCGTCGCAGGGCCTGCTGGATGCGCTGACTATCCGCGACCGTAAAGGCACGCTCAAGGATTTGAATGTGACGATCCTCGGCGACATCGCACACTCGCGCGTGGCTCGTTCCAACATTCACCTGCTGGGGAAATTTGGCTGCCGCTTCACGCTCTGCGGGCCCGCCATGTGGGTGCCGCGCGAACTGGAGAAAATTGGGCCGCCGGGAACGCCCATCCGCTGCGTCTACCGCGTCGAAGAAGCGCTGGAAGACGCCGACGTGATCATTGTCCTGCGCGTGCAGACCGAGCGTTTGCACGAGCCCTCTCTCTCGCAGAACGATTACATTCTGCTCTACCAGCTTAACGAGGAACGCATGCGCCTGGCCAAGAAGGATGCACTTATCCTGCATCCCGGCCCCATCAATCGCGGCACCGAAATTACTCCGGAAGTCGCCGATGGGCCGCGCTCCGCGGTCCTTGAACAAGTAACCAACGGCGTAGCGGTGCGCATGGCCATTCTCTACCTGTTGATGGTGGGGGCGACGGAAGGCATGCATCCCGCGCTGGAAGTACGGGGCGAACCGAAGCCCAAGGAATCTGCTCATGCTTCTGATTAAGAACGGGCGCGTCCTGGATCCTGCAACCAAGACCGATGCGCCTCGCGACATCCTGCTGGATGGCGAACGCATCGCGGAAATCGCCCCAACGGGGAAGATATCCCTCGCCAACGGCGCGGAAGTATTCGACGCCTCCGGCTTGATCGTGGCGCCGGGCTTCATTGACATGCACGTGCACCTGCGCGAGCCCGGGCAGGAAAATTCCGAGACCATTGAGACCGGAACGCTCGCCGCAGCCCGCGGTGGCTTCACGGCCGTCTGCTGCATGCCCAACACCAAGCCGGTAAACGACAACGCCTCGATCACGCGGTTCATCGTCGATCGCGCGAAGGCGCATGGCCACGTGCGCGTGTGGCCGATTGGCGCCGCCAGCACCGGCAGCAAAGGCGAAGCCATCGCCGAGATTGGCGCGATGCGCGAAGCAGGCATTGTGGCGGTTTCCGATGACGGCAAGCCCATTGCCACGGCAAAACTGGCGCGGCAGATCATGGACTACTGCCGCACGCTGGAACTCCCCGTGATCGAGCACTCGGAAGATGTTTCGCTGGCCGCCGGAGCGGTGATGCGCGAAGGCATTGCTTCCACTCGCCTGGGCTTGCCGGGAATGCCGGCGGCTGCGGAATCGGTTTGCGTTGCACGCGATGTCCAGATCGCGGAGCTCACCGGAGCGCGGCTGCACATCGCGCATCTTTCTGCTAAAGCCTCGCTCGATCAGGTTCGCTATGCCAAGCAGAACGGCCTGCGCGTCACCTGTGAAGTCACGCCGCATCACTTCACGTTGATCGACGAGGACGTGACCTACGATTCGCGCTACAAAATGAATCCGCCGCTGGCCGCGCGCGCCGACCGGGAAGCCCTTTGGCAGGGCCTTTCCGACGGCACCGTCGACGCCATCGCCACCGACCATGCCCCTCACGAGCCGGCTATTAAAGATGTGGAGTTCGATAAATCGCCCTTCGGCATCCTGGGTTTTGAAACAGCCGTAGGCCTCGCGCTGGAGCAACTCGTACACACCGGCAAGCTCCCTCTGATGCGCATGGTGGAGCTGTTCACGACCGGACCCGCGCGTGTGTTAGGAAAAGAACGGAAGCTCGCCGTCAGTGAGCCCGCGGACGTCACCATTTTTTCTCTGGACAGGACGTGGACGTACAACGTGAAAGAGTCGGCGAGCAAGTCGCGGAATTCGCCGTTCGACGGCAAATCGTTCAAGGGCGGCCCGGTGGCCACCATCGTGGCCGGCAAAATCGTCTATCGAGCTTGACCTGCGGCGTGGGGCGAGTCTGCGAACTCTGCGGCTTTCCCCTCGGCCTCTCATTCCTAATGTTGTTGCTCAGCAGTTAACCACCTCAGCGCACCTCTCTGAGTGCGCGCTCCATTGCGGCTAGACTGAAATGGAGCCTCTAACTTCCTCTTTCAGCAGCTCCTTTGTGGGCGCGATTTCCTCTTCAGCTTCGGCTCCGGGTTCGGGGGGAGACGGAGGCGGTTCGGGTGGTTCGGGCGGGGGTGGAGGTGGCGGAGGAGGCTGGTGACGTGGAGTTGTGCCTGCGGACCAACCATCAGGGAGAGAAGGAGCGGAGGGGAAACCAGAAGGAAAGGGGGAGTGGAAAGGTGTCTAACGCGTGGCGATGCGCTGCACGTTGAACTTGTCGCCCTTCGGCCACATCACTTTATTCTTGGTTTTACAGTAGGGGCAGATGGACACTCGCTCGACCTCTTTCCCCAGCCCCGTCGATCCTACTACCCGCATCCCACGCTCACACTTCGTGCATCGGAAGATTTTCTGCACATGCCCCCCTTGCCTGACTCGGAGGAACCTGGGCTCCGAACTCCTTCTTCAGTGCGCCGCGGGTTCGGCCGCAGGATGTAACCCGTGCTGCGGCACCTCATGCGTTCCCCGCGTGAGCGGTTCAATCTTCATGCGATAAAAGTGGTCGAGGGGTAACCGCCCCTTTCCTACCGGATAAGCTCGCTCGATGGCCTTCATGACATAGGCCTTGGCCAGCGTGGTGGCCTCCAGCAGCGACCTCCCGGCGGCCAATTGTGCGGCAATGGCCGAAGCAAACGTGCAGCCCGTTCCGTTCGTGTGCTCCAGCTTCACCCTTTCGCCGCTCAACAAGTGGAGTTCGTTTCCGTCAAAGAGGACGTCCACGGCCTTCTCCAGGTGGCCTCCTTTTACGATGACGGCGTGCGCGCCCATTTCCACCAGCTTGCGCGCCGCCACTTCCATGTCCCCCACGTCCTTGATCGTAAGGCCCGTCAATATCTCCGCTTCCTGAATGTTCGGCGTGATCACGCTGGAGCGCTTCAGGAGTTCCGTGGCCAGGTACTTGACGCCCACCGCATCCAGCAGTTCGGAATCGCTGGAGGAGCGCATCACCGGATCATGCACCACGTGAGCAAACTTGTTCGTGTCGAGAAATTCCGCCACTACCACGGCGTTTCCGCGATTCCCCAGCATGCCGATTTTCACCGCGGCAATGCTGCAATCTTTCGCCAGGACTTCCAGTTGCTCGCGCAATTCCGCGCTCGGCGTGTTGTGAACGGCTTCCACGCCCTGGGTGTTCTGCACTGTCAGCGAAGTAATGGCCGCCACGCCGTAGCAGCCGTAGGCCGCAAAGGTTTTCAGATCCGCGGCGACTCCGCCGCCGCAGCTCGGATCAAATCCCGCAATAGTCAGCAGAATGGGCGGGGCGGCGATCCCTTGTACATGAAGATGGCTCATAATCGTTCGTGTATGCTCGCGTTCCGTCAAGAAAATGGCCGGACACGCTTTGCCTGGCGCGCCCTTTCTTCAACCGCGCACCAGAAAACGCCCGGCACTTGCGAATGTACGCGCACTGATTTCTCTCTGCAAGGAGTTTTTCACTTGCAGGTAAGTTTGTATGGCCTGCGTGCCGGAGTTTGTGGACTTGGAAAAAAGAAGAAGTCCGTGCGCCTAAAGATCAAAAATGGAGCGGGACCAGCTGAATCTCACGGGAAAAGGCCGCGGACCAGCGTCGCTTCGGCGACGCGGCCGACCGCGAGCACCATGGCGCCCGCGCGCGGCGGCACGTGGTGTTTGCGCATGGCTTCCACCATGTCGTGGAACGAGCGCACCATGATCTTCTGCAGGCGCAGGTTCACTTCGTCGACGTCCCAGAACAGGCCTTCCTGGTTCTGCACCCATTCGAAGTAGCTGACCGTGACGCCGCCGGCATTCGCCAGGATGTCCGGCAAAATGGTGATGCCGCGCCGCGCCAGAATTTCGTCAGCGTGCGGCGTGGTTGGCCCGTTGGCCGCCTCGGCGACGATGCGCGCCTTCACGGCTTCCGCGTTTTGCAGGGTAATGACGTTTTCCAGCGCCGCGGGCACCAGGATGTCGCACTTCATCGTCAGCAGGTCTTCGTTGGAAATACGCGAAGCGCCGGGCATGCCCACCACGGTGCCGGAACGCTCCTTATAGCGGATGGCCTTGATCGGATCGATGCCGCGGGAATTCGTGACACCGCCGCGCGTATCGCTGAGCGCGATGATTTTCGCTTTCCTGTCTGCCAGGAGCCGCGCCGCGGTGGCGCCGGCATTGCCAAAACCCTGAATCGCCACGGTCGCGCCGCGCAAAGAGATCTTCTTCATCTTGCAGGCTTCTTCGACGACGTACACCAACCCCTGCGCCGTCGCTTCCGCGCGTCCCACCGATCCGCCAATCGAAAGCGGCTTCCCGGTGACCACGCCCGGCACGGTGTGCCCCACCATCATCGAATACGTGTCCATGATCCAGGCCATCGTCTGTGCATCGGTATATACATCGGGCGCAGGAATATCTTTGTCCGGACCGATCACCGGTAGAATCTCGCTGGCAAACCGGCGCGTCAGCCGCTCCAGTTCGCTCTTGGACATGCGCTTCGGGTCGCAGATGACCCCGCCCTTCGCGCCGCCGAATGGCACATTCACCACCGCCGTCTTCCAGGTCATCCAAGCCGCCAGCGCCTTCACCTCGTCCAGCGTCACGTTGGGATGGAAGCGGATGCCGCCTTTGCCGGGACCGCGCGCGATGTTGTGCTGCACGCGGAAACCGGTCAGCACCTTCACCTGCCCGTTGTCCATTTTCGTGGGCAACGACACTTCCAGAATGCGTTTGGGCGTGCGCAGTACCTGGCGAAGTCCCGGATCAAGTTTCAGGACTTCGGCCGCCATATCGAATTGAATTTGCGCGATGCGGAAGGGATTGAGCTCTTCACGCGGCGCGATCCGTGGCACCATCGGGGGAGCACCCGTGGGACGCGTTGGGACTTGAGGTTTTGCGACCGTGGCCATCAGCTTCGGTCCTTTCCGTTGCGCTGGATTTCTCAAGCAGCTCGCTACTGCACCGAACCACTTTTCCTGCTACAAAATCTTGGCGTTAACCGTTCGCGGCCATTTTCCGCGTTTCGCTCAGGTACTTGTCCCGGCAGGCTGCGGAGCAAAAGTGCAATAGTTCGCCATCCTGCCGCAGCGGCAGCGCCAGCACTTCGGCGAGGTGCATGCCGCACACGGGATCTCGCACCAATTTTCGGGCCGTTGTATCCGCCGGTACGTCCACCGGCGCTTGCGATTCTGCCGCGCCTTGCCCCATGCGCCGCACCAGGCGGCGCAGCAGCGCCACGCTCCAAGTAAGTATGACCACCCAGAATATAAACCGTAACACGCGGACAATAAATGTCATCTCTGAATGTGAGCGTGGCCGTCGCCTCACTCAACCTTTCTATCCCTTGGACGGCGTTGAGGCGAGTGTATGCAGGGCATCACGGGGAGTCAAACAAAAAGCTGTACTTTCAAGAGGTTGCGCGGCGAAAGGGTTGCGAGAGGAGGAGCCATTACCCAGGTGAAATTAATTCTAACTGATTGTAAATAAAATAGTTACGAGCTTATGAGCCGAAGAAGCCCCCAGGCGCCCTTCTGGACTACTTTCCCGCTGGAATTCGCTCGATGCCCATATACGGGCGAAGCACTTCCGGAATCACGATCGAACCGTCTGCCTGCTGATAATTTTCCACCACGGCGATCCAAGTGCGGCCCACGGCCAGCCCTGATCCGTTCAGTGTGTGCACGAATTCGCTTTTTCCCCCACCCTTCGGCTTGAAGCGAATGCCCGCGCGCCGCGCCTGAAACGCTTCGCAATTCGAGCAGGAGGAGATTTCGCGAAATTCTTTGCTCGAGGGCAGCCAGACTTCCAAATCGTAGGTCTTCGCGGAAGCAAAACCCATGTCGCCGGAACAGAGCAGCACGGTGCGGTAGTGCAAGCCAAGCTTTTGCAGGATCGTCTCCGCATTGCGCGTTAATGCTTCATGTTCTTCGTAGCTTTTCTCGGGATGCGTGAACTTGAAGAGTTCCACTTTCTGAAACTGGTGCTGGCGCAGGATCCCCCGCGTGTCTTTTCCCGCCGCTCCGGCTTCGGAGCGGAAGCAGGAAGTCCACGCGGTAACGAGGATGGGCAACTGATCCTCCGTGACTGTGGTGTCGCGATACAGGTTGTGCAGTTCCACTTCGGAGGTGGGCGTCAGCCAGAAATCGCTGTCCTGCAATTTAAAAAGGTCCGCGGCAAACTTGGGCAGTTGGCCCGCAGCCATCAGCGAAGCGGTGTTCACCAGGAAAGGCGGCAGGATTTCCGTATAGCCGTGCTCGCGCGTGTGCACATCCAGAAAGAAATTCGCCAAAGCGCGCTCCAGCCGGGCTCCCCAGCCTTTGTAAACGGCAAACCGCGCGCCGGTAATGCGCGTAGCCGCTTCCAGGTCCAGGATTCCCGCGCGTTCGCCGACTTCCCAGTGCGGCTTCGGCTGAAAATCGAATTGCGGCGGCGCACCCCAGCGGCGGACTTCCTGGTTGTCCTCGGCGCCGTGGCCTGCAGGAACGCTGGAATGCGGAATGTTCGGAATGATCAGCAGCAGTTCACGCTGTTTGGCGTCCAGCTCCACGATGCGCTCGTCTGCCTGCTTGATGCGCTCGGAAAGCTGCTTCATTTCGGCGAGGATGGTGTCCGCACTCTGCTTTTCCTTTTTGAGGCGCGCGATTTCGTCACTGGCTTTGTTGCGCTGCGCTTTGCGCTGCTCGTTTGTTGTAATCAGTTCGCGCCGCTCTTTATCCAGCGCGAGAAATCCGTCGAGATCGAGTGTGATGTTGCGGCGTTTCGCCATTTCAGCGAAGACGTCCAGATGTTCCCGGAAGTAGCTTAGGTCATGCATGATTCTATGAGCATAGCGTAGCCGCACGCCGAGAGAAAGCGGGTGATCCACCAAGAGCAAATGCCGCGATTCGCAGGAGGGTTCAGCAGTCTGAGAGATTCCGAAGAACTTCGCTGGAGTTCGCCGCGCGAACACACTGGTAGAAGGGTACTGAGTGGGCGCCCCAAAGGTCCCGGGGCGAAGTACTGGTGCGAATGAACCCTGGGGACTAGTGACGCATTCCCTTGTGTCCGTCATTCTTACGGACGTGATCGGGAGTTAGGTTCTGCTCCTGGAGCGGGTGGAATGATCGTAGGGATCTTAATCCTGTGCGTCGTTCTTCTGCTGGCGAGCGCAGTGGAACGGCCAGCCCCTCCGGAGCGATAAGGAGACGAACCGAACTTCAGGCACATCTACCCTCCATCCCCCACGCCAGAGCGGCCGGCACCCCCACCGGCCGCTCATTTTTTTGGTCTTGAGTTTTGAGTGATTCGGCGAGGGCCGGTGGTCCCAGCGCACTCTCGGGAAATTCGAGCCGTTTGGGCAAAAAAATAAAGGGGGCTGGTGCAAGCCCCCTTCTTTAATCGATTCGACCCCCCAATAACCAGTTACCCAGTCGAGGTTGAGTACCGGCCACCCCGGGAAGCCAATCTCATGAATTGTTTTGATATGATGCACGCGCTTTGCCAAGCCCATGGCAGTGTGAGAAAAGCCACTTCTCCGCTAAAAACAAAGCACTTACAGCATAGAACCGGAACCAGCAGCGCTGCCCACAGTTGCTAATCTACAAAATCCCACAGACTAGCCCCTGTTTTCCTACAGTCTTTGGGAAGAGGGCAAGTTCCCCAGCCAGGAAATCCGATGGGTCACAGACTACGGGTTGGCGTGTCTGCGCGAACTTCAGCGGGCCGCCAACGACGCCACACCAACCTGGCAGGTAGATACAGGATCATGAGCCAGAGAAGGAACGCCGGTCCGCGACTGATGAGGAACAACAGCAGGGCGGAGAGGCTCGTCACGGCCTCCGAAAATCCGGCAAGCGCTGCATTGTGGAATTGCCCCGCGAGAGTTTCCGCCGGCGGGGTGATTTCTTCCCGCATGGCGAAGAGGACGTTCGCAAAGACAACGCGGTGCTCGGACGCGACACGGTCCGCTTCCAGGCGATTGATGTCGGCATTCACGCTGGCCATCTGCCGCTGCAGTTCCATAACGTTGCGGTCCGGATAGGTCTGTTTCTTCAGGAGTTCCTGAAGGTGTCGCAACGTGCTCTGTGCGTTGCTCAAACGGGCTTCCAGGTCCGCGCGCTGCTGGGTGACTTCATCGGCCGCTTCCTCTTCGCGCTCGACTTGGCCAAGTGTTTTGAGTTCACTGAGCGTTGCACTGTACTCCGAGGAAGGTATGCGCAACGTGGCCGAAAGAGTGCTCCCCGTTGGCTTGCCTATCATGCGGAGTCTTGCCACATAGCCGCGATGACGGTCGAGGATCTCCTCCATCGAGGAGCGTGACTTGGCAAACTCTTTGGTGGCCACGGCAAGTTCCGCCGTATGCGCAATCAGCGGTTCACCAGGCGGCGTCATAGCCACCTTGCCATTTGAAAGGCCGCCGAAATCCATGGGTGCCGGTACGGCCATCCCCTTCGTGGACTCCTTCAATTCTTCCCTCACGCGGCCCGCTTCCGTTTGCAGTTCGGGCATCGTCATTTCTGCGTTTGTGGGGGCAGCAACCGGCCGATATTCTTGCTTCGTGGGTTGTGGGCTGATTCTTGCAAAAACCAGCAGGCCGACGAAAATAGCCAGGACCACGATTAACCCGCGTCGAACGGGGGAGAGCATACGGAACTTCGCAAGCATCGAGACGATTACGTTTCTCATGGGATAGCCTCCTAGGGCATCTCCCTTTGAACGACTGAGGCGGGATTTCTTGCAGGTGGGGCGCGTGCCCGTCTAGGCCCCGATGGTGGAACGCAGGGCGTTAGCGATGGACTCCGAATACCTGTTTACATCCGCGTCATGTTCGGCTTCCACCATGACGCGTGCCAGGGGTTCCGTGCCGGAGTAGCGCAATACGATCCGGCCATTGTCCCCGAGCGCCGCTTCAGCCTCAGCAAGCGCGCGAGCCACTTCGGGCAGGGAATCCAGGGGCGGCTTCGTTTTCACCTTCACATTCACAATTATCTGCGGATAGTCCTTCAGCCCCTCGACCAGGGCTCCCAGTGATCCCCGCAGAGCCACCAGGCAGGCGACTTTCACGGCGGTGAGCAAGCCATCGCCCGCGGGACTGTCGTCAAGGAAAATAATGTGGCCTGACTGTTCGCCGCCCAGGTTATTTCCCGATTTCAGCATCTCTTCCAGGACATAGCGATCGCCCACCGCGGCACGCGCCAGCGAAATGCCCTCACGCGCCAATGCGCGCTCCAATCCGAGATTGGACATCGAGGTTGCTACCACGCGCTGGTTCTTAAGCACGTTATGCGCTTTCAGATAACGTGCCACGGCCAGCATTACGCCGTCGCCATTGACGACGTTCCCTGACTCGCCGACGAACAGTGCGCGGTCCGCATCGCCGTCAAAAGCCACTCCCAGACGAGCGCCCTCCGCAACCACGCGCTTCTGCAATCCTTCCATGTGGAGCGAGCCGCAGCCTGCATTGATATTGCGGCCGTCGGGATCCACGCCTGTGGCAACCACGTCCGCTTTCAAAGCCCGGAAAAGCTCAGGCCCCAACTGGTACGCGGCTCCATTCGCGCAATCCAAAACCACGCGAAGGCCGGAGAGATCGCTGCTGTTGATCATGCGGCTGCGCAGAAAGTCGAGGTATTCCACATGCCTGGCGTGATTCGCCACCAGCGCCGGACGCCCCCCGGAAACCGGCTCGGATCGCAGGCGGAGGATCTCCGCTTCCAGCGTTTCTTCCTCTGCATCCGGGAACTTCATGCCCGCATGCGAAAACAACTTCACTCCATTGTCGTGATAGGGGTTGTGCGATGCGGAGATGACGACACCTGCCTGAAAGTCATTCTGGCGCACCAGGCAGGCAATCCCGGGGGTGGTGATGACGCCGGCAAACTCGGCGCTGGCCCCGGCTTTCTCCAGTCCTGCAGCCAGCACCGCGGCGATATGCGGGCCGGATTCCCGCGTGTCCATGCCGATCAGGACATGAGCAGAGCCGTGGTCTCGGCGCAAAAAAGTGCCTAGGGCGCGGCCAGCTGCAAAGAGGGTCTGGTCATCAAGCGGCGGTGTCCCGGGAACGCCGCGAATTCCATCCGTACCGAAAAGTTCTTTTGCCATGAGTGTGTGAAATTCCGAGCCGGCGCGGCCTCGTGGCAGTCTAACATACGGCCGATTTCGCACTTTACGGATTCATGAAAAGAATTTCCAGCTCCTTTACATTGTCCGCAGGCCGCCGCACCACCCGTGTTAATAGCAGGTAACTTTAGTTTTGCGAGCCACCCCGAAACTCCCCGAGTATGTTACCGTGTTGGGCGAAAGGGGCTGCTGGTGTCCACTCCGGAAACACCGCCAACGATCTATCGCGTTTCAGGGTCGAATTTCAGCTTGCGCATCGTCGCAGCCGCGATCATCCTGCTTTTCTTCTATTATGCTGCCGGTGTCGTCATTACCCTGCTGCTCTCCGTGCTCCTGGCCTACTTCCTGGATCCGGCGGTGGAGTTCCTGGAGCGCCTGCACCTGCCGCGAACGATCGGTTCCCTGATCATGGTCCTCCTGCTGATCACCGTGATCTTCTCGGTGGGCTACGGCTTGTGGACACGCGCTTCGGATTTTGCCGCGGATTGGCCAAAATACCGGGGGACCCTGCAGGAGGCCACGGGTACCGTGGAAGGAAAGCTGCGCGGCATCGAAGGCAGCGTAACGGAACTCACAACTCCGGCCGGCACGCCAAAACCCGTAGAATCGGGCTCCGATAGCGCCGCGATCCACAATCTTGTGGTTCGTGGCATTGGTTCTTTGTACGCCCTGGTGCTGGAAGCGACTTTCGTTCCTTTCCTGGTTTTCTTCATGCTGGCGGGGAAACGCGAGGCGTGGCACAGCACCTTGCAACTGTTTCCTGTGGCTCAGCGCACGCAAGTGAAAGAAACACTGGAGGATTTGCGGGATGTTTTGCGCGATTACCTGGTGGGTATGACGGTGGTCTCGTTGGTGGTCATCGCCTTCACCAGCATTTTCTTTCTCGCGCTAGGGCTGGATTATCCCGTGCTCACGGGAATCGTTTCCGGCTTGTTCAACATGGTGCCTTATATTGGTGCGGTGCTTGCATGGCTCCCGGCTTTTCTGCTGGCCATCGCGAAGTGGAAATCCATCAGCCATTTCGCGCTGATCGCTATTGTGCTTACCGGAATCCACATTGTGGCGCAGAACCTGATTGCGCCACAGTTGGTCGGGCGTCAAGTGCGCCTGAACGCCGTGGCCATCACTATCTCCTTGCTCTTCTGGGGTTGGGTCTGGGGCGGAATGGGACTCATCCTAGGAATCCCCATCACCGCGGCTTTACGCGTTATCTGCGACCATACCGAGTCGGCGAAACCCGTGGCGCGCTGGCTCAGCGCTTAACACTCGATTTATGCAAATGGGAACCAAGCAACGCGAAACCAGCCCAGTTCGACTCCTCCCCGGCGTTGCGTTCCTTCTCTTTCTTAATATGGTTGCGTGGACACCACCCGCCCACGCCTGGGGATGCAAAGGCCATCAGACCGTGGCGCTGATCGCCGAAAAGTACCTCACCCCGGAAGCCCAGCAATTGGTTGGAAAACTCCTTGCGGAGAATCTGGTTGATCCGGAACTCAAACGCTATTGCGGTTTTTCTTTTCGCGACTTGCTGGCGGACGCTTCCACCTGGGCGGACGACGTGCGCGATGAACGCAAGAATGGTCCGTGGCATTACATCGACATTCCGCGCGGCGCTTCTCGTCATCCCCTCGAGGAATACTGCGGCGCGCAAGGCTGCGTCACCAAGGCCATTGCCGAGCAGTGGGCGATTCTCAAGGACACCCATGCCGAACCGCGCAAGCGCGCTGAGGCTCTGCGCTATGTGGTCCACTTTGTCGGTGATCTCCACATGCCTTTGCATGCCACGACCAACAACGACCTGGGTGGCAATTGCGTGCCGCTGCAGTACTTCCGGCGCCGGCCCCATCAATCGCATGAAACCTTTTCGCCCAATCTCCACGGGATTTGGGATTCCACCATCCTCGAGCGCGATATGGAAGGCGCCGATCCCCCGGAATTCGCGGAGCACCTCGAGCAGGTTTTTAGCGTTGAAGTGGAGCAGTGGCAGAAGGCGGGAATTCATCTCGAAGATTGGACTTGGGAGAGCCATGACCTTGCGGAATCCGTGGCTTACGGTGAATTGACGCCCAAAGTTCCGGTGGAAGCGCCTGCCACCGTGCATTCATGCGCCGATGACGACCACATTGGCGAGCGGTTGCTCCAGATGCATCTGACGGCGGGCCAAGCTTATCAGGATGCCGCCGCGGCCGTCGTCGAGAAGCGCCTGGCGCAGGCGGGTGTGCGGCTCGCCATGATCCTTAATGATGCCGCAGGACCGGCGCCGGCAGGGAATTAGGGCTTGCCGGGAGATTTGGATTCCGGCGCGCCCGTTCCGAGTGACTTGATGTAACTCACCAATTGCCAGCGCTCCGGCTCCGGGAGCTTCGACCAGACTGGCATTTTCTTGCGCACTACACCGTTCGACAAAATCCAAAAAATCGCACCGGGCGAGGAATTTCGCACCTCCTCGGCTCGCAGACTTGGCGCCTTTTTGCCGCCTACTCCTTCCTTCCCGTGGCATTCCTCGCAGTGTTCCTCAAACAGAAGGCCCCCTGCCGCAACCGCGTCCGCATCATTGGCCAGCGGATTCGCCTTTCCGCGGTATTTCTCTGGAGCCTTTTTCAGTTCTGCGTACACAGATTCCTTCTCGGGTCCTTTTGGTGACTCCTGCGGACCTGCTGCTGCAACAGCGCCACAGAAGAGCAGCACACTGGCGATCACAAATTGGTAGAGCTTCATTCCCGGCGCCCCTTGAACATCCCGCTGACCATATTGCCGAATCCCGAAAATTCCCTGGAGACTCCCCAGCGCATCAGAAATTGATGACTTTTGTCATTGAGCCCGAAGGTGGGCTCGAACCGAAATGTCCAGCCGGATGGGAGATTCCACGCCAGCCCCGTGCCCAAGTAATGCGATGTGTTATGCAGCCCGAAACTGTAGCGGTCGCCGAGTCCTCCGTAGAGTTCCACACCCGCTACAAAATGTTGCCGGCAGAAGTTGCAGCGGTGTGCCGCGCCCTTCATCGCCAGCGGCCGGCTGGCTCCCAAGGCATAGCCAAATTCCCACGGCGCATTGCTCAAGTTCTTAGCGGCGATAGTATTCTGCGTGAAATTCCAACCTTTGAAGTTGCTAGAGAGGATCAGCTTGAATTCCATTTCGTGCTTGTGTTCCTGACGCGCCAACGCGTTAGGCACGGCATAGTCCGCCTCGACATCGTGCCCTTCAACTTCTTTCAAGATCTTGTCGGCCCCATTGATGTCCTCAAACTCCGCGTACAGGATGGGGTTGATCAGGTGCTCGTTCTTCAGAGGGCGAAAGCGGTTCTCCCAGCGATACCCGGTGAACACGGTGCTCTCGCCGAAGGTTGTCTGACCGGCGAGGTACAGCTCGGTGGTCCACCAAGCGGTTGCGCCATACTCCAATTCTGCCCAGTAGGCGTGAAAACCCGATCCGCCACGCTGCGTTCCAAAAGTGGAGAAGTACTCAACCTCCAAGCTCCCAGGTTCCTCCAGATTGTGGTCATAAGCCACGATATAAGGGTTTTCCTGGGAGTAGGCAGGGAGAGGGAAGGCGAAGAATGCCAGTGCGCCGAGAAGAAGGAAGCAGACGCGCAGTGCAAACAAAAAGAAAGGGTTAGACGACAGGATAAGCATGAAATAAGACTAACATGGTCCTATATTTGATGCAATTTACTTGCAACTGAATGCGCCGCGCTGGTTCCTTCTCACCCCGCCCTCTCTTTTCCTTCCTTTCCGCCACTTCGGTGCTATTCTTGCTCCTACTTTCTTGCTGTTTGCGTGCTTCTGCGCCGCCTGACGGGCTTCCCCCTCTCGCCCCAGGATTTTCTGTTGCTGACGGCAACTCCCCCCAGTTCCGTTTGCGTGTATATTCCTAGTTACGAGTCCACCGGGATGAACTATGTCCACCTCGCTGCCCTCTGAATCGCTACTCGAGCACCTCCTCGCCGGGTCTGACGAAGCCCTCGTGGGCTTCCACACGGATGGCACCATTGTTTTGTGGAACCGCGCCGCGCAGGACCTTTACGGCTACACAGAGCCGGAGGTCCTGGGAAAGTCCGTCACGCAACTCTTGCCCCTTTACGAATTGCCAGCACTCGAGGAGCTGCTGCAAAGTCCCTTGCGCATCGATTCCAGCGAGGCGGAAGCCACGGAACGCCTTCACAAGGAGGGCATGCGCGTACCGGTTCACTTGCAGAGGTCCCTGATCCGCACGGCAAGCGGTGAAATCCTGGGCGTCCTCGAAAGAACACGCGCGCTTTCCTCTGCCGCTGCGGGCTCTCCCTCGCAAACTCATTTCCGGCTGATGGTCCAGCAGATGCCCGTGGTTTTCTGGACCACCGACCAGCGCTTGCGCATCACTTCGCATTGGGGCCCCACGCTGGGCCTCCATCGGCGGATGCAGCCGAAGGCCATTGGACAGACCATCCATGAATTTTTGCGCTGCCCGCAGGACGAAGAAGCCCCGGTAAAGCAACACCTTGCTGCATTGCAGGGTGTCTCCTCGCGGTTCGAGTATAAGCGCCGAAACCATGTCTTCGACATCAGCCTCGAGCCCCTTCGCGACTCCGATGGAGCTATCCTTGGCTGCATTGGCGTGGCGCTGGACATCACCGAGCGCAAGAAAACCGAGGAGGAAATCCGCCACCAGGCTACCCATGACGGCTTGACGGGCCTGGTCAATTATCGCGAGTTCTATGACAGCCTGGAAAAAGAGGTACGCCGTGCCGAGCGCAGCCATCATTCCTTTGGGCTGCTTCTCCTCGACCTGGATGATCTGAAGGGCATCAATGACCGCCTGGGCCACTTGGCAGGCGACCGTGCACTACGGCGCCTGGCCCGCGTCATGAAAGAGAATTGCCGCGCCACGGACGTGGCCGCGCGTTACGGCGGAGACGAATTTGCCATCTTGCTGATCGACGCGGACACGGAGAGAGTCCAGCAGATCGCACAGCGCATCACCAATCATCTGAACGAGCAGCCCGGCGAACCACCCCTATCCGTCAGCATCGGTTCGGCTGTCTATCCGGCGGATGGCCAGTCACCACAGGAACTTCTGGAAACTGCGGATCGCCTTTTGTATCGCAACAAGAAAGCGCTGCGCTGGCAGACGGCTCACGCCGATTGAGACTTCGCGGTCCAGCTGCGTTTTAACCGGATAATCAGCATCGCAGCATGCAATTCAATGCACATGGCGTTCTGGGAGTGGGCTTGTTCAAAGCGCCCGCCCGAAAACCCTTGCTTATCGTGCTAAATTCTTAACCAAAGTGGATGCAGCATCTGGGGAGATCGGCATGGGCAAAAATGAACTCATCATGACACTGCTCAAGGAAGGTTATGCGCGATCGGCATGGCATGGACCAAATCTGCGCCAAGCGCTGAATGGTGTCAGCGCAAAACAAGCGGCGTGGAGGCCTTCTCCCGGGCGTCACAATATCTGGGAACTCGCGTTGCACGCCGCGTATTGGAAATATGCGGTGCGCCGCAAACTGGAAGGCGGAAAACGCGGCTCTTTTGTCCTCAAGGGAAGCAACTTCTTCACGCGCCCCGAAAAAGGGAAAGCTACGGAAACAGCCTGGCGCGCCGATCTTGCGCTGCTGGAAAAAGAACATCGCGCTCTGGAGCAAAGCATGCGCCGCTACTTGAAGACCAGACCTTCAAGCAAGATTCTCCACACGCTGTACGGCGTGGCCTTCCACGACATCTATCACGCAGGCCAAATTCGGCTGCTTCGCCGCTTGATGGAGCGCTGAAACACTCTCGAAGAGAGTCCTTTGGCGAAACCAACCCGGCCTGCGCCGGACGATGCCAGACAAGCTCAGGTCACGAATTGGATTGCGGTGGAACCGGCGCCGGGCGCGAATTAAACAGGCCAAAGGCCACGAATATATCCAGCACGCCGATGCCGCTGACAATCCCGCGCATCGAGGGATGCAGCAGGATGGGCATCAGCCAGGGAAAGCGGTGCAGGAAAAAATTCTGTTCCCAGAAGGTGGACCACGGCAGATACAGCAGCAGCGCACCCATCTCAAACAACAACACAACGGTCATGGCGCGCAGAATGCGATTCATCGAGGGATGCAGGACCCCTGGTTAAGTTTGGACCTGTGGTCAGCGAGCGGGTTTCTGAAGCACACTGATGCGTTCGGCAACGTCGCGATAATCGATGTTCACCGCGTAGACCTGGGAAAAGCTCTTGAGTGCCGAATCCAGATCGCCGGCCGACTCCTGGGCCACTCCCAAATCATACCGCAAGGCGAGTTTACTTTCCGTGTCGATCCCGGGGGTCAGCAGGGCGCGGTCGTACCAGATGGCTGCAATGCTCGGCTGGCCCTTTTCCATGAAGGCGAGGCCCAGTAACGTGCAGCACTGCATGGCGTAACGGAAGGCTTTGCCGCGGTCGTTGGCCTTCGCGACTTTCTGGAATTCGCCGATGGCTTCTTCCAGCAAGCCCATTTCACGGAAGGCAATGCCCAGATTGTAGTGGGTTTCCAGATCCTCATCTTCGGCGCCCATCTCGCCGAGTTCCGCGCGGAATTCTTCAAACACTTCCTTCAGCGGAGACGATTCCCCGTTCACTTCAGGCTGCTCCGTGACCAATTCTTCCTTGTTCGCAAGCGGAGCAGCGGGTTCGGGTTCAGCGGCGGCCGGCTTCGGCACATCGCCGATGCCCAGTTGATCGATCTCTTTCGCCAGATCCGACAGGAAATCTTCGGAAGAAAATACGTTGCCATTTGACGGCACGCTGGCAGGCACTTTTTCCTTCGGTTCCAGCTTTTCCGGAGGCGCGCTCGCTGCAACCTCCTCTTTCTTCGGAAGCACTGGCACATGCCCCAACATCTCGTGGGCCGGCACAACGGGCTCCGGCTCGATTACCAACTCGAAATCCTGATCCAGTTCAAATTCGGGTTCTGGAGGCAGAGGCCCGGGCAAGGCAGCCTGTGGGAGTTCCAGGGCAGGCTCCGGCCCCTCAGCGGCCACTGCGCCATGTTCCGGCAGTGGCAAAGCGGTCAACTCCTCGTCGGGCAGCAATTCCTGATGTTGAACGGCGACTTCCTCGGCCGGCGGCGTGCTCGGTGCCACTGGAGCACTCGCTGGTGGAGTAGGCGTCTCCGCGGAAATCTCCGCTACTGGCGTGCTCCAGCCTTCCGGATCGTCGGCGTCCACAGGCACGACAACTTCCGGCTTTCCGATATCCTCGGTCGCTGACACCAGCGTTTCGTGCGGCAGCAACTCATCCGGAATTTGCACCGGGGTTTCATCTTCCAGCACCAAATCCTGCAGCTCGACTTCCTCCACAAGAGAGGGCGCCTCGGCTTTTGGTCCTGGCGCTGCAACTTCTGTCTTGGCTTCGGGTTCCTTCGTCTCTTCCAGTAGCGTAGCCCATTCGGAAGAGAGGTCGACTTCTTCGTGCGGCGCGGCAGCTACTTCGGGCTCCGGTTCGATAATCTCAATTTCGGGTTCTTCTTCCTTCGTTTCCGCAGCGGCGCCTGGCGCAACCGGACTGGCTTCCACGGGCGCGGCTGCCACTCCCTCGACCGGCGCTGCGCTTGCTTCGATGGGAAACTCTTCCACGCCATCCGTGGAAACCTCGGCGGCAGCTTCCTCGACAGGCACCGTTTCCACGGGCTGCGGCATGGCTGCGGCCACGGCAGCAGCGATTTCGTCATCCGTCAAACCAGCCGCGCGCTGGAACCTGCGGCGGAGTTCGCCAAAGCGTTCGCTGCTGCGCACATCCCCGCGTTCGGCATGAATGTGCTCGAGCTGTGCGGCAAGTTCCGCAGTGCGCCGGTCGTCGCCGGCTCCCAAAACGAAATCCAGCAGTTTTTCGAGCGTCGGCGTATGCATCGGCGCGCGCCGCAGAATTGCTTCGAGCAGGCCGATGGCCTTCTGCGTCAGCCCGTAACTGGCGAAGAGATCAACGTCTGTCAGGGATTGCGCGATGAACTTCTGGGTCTCTTCGTCGAGTTCCGGCTCTCCTGTCGCGGACGCTGCTGTCTGCGCCGCCACTTCCGGGGTATCTGATTCCAGGCCGGGGCGCACCTTGGGTGCGGGTGCTTCGGGCAATTCGGCCTGCAGATTCTCGTGTACTTCTACCGCCGCGGCTGCGGCTTCGGCCACAGGCTCTCCCGGCAGCTCACCCATCTTGCGAAGCACGTCGTTCAGTTTGCGTTTCGCCGAATCGCTTTCCGGTTCGCGGTCCACCAACTGTTGGTAGATTTCCTTAGCTCGCTGCAATTTTCCTGCGGCGACCAGCGCATCGCCAAACTGCGCCAATGCGTCAGGCAGGCGGAACGAATCGCTGGTCCGGCCGAAGGTGTCCACCAGCCATTCCAGCGGCTCCAGCCGGCCTGGCAGGCGTGTCGCCAGTTCCGTCAGCAGGTGCACCACGCCTTCGTGCTCTCCAGCATCAATCATCGGGATGCGGATGCGGGAAAGCACGGACATCGCGCGTTCACCTTGTCCGGATTCCAGCAGCGCTTCGGTCACCTTCTGCGTTGCCGTGAAGTTTTTCTGGTCAGAGGAGAAAATCTTCAACGCCAGGGCCGTGGCTTCGTCCCACTTGGCGTTCTTCAGGTACAAATCCATCAGCAGCTCAGCCGGCTCGCCGCCCTTTTCCAGGTCTGGCACGCGCTCCAGGATTTCCGCAGCCTGGGTGACATTCCCGGTGGTGGTGAAGACTCTGGCTTTGATAATCAGGGCATCCAGGTTTTTCGGGCTGAGGTGCAGCGCCTTGTCCGCCAGCTTTTCGCATTCCTGCTGTTCGCCACGGGCCAGGGCTCGCTGCGCCGCGGAAATATACGTTTCCAGGGCTTCACCCGACTGCCCCATGGCCTGATACAGATCGGCCAGGCGGACCTGGATCCGCAGGTTGTCGGGTTCCGCCAGCAAAAGTTTTTTCAGCAGCGCCACCGCTTCCGGCTGCTTGTTGTTTTTCAAGTGGAGTTCGGCAAGTTGCAGGAAAAGCGGGCGTGCCTCGCTCATAACGCCTTGCTGCACGTACAGGTCAGCAAGTTTTTCCAGTGGACGAATCTCTTCGGGCGCAAGTTTCGCAATGCGCTTGTACACGGCAATGGCCTTCGTCAGGAAACCATCGCTGACGAAGAGTTGCGCCAGCCGCTCGAAGTAATCGATGGCCTGGAACGTCTCACCCTGGCGGATGTACAACTCTCCGACGGTCATTAGGGTGACTTGGTCCCGCGGCTCGTACTTCAGGATCTGCTGATACTCGGCAATGGCTTGCGTCACCTTGCCCTGGTTCAGCAGTTTCTGTGCGGCTTCAACGAATTTGCTTTTGTTGTAGGCCATGCCCCATAAGGGACAGCTTCCCCGCGAAAGCCGTCCATGACTTTCTCCCTGATGGCGTTGCAGTTGCCGGGAGGACTACAACGCTACATTTTCACGCTACAGTCCATCGTGGGGGTCGTCAATCAAAGCGCGGCAGGTTGTTAGCAGGCAGTTATCCCCGTGGCAGATACGATACCTCAGACGAAGAAACGGCGAAAAGGAAATCAATTTTCGGCGGGCCAGATTCCCAGCGGCAGCGCTTCCTGGACGGCCCCCGCAGCCCAGCACCCGGCATTCCTGACCGGTGCAAACGAGTGCCGGTGAAGCGGCGTTGGTCCGTGCTGCCGGAGCGCTTCCAAGTGGTCTGCCGTGGCGTAGCCCTTGTGCCGCGCGAGGCCGTATTGCGGGTAGATGGTGTCCCACTCTTCCATGCGGGCATCGCGGTGCGTCTTTGCCAGGATGGAAGCCGCGGCGATGGAGATGCTGCGCGCGTCGCCCTTGATCAGCGACCTCTGCTCCAGCAATAAATCCAGTTCCATGGCGTCAATCAGGAGATAGTCGGGCTGTATGGCCAGTTGTAGTACTGCGGCGGTCATGGCTTGCCGACTGGCCTGGTAGATGTTCCAGGCGTCGATGCGCTGTGCGTCTATTTCCGCTACGGCCCAGGCGATGGCGTGCTCGCGGATGCGCTCGGCTAGCTCCACGCGGCGTTCGGCCGTGAGTTTCTTCGAGTCGTCCAGGCCAACAATCCTGCGTTTTGGGTTGAGAATGACGGCGGCGGCGACGACGGGTCCGAACAGCGCGCCGCGCCCGGCTTCATCGAGCCCCGCAATGCGGGTCCAGCCGAGCTTCCGCGCCGCTCGCTCAAAACGGGAAGAGCAGAGTCGCGCCATAGTGAGAAGTATTTGCGTCCAAATCTTACCACGGTGCAGAAGAAGCACACCTGCATTTCGCCTCGTGTCGGTTCATCGCTCGCTCCGAAGGCAACGCCTCCAGATGGCGCTTAAATCGCAAGATCAATGAATGGATGCGGGAGGTAGAATGACTTGCAGCGGCGAAATAAGACTGGAAAGCGCACGGAAATACTTTCTTTTTAGTTGCTTCGCGGGAATACGGATGGCAACGCGCTTATTCTTGGAGACGTTGATCGTTGGCAGTTTTGTCCTGGCTGGGCCACAACTGTTGCCCGCTCAACACGCCTGTCCCGACTGTCCACAACGGCAAGAGCAATCGAGGTTGAGTGGTGGGGTGGAGTTTCATCCAACACAACAGCCGGTCAAATCATCGGTATCGGATCTCGACAAGCTCAAGAACGAATACAAGAGTGTCAATTCGCAACTCCAGAAGCATATCGTGGATACTTGGTGGATCGATGATGACCCGGAGTCTACCAAACTATTGGCTCGGCAATGGTCCCTGATCGGTGAGTGGGTTGCCGCTTGGCTTGACGCACATTCGGCCACTGGGCCGGGGAGCGTCAAAACGGCGCTCCACGAACTTCTCGGTCAGGAAGGTGAGCAGGAATGCCTGGAACTGAGCGAAAGCACTTTTCTGGTCAATCCTCCCGCTCCTATCGGCAACGTTTTCATCGTCTCAAAGTCCGACGGCCACTTTCACCTCGCGTGGAGCACCTCCCAAGTCCAGCGCGCCAACGGTGATCAAGCGAAGATCCTGGCCGCATGGCTGCCTGAACATGCCTTGCACGGCGGACGCGGTCCCTACTGGGCGGCGTCCGGTAGTGCCGGATCGGTTTCCGGTCAGATCGGAAGGCTACCAAGCGACGCAAGTGGACATCCGCGCTTCTATATTGACGCAATGTATGCGCAGAGTGCTGGCGGCACAGTTGGCGCACAGATTAGCGTCTGGTCTTGGGATGGAGTGATGGCACGACCACTAATTGCCCGGGACTTCACTTTCTCGGTTGGGCAGGCAGTCGGGACCAGGGTGAATGGTGATCTGTTAAAGGTCCAACAGAAGAAGTTCTTCCGAACATTTTATTCGTGCGGTCAGTGTGAAGAGCGCCAAACCGACTGGACACTCCGTCTAATACCTAAAGGCTTCCAAGACCTCGGAGAAAAGAGCGTGGTTCCGGAACTCGACGCAGTCGATGAACTTTTTTATCGCGTGATCCATCACAAATCTGCAGCGAATATTGCGTCTCCCAGCGTATTAAAGACTGCTGAGAAGATTGTAGGAGACGCACGAGCCGAAGCTACCGCCAAGGACTGGAAAGAATTCCCGACACTCGGGATGATGATGGGTTGGAAAACTCAGGACAACACAGACGGAAGGGTCTTGTGCCTCGCCCTTGACAATGTCGGAACCAATTTGTTCACCCTTAAACCAATAGGTGGCAAATTCTTTATCACCGAACTGAAACAAACCAACGAGTCCTGCGACGGTAATTGAAGATTTCAACCTGACGACTCGACTGACGAGTACGCTTGTCAATTTTATGTTCTGGGCAGATCCGAAGCTTTGCAACAAAAAAAAGGACAAGCGCTGGCCTGTCCCCGATAGATTTGAATTGTTGACGCTGCTTACGCTTTGGCGGTCTCGGCGGGTTCAGGAGCGGCTTCTTCGCGGGCGGCGCGCTTGATGCGGGCAGCCTTGCCACGCAGGTCTCGCAAATAGTACAGGCGCGCGCGGCGTACACTCCCCTTGCCGACAACATCAATCGAGGCAATCGAGGGCGAGTGCAATGGGAAAATGCGCTCCACGCCGGTGCCGAAACTGACGCGGCGCACGGTGAACGTAGCGCTGCTGGCCCGGCCCTTCTTCGAGATCACCACGCCTTCAAACGACTGGATGCGTTCCTTGACCTTTTCGCCTTCGCCTTCCAGCAGGCGGACGTTCACCCGCACGGTGTCGCCGGGGCGAAACTCGGGGAGATCTTTGCGCAATTGCGCTTCGTGCAACTTACGAATTACCGGATTCATTTTCTGTGTTCCCTGCAGACCCACTCAGGCGGGGCCAGCACTTCCAAGGCAA
>Ga0209039_10001055_pt1 | contig 26760 bp, 23 predicted proteins | sample BogFormECP12_OM1_FD_188238 | JGI IMG/M metagenome (GOLD analysis project Ga0209039, IMG submission 188238) | Bog forest soil microbial communities from Calvert Island, British Columbia, Canada - ECP12_OM1 (SPAdes) (version 2) | ecosystem: Environmental > Aquatic > Freshwater > Wetlands > Bog ... | reverse complement strand
CAGCAGCAACCCTCCGACTCGCAAACCCAGGCGCACCGTACACCTCCGGTTATTATCTATCGGACATTTCTCTCCGATTCAGCAGATACAACCCCGGCGCCACCCGGGAGTTGCGCCGGGCGAGCCCGCCCCGGCGGCCCTTGGCTATCATAAGAGCTGCGGCTCCCGGCGGCGGGGAGAGTAAGGAGGAAGGGCGTGAAAGTTCTTTTTATCGGCGGCACGGGCATCATCAGCACGGCTTGCACCCAACTGGCGGCCGAGCGCGGCATCGATCTCACTTTGCTGACGCGCGGGCAGCACGCGGCCTCGCTCACCAGCGGCGTGAAGACCGTCGGCGCGGACATCGGGGACGCCGCTGGCGTGGCGCTCGCGCTGGCGGGGCAGTCCTTCGATGCGGTGGTGGATTGGGTGGCCTTCGAACCGCGGCACGTGGAGCGCGATATGGAACTGTTTCGCGGCCGCACGCGGCAGTTCGTTTTCATCAGCTCCGCGAGCGTCTACCAGAAGCCCGCCGCGGACTACCTGATTACCGAGTCCACCCCGCTCGCCAACCCGTTCTGGGATTATGCGCGCAACAAGATCGCCTGCGAAGAGCGGCTGATGCGGGCGTACCGCGAGGAAGGCTTCCCCATCACGATTGTCCGTCCGTCGCTGACTTACGGCGAGACGCAGGTTACGCTGCCGGTCAACAGTTGGGCGAAGTCGTACACGGTGGTGGATCGCATGCGGCGCGGCAAGAAGGTGATCGTGCCGGGCGACGGCTCGTCGTTGTGGGTCATCACCCACAACACCGATTTCGCCAAGGGGCTGGTCGGCCTGCTGGGCCGCGAGCAGGCCATCGGGCACGCCTTCCACATCACCAGCGACGAAGCGATGCGCTGGGACCAGTTCTACCAGATCGTCGCCGAGGCCGCCGGCGCACAGCCGCAACTGGTGCACATGGCCTGCGATTTCATCGTCTCCTGCCTGCCCGAAATGCGCGGCACGCTGATGGGCGACAAAGCCGTCAGCGTGGTCTTCGACAACGGCAAGATCAAACGCTTCGTGCCCGATTTCCGCGCCACCGTGCCTTTCGGGCAGGGCATCCGGCGGACCATCGCCTGGTTCGACGCCGACCCGGCCCGCAAAGAGATCGACGAGGAAGCCAACGCGAAATGGGACAAGCTGATCGAGGCCTACGAGCGGGGCGCCGCCGAGGCGCTGCGATACTTTCGGGCGTAGTGCGGCGGCGGGTTGGCAGGCGCTTCCGCCTGCCAGGCCGGCGGCGCACCCGGTGCTTTCATGGCTTCCCAGCGAGCGGTCTCACGGCCGTGGCCCTTTTGCTGGCGCTATGGCCGCTCGCCACGCCGGCGCAGGACAGGCGCGCGGTCTCCGAACCCGTCATCCCGCCGGTATGCGCGGGGCTGGGCGCCAGGCTGGCGGTGGCGGGTGGGCGCACGCTGGCGCCGGAGGACGAGCGCCGGCCGGATACGGCGCGGATTCAGCAGGCGCTGGACGGTTGCCCCGCGGGGCAGGCAGTCGAACTGAAGCGCGATGGCGGGTTTGCCGCGTTCCTCGCCGGTCCCTTGCAGTTGCGCGCCGGAGTCACGCTGCTGGTGGCCAGGGGCGCCATTCTCTTCGGCTCGCGCGACCCGCGCGACTACGACGTGAGCCCCGGGTCCTGCGGCATCGTCAACAAGGGCGGGCGCGGCTGCCGGCCGATGATCGCGGGCGACAACGTGGCCGATGCGGCGGTGATGGGGGATGGGGTCATCGACGGCCGCGGCTGGGCCCCGCTGCCCGGCCGGAACGTCTCCTGGTGGGACCTGGCGCAGCAGGCCAAGGTGCAGAACGCCAACCAGAACTGTCCGCGCATCCTGGCCTTGCAGCACTGCGACAATTTCACGCTCTACCGCATTACGCTGAAGAACTCGCCCAACTTCCACGTGGCTTACAACGGCGGCCACGGGTTCACCGCCTGGGGCGTGACGATCGATACGCCCAAGGCCGGCCGCAACACCGACGGCATCGATCCGGGCAACTCGACCGACGTCACCATCACCCACTGCTTCATCGACGCCGGGGACGACAACGTGGCGGTGAAAGCCGGCCCGCCCGGACCGACCAGCCACATCACCATCTCGCACAACCATTTCTACGGCGGCCATGGCGTCTCCATCGGCAGCGAAACCGACGGCGGTTTGAGCGACATGCTGGTGACCGACCTGTCCATCGACGGCGCCGACAACGGTATCCGCATCAAGAGCAATTCCAGCCGCGGCGGCCTGGTGAAGAACGTGGTCTACGAGGACGTCTGCATCCGCGGCACCAGGAACCCCATCCTGATGGACACGCACTATTCGTTCCGGGGCGCGGCCAGCGACCGGCTCCCCTGGTTCACGGACATCGTGCTGCGCAACGTGCGGGTGTACGGCCCCGGCAAGATCACGCTCGACGGCTTCGACCGCGAGCGCCGCCTGGGCATCGCCTTCGACAACGTGGTGATCGACGACCTGAAGGGCACGAAGTTCGCCGCCGGCCACGCCACCGTTCGTCTGGGTCCCGGCCCGGTGAATTTCAGACCCAGGGGCGAGGACGTGATTGTCGAGGGCGCGCCGGGTGAAGGACAGCCCAACTCCTGCGAGGCGAAGTTCGTGCCGATGCCGGGGAAGTAGGGCGGGCGGCGGCCTCCACTTGCACTCCACTGTACTGTCAGTAATAATACAGTCGTGATCCCGTTCCGCGTGGCCGTCCAGCCTGGAATCGCTCTTTCCGAGCAGATCGTCTATGCGGCCACCAGGGCCATCGTAAGCGGCCAGCTTCGTCCCGGAGATCCCTTCCCGTCGGTCCGCTCGCTCAGCAAGGAACTGAAGATCAATCCCAACACGGCCCACAAGGTGGTCATGCAACTGACCGCGCAGGGGCTGGTCGAGGTGCTTCCGGGCATCGGCACGGTGGTGGCCCGCGCGCTCCCCAAGCCGACCGCGGCGGCGCGCGCCGGCCTGCTGGGCAGCGAGTTGGAAGGGTTGGTGGTGGAAGCCAAGAAGCTCGGCATGCAACTCGACGACGTGCTGGCCGCCGTCGCCCGCCACTGGCAGCGCCTGGGAGGAGGCAAACCCAATGAGTAACCCCATCGCCACGCACAACCTGTCGAAAGCCTTCCGCAGCACCGAAGCGGTCCGCGCGTTGACCCTCGAGGTACCCGAGGGCGGCATCTACGCGCTGATCGGCCCCAACGGCGCGGGCAAGACCACCACCATCAAGCTGCTGATGAACATCCTGCGCGCCTCCGCCGGATCGGCGGAAGTCCTGGGCGTGGATTCGCGCCGCCTCTCGCCCCGCGAGTTCGCGCGCATCGGCTACGTCTCCGAGAACCAGGAGATGCCCGAATGGATGACGGTGGACTACTTCCTGGCCTACCTGAAGCCGTTCTACCCCACGTGGGACGATGCGCTGGCCGCCGGCCTGGTTCGCCAGTTCGAACTGCCTCTGGATCGCAAGCTGCGCCATCTCTCGCGCGGCATGCGGATGAAAGCCGCGCTGGCATCCTCGCTGGCCTACCGTCCCGAGCTGGTGGTGCTGGACGAGCCCTTCACCGGCCTCGACGCGCTGGTGCGCGACGAGTTCACCCGGAGCCTGCTCGAGCGCGCCGAGGGCACCACCATCCTGATCGCGTCGCACGACCTGGCGGATATCGAAAACTTCGCCAGCCATGTGGGCTACATCGAAGAGGGCCGGCTGCGGTTCAGCGAAGAGATGGGCACGCTGGCCGGGCGCTTCCGACAGGTGGAGATCGCCTTCGACGCGCCGCCGCCGCTGCCCGCGCACTGGCCCGCCGGGTGGATGCGCCCGGAGACCTCGGGCGCCGTGCTGCGCTTCATCGACAGCCGCTTCGACGCGGAGCGCACGGCCGCCGAACTCGGCCGCGCGTTCCCGGGCGCGCGCAACGTGGAATTCCACGCCATGACGCTGCGCGAGATCTTCGTGGCGCTGGCGCTGGCCGGGCGCCAGGCGAAGGCGGCGTGAAGAGGAGCGGATATGCGGCAAGCCATTCACATCTTCTGCAAGGACGCCCGGCACTGCCGGCCGTACATCGCCGTGGTGTTGGCGCTCACCGCGATGAGCGCCTGGCTGGCGTACCGGCAGGTTCTGCCTGGAGCACACAACGTCGAGCCGCTATTCCTGTCCCTGATCCCGCTGGCCTGGTGGTTGACCATCGGCGCCGCGGTGCAAGCGGAAAGCCTGGCCGGCGACCGCCAGTTCTGGGTGACGCGGCCCTATTCGTGGAAGAGCCTGCTGGCCGCCAAGCTGCTGTTCGCCGCCGCGTTCATCGGCCTGCCGGTGCTCCTTTCCGATTGCCTCACCCTGCTCGCCAACGGCTTCAACCCGCTGACGCTGATCCCCGGTCTGCTGCTGCGCCAAGCCTGGCTGGCGGGCGTTCTGGGGCTGCCCTTCGCCGTGGCCGCGCTGACCCGGACGATTCGCGATCTCGTGCTGGCCGGCCTGGTTTTCCTGATCTTCTTTAGCCTGGAGGGGATTCTCGCCGGGCTCCATCTCAGCAGGATGGCCACGGAGCCGGCATGGATCCGGGACGGCGCGCCGTGGCTGCTCCCCGTGGCGGGACTCTCGCTCGCGGTCTGGCAGTTCGCCCGCCGGCGCACCACCCTGATCCGCGTGCTGGCGCTCGCGCTGGCCCCTTGGGCGCCAGTCTGGACCCTGCCGTCGCTGGCCCGCTTCACCGGGCCGCCCGTGCCGGGTGAGGCCAGGTTCCGGAACATCGCGGTTCAGTTCGACCCCAGCCGGGGACACGCGTTCCCTGGCGCCCGGGGTGGCTGGTACTATCTCCCAGTGACGATCGCCGGCTGGCCCAACGGCCTGGTGGCCTGCCAACCACCCGGGGGCGGCAGGTTCGCAAAGGACAGCCCTGGGGGCTTGTACTGCGTGACGCCCGGCCCCGGTGGAGGCGCATGGCTGGTCCTCTACGCCTCCCCTTGGCTGCCCGCCGAGGGCGGCCTGTCGCTGCCCATGGACCTGGCCGTTTACGAGCAGCAGGACAGCGTGACCCTGCCGTCCGATGGCGGCTGGGTCCGCATCCCCGGTTTCGGCGACGTGAGGGTGCTGGAGAAGAGGGACTGGACGGTTCTGATCGCCCGCACCGCGCTGAAGCCCGCCGGGCCGGAGTGGAGTTTCCGGCTTGGCGGTCAGACCGAAGACGGTTGGTGGCATTCGCTGCCCAGCGACACCGCACCCGACTTTCCGACCCCTCTGGTGTTCCGGACCAGCGGCGTTTGCCTGAAGGAAAGCGGGCCCTACAGCCGCGGCTCCCTGCAGCATCCGGTTCTCTTCACCCCCCGGCGGCTGGCCGCGGTGCTGCACCGCGAGTTGAAGATTGCCCACATCAAGCTGGCCGACTACCAGGGCCACAAGCCGTGAGGACCGCCATGCGCCAGACGCTCCACATCTTTCGCAAAGACGCCAGGCACTGCTGGCCCTACATCGCCGCGGTGGCGGCGCTCATGGCGGTGAACGCCTGGCTGGGGCCCCAGGAGATGGTCCCCGGCTTCACAGATCCGACAGAAAGGTTTCGCTACCTTTTCCCGTTTCTGGCCGTGGTGGCCTGGTGGTTCACCGTCAGCGCCGTAGTGCATGGGGAGGGCCTCACCGGCGATCGCCAGTTCTGGGTGACGCGGCCTTATTCGTGGAAGAGCCTGCTGGCCGCCAAGCTGCTGTTCCTGGCGGCATTCGTGGGGCTGCCGATGTTCCTCTCCGATTGCGTCATCCTGCTCGCCCGTGCGTTTAACCCGCTCGCTCTGATCCCCGGCCTGCTGCTGCGGCAATGCTGGCTGGCGGCTTTCCTGGTGCTGCCGTTGGTGGTTTCCGCGCTGACCCGCACGGCCCGCGATCTGGCGCTCGCCGGCCTGGCGTTCTACTTCGCCGTCCTGGCCGCCATGGCCGGCGCCGCATCGCTAGTGGCCGCCAACCCCTCGATGCGGGCCTGGTGGATTTGGGATACCGTGCCCTGGCTGTTTCCGGTGGCGGGACTGTCGCTGGCGGTGTGGCTGTACGCGCGCCGCAGGACCGCCCTGGTGCGGGTGCTGGCGGTGACGCTCGCCCTGTTGGCGCCATTCCTAACTGCGCCGCTGCTTTTTCCCGAAACGGACAACGCCGTCGCCCGGGACGATGCCAGGTGCCGGAACATCGCAGTCCGGTTCGATCCCGGACGGCGGCCCAGTTTCTCGACGGTTGGCGGAAGCGGTTCCCGCGTCTTCATCTTCATCCCGGTGGTCTTCAGCGGCTGGCCCGCCGGGCTGACGACCTTCGGGTTCGTGCGCGGAAAGGTGCTGGGGCGCGTGGTAGAGAACCCGGTGGGCGCCGTGGTTACCAGCGGCGACGGACGCGACTGGATCACCTTCTACTTTCCCGAGCAACTCGTGGACGGCGCGGTGGACCTGTCCATGTCCCTGGATATTTCGGTTTACGAACGGCTGGGCAGCGCGAATCCGCGATCCGGTGGCTGGACCAACATCCCAGGTTTCGGCAGCGTGATGTTGTTGCCGGACCCCTTTGGGCAACGCTATCTGATCGCTGGCGCCGCTCTGCGGCGTATGACAGAGGGGTGGTATTACCGAATCAACGACGGGCCGCGGCTTCGCCTCTCGGGCTCCTCCGGGAAAGTGCCGGCGTCGCCGCTGACCTTCCACTTCAGCCCGGTCTATTCGAGCGTGGGCGCGGGTCCCGTTCCTGGCACGCCCGCGCCCCTGGTCCTGACCGCCGAGCGGCTGATCGCCACCGTCCACCGCGAGCTGACCATCCGGCAGATCCGGCTGGCCGACTACGAAATGGGGCGGTGAAGCGCCCGCGCCTCACTTCTTGAAGCACCAAAGCCAGTAGTACCGCTCGCCCGCGCCGCGCTGGTAGCGCAATTCGAAACCGGCGTTGTCGCAAACGGCCTGCGCGTACTCCGGGGTGAACATGATGCCCACCCAGGTATCCGGCTCGGAGAAGTACGATTCGGGCGGAGGCGGAGGGATTACGGGCTCGGGTTCCGGCTCCGGCGGGCACGCGGTGGCGGGTGGGATGGACAGCATCCAGCGGCGGATGGGCCGCAGAAACCGTTTCCGGATGGGCAGGGGAATCTTGCCGGTCAGTCTCCACACCAGCGGGAGCTTGGCCGCCGGCGCGGGTTCGGGCTCGGGCTCGGGAGTTGGAACGGGCTGAGCCGGCGCGGGTGGTTCCGGTTCCGGTTGCGGCTCCGGCTGCGAGATCTCCGGAAGCCCCTGCACCTGCACCTTGAACAGGGCGCCGGGCCGCAGCAGCCGGGCGATCTCCCGGAAGTAGTTCTCGATCACGCCGCGGCTGGGGATGTGCTGGAAGACGATCACCGAAAAGGCGAAGTCGAAGGGAAGGTCCGGCACCACCGACAGGTCCATGCCGTTGTTCTGGTACACGAAGGCGTTGGGCAGGCCAGCCAGCGCCGCGCGCGCGTGGGCGACCATCTCGCCGCTTACGTCCACGGCATGGACTTCGCCGAACACCCGGGCCAGCGCGCGCGTAACCCGTCCCGCCCCGCAGCCGATCTCCAGCACCCGCATGGAGGCCGGGTCGCGCCCCTGGCACACGTTGCCCATGTCGTTGAGGACATCCTGCGCAAGTTCCTGTTCGCCCGAGGCGAAGAACTCCTCGTCGGTCCAATCCGCACGGTGGGTGGCCACGAAGTACCGGGCGTTCTCCCGCGCGCGGCGGTCCCAGTCCTCGCGCATGGAGTGCAACGTGGATTGCAGCCTGTCTTCATCCATTTCCAGGATCTGATCGTAACATGTGGGACGGAAAATGCGTCTGACCCCTTTTCTGTTGCTAAACTGAAATATTACGCCTCCCATGATTGCCGCACCTACGCTCGCCGACGAGATCCTGGAGTTGAAGCGCCGGCGCCATGCCGTCCTGTTGGCGCACCACTACCAGGAGCCCGAGATCCAGGAGCTGGCCGACGTGGTCGGCGACAGCCTGGAACTGGCCCGCAAAGCCCGCGAGTATGACGGCGACGCCATCGCGTTCTGCGGCGTCTGGTTCATGGCGGAGACCGCCAAGGCGCTCAACCCCAGCCGCGTGGTGGTGGTCCCGGACCGCGAAGCCGGGTGCAGCCTGGTGGACAGTTGCCCGGTCGCGGCGGTGCAGGAATTCCGCCGCCAGCACCCCGGCCACATGGTCGTCAGCTACATCAATACGTCCATCGAGGTGAAGGCCGAAAGCGACATCCTGTGCACCTCTCGCAACGCCGTCAAGATCGTCAATTCCATTCCGCGCGAGCAGCCCATCCTGTTCCTGCCCGACAGCAACCTCGGCAACTACGTCAGGAAGGAAACCGGCCGCCAGAACATGCGGATCTGGCAGGGCACCTGCATCGTGCACGCCACATTTCCGGCCCGCCGCCTGGCCGCCGCCATGGCGGAACACCCCGGCGCGAAAGTGGCCGCTCATCCGGAATGTCCCGAAGCGGTGCTCGGGATGGCGGATTTTGTCGGCTCGACTTCGGCCATGGTGGACTGGTGCGCCTCCAGCCGCGCCTCCGAGTTCATCGTCATGACCGAAAGCGGCATCCGCTTCTCGCTCGAAAAACGCTGTCCCGGCAAACTGTTTTACTTCGTCGCCAACGAGAACTGCAATTGCAGCGAGTGTCCGTACATGAAGCGGAACACGCTCGAAAAACTCCGCGACTGCCTGCTCAATCTGGAGCCGCGCGTCGAACTGGCCTCGGGAATTGCGGCGCGCGCCCTGCGCCCCCTCGAGAGGATGCTGGCCGTGAAATAAATGGCCCCGCTCGTCGATTCCTTCGGCCGCGTCCACGACAACCTGCGCATCAGCGTCACCGACCGCTGCAACATCCGCTGCTTCTATTGCATGCCGGAAACCGGCGTGAGGTTCGAGGCGCGCGAGGAGATCCTGAATTTCGACGAGATCGAGCGCTTCGCACGCATCGCCGTTTCGCTCGGCATCTCGAAGATCCGCGTGACAGGTGGCGAACCGCTGGTGCGCCGCGACCTGCCGCTGCTGATCCGCCGCCTGGTGGCCATTCCCGGAGTCGCCGATCTGGCTCTCACCACCAACGGCGTGCTGCTGCCGGAACTCGCCCGGCCGCTCTTCGATGCCGGCCTGCGGCGCCTCAACGTGCACCTGGACACGCTGGACCGCGAGCGCTTCCGGCAGATTTGCCGCCGCGACGAACTGGACAAGGTCCTCTCCGGCCTGGCGCTGGCTCGCGATCTGGGCTTCCCGCGGATCAAGCTCAACGCCGTGGCGGTGAAGAACCTGGTGGAACCCGACATCGTGCCGCTGGCCCGCTACGCGCGCGACAACGGCTTCGAAGTGCGCTACATCGAGTTCATGCCGCTGGATGCGCAGGGCCTGTGGGACCGCGCCAAGGTGCTCACCGCCGATGAGATCGCCGCCACGCTTTCGCGCGAAATTTCGCCGCTCATTCCGGCGCCCGACCCCGACCCGCGCGCGCCCGCCAGCGAGTACGTGTATGCCGACGGCATCGGCGGGGTGGGCTTCATCGCCAGCGTCAGCCGCCCCTTCTGCCTGAACTGCAACCGCATCCGCCTCACGGCCGACGGCAAGCTGCGCTACTGCCTGTTCGCCATTGAAGAGGACGACGTGAAGGGGCCGATGCGCGCGGGCGCGACGGATGACGAGATTGCCGAACTGGTGCGCCGCAACCTGTCGCGCAAGTGGGCCGGCCACGAAATCGGCGCCACGCAGTTCGTGGCCCCGCCGCGGCCGATGTACGCGATCGGGGGGTGAGGGGACTCAGAGGCGGTTCGCCTGTGGACCGCCGTCTTGCACGCTGACCTTGGTGCACCAGCGGCAGAAGGTACACTTGACTATCCCGTTGGGGCCGCTCACCTCTACGGGATACCAGCGGTGGAACCCCAGCGCGCAGCGGCTGGCGCTGGCCCGGGCGTTGACCGAGGCCGGACACCTGAAGGATGCCGCAACCGCCTACGACACGCTGCTGCGCCAGAATCCTGCGAGCGGGCCGGCGAACCTGGGGATGGCGCGCCTGCACGTCCAGCGGAACAACCCGCAGCAGGCCGTGGCCGATTACCATCGCGCCATTTACGGTTCGTGGCAGGGCGCATCGTCCGCCGGCCGGCTGCAAGCGCGCGCCGGGCTGATGGCCTGGCTAGCCGAGGCGCCCGCGGACCCAGCGCCCTGGGCGGCGCTCGGCGAAGCCGGCCTGGCGTCGGGCGATTTCCCAGCCGCGCAGGCCAAATTTCGACAGGCCGCGCGCCTCGCTCCGTCAAACGCGGGCTATTGCGACCGGCTGCGGCTGCTGAACGCCATCGTCGCCATGGACCCCTTGCCGGGCGGAGCGGTTTCAACGACCTGGTTGCCTGGTCGCGAACCGCCAAACGCCGCCTGCAAAGCCCCGCGGCCCGCCAGTCCCGCGAGGCCAACGTGGCTCTGGCCGAACGGCTGTGGGACGCTGGGAAACGTGTGGGCGGGGCCGCCGCGCCGGGGTCCGGGCCGCGTGCCGGGGCCAACCGGCTGCACGCCTGACAATCGATCCGCGTTAACGTCTATGTATAGGATTCTCGTTTCCAGGACAACTATGCTAATCCGATCCAGTTTGGCCGCATTCCTCCTTGTAGGGGTGGCCGCCGCGCAAACCAGTGCGTTTCCCACGCCCTCATATTTCCGTCAAACGTTCGCCGGAACCCAAACCCGGGTCGAGCTGAAAGACCCCGTCAAACTGAAGGAGATGGTGGTGGACGGCAAGCTCGGCCTCTCGCTGAAGTCGTACCTGGAGCTGGTGATGGCCAACAACACCGACATCCAACTCCAACTGCTGACGGTGGAGACTCCCAAGAATGCCATCACGCGGGCCATGTCCACATGGGATCCGGCCGCCAGCGCCTCGTTCAGCAGCACGCGTTCCACCTCGCCCGCGGTGACCGCCCTGGCCGGCGCCAACACGTCGGTCTCCCTGAATCAGCCGGCCAACTTCGGCTTCGCCGAGACGCTGCCCAGCGGCATGCAATACAACGTCGGATATGCCGCATCCAAGGGCACCACCAACAGTTCGTTCGCCACGCTGAACCCCAGCCTGAGCTCGGCGTTGAGCGTCAGCTTCACGCAGCCGCTTCTCCGCAACCGGGGCGCGGCGGTGAACCGGCTGAACCTGATGATGGCCAGGAGCCGCTACGGCATCGCCGGTTCCACCCTGAAGAACAACCTGATCCAGTTGGCCAACAGCGCCGAAAACGCATACTGGGACGTGGTGCAGGCGCGCGAGAACCTGCGGGTGGCGCAAAGCGCCCGCAAGCTGGCGGTCGACTCGCTGGCGCTTTCGCAGAAAGAGCTGGATCTGGGCGCCATCTCGCCGCTGGATATCTACAACCCTCAGCAGCAACTGGCGAACGCGGATCTGACCGTGTCGCAGGCCCGGTTCGCTCTCACCCAGGCCGAGAACGCTTTGCGCAAGCAGATCGGGGCCGATCTCGATCCGGACATCCGCCAGTTGCCCCTGGAACTGACCGAGAGCGTGGAAAGCGCCGCCGACAGCCAGCCTCTCGACGCCGAGCGGCACGTGGAACGCGCGCTCGCGGCGCGGCCGGATTTGAAAGCCGCCGTGCAAAGCCTGGACACCGACGACATGCAAATCCGCCAGGCGAAGAACGAGATCCTGCCCAGCCTGTCGCTCACCGGGTCGTACACCACTCAGGGTGTGGGCGGCAACGTGTACTCGGGGGGCAGCGGCGGCCAGACCGGCCCGCCGATTCCCGGAGGATTCGGCGATTCCCTCAGCCAGATGTTCGGTTTCGGCTACCCGGTCTACTCGTTCGGCCTGAACCTGAGCCTCCCCATCCGCAATCACGCCGCCGTGGCCGATATGGCCGACGCGCTGGTTCAGAAGAAGCGCGACTCGCTCACCGTGCGAAACAGCCGGCAGGCCATCCGGCTGAGCGTTCTCAACGCCGTCAGCAACGTGGAATCCAGCAAGGAGTCGCTTAAGCTGGCGCTGGTGGCGCGCGATTTCGCGGCCAAGTATCTCGACGCCGAGAATCAGAAGTTTCAATTGGGCAGCGAGCCCATGCAATTCGTTCTGCAGGCCCAGACGCAGCTCGCCCAGGCGGAGTCCGCGGTGGTGCAGGCGCAGGTCGGTCTGCGGCGCAACCTGTTGAACCTGTTCACCCAGACGGGCGAACTGCTGGACCAGCGCGGAATCGCCATCCAGTAGGCGTCCCACGGCGCGACAGACGGTCCCAGAAGCGAACACCCGGGCCGCGCGCGGCCGCCGGCAACTCCTGTAGCGTCATATGTTAGACTGACTCCGGGATTTGGCAGACGCCGTGCCACTCCGTTGGCAGGGAAGACCCGCATGGACATCCAACGCACGGACGCGAAACGCAGGAAGGCGATCCGCATCGCCGTGTTCCTCACCACCTTGACGCTGGCGGTGGGCGGCATCGGGTATGGGGTGAGCCGGCTCAAACCCGCGGCCCCTCCGGTGGATTTCTCGGCCCTATGGCCGGATACCGTGAAGCGCGGCCCGCTGGTTCGCGAGGTGCGCGGCATCGGCGCCCTGGTTCCCGAAGACACCATGCTCATCACCGCCACCACGGACGCGCGGGTGGAACGCATCCTGATCCGTCCCGGTACGCCGGTGCGGGCCGATTCGCTGGTCATGATCCTCGGCAGCCCCGAGCTGGACAACCAGTTGCTGACCGCCGAGTACGCCGTCAAGACGGCGGAGGCCGACTATACCAAGCTCGAGGTGGCGCTGCAGGCCTCGCTTCTCGACATGCAGTCCAAAGTCACCCAGGTGAATTCGGATTACAACACCGCCAAACTGCAAGCCGACCGGGACGCCAGGCTGATGAAGGACGGGCTGGTTTCCGAGATCGACGCCAAGATCTCGGCCACCCGGGCGCAGCAACTCCTGGAACAACTGGCGATCGAGAAGAGGCGTGTCGAGATCAGCGCGAAATCCGACGAGGCCTCGCTGGCCGCCGCCAGGGTCAGGGTGGACCAGTTGCGCGCCGATTACAACCTGAAGAAGAGCCAGGTGGAACGCCTGCGCGTGCGCGCCGGGTTCGACGGCATGCTGGAGTCGCTGCCGTCTCCGCTCACGCCGGTCGAGGAGGGCCAGAGAGTGGCGGCCGGCGCGCCGCTTGGGAAGGTCGCCCAGAACTCCAGGTTGAAAGCCGAGTTGAAAATCCCCGAGACCCAGGTGAAGGATATCGCCATTGGCCAGTCCGCCGTCATCGACACGCGGCTGGCGGGGGGAGGGTCCAACGGGCTGATCGACGGCACGGTATCGCGCATCGAGCAATCCATCGTCGGTGGCACCGTGACCGTGGACGTCGCTCTGAAGGGCGCGCTGCCGCAGGGCGCCCGGCCGGACCTGAGCGTCGACGGCACCGTCCAGCTCGAGCGGCTGAACGATGTCTTGCAGGTAGGCTGCCCGGTGTACGGACAGGAGAACGCCGCCGTGCAGCTCTTCAAAATCGAGCCCGATGGCAAGTACGCCAACAAGGTCAAGGTGACCTTCGGGCGCCGCTCCGTCAGTTACATCGAGGTGAAGAGCGGGCTGAATGCCGGCGATCGCGTGATACTTTCGGATATGTCGGCCTACGACAGCTACGAGCGGATTAAGTTGAACTAGAAAGACACCAAACTCGTCACAGAGGTTAAAGAAATGGACAACGGCTCCGCACCACTGATTCGGCTGGACCAGGTGAGCAAGGTATTCGTCACGGACGAAGTGGAGACGCACGCACTCTCGGGGATTCACTTCGACGTGAAGAAGGGAGAGTACCTGTCGATCGCCGGACCGTCGGGTTGCGGCAAATCCACGCTGCTCGCCATCCTGGGTCTGCTGGATACCCCCACCGGCGGAACCTACTATCTGAACGGGCAGCCCGTGACCGGGTTGAAACTCTCCGAACGGGCGCGCATCCGCAACCGCGAGATCGGGTTCATCTTCCAGGCGTTCAACCTCATCGGCGATCTCACGGTGTACGAGAACGTGGAACTCCCGCTAACCTACCGCGGCATGCCTTCGACGGAACGCAAGCGCCGCGTGCAGGAAGCGCTGGAGCGGGTGGGAATGTCGCACCGCATGAAACACTACCCTTCGCAGCTTTCCGGCGGCCAGCAGCAGCGCGTGGCCGTGGCCCGGGCCTTGAGCGGCGACCCGCTGATCCTGCTGGCGGACGAGCCCACCGGCAACCTGGATTCGGCCAATGGCGAAGCCGTCATGAGCCTGCTGCGGGAACTCCACGCCTCCGGGAGCACGATCTGCATGGTTACCCACGACCCGCGATACGCGGAATTCGCCGACCGCACGATTCGATTGTTCGACGGCCGCATCGTCGAGGAAAGCGTGGAATCGGCGAAGAACTAGCCACGCCGCGGCGCCACCGTTCGTTTACGCGGCGCCCGCTGGGCCTGGAGTGGTTTCCGGCGCCGGTGTAACATGGCACAGTTGACACGGCCGCCACGGGGTGTCCTGGCGTGTTAACCTGACAAGCCATGCACCCGATTTTTCAGGATCTGCGCTACGGTGTGCGCTCCCTCACAAAAGCGCCGTCGGTGGCCGTGATTGCCGTCCTGGCTCTGACCCTCGGCACCGGCGCCGGCACGGCGATCTTCAGCGTGGTGGATGCGGCGCTGTGGAAGCCGCTCCCGTATCGCGATCCCAAGGGCCTGGTGGTCATGTGGGAGGAGAGCGCCGCGCTCGGAACCGGCCGCATGTATGTGGCGGCGGCCAACCTGCCGGCCTGGCTGCAGAACCGGTCCTTCGAGGGCATGGCCGCGGTGCTGGATTTGCGCATCAACCTGACGGCCGGCCCCAATGGGCATATCGAACCCGAGGAACTGCGCGCCGAGCGGGTTTCCGCCGGCCTGTTTCCCCTGTTGGGCGTCCAGCCCTCCATCGGCCGCGCCTTCCGCCCCGACGAGGACCGGCCGGGACACACCGACTTCGTCCTTTTGAGTCACGGCCTCTGGCAGCGGCGCTTCGGCGGCGACAAGCGGATCCTGGGGAAGAGCATCCGCCTGCGGGAACAGTCCTGCGAGGTGCTGGGCGTTCTTCCGGCCGGCTTCTCGGTGCTGGATCCCCAGACGGACGTCTGGCTGCCGCTCGGGATGGATCCCTACGATCCCCACTCCGCCACGGCCCGCATGCTGACCGTGGTGGCGCGTTTGAAGCGCGGCGTAACGCTGGAACAGGCGCGCTCCGAGATGGCGGAAATCGGGGCGCAACTGGAGCGGTCGAACCCGGCGCTGAACACCGGCTGGCGGCCCGCAACTTACCTGTTTCGCGACGGACTCGTGAGCAACTCGGAGAAGCCCCTCGACGTCGTCCTGGCCGCCGTGGGGCTGTTGATCCTCATGGCCTGCGCCAACGTCGCCAACCTGCTCCTGGCGCGCGGCGCGGCCCGGCAGAAGGAATTCGCCCTGCGGATGGCGCTGGGCGCGAGCCGCGGGCGCATCGTCGCGCAACTTCTCTCGGAAAGCGCGATCCTCTCGCTGGCCGGCGGGGCCGCCGGTCTGGTGTTCGCCCGCTTCCTGCTGGCCTGGCTGTCGCGGCTCGGCGCCAACAGCATTCCGCGCATCGCGGAAGCCCGGTTCGATGTCCGGCTGTATGTGTTTGCCGTGGCTCTGTCCCTGCTCAGCGGGCTGCTGTTCGGCGCCGTGCCGGCCATTCAGGGCTCGGGAGGCGGGCTGCGCGCCACGCTCGCCGAGGAAGGCCGCGGCGGGACGGCGGCAAGGTCCAGCCGCCTGTTGCGCAACCTGCTGGTGGTATCCGAAATGTCGCTCGCCGTGGTGGTTCTGATCGCCGCGGGGCTGCTGGTGCGCAGCTTCGCGCGCCTGAGCGCCACCGACACCGGCTTCCAGCCCGCCTCGGCTCTGACCTTCGGCCTGCCGCTGGGGGGAGGCCGGAATACCGCTCCCGAACGCCGCGCTCCCTTCCTCGGCCAGGTCGCCCTCCGGCTGACCGCTCTGCCCGGCGCGCGCTCCATGGGCGCCATCAATGTCCTGCCGCTGACGGGATTCGGCCCAGGCTCGTCTTTTGCCCTGGAGGGCCAGCCGCAAACCCTGCCGGGCCAGCGTCCCATCGCTCTGTTACGTATCGTCACCCCCGGCTATTTCCGGACGATGGGCATTCCGCTGGTGGCGGGACGCGAATTCACCGACTCCGACGGTCCCCAAACTCCGCTGGTCGCGATCGTGGACCAGTACCTGGCGCGGCGCTTCTCGCCGGGAGCCAGTCCGGTGGGCAGCCGCATCGCCATGGATCGCCCGGCGCCCAGGACCCTGGAGATTGTGGGCGTGGTGGGAGACGTCAAGCCGGTCAGCGTGAACGGCGAATCCTGGCCCACCGTCTATTGGCCTTACGCGCAGCAGCCTCTGACAAGCATTTCGGTGGTCTTGCGAACTGCGCGGGCTCCGCTTTCCCTCGCCCACGAGGTGGAACGCGAAATCCACCAGCTCGATCCCGACCAGCCGTTGACCGAAGTCAAATCCCTGGACGCCGTGGTCGGCAATTCTCTGGGGGAGGCGCGATTCCACACGCTCCTGCTGGCCGCGTTCGCGGAGGTCGCCTTCCTTTTGTGCGCCGTGGGAATCTACGGCGTCATCTCTTACGACACCAGCCAGCGAACCCGCGAGATCGGCATCCGCATGGCGCTGGGCGCCCAGTCCGGCGACGTGGCGCGATTGATCGTGCGCCAGGGAGCAAGGCTGGCGGCTTATGGCATCGCGCTCGGCCTGGCGGCGGCCTTCGCGCTGACCCGCTACATGGCCAGCATGCTCTACGGCATCGAGCCTTCCGATTTTACGACCTTCGCCGCCATGGCGGCGATGCTGGGAGCGGTCGCCCTCCTGGCCAGCTATCTTCCCTCCCGCCGCGCCATGGCGCTCGACCCCGTGGCGGCCCTTCGCCACGAATAGGACCCATCATGATCGCACTTCGCAATATTGAGAAATTCTACGAAGCCGGCTACGGACGCAGCTACGTGCTGCGCCGTATCAACGTCGATATCCAGGAGGGGGAATTCGTCACCATCATGGGCCCCTCGGGCGCCGGCAAATCGACGCTCCTCAGCATCCTTGGCATGCTGGACAGCGCCTGGACCGGCGAGTTCGAGTTCCTGCACCACCAGGTCCACCGCATGAAGCCCAAGGAGCGCGTGGAGCTGAATAAGAAGTACATCGGCTTCGTGTTCCAGAGCTACCACCTCATCGACAGCCTCACGGTGTATGAGAACCTGGACATCCCGCTCTCCTACCGCAACGTGAAGAGTTCGGAGCGCGCGGCCCTGGTTTGCGACACGCTCGACCGGTTCCGCATCGTGGGCAAGCGCGACCTCTATCCCAGCCAGCTTTCCGGCGGCCAGCAGCAACTCGTCGCCGTGGCCCGCGCCGTGATCGCCAGCCCCAAGCTCATCCTGGCCGACGAGCCCACCGGCAACCTGCACTCCAGCCAGGGCCGCGAGATCATGGACCTGTTCCGGAAGCTCAACGGCGAAGGCGCCACGATTGTCCAGGTGACTCACTCCGAGGCCAATGCCGCCTGCGGCCATCGCATCATCCAACTGGCCGACGGCTGGGTGGTCTCGGGCGGCGCCGCAGCTCCCGGCGGCGCCGCGCAGCCGCAGCCGTCATGATTGCCTGGCTGGCCGCCATCTCCGCGCATTTCCGGCGCCGCCGCATGGCGCGCTTCGTGCGAACGATGGGGATCACGCCGCAGACGCGCGTGCTCGACGTCGGCGGCACGCCGGATTCCTGGCAGTCGCTGCCGGCGCCGCCGCGGGTCATCCTGCTCAACGCGCCCAGGGCCCGCCAGGAGCTGGGCGCCGCGACTTCCTGGGTGGCCGGCGACGGACGCTCGCTGCCGTTCCGCGACGGCGCCTTCGACGTGGTGTTCAGCAACTCCGTCATCGAGCATGTGGGCGATTCCGGGAGCCAGGTCCGCTTCGCCCGCGAGACCATGCGCGCCGGCCGGCGCTTCTGGGTGCAGACGCCCAACCGCTGGTTTCCCGTGGAGCAGCACCTGCTCCTGCCGCTGGTCCATTGGCTGCCGCGGCGCTGGCAGCGGCGCCTCGCGCCGCGGCTCTCTCTGGCGCACGCCGCGCTCCGTCTGACGCCCGACCGGCGCGAGTTCTACATGCGCCATTACCTGGAGGACGTCCACCTCCTGGATGCCCGCGGCCTGCGCGCCCTGTTTCCCGGCGCGCGGCTGGTCCGCGAACGCTTCTGCGGCTGGACCAAATCGCTTATTATCCACGGCGGCGAGAAGTGAGCCGTGCCCCTGCGCTACAATGGCCGTGTCGCATGCAGGTACTCCAGGCGGGCCATTTCAAATTGATTTATCTGGAACTCCAGACCGAAATGATCACCGCCGTGGCCCGGCAGGCGGGCTTCGAGGTGAAGATCAAGGACAGCCAGCGCGCCCTCCATCTCGACCTGACCGCGCCCGGCCGGGAGGCTCCCCTGCTGCTGTTTGACGCCGCCGATCCCGCCAACCTGGGGTGGTTCTCCCGCTGCCAGTTTTACGTGGACGGCCGCTCCGGCGGCGTGATGCAGACTCCCATGACGCTGGCCAACAAGCGCGACCGGGCCGGCAAGGCGCTGCCCGGCGCCGTGCGCCTGGCGATCGCCAAGGAACTCCCCGCCACGTTCCGGTTGCCCGGCAAACAGGCCCTCACGGAGCCCGTTTTTTACAACCTGTTCTCGAACTTCCTGATGGCCCTGACCCGCACGGGAGTCGCCCTTTGCGGCTCCGGGGCCGTGCAACCCCTGGCCGGCCGCAGCGAAACCGTCGGCTGCAAGAATTAGATGCCGCAGACCGTGAGAATTGAACTGACTGCCGGGCAGGTGGCGGCGCTCGAAGCGCAAGCGGCGGAGCAGGGCCTCACCCTGGAGGACTGGTTCAGGGTTCTCGCCGGGCGGGAGGTCTCCGCGGCCAACTGCCGCCGGATCGCCCACGAGGCGGCCGCGCGGATTCTCGACACCGGGAGCGGCGGGAAACCCGATCCCGAGGGCGCGTAGAAGCATCGTGGCGCGCTGAGTCGACTCCCGCTACGCTTCCTGGTCCTTGCCGAACAACTCCTGCGTGCCCAGCGATCGCCAGAACGCCAGGATTGCGATGGCCGCCAGCAGCGCGAAAGTCGCCAGGGCGGCGGGGGCGTACCACGTCTTCCAGTCGGCGCCCAGAGCCAGTCTGTCGAAACCGCCGTCAAAGAACATGGCGGCTATGGTCGCCACCAGTCCGAAGCGCAGCAGGACGAACACCAGCACGGCGATGACGGCCACGCGCAGGGCCAATTGGAACTGCCAGTGGGGCGATTGGAAACTGTCGGCCATCGAGAGAATCAGCCCGCCAATCACCGCGGCCAGAATGTTCCGCTTGACGAGGTACCGCAGGCCGGCCAGGCCGAAAAAGATGATCAAGCCGAGAAGCAGCGCGCGGGACAATCCGCCGGCATGAGCGGCCAGCCACTGGCGGGTTCCGAGCGCGGCTGCCAGCCCCGGCGCGTCCCGCATCTCCGGCCGGAACAGATTGTCCGAGAGCGCGCCAAGGCCCCAGATCAGAGAGCCGGCGGCGGCGCCGATAAGAACATGCGCACCCACCTGGGCATCCTTCCAGCGGCCGGCCATGATCCGGTTCCAGGTCACCAGGGAATGCGGCCAGAAGGCCCGCACGCCCGGCTCCAATGCCAGAATCAACAGCCAGAGCAGCGCCGCGGCCAGCATCCACTCGGCGGCGCCGGACCAAAACATGCCCACCAGCGAACCGTCGGGCACCGCGTGCACCGTTCCCAGCCAGACCACCATGCCCAGGAAGAACCGGGCGACAGCCAGGCGCATGGCGCCCTGGCGGTCGATCCTGCCCAGTTTCCAGTTGCGCCGCGCCAGAACCGGAACGGCCAACGCGCCAAACAGGAAAACCGCCAGCACGAAGAGACCGCGCAGGGTGGCGGTCAAAGAGCCCTGCGGCTGCGCCGCCCCCGCCTCTTTCCATTGGAATTCCACGGCGGCGCTGGTCACGCGCCCCTTCCAGGTGGCCAGATTCAGGGTCAGGTCCAGATTCGGAATCTTGGGATGAGGTCCTTTCCAGGCAAGCAGGCGGTCGGCAGCGGACGGGGGAGTGAAGGCCGGCGGGGTTTCATGGAAGGCGGCCATGTCCAGGCCGGCGGCGCCGAACACCGCCGCCGGCTCGACCGGTTGGGCGAGCGGATCGGCAACGGCGTCCGGCACGGCCGTAAACTCCCGCAGGCGGCCGCCGCCATCCAGGTTGACGCGCACCATTCCCGGCTGTGTGGGCGGAGGGTTGTCGGCGGTTACCTCGCCCAGCGGAAGCGCGTACAGCCACGACTGGCTCTCGCGATACTCCCCGCGGATGGGCGCTTCGGCGGCCAGCCACTCCTTCCACTGGCGGGGCTCCGGCAGTTTGTTCAGGTGGTCCAGGAGTGAGGCGCGGCCGGCCAGTGAGATAGCGCTGTCCCTGGGCTTCTTGGGATAGCCGAATGATGCCGCCATCTGCCGTGCCTTGTTGGCCAGCACCTCGGGCGGATCGTCGAGCGGGGTGTTCAACATGGCGCAGAAGCGGCTTTGATGGCCGATGCAGGCGATCAGGCATGCCATGATGACGAGGATGCTGGGCACCGAATACCGCCGCTTCAGGCCCTCCGTCCCGCCCGAATCGGCGACCAGCTCCGGCGACGGCGTCTCGCCCGCCGCCAGCGCCGCGGCCAGGCGGTCGCCGCCCGGCAGAGCGGCGGCCACCGAAAGGCTGTTGGGAGGACGCTGGGCGGGATCCGGATCGAGACACCGGCGGATGGCTGTTTCGACCGCGGGGTCGATGTCCACGGCGATCGACGTCATGCTGGTCAACTGCGCGGCTTCCTGCTGCGCCAGCAGTTGTTGAATGCTTTTGCCCTCGTAGGGCCGCTTGCCGGTAAACAGTTCGTAGATCACCAGGCCCAGGGAGTAGATATCGCTGCGAACCGTGACTTCCGCGCCCTTGAGCTGTTCCGGCGCCATGTAGGCGGGCGTGCCGTTGCGGACCTCGGCCCCGGAGAGCTGGCCGGCGATGGCGGCCAGGCCGAAGTCCATGATCACCACCTCGCCCCGCTTGTCGATCATGACGTTCTGCGGCTTGAGATCGCGGTGGATGATGCCCCGGTCATGGGCGGCGGCGAGGCCGGCGCACAACTTCCGCGCGATTTCGAGGGCTTTGTCCGCGGGCAGGCGCCCGATGCGCAGCAGCAGGGACGAAAGGTCCTCGCCATCCACGTATTCCATGGAAATGAAGGGCATCCCCTGGACCTCGCCGATGTCGTAGACCCGGCAGACATTGGGATGCGACACCTGGCGCGCGATGCGGACCTCCCCGTGAAAACGCGCCAGCAGGCCGGGGTTGGACGACATCTCGACCGGCAGAAACTTCAACGCCACGGATTGATCGAGCGTCAGATCGGTGGCGCGGTACACTTCACCCATGCCGCCGCGCCCCAGCAGGCCGATGATGCGGTAGCGCCCGCCCAGGACCGTGCCGGGCACGAAGCGGCCTTCGCCGGATGCCGGCGACGAGGAATCGCGCGAGACCGGGGATGGCGGCGCGGCGTTGAGCGGCGTGGTTTCGAGAAACGAAGGGTCCACCGGGCGGTCCATATCCCACCATTCTACTGTTGAACCCTTCGATGCGCGCCCTGGAAGCGATGCGCGGCAGGGCTGTCAGCCTGGCGGGCGCAACCTGGCCCTGGAACTACAGTAAGGGACCCGGCATTTCAGGCGCTGCGGATTGTGATGCCGGCGCCCGCCTCCAGCGGCCCTTACTTCGCAAGCCGGAGGATTTCCGACTCGATCTGCGTAAATGCGCTGGCAACCGAGTTCGGGTCCGATGCCAGGTAGGCCTTGCCGTTAACCCGGCTGGAGTATGGAACGGGGCTGGCGGGATCGTTGGCCACGATCTGCAGCAGGTTCATGTCCGGCAGATCGCTCGCGTCATGGCTGAAACCGATGGTGAAGATGACCGGGTTTGACTGGTTTGGCGCCGGATCGAGGATGTTCGTCTGCGTGGCCTTGCTCCAGACGATCTGGTTCCAGACCTTCCATGCCTGGTGGGCCAGGGCCTGCCACGAAGCCAGACCGACCTGGCAACCGTCCGCCACGTCCGTCATGCTGAAAATCTCGCTATTGCACTGCGTCGAAGTGCTCCACAGGGTTCCACTCTGGTAGAGAGGCTTGCCGCTGGGGCCGGTTGGCATGGTCAGGCCGCTGACCGCCGGTGGCGGATGGCCAACCAGGTCGATATAGTTCCCGTAGAGGTCGTTTCTGGGGAAGCTCCTCATCACAGCGACGGTCTTGTTCATGGGGTTCGTCGAAGTGCAAGGGCCGTCGGACCACTGCGGAATTTTCACTGTCTCGCTGCTATTATCGTCGGCATCGGCGTGCGACAGGTACAAGCCAATATCGTCGCCTGCGCCGGTGGTCTTGCCGCTGTTGCCGGTGTGCGAGTTGCTGTAAGCATACGCCATCATATTCGGGAACAGACCGTTGGGCGTGGATGTGCTTGATTGCTGGTTGCCGTTATTCTGTTCGAACCAGCCGATCATGTTCGTCCCGCCCACGGGAGGCGTTGTAACCGCACCTTTCCCGGCTGCGATGTCCGCGCAACCGCTGGTGCCGGGAAGAGACAGCATGAAGTCCTGCCTGCCTGCTGCGGTAGCTAGTCCCGGATCGTTGGCGAAGGCAGTGATGCCGTTCGGAATACCGTCGGTGAAGAGCACGATCACGTTCAATTTGGTTGAAAGGTCGGTGTTCGTCGCGGCATCCGCGCGCAGCGTCATGTAGGCGAGGTACAGCCCCTCCGCCGTTCCGGTATGGGACCCGTAGTTGATCTGGCTGAGATACCCTGGATCGCTGCCGTTTTTGATGATAGCCCCATTCGAATTAATCTTGAAATTGTTGTCCGGCGGCGTGAACTGCGTGTAGTCTGTGAAGTCGTTGGCGATGTGGCGGGCAGGGTAAGCGACGATGCCGCTCCCGCCAAACACCACCAGACCCACTTCGTCTCTTCCACCGAAATCGCTCGATCCGGAAAAGCTTTTCACAAAGGCCGTCGCCATGGGGATGATGCTGTCCGAACTGGTGCCGAAATACCCGGACATCGACGACGACCGGTCGATGATCAGCATCACACGCACATCGCGGCGGGATGCCACGCCGCTGGCGTTGACGTTAATGGTGGGAATACCGATAATCCCCATGAACAGGGCGTTCATGTTGGCGCTGCCGTTCAGCGCCACCGTGCGCACTTTGTAGGTTGAGACCCCTCCACTGCCGTTGACATGGCAGGGATCGCTGGAGTCGGTCCCCGGATCCACGCAGGCGGTGGCGCCGTTCGAGCCGCTCACCAGGGATGCGCCGAAGTAACCGTTCGGAAAGTTCGCCTGCACGTACTGCACGGCCGTGGCCATGGCATAGGACTGCTGCTGGGCCGCGCTGCCGCCCGAACTCATGAGGCGGGCGGCCGCCAGCGCGCCGCCATCCACCGCGGAAGAGAGCTTAAGCCGGACCAGGTATCCGCGGCCGCCGTCGATCGCCAGCCCCACCATGGGGACAAGAACGAACATCAGCATGATGGTGAACATGCAGATTGCCTGACCGCTCTGCGATCTCTTAGACGCACTTCTTACACGCATATCTTCCTCTCTCGATCCCACAGTTAGAAGAGCGAATAGGCGTAGCCCACCTCGCCCGTGCCCCACATACCCATCGTGGCAGCCGTCTCCACCAGGTAAGCGAGCTGCCCCGGCTGAAAGCCGGCCGTGCCGGTACTCGGGGTTCCCAAAAAGGTGAAGTTCGAAACAATCGCCCCGGTGTTGTTCAATGTGTCGGTGGCATTGATGTTGCCGAAGCCCGGGTTGTCGGTGTCCAGGCAGCCCGGCAGACACGAAGCCGGCGCACCAAAATTGCTTGACCGGAAGCCCTTGTCGCCGAAATACAGGCTGGCAACGAAGACCCAGTGCCCCGCATTCTTGCAAACCGGGTTGGCTCCGTTGCAGGTGCTATCCAGATACTCGATGGTGGAAACGTAGACCACGCCCACGCCCGAGCTGGACGGCAGGCCCGTCACGGGCCAGCCCAATTCCTGCCCCAACCGTGCGACGATCAACTGGTTCGATGTAATGGTGAAATCGGTTCCGCGCGCCACCATGCTGGCGGTGTCGCGGGCCACCTGCTGGAGCTCCAGCTCCTTGATCAATTCCGTGCCGTAGATCATGGTCCCAACCACCAGGCTGACCAGTAATGGAAACATGAAGGCGAATTCTATGATCGCCCCGCCGTGCTGTCTTTTTTTGCGCATGGTGTCACGCCTGTCAGCTACATGTCAAAACCGGCGGGGGCCCGCCGATGGGGTTGCCCTCCATGCGATCCGAGGATCGCGCGATGAAATAAAACGGCGAATGGCCCCGGTAGACGGGAGCCATTGGAAAGGCCTGAAAACCCATCACCGAAACCTCCACGATGTTTCCGCTCTGGTTGGGGGCTTCGGTGACATTGTCGCCGCAGGCGGGAACCGCCAGTGGCGTACTCAGGTTCACCTGGGCGGCAGTGCAAACAATGCTCACCGAGGCGCAGTAGTAATTCACCGTAATCGTGGCGTAACCGGCACCGGCATGAGCGCCATCCAGGTCCGTTAGCTGTCTGCCAAGGAAACCCATGGCTCTGGCCTGCACCTGAAGTCTAATGGAATCGGCCTCGCCATACGTTTTGCCGCCAGTCGTCACCGTCTGGTTGGTGATGGCTAAGCGGCAGCCTTCGCGGACGGCGAATTGCAGCGTCGAGCGCTTGTAGATCACCCAGCCGAGGTCCAGCAGCAGACAGATAAACCCCAGCAGCGGCAGGAACGTAAGAGTGAACTCGATCAGCTCCTGGCCCCGCCGTCTACGCCTGCCGTTCATCGGTTTCTTCGTCATAATATTAGTCTCGTATGGCGATCCGCCGGAAAAACGTATTTCGCCATCATGCAAGAAAGACGATTGGGCGGCACGGTTTCTTTACGGCGCTTCGGTAGTCTCTCCGCTGTTATCGTTTGGGTACCCAGGGGTTAACCAAAGTTGGCGGACGGAATACTGCTCAATGGCCATCTATCTGCACAGGGAGGCGGGGCTGTAAAATCCGGAGCGATGGACGGATTGACCGGCAGCCCGCCGGCGGCGGGAATCGAGCGGGAGATCGTAGATTTCTACGAAAAGGAAGCGGGCGGCCTGCTGCGTTACGCCGCTGCCCTTGCGGCCAATCCGGAAACCGCCCACGACGCCCTGCAAGAGGCCTTTTTCCGTTTTTTCCTTTGCCGTTCGGCGGGGCAGGAGATCCGTTCCCCCAAGAGCTGGCTGTTCCGGGTGGCTCGCAACTACGTGCTGGATCAGAAGAAGGCCGGTTCCCGCAACGAGGTCGGGATGGAGTCGCTGCGCAACCTGCCGTGCCCCGCGGGTCGTCCGGAAACCGATGGCCCCGTCTCCAACCTGCTGAAAGTACTGCTCGAAATCGGCCTCTCGCCCCGCGAGATTGAATGCATCCGGCTGCGCACGGAAGATCTTAGCTATGAGGAAATCGCCCGGGTGCTGGGGCTCCAGGCGGGCACCGTCGGGGCATTGCTCACCAGGGCGCACGGAAAGATCCGGAAAGCCGTGGGTGACGGTACCCACAAAGTCCGCGGCTCCGCCCGCGCTGCCACTAGGGAGAAACGCTATGCATCCTAGGAATGCCGCCTTGATGGCGTATTGCGACGCGGAGGCCGGAGCGGAACGTGGCCGCCGCATCGCCAGGCATCTTTCGAAATGCGAGGCGTGCCGCGAACGGGTGCGGCGCATCCAGAGCGAAAAGGACGATCTGGCCGCCGGCGCCGCGCAGCCGGACACCCGGCGGGACCTGGATGGCGTGCTGTCGGCGATGGCCGCCTGGCGGGAAGGCCGGGCCGGCGAAGTGGAATCCGATTTGAAGAACCGGCTGCGCTGGCAAGTGGAGACGTATTTTGGTTCTCCTGCTACTCTGGTGGTTGAGCGTCCCGGCATCCCGGCCGGGGAACTGCTCGGCAGGGCGGGTGAGATGTTCGAGGTCTTTCTCGGACACGAGGCGGCGGAGGCGGTACGGGACGACGTTTTCCGGGATCTGGACTGGGCGGAGAGATGCCGATGACGCGACGAATCAACTTGAATGGGATCGAGTCGGCGCCCCTATGGATCCTCATATTCCTGGGCCTGCATCTGTTTGTCCAACTGGCGGTGCTTCACCTTTGGAACGCGGCTGGCCGGGGCATCCCGATTCAATGGACTTCCGGCGGCATTTCCGCGCTGCCCGTGGCCGGCATGGCGGGAGTGGCTTTGTGGCTGTGCCTGGTGGTATTGAGAAGTTTCCCGGCCGGCGCGCCGCTCCGGTCCGCGTGGATGCTGATGGCTCTCGCGGCATTGGCGGGAGCCGGGTCGGGCGTGCTGGGGCAACTCCTGGGCACGTATTGGCTGCTGAACCCGCTGGTGTGGACCGGCCATGCCACACCCGCGCTGACGGAGCCGATCCAGCGTATCGCCCTGGTTGCCGGCGGCCCGCTGCGCCTGGCCCTGTTGGCGGCGGCCATGCTGGTGGTGCTGCGGATGCTGCGGAAGTTCGGTTTCTGGGTCCGGCCCTGCGCCGCCACCCGGGCGGTCTTCGGCATCTTCTGCCTGTTCACGCTGTGCCGGTTCTGCGTGGCCGGCGCGGCGG
>Ga0209039_10001054_pt1 | contig 26775 bp, 23 predicted proteins | sample BogFormECP12_OM1_FD_188238 | JGI IMG/M metagenome (GOLD analysis project Ga0209039, IMG submission 188238) | Bog forest soil microbial communities from Calvert Island, British Columbia, Canada - ECP12_OM1 (SPAdes) (version 2) | ecosystem: Environmental > Aquatic > Freshwater > Wetlands > Bog ... | reverse complement strand
GCTAAGCCCGCGAGTTTTTCGGGGTCGGCCCTGATGTGGAATGGCCAAAGGGGCGAGCACCGCGAAGGTCTCACGAGGTTTGTAGCCCAAGGAGGATTCACCGCCGGCTAAGGGTTGCCTTAAAGAACCAGTGTGATGATCCGCCGCCGGTCGTAATGACTTGCGGTTTTTTTGTTTTTTGGGCGGAGAAGAGAAGAGGGACGGTAACACCCCGACCAGGTCGGGGCAGGCGCCGGTCACAGAGGTAGGAACACAGAGGGCACAGAGGAGGGCAAGGAACAGAGAAGAGCAAGGAACAGAGAAGAGAAAGGAACAGAGAAGAGCAAGGAACAGAGAAGAGAAAGGCGCCCGCCTCAGAAGGCGGCCGCTACAAAAGCGAGAGGAACCCAAGAAAGGCCTCAGGCCTGAAGGCCTGAGCTACAGGGGAAAACCCAGGAGAAAACCCAGGAGAAAGTCCAGGGGAAAACCAAGGAGAAAGCCCAGGGAATGCCGGGGGGAAGGCGCAGGAGGAAGCGCAGGAGAAAGGAGGGGGGGCGATGCTGTATGCAACGGAGCTGATGGGCGCGCAGGCGTACGACGTGCAGGGGAACTACGTCGGGCGCGTGCGTGAATTTTTTGTGGAGCCGGCCGAGCAGGCAAACCGCATCGGGCACTTCCTGATTTCGCGCGGACGCTTTCAGCCGCTGGTGGCGCGACATGACCAGGTCTCCGCAGTGGAAGCCGGGCGGATCCAACTGAACGTAAGCGAACGGGCGCTGGCGGCGTATGAGCCGAATGAGGGGTGGCTGGCGGTGCGGAAGGATTTGCTGGACCAGCAGATCATTGATACCGAGGGGCGCAAAGTGGTGCGCGTGAACGACGTGGACCTGGCGGAGATGCGGACGAACGGGAACGTGGAGTTGCGCATCGCGCAGGTGGATGTGGGGTTGCCGGGGGCGGTGCGGCGCTTGTTGCAGGGCGTGGCGCCGGCGGCCATGGTGCGGCGTCTGCAGCGCAAGCTGCCGCAACGGTCGATCCGGTGGGAGTTCGTGAACCTGATCGAGCCGGACCCGCTGCGCCGCGTGAAATTGCGGATTACGCACGAAAAGCTGGAGAACCTGCACCCGGCCGACCTGGCGGAGATGATGGAGGAGTTGTCGGCGGCGGAACGGCAGGGAATTATCGCTTCGCTGGATGAAGAGACGGCGGCGGCGGTGCTGGCGGAACTGGATGAGCGGCTGACGACGCAGATCGTGGAAAAACTCGATCCGGAGAAAGCAGCGGACATCATCGAAGAGATGGCGCCGGACGCGGCGGCAGATTTGCTGGCGGATTTGCCGAAGGAGACGTCGGAGGAAGTCCTGGAGGAGATGCCGAACCAGGAGGCGGACGAGGTGCGGGAACTGCTGGCGTTCGATCCTTCAACGGCGGGCGGGATGATGAACACGGAGTTTGTGTTTGTGAGCGAGGACTCCACGCGGGAGGAAGTGTTGGAGTGGATGCGGACGCAGGAGTTGAACCTGGAGCAGTTGGACACGATTGTGCTGATAGACAAGGCCGCGCAATTTTCGGGAACGGTGCCGGTGGCGCGGATCCTGTTGGCGTCGGCGGAACAGCGCATGGGGGAGTTGAAGACGGAGCCGCTATTGAGCGTAACGCCGGATGCGAGCGAGAAGGATGTGTTTGAGCTGTTCGACAAATACAATTTGCGGATGTTGAGCGTGGTGAATGAGGAGAAGCGGCCGATCGGGACGGTGACAGTGGATGACGTGGTGTCACGGCTGGTGAAGGCATAGCGGTGGACGCAGTTGTAAGTTTTAAGTAAAGAAGGAACAGAAAAGGGTCATCAGGGACCAGTGATCCGGAAGCGAAGAGAAAGGCAAAAAAGATGGACGGTAACACCCCGACCAGGTCGGGGCAGGCGCCGGTCACAGAGGAAAGAACACAGAGGGCACAGAGATAAGAGGAAGAGAAGAAGAGAGAAGAGGGAACGCGGCCTGCGATCGAAAGAGCCCGCTCTTCCCACCGGAGGCGGGCGAAGGGTGGGGCACCCTTCGAAGCTCAGGGTAAAGCCCCAGGTTCATCGGGGGTTGGCGTTGGCAGACAGGAGCACAGTTCCTTCGAAGCTCAGGGCAAGCAGGAGTGACTGTGCCACAGAGCTCGCAGAGGAAGAGGAGAGGTAACTAGGTGTCCGATTGTGAGAGCCGGGGTAGAGGGGAAAAGCAGATCCCTCCACTTCGGACCGCAAACGGCGCGGTCCTTCGGTCGGGATGACATTACTTCTTTGTGGGGCGAGTGAGGAACAGGAGAGCGCTGGGGCGGCGATGAAGCTGGGACAGGTCAACAAGACGATTGACGGGATGCGCGGGAGGACGATGGAGTTTTTCTCGCGCGGGAGAGCGTGGCGGCGCCGCGCGGCGCTGTTCCTTGCGGTGATCGGGCCGGGGATCATCACGTCCAACGTGGATAATGACGCGGGCGGCATCGCCGTGTACACGCAGGCGGGGAGCTCGCTGGGGTACACGCTGCTGTGGTCGCTGATCCCGATGACCATCGCGCTGTACGTGACGGAAGAGATGTGCGGGCGGATGGGAGTGATCACCGGCAAGGGACTTTCCGACCTGATCCGCGAGGAGTTTGGATTCCGACCCACATTTTTCGTGATGGTGACGGGATTCCTGGTGGATTTGGGAAACGTGGTAGCAGAGTTCGCGGGCGTGGCGGCATCGATGCAGCTTTTCGGAATCAGCAAGTACATCGCGGTGCCGATCGCGGCATTGTTGGTGTGGGTGCTGGTGCTGAAGGGCACGTACCGTCAGGTGGAAGTTATTTTCCTAGTTTTGTGCGTGTTCTATCTCTCCTACATGTTCTCAGCCCTGCTGGCCAAACCGGATTGGCTGCTGGCGGCGCGCATGACAGTGATTCCGAGCATCCATTTTGACGTGAGCTACCTGATCACGCTGACGGCGCTGGTGGGGACGACCATTGCGCCGTGGCAGTTTTTCTATTTGCAGGCGGCATTCGTGGAGAAGAAGGTGGGGCCGCGGCACTACCCGCAGGCGAGGGCCGATGTGCTGTTCGGGAGCATCAGTTGCATGGTCATCGTGTTCTTCATCATCGTGTGCACGGCGGCGACGTTGAACCGGGCGGGCTTGACGAATATTACGGACGCGGGGGAGGCGGCCAAGGCGTTGGTGCCACTGGCGGGAAGGTGGGCGAGCTATCTGTTCGCGTTCGGGCTGCTGAATGCGTCGATCTTTTCGGCCACGATTTTGCCGCTGTCCACGGCGCATGTGATCTGCGAAGGAATGGGGTTCGAGGCCGGGCTGGACCACAAATTCCGTGAGGCGCCGGCGTTCTACTGGCTGTACACGATTCTGATTGTGGTGGGCGCGGGGATCGTGCTGATACCGAACGTGCCGCTGTGGAAGATTTTTATTTTTTCGCAGGTGGGGAATGGCGTGTGGCTGCCGATCGTGGTGATTTTTATTCTGCTGCTGGTGAACCGGAAAGATTTGATGGGCGAGCACACGAACACGCTGGGGTTCAACATTGTGGCGTGGGTGACGGCGATAGCGATGATCATCCTGACGGTGGTGCTGATGGGGCAGGCGATTTTGCAGTGGGTGCATGGGGGCGCGGGGTGAGGGGAGAAGAGTTTTCAGTTATCAGTGAAGAGGGAAGGTTATCAGCGATCAGATATCAGCGATCGGGAAGCGGGGAAAAGAGGGACGGCAACACAGAGTTCACAGAGATCGGAACACAGAGAGCACAGAGAAAAGAGAGGAGCAGAGCAGAAAGGCCTGGGCGCCTGATCGTAAGAGCCCACCCTTCGCTGGAAGACGCGAAGGATGGGGCACCCTTCGAGGCTCAGGGTAAACCCTCAAGTTTTGGGTTGGATGGCGTGGGAAAAGGAACCCAAGACCCACACGCAAACCCGACGTGTGGGGCACCCGGCAGGGAAAAGCAGATCCCTCCACTACGCGGCCCGGCGCGCCAGAAGGCGGCGCGGAAGAGAGAATCGGGCCGCTCCGGTCGGGATGACATGTTTGGTTACGTGGGCCCTACGCAAGACCCAGGCACACACTCCGTGCCTGGGGCACCCGGCATGCGTGAGTTGACCTAGGGGAAAACCTCACCCCTGAAGGGGTGAGCTACAGAATGCGGGGAGCGGGGATGAGGGCGCGTAACTTTGCGGGAACGGGGCAATTGCGCGGGTTACGATGGGTGTGTTAACTTTGCGGCGTAAAGAAGATTTGGCGGAAAGACCGTGGCACACTCCCGAACACATCCTACGACGCTGGCTCCCGAGGCCCTGGGTCCGGTCACGCCGGAAGAGGCCGGGCTGTTGAAGAAGCTGGACCTGACGCGATTGCCGCGGCACATTGCCGTAATCATGGATGGGAACGGGCGCTGGGCACAAAAACGACACCTGCCGCGGGTGGCGGGACACCGCGCGGGAACGCAATCGGCGCGGACGACCATTGAGACCTGCGCACGGCTAAGGGTGGAAGCGCTGACCTTGTATGCGTTTTCGGTGGAGAATTGGCGGCGGCCGAAGGCGGAAATCGAGTTTCTGATGCAGCTTCTGCGCGATTATTTGCGCAAGGAGATGCCGCTCCTCCAGAAGAACAATATCCGGATGCGATTTCTGGGCCGCCCGGAGGAATTGCCGGCAGCGGTGCAGAAGGATACGCGCGAGGCCATGGAAGAGACGGCGCGGAATACAGGGATGGTTCTTTCGATCGCGCTGAACTACGGGGGCCGGGCGGAGATTGTAGATGCGATGAACGCGATTCTGAGCGAGCGCAACGGGCATGCCGGGGCGCAACCGGTGACGGAAGAGTTGCTGGCGCAGCATTTGTACACCGCGGAATTGCCGGATCCGGACCTGCTGATCCGCACGAGCGGGGAGATGCGGGTCAGCAATTTTTTGTTGTGGCAGATCGCGTATGCGGAAATTCTTGTGACGGAAACGCTGTGGCCGGATTTCACCCGCGCGCGGTTGCTGGAAGCGCTGCTGGATTTTCAGAAGCGGGAACGAAGGTACGGCGGGATTGATTCGGAGCGCGGTGCGGCGGCGCGGTAGGGCGGAAGAATTCCTTTGGACAATGGAGAAGTGGGGAAAGGTGGGTCGGGGTGTGCGTGGATGGGAAAGTTATCAGCGAGCAGATGTCCGCGATCAGGAAGAAAGAAAAAGAGAACGCGGAGGCGCGGAGAGCGCAGAGGAAGAGAGGAGGGACGGTAACACAGAGATAGGAACACAGAGGTCACAGAGTTAAGAGAAAAGGTGGGTTGCATGGGTGGTGGAAGACCTCACCCCTGAAGGGGTGAGCTACGGGGATGAGCTACAGGGTGCGGGGCATGGGTGGGTTGACTGTATAATTGGGGGACATTGATTTGCTTCAGACCGCGGGACTGAGCGGACAGGTCTAAAGGACAATTTTGCGATGATGTGGAAACGTGTGGCGACTGCCGTCGTGCTCATGCCGGTGGTGATTGTGCTGGTGCTGTGGGGCTCGACGACGGTGCTGGCGGTGGCGGTGGCTGTGGTGACGGCGATAGCGTTGTGGGAGTATTTCGGGCTGGGTGAGGCAATTGGGCATCGGGGATATCGCGTGTGGACGGTGGTGTGCGCGGTGTTGCTGGTGTACGCGCAGTGGGTTTCGGCGGGGTTTTATCATGTTGCGGGCCATATTTTGCTTTTAAGCAAAAGCGCCATTGGCGAGCCGTCCTTTGCGGTGTCGGTTTTTTTTCTTTTTGTGCTGGGGCTGATGGTGCTAACGCTCTGGACGAGTCGGCCGTTGGTTGAGGCGCTGCCCGCAGCGGGAATCAGTTCGAGCGCGTTGTTGCTGGTGGCATTTCCGTTGTCGTATGCGGTGGTGCTACACGGCTTCGAGAGAATTGGGCCGCGGCTGCTGCTTTTTGCGTGTGCGATCACTTGGGCCGCGGATACGGTGGCTTATTTTGTGGGGAGCGCGTTCGGGAAGCACCTGCTGGCGCCGAAATTGTCTCCGAAGAAGACGTGGGAAGGGTCGGTTGGGGGGATGGTAGGGTCGCTGGCGGTGGCGTACGCATTCAGCTACTGCATCAGGATCCCGGTGGGACATTTGCTGGCGATGGGCGCGATTGGGAATGTGGCGGGACAGATGGGGGATTTGCTGGAATCGGCGTACAAACGGTCGGCGGGGGTGAAGGATTCGGGAGGGCTGCTGCCGGGGCATGGAGGGATTCTGGATCGCATTGATGCGCTGATTTTGTGCATACCGGTGATTTGGTACTACCTGGTGCTGGTGAATCCAAGGGTGCTGGGAAGTTGAGGATCGGAGAGGAGAGGGGCTGAGGCGTCCGGTCGTAAGAGCCCACCCTTCGCTGGAAAGCGCGAAGGATGGGGCACCCTCAAGTTCAAGGTTTTAGATGGCGCAAGAGTGACTGTGCCACAGGTAGTAGAGAAGAAGGATTGGGCGAAGAGCATGAAGAAACTATCGATATTGGGATCGACGGGGTCGATTGGGCGGCAGACGCTTGCGGTGGTGGAGTCGCTTCCGGGGCGGTTTGAGATTGTGGCGCTGGCGGCGGGCCGCAATCTGGACGAGTTGATGGGGCAGATCGAGCGGCACCGGCCGGAGGTGGTGTCCGTGGGCGCGGCGGAATTGGTGGATGAGCTGGCGCGGCGGCTGCGAGAAAGGGGAATTGCGCCGTTGCCGGAGATTCTGCATGGACGCGCAGGCATGTTGATGGTGGGAACGCACGGACAGGCGGACATGGTAGTATCCGCGGCCGTGGGCGTGGTGGGACTGGAGGCGACGTATGAGGCAATCAAGCGCGGAAAGGTGATTGCGCTATCGAACAAGGAAGTGCTGGTGGCCGCGGGAGAGTTGGTGATGGCAGCAGTGGAGAAGACGGGGCGGCCGCTGCTTCCAGTGGATAGCGAGCACAACGCGGTGCACCAGTGTTTGCGCGCGGGCACGCATGAGGAAGTACGGCGGATTGTGCTGACGGCTTCGGGCGGGCCATTCCGGAAGACGCCGGTGAAGGCGCTGAGTAGGGTAACGCCAGAGCAGGCGCTGCAGCATCCGAACTGGAAGATGGGCAACCGGATCACGATTGATTCGGCGACGATGATGAACAAGGGATTTGAGGTGATTGAGGCGCACTGGCTGTTTGGGATGCGCGCGGACCAGATTGAGGTGGTGGTGCACCCGCAGTCCACGATTCATTCGATGGTGGAGTTTGTGGATGGGTCGGTGCTGGCGCAAATGGCGCCGCCGGACATGCGCATGCCGATTCAGTATGCGCTAACTTATCCGGAGCGAGTAGCATCCAATCAGGTGGCGCTGGACTGGGGGAAACTGAAGCGGCTGGATTTTGAGAAGGTGTCCACGCGGCGCTTTCCGTGTTTGCGCTTGGCGCGGGAAGCGCTGAAGAAGGGCGGGGCATGGCCCTGCGCGCTGAATGCGGCGGATGAGGTGGCGGTGGCGGCGTTTTTGGAGAAGAGGCTGGCGTTTTCGGGGATACCGGAAGTGATTGAGCGGGTGTTGAGGCGGACACCGCGAATGAAGTTTGAGAGTATGGAGGATGTGCTGACGGCGGATGCAGAGGCACGGCGGGTGGCGCGGGAAGAGGTGGACAAGTTGAAGTAGGTGAAAGGCAAGAAGGACGGTAACACAGAGTTCGCAGAGGGAAGAACACAGAGGGCACAAAGGAAAGAGAAGAAAAAGATAACGCAGAGACGCAGAGGACGCCGAGGTTCGCAGAGAAGAGAAGAGGGGGCCGAGGAGTCCGATGGTAAGAGCCCATCCTTCGCTGAGAACCACGAAGGGTGGGGCACCCTTAAGTTCAAGTGTTGGATGGCGTTAGAAGGGGCACTGTTTGAGATGGGGCAATGGAAGGCCTCACCCCTGAAGGGGTGAGCTGAGCTACAGGGCGGGATTGCGAATTGGAACGTGCGGAGCGCGGGGCGGTTGGGCAGAGGATTGGGCGTAGCGTAGAATGAAAGGGCGAGGTACGGCGACGGAATGAATACGATTATCGGCATGGTGCTGGTCCTGGGCGTGGTTATTCTCGTTCACGAATGGGGACATTATATCGCCGCGCGATTTTTTGGCGTGCGCGTGGATGTTTTCTCGGTTGGATTTGGGCCGCGGCTGTTTGGGATTAAGCGCGGGGCGACGGACTGGCGCGTGAGCGCATTGCCCTTGGGCGGATACGTGCGCATGGCGGGGCAGGACATCAGCGACATTGATTCCGGAGAGAAGGCGCCGACGGGTTCGCCGGACGAATTGATGAGCAAGAAGCGCTGGCAGCGGGCGGTGATTGCGTTTGCGGGGCCGGCGGTGAATTTGATTTTCCCGATTGTGCTGCTGGGCGTGTACTACGCTATCGCGGGAGTGCCATACGCGGCATTTGAGCGCAAGCCGGTGGTGGTGAACGAGTTTTCGGCGGCGCACAGCAAAGCGGTGAATGGACTGGAAGCGGGAGACAAGGTCGTTTCGTTGAATGGGACGAAGAATCCGAATTGGGAACAGGCGCTGAAGATTGTGGGCGCCACGAATCCCAGCGCGACGCTGAGCGTGGACGTGGAGAATAGCGGGACGGCGCGGCATGTGGATGTGCCGGTAACGAATGATCCGCGGGCGCATGTCTTTGGGTACTTGCCAATTCTTCCGGCAATCGGCGAAGTGGCGGCGGGCACACCGGCAAGCCAGGGAGGATTGCAGGCTGGCGACGTGATTCGCTCCGTGGATGGGCAGAAGATTGCATATTGGGATCAATTTGTCGACCAGGTGCGGGGCTCGGGTGGGAAAACCTTGCAGGTGGAAGTTGGCCGCAAAGGTCAAAACGTGAACCTGATGATTACGCCCAAGCAGGGCCTGGGAGAATCGACGGATAAGAATTACCAGATTGGCGTGGCGCCGCAGTTTGATGCCGCATACGAGCGAGTGAGCCCGGCGGGCGCACTGCACGCGGCGACAATTAAAACAGGCGAGTATGTGACGAGCACCTTTGCCGTGGTGGGAAAATTATTCAGCGGGCGTGTGAGCGTGAAGCAACTACAGAGCGTGGTGGGGATTTCGCGCGTGGCAGGACAGGCGGTATCGGAAGGGGCGGCGGCGGTGATTTCGTTCATGGCGTTGATCAGCGTGAACCTGGGGATATTGAATTTGCTGCCAATTCCGATACTGGATGGCGGGCAGATTCTGCTGTTGGCGATGGAAGGGATACGGCGGCGGGACTTCAGCATGGCGTTTAAGGAGCGGTTTATCCAGGTGGGATTAGTCTTTCTTTTGGTGCTGTTTGCCTACGTTATGTACAATGACGTGGTCCGGCTGCTGCCCGTCCATTCGTAGGGACGATTGGGCCGCGAGAATAAGAGGAATTCCTCACTCCGCCGACTCCGTTCGGAATGACGGGAAATTATAGAGGTTGCCTCATGGCGGTTGCTCCAAGCCATCGCGTGTCGTCCGGGGAACGGCTGAATACCGCCGAGACGACGGGGCCGTTGCAGCAATCGCTGCGGAAGAAGGGGCTGCGGCTGACGCGGCAGAGGCGGGTGATCCTGCAGGTGATGGACAATGCCGAGCAACACCTGGACGTGGATCAGATCCTGGAGCGGGCGCAGAAGATCGATGGGGGAGTGCACCTGGTGACGGTGTACCGCACGATTGATCTGCTGAAGAAGCATGGGCTGATTGACGAGCTGGATTTGCTGCATTTGCGGGGCGACCGGCACTACTACGAATCGCACGGGCCACGGGACCACATCCATGTGGCGTGTTTGCGGTGCGGAAAGGTGCGGGAGTTCGAGAGCCGGTTGTATGAGCAGTTGAAGGAACAAATCGCGCGGGATTTTCAGATGCAGGTGACGGTTTCGCGGACAGAGGTTGGCGGCATTTGCAATGAATGCCTGGCGGGGGAGAGCGGGAAGAGCAAGGCGTAGGAGTTAGAGAATCCCTTTACATTTAAGGAAAAGAGCATTGGGGGAGTGGTGTGTTTGGAGAGGTTGTGAAAGTTGAGGCGAAGAGAAGAGGGACGATATCACAGAGACCACAGAGGCAGGAACACAGAGAGCACAGAGGTAAGAGGAAGAGAAGAGAAGAGGGAAAGGGAGAAGACGAGGCGTCCGATCGTAAGAGCCCACCCTTCGCTGAAAACCGCGAAGGGTGGGGCACCCTCAAGGTTAAATGCGGTGTGGCACTAGAAGGGAAATCCAAGAGTTGGGAGCGAATCCGGCTGTGGTGTGCAGGTCACTTTGCGCCGGCGCCGGCTGGGCCGGGGTTGTGGTGCCACCAGCCTATGGACTTGGGAAACTTGTGGAGCGGATCGTGCTTTTCGCGGGGATGCTTCTCCTTATGGCCCCAGTGGAAACTGAACCAGCTGTGTTTTTGGTTGGAGCCGTAGCCCTGCGGCTTTTGGCCGGGGAAGGCAGCTAGAGGCGCCGCAGTGCTCAGCATGATGGCGCAGGTGCAGGCGGCGACGAGAAGTAGTCTCTTCATCAAGATGCCCCTTTTCAGTCCTTTTCACCTTTCTAGCATGGAGAAGGAGCCCTCTACTACTGTACAAAGGTACCTTGTGGCGAAGTAGCAATAGGGGGAGGGGGAAGAGTTAGAAGTTTTCAGTTGACAGTTTTAAGTTTTCGGAAAAGGCGAAGAGAACCGCTCCAACGCAGCGGGAACAGAGGGGCCGCAGAGTTCACAGAGAAGAGAAACCCAAGCCCCAGGTGCAAAATCGGCACCTGGGGCACCCGGCACGGGACGCAGAGGAAGAGAAAAGGAATCGAGGCGTTCGAGATCGTAAGAGCCCACCCTTCGCAAAAAGCGCAAAGGGTGGGGCACCCTCGAGTTCTTTGAAGAGTGGCGTTTGATGTGGAAGGCCTCAGGCCTGAAGGCCTGAGCTACAGGGGTGGGCGCAGGAGAAGGGGCGCGGGGCTCCCGCTACAAAGATGGAATTAGGCGGTGTGGTAGAATGAGGGATTAATTTAACGGGAAAGTAGCGGCATGGCGGAATTTCCACTCATCGAAAACACACAATTTGAGCCGGATGACGAGTACCGGCCGGAACCGGAACCCGAGCCGCAGCCACCGGCGTGGACGGACGGGAGCCTGCGGATTGGCATCCACACTTCGATTGCGGGGAGCTACCTGAACGCGTTGGAATCGGCCCGTAAGCTGGGGTGCAACGCGTTGCAGATTTTTTCGGCCAGCCCGCGGATGTGGCAGGGCGCGTCGGTGCGGATTCCGGAGCAGGATGCGAAGGCGTTTCGCGCGCGGCGGGAGTCATTGGGGCTGGGGCCGCTGGTGATTCATGCGAACTACCTGGTGAACCTGGCAGCGACGCAGCCGATGCTGCGGACACGATCGATTCAGGCATTTCATGAGGAGTTGGTGCGCGGGGTGGCGCTGGGAGCGGATTTCCTGGTGGTGCATCCGGGGGCGCGCGGGGAGGCGTCCATGGAGCAGGCGATTGCGACGATTGTGGAGAGCGTGAAACAGGCGGCGCGGCAGGTGCCGCGGCGGCATTTGCGTATATTGATCGAGAACACGGCGGGAATGGGCACGGCGGTGGGGTCGCGGCTGGAAGAAGTGGCGCAGATTGTGCACGGGCTGCGCGAACTGGATGCCGGGGCGTGCCTGGATACGGCGCACCTGTTCGCGGCGGGGTACGACATTCGGAGCGAAGAAGGGCTGGCAAACACCGTCGGGCAGATTGAGCGCACGATTGGGATGGTGAATGTGCCGGTGATCCATGTGAACGATTCGAAGATACCGCTGGGCGGGCGCGTGGACCGGCACGAACATATCGGCAAAGGGAAGATTGGCGCGGCGGCGTTTGCGAGGATTTTGCGGCATCCGCGATTTGGGGCGGCGGAGCCGGAGGGGTTGGCGGGACGGGCGTTTTTGCTGGAGACGCCGATTGATGATCCGGGAGATGATCGCCGGAATGTGGCGAAGATTTGGGAGTTGGCGGGATTGGCGGGGCCGGCGGCGGAGAAAGGGTTTAGCATGCTGACTCCGGCATTGAAGAAGATTCGGAAAGAGATGGAGAAGAAGGGGAAGAAGAGAGCAGCGAAGAGGAAGAGGGGAAGGAAAAAGGCGAAGAAAAAGACGAAGAAAAAGACGAAGAAGGACGTTTAACACAGAGGTCACAGAGGAAAGAACACAGAGGACACAGAGAAGAAAAAGATAACGCAGAGGCGCAGAGGGCGCAGAGAAGAGAAGAAGTTGAGAGTCAAAAGTTGAAAGTTAAAGGTTGAAGAGAAGAGAACCCAAAACCCATCCTTAGAAAGCAAGGGCGGGGCACCCGCGGGATGCGGTGGACAAGGCGGGAACGGAGACTTCAGGGGCTAAAGCCCAGATGAGATCGGATCAATTACGTGGGGGCCCTTCGCAGCTCAGGGTAAACTGAAGCCCCCACCTCCTAAAGAGGCGGAGGAAAAGAAGACCCGTGGCGGACTATAACCCGCAGGCGATTGAGAAGAAGTGGCAGAAACGTTGGGAAGAGAATCGCGTCTTTGAGAGTGAAGCGGAGATCAGAGAAACCCAAGACCCAGGTGCAAAACCGGCACCTGGGGCACCCGCGACCCAGGAGAAGAGAACCCTAGACCCAGGCACACACTCCGTGCCTGGGGCACCCGTGACCCAAGATAAGGAAACCCAAGACCCACCCTTCGCAAAAGGCGCGAAGGATGGGGCACCCGCAGAATCCGCAGGGGCTAAAGCCCGCACCTCGGAGCCGCCACTGTCGGACCCTTCGAAGCTCAGGGTAAACCTGAAGGTCCGACCCCCTCAGAGGAAGCCGAAATACTATGTGCTGGAGATGCTGCCGTACCCTTCGGGGACATTGCACATGGGACACATGCGCAACTACACGATTGGGGATGTAGTGGCGCGTGTGAAGAGGATGCGCGGGTTCAACGTGCTCCATCCGATGGGATGGGACGCTTTTGGATTGCCGGCGGAGAACGCCGCGATCAAAAACCATACGCATCCGCGGGAGTGGACGAATAAGAACATTGCGGAATTTCAGAGGGTGCTGCGGCGGTTTGGGTTCAGCTACGACTGGCGGCGGGAGATTTCCACGTGCGAACCGGAATATTACCGGTGGAACCAGTGGTTTTTCCTGCGGATGCTGGAACGAGGGATTGCGTACAAGAAGAAGAGCCGGGTGAATTGGTGCCCGAAGTGTTGCACGGTGCTGGCGAACGAGCAGGTGGTGAATGGCGGGTTCTGCTGGCGGCACGAAGATACGCGCGTGGAGGCGCGGGACATCGAGCAATGGTTTTTGCGGACGACGGCGTACGCGGAACAGTTGTTGGAAGATTTGAAGGAGTTGGAGGGTGGATGGCCGGAACGCGTCATCACTATGCAGAGGAATTGGATTGGGAAGAGCACAGGCGCAAAAGTTTGCTTTGAAGTGGAAGAGACAAAGAGCGACCGGCGACCAGCGGCCAGCGACCAGAAAACGCCTCTACGAGACAAGATTGAGGTTTTTACTACGCGGATTGACACGATTTATGGGGCTAGCGCGATTATTCTGGCGCCGACGCATCCGCTGGTGGAAAAGTTGATTGCGGGGGCGGGGAATCAGGCGGGGCTGGAAGCAAAGCTGGCGGAGATGAAGCAGTCGTCGGTGAAGATGGAGGATATCGCGACGGCGGAGAAGGACGGATTTTTTACCGGGCGGTATGCGGTGAATCCATTCAATGGGGAAAAGATCCCGATTTGGGTGGGGAACTTCGTGGTGCTGGAATATGGAACGGGCGCGATTATGGCGGTGCCGGCGCATGATCAGAGGGATTATGAGTTTGCGAGGAAGTTTGGGTTGAAGATACCGGTGGTGGTGAGGAAGGCAGTTGAAAGTTCAAAGTTGAGAGTTGACAGTAAAGGCGAAGAGAAGAAGGACGGTAACACAGAGTTCACAGAGGAAGAGCACAGAGGTCACAGAGAAGAGCGGAAGACCCAAGACCCACCCTTTGCAGAAGGCGCAAAGGGTAGGCCACCCGCCTCAGGGCAAGCAGGCGTGACTGTGCCACAAGAGGCGTTTACGGAGTATGGGGTTAGCGTGAATTCGGGGCGGTACAGCGGACTAGCGACAGAGGCGGCGATTGAGAGGATGGCGGCGGATGCGGAGGCGAGCGGGTTTGGGAAAAAGGAAACAATTTACCGGCTGAGGGATTGGGGGATTTCGCGGCAAAGGTATTGGGGGACACCGATTCCCGTGGTGTACTGCGAGAAGGATGGGATGGTGGCGGTGCCGGACAAGGATTTGCCGGTGTTGTTGCCGGCGCATCCGAAGTTGACGGGAGAAGGGCAATCGCCACTGGCAACCGATCCGGAATTCTTGAATACGAAGTGTCCGAAGTGCGGGGGTCCGGCCCGGCGAGAGACGGACACGATGGACACGTTTGTGGATTCGTCGTGGTACTTCTACCGGTATTGCGATCCGCGGAATGAGCAGGCGCCGTTCGATCCGGCGAAGGTGGGCTACTGGTTTCCGATTGACCAGTACATCGGCGGGATCGAACACGCCATCATGCACCTGCTATATTCGCGGTTCTGGTGCAAGATGATGCGCGATCTCGGATTGATTGCACATGATGAGCCAGTAGCGCGGTTGTTTGCTCAGGGCATGGTGCTGAAGGATGGCACGGCCATGTCGAAATCTGCCGGAAATGTGGTGGGCGCGATTGATATGGCGGAGAAGTTTGGGGCGGATACGGGGAGGCTGTACACGTTGTTTGCGGCGCCGCCGGAGAAAGACTTGGAATGGAGCGAGGAGAGTATTGAAGGGGCGTGGCGATTTTTGAACCGGGTGTACCGGTTGGTGGAAAAGCATGCGGGCGCACTCCAAGGCATCAAGGATTGGGATTTCAATCCCAATGGAATGTCAGATACAGAGAGAGAGTTGATCCGTTTTACTTATCAGGCGATGCAGAGAGTGACACAGGATTTTGAGACGCGGTGGCACTTCAACTCGGCGATTGCACAGATTATGGAGTTGACTAACGAAATCTATGCGTGCGCGCCATTGGAACAAAACATTCGCCCTGAAATTCGGCGGGAAGTGCTGCAGATTTTGACACTATTGCTGGCTCCAATGACCCCTCATTTAGCTGAAGAACTATGGGAGATGCTGGGACACGAGGACGGTCTGTGGAATGCGCTGTGGCCTGGCTTTGTAGAAGAACAAGTGCAACTGGCTAAAAATGTGGAAGTGGAAATTGTGGTGCAGGTGAATGGAAGAGTGCGCGGGAAGGTGAAGGTGGCGGCGGGAACGGGGCAGGAGGAAGTGCTGAAGTTGGCGGAGGGAGATGCCGGGGTGGCGGGGCATCTGGCGGGGAAAAGTGTGAAGAAAGTGATTTTTGTGGCGGATAAGCTTTTAAATCTCGTGGTGGGGTGAGAGGGCTATCAACGGTCAGCGACCAGCAATCAGGAAGCAAGAGGTCAGAAGTAGGGAGCGTGGTTGAAAGTCAAAAGTTGAAAGTTGAAAGAGAAGGCTAAGAGGCGAAGAGGGACGGTAACACAGAGGTCACAGAGATAAGAACACAGAGGACACAGAGAGAAGAGAAAGTTAACGCAGAGATGCAGAGAACGCCGAGGTTCGCAGAGGAAGAGAGAAGAGAAGAGAGAGAGGAAAGAAGAGAGAGAAGAGAACCCAAGACACACCCTTCCCGCCAGAGGCGGGCGAAGGATGGGGCACCCGCGCGGAGGATGAACTGGGAGATGAGCGGTTGCGCAGAGATCGTAAGAGCGGCGGCGAGCCGCACCCCAAAGGTGATGAGAGAGGAGTCATGGAAGGTGCGGTGAAGAGGAAGCAATTGTGAGGTGGTCTCATCGAGAGTTGAAGTCGTTGAGATGTTGCCACGGTCCCTCCACTGCGTGGCCCGGCGCGCCAAACAGCGGCGCGAAAGAAAAGGCCGGGCCACTCCGGTCGGGACGACAGGCGTTGAAACGAGGTGGGTGGATGGATGGGGCGACGGGGATGAAGGTGGAGAGAGAGCAGGGGAAGATGAAGACGGAGCAGGGCGGGATCGTGGTGCTGGATTTTGGGGGGCAGTACACGCAACTGATTGCGCGGCGGGTGCGCGAGCAGCAGGTGTTCAGCGCGATATTGCCATGTACGACGGCCCTAGAGGAAATCCGCAAGCTGGAGCCGGCGGGGATTATTTTGTCGGGCGGGCCGAGCTCGGTGTACGACAAGGACGCGCCGAAATGCAATCCAGCGGTGCTGGCCATGGGGATCCCGGTGCTGGGGATCTGTTACGGGATGCAATGGATATCGAAGACCTTGGATGGAAGAGTAGAGCCGGTGGAACGGAGGGAATACGGACCGGCGCAACTGGACCTGGAGCAGACTGAGAGCGAGATTCTGGCAAATTTTCCACGAACAATGAGGATCTGGGCGAGTCACGGAGACAACGTGCTGGCGCTGCCGAGTGGATTTCATCTGACGGCGAAGACGGCGAATGCGATTGCTGCGGCGGAAGATCCCAAGCGGAAGATCTACGCGGTGCAGTTCCACCCAGAGGTGAATCACACGGAACGGGGAACAGAGATCCTGCGGAATTTCCTGTTCAAGGTGTGCAAGGCGGAGCCGAAATGGAGCGGGGCGGCGTTCATTGAGGAGTCGGTGGAGGCGATACGGCAGAAGGTGGGAGCGCACCGGGCGATCTGCGGGTTGAGCGGCGGGGTGGATTCGACGGTGGCGGCGGTGCTGGTACAGCGGGCGATGGGCGACCGGCTGACGAACATCTTCGTAAATACGGGATTGCTGCGGAAGAACGAGTTTGAGCACACGCTGGAAATGTACCGGGAGCGGCTGGGGCTGCGCGTGATCGGTGTGGATGCCTCGAAGCGCTTCCTGAAGAAGCTAAAGGGAGTGGCGGACCCGGAGCAGAAGCGGAAGATCATCGGGCGGGAATTCATCGCGGCGTTTGCGGAAGAGGCGGAGAAGCTGCAGAAGGGCGAGGCGCACGGGGACATCAAATTCCTGGTGCAGGGGACACTTTATCCGGATGTAATTGAATCCGTGTCGGTTAAGGGACCTTCGGCGACCATCAAATCGCACCACAACGTGGGGGGACTGCCGAAGAAGATGCCCTTTGTGCTGGTGGAACCACTGCGAGACCTGTTTAAGGACGAGGTGCGAAAGATTGGAAAAGACTTAGGGTTACCAGAAGAGATATTGGTGAAACATCCGTTTCCGGGGCCGGGATTGGCGGTGCGGCTGCTGGGGGAAATTACGGTTGAAAGTTTGGTAAAACTCAGGGAATCGGACGCGATTGTGACCGAGGAGATCCGCCGGGCGGGGCTGTATGAGAAGGTATGGCAGGCATTTGCCGTGCTATTGCCGGTGCGGAGCGTGGGGGTCATGGGGGATGGGCGGACGTACGGGCTGACGGTGGCGGTGCGGGTGGTGCAGTCTGACGACGCGATGACGGCAGACTGGGTGAGGCTGCCAGGCGAAGTGCTAGAACGAATCTCGACGAGGATTGTGAACGAAGTGCCGGGGGTGACGCGGGTGGTCTATGACGTAAGCAGCAAACCGCCGAGCACGATCGAGTGGGAGTGAGGAACAGGACTCTCAGGACCAACAAGGCAGGGAGGGGTAAGACAGAGAAGGGCTAAACCTGGCAGGCAGGGAAAAGCCGCCCCTGGGGCGTAGGAGCGGCCCTTTTCGACGTTCAGTTTTGGACAAGAAAGACGAGAAGGAATGCCGTGCTACCGATGGGCCATCTTCTGGGCCATATAGAGTAGCAACTTGCGATCTTCCTCATCCGACTTGCTCAACAAGCGGCGAAGTTTGTTGAGATAGCGCGCCTCTTTGCCGGCGCTGCCCCAGGCGATGTCGTCAGACGACCTGCGCTTGGGGAGGTTGGGCAACTGGGGCGGCTCTTCGCCGTCGTAGAAGAGTTGATAAAGTGGGCATTCGAGGGCGCGCGCCAGTTTTTCCAGCGTTTCAATGGCTGGAACAGTGTGGCCATTTTCCACGCGGGAAATGTAACAACGCAATAGACCAGTGCGCTTCTCGATATCACCCTGGGAGAGTTTCTTTTCCTCGCGCAAAGCGCGAAGACGGTCACCGATAATCATGATTTAAGTATTCCACAAGTAGTTAGAGGTAGCAAGTAGAAACAATAACGGGCTGTTGAAACAATTGTGGCCCGGCTGGACAGATTCCCAAGAATAGCGTAACCAAATAGCGATGGCACACGTCCCAAAATCAGAGGCCAGGGCGCTCCCCGGGCTGGCGGATACTGAGAAGCCTGTGGCAGAGTCGCGAAGGGGCGGCGAAGACCGGGAACTCGTCCGGCGAGCCAAGGACGGGGACAAGGGGGCCTTCGAGACCCTGGTGCGGCAGCACCAAAGCCGGGTATTCGCGGTGGCCGGAGGGATACTGCGGAACCGGGAGGACGTGGAAGACATAGCCCAGCAGGTCTTCCTGAAGGCCTACTTTTCGCTGAAACGGTTCGATCAACGGGCCGCCTTCAGTACGTGGCTGTACAAGATCACGGTGAACGAATGTTGGGATCTTCTAAGGAAGAGAAAGGTCAGGCCGCTGGTGCTGGAGGTGGACCTGAGCGAGCAGCAGGCGCGGCAATATCAGGCGGCGGAAGAGGTTGCCGACGGGCGGCCGGACGCGAGTGAACAACTGGCGGCGCGGGAACGGGTGGAGCAACTGCTGCAGTGCCTGGAGGAACGCGACCGATCGATGCTGGTGCTGAAGGAAGTGCAAGGATTTTCCGTGGAGGAGATTGCGGAAGTCCTGGAGATTAATGCCAACACCGTGAAGGTGAGGCTGTTCCGGGCGCGACGAAGGATTGCGGAGAGTGTGCGGCGACGCTTGAAGCCGCGGAAGTAGGCAATGCGGTGGCCCATAGGAATATGCGCAGCAGAGAGGACCCAGGATGACTAATGAACTGGAAATGAAGAGCGACGAATGCCGGCGCTTCCTGGAAGAATTGGAAGGGGTGGCGGCGAGCGATGCCGGGGAAGCTAAGGCGCCCGCGGTTTTGGCTCGGATGTCGAACGAGGCGCGCGGGCACGCCGAGGTGTGCGCGGATTGCAGGCTAGCCGTGGACGATCTGGCGGAAACGCGCGGAGCGCTGCTGCCCATGAGCGCTGCGGTGGCGAAGCCGGGTCCGTGGTTTACGGCGCGGGTGATGGCGGCGATTCGAGCCCGGGAAAAGGAGTTGGAAGAACGGCGCGACGGAGTGTGGCTGGGCGTGCGGCGGCTGGCGCCACGGCTGGTGGTGCTGTGCGCGGTGTTGCTGGTGGTGGGAACAACGTGGGCGGTGCAATTGAGGCGCGAGGATTTGACGCGGCGGGCGACGTTGGGCTCGGCGGAATCCGTGTTTGAATCGGTGCCGGCGCCGCTGAATGATGATGTGCTGGTGGTTGGGCAGGGAGAGCGTCCATGAACGGAGAGACCCGGAGGAAGGCGTGGGAGTGGCTGGCGCTGTTGTTCGTGCTGGGGGCGGCGACCGGCGGGGTATTTGGGTACAGTTTCGCGCACCGGAGTTATGCGCCGAACAATGCGAACGTGCAGACATTGAGCGAGCCGGAGCGGCGGGCCCAGCGCGTGGCGGAGATGACCAAAGAGATTGGGTTGACGACGGAGCAGAGCCAGAAGGTGGATGCGGTGATCGCGGCGGCGCACGAGGAGATGAAGACGATCCACGACAAGGCAGAGGCGGACGTGGATGGAGTGCGGCAGAAGGCGCGGGCGCAAATGCGGGAGTTTTTGACGGCGGAACAGAAGCCTAAGTTTGAGGAGTTTGTGCGCCGGAAGGATGAGGAGAGGAAGAAGCAGGAGGGGAAGTGATCGGTATTCAGTATTAAGTTTTCAGTTTTAAGTAAAGATAAGAGGGGCGGCGTTTCGCCGGACGCGGCGTTTGCAGAGGAGAGAAGAGGGACGATAACACAGAGATCACAGAGATAAGAACACAGAGGTAAGAGAAGAGTAAGGCGGGAGAAAAACGGAGAGGAAGAGGTTAGTTACTTGGGCAACGAAAGGCCTCACCCCTGAAGGGGTGAGCTACAGGGCACGGCACCAGGCGCGCTAACGGGCGGTGTACTGGGATTAGAGTTCGACGATGAGTTTGCCGATGTTTTTGCCCTCGAAGAGCATGTTGATGGCTTCGGGAGCTTTCTCCAGGCCTTTGACGATGGTCTGACGATCCTTGAGTTTGCCCATCATTTTCCACGTGCCGAGCTGCTTGGCGGCGTCCATGAAACGTGAAGCGAAGTCGAGAATGATGAAGCCTTCGACGCGGAGGCGCTTCATGAGGACCTGGCCGAAGCTGGCCATGGCGGGATCTTCCCTGGTGTAGCCGGAGATGAGGCCGCAGAGAATGACGCGGCCATGAAGGTTCATGCGGTCGAGCACGGCTTGCATGATTTCCCCACCAACATTTTCGAAATCGATATCAATGCCGTTGGGAGTGGCGGCAGCAAGGTGCTGCTTCCAGCCGGGGTGTTTGTAGTTGATGGCGGCGTCAAAGCCGAGCTCGTCCTTGATCCATTGGCATTTGTCGTCGCTGCCGGCGATCCCAACGACGCGGCAGCCGTGAATTTTGCCGATCTGGCCTACGATGCTGCCGGTGGCGCCAGCGGCCGCGGAGACGACCAGGGTTTCGCCGGGTTGCGGCTTGCCGATTTCGAGAAGGCCGAAATAGGCGGTGAGGCCGTTGATGCCGAGAAGGCCGAGAAAATTGGTGTCGGAGAGGAAGGGAATGGAAGGAAGTTTTTGGAAGGAGCGGGCTTCCTTGCCGGTAATGAGAACGTAGTCCTGAAGGCCAGTGAGGCCGGAAACCTTGTCACCCTTTTTGAAGTCGGAATGGCGGGATTCGACGATTTCGGCGAGGCCGAAGGAGCGCATGACGTCACCGAGAGCGACGGGCGGCATGTACTGAGGGATGTCGGACATCCAAACGCGCATGGTGGGATCAATGGAGAGATATTTGACGCGGGCGAGGGCCTGGCCATCCTGGAGGGTGGGAAAAGGTGATTCGGAGAGTTGGAGATCGGTTGGAGAAATGAGGCCAGTGGGACGGGCGACGAGTTTCCACTGACGGATGGTATTGGGCATGGGAACCTCCGAGAGAAGAGTAGTGGAGGAGAGGGAGAGAAGCAAACGGTGGGAGAAAGGCGAAGAATTACGGAGAGAACACCCCGACCGGGTCGGGGTAAACGCCGGGCGCAGAGTTCACAGAGAAGAGAGAACCGAGGTGACCGGTCGTAAGAGCCCACCCTTCGCTGGAAGGCGCGAAGGGTGGGGCACCCTCAATTTGAGTCGTGGAGTGGCGTTAGAGGAGTATGAACAGAGGGAGGTTACTCGAGGTGGCGCATGAGGTCGGCGGCGGATTTGGCGGCTTTTTTGATCTCGGCGACATTGTGGGCGGCGGGATGGAAGTCGGTCAGGCGATCGGCGAGGAGGTCGGCGTTGGCGCTGATCACACAGAGAAGATTGTTGAGGGTGTGGGAGATGGCTTCGATGCGATTGGCGGGAAAGCGTTTATCATAGCGGGGGTCGAGAGCAAGTTCCATCTGTGAAGCCTTTCCAAGATGAGTTTGAGTTTTGTTTTTGGAATGGGAGGCGAGGAGCGCGGTGTGGAGCATGTCGGCGGTGAGCTGATTGAGAGCGAGGCAATGAGAGGCGCCGGCCTGCTGAGCCTTTTTGTCCAGATCCTTTACGGAGGGATAGAGCAGCGCGAAGACCGTGATGGCCGGATATTCGGCACGAATCTTTTGGACGACACGCAGGCCCTGGAAGCTCCAGGCATGAAGATCGATGGCCAGGGCATCCCAGCGGCCGTCGGCCAGTAAGCGATGGAAATCAGTGGGAGACTGGGAACGATGCACGCGCAGAGGGGTATCGGGGGCCTCCGCAAGGGCATGAGAAACTCTCAACCAGGACGGATTCTCGCCCAGGAACAGGATCTGGAAAACAGAGTCGTACATAGGCCTTTCTTGCTTCTCCTCAAAAATGGGCACGAGCATGTTCATGGTTGAACCCCCGCCCGCCACAACGTGAATTGTTCCAAGTAAACGAAATTACGAGACGCCCTCTGCAGCCGCGCGACGGCTGCCCGGAGGAAAGAGCCGCTGAATCTCCTTCAAGAGCCCTTCCGGAAGAAGACTCTTGGGAACGAAGCTGTGAGCGCCGTGGCGCAAACATTCTTCGGCCAGGGAAAGGCCCTGCAATTCGGAGAAAATGATGATGCGTATGTCAGGGTTGGAAAGGCGAATGTGCTCCGCGGCTTCTAGCCCAGTGAAGCGCGGCATGCTGAGATCGAGGAGAATGAGGTCAGGTTTGTAGAATGTCGCAAGCTGCACGGCATTCTGGCCGTCACTGGCCGTTGCGACGATCTCAAAAGTGCCCGCAAACTCCAGGTAGTCACAGATGGAGCGCAGAGCGGTGGGCGAATCGTCAGCGATGAGAACGCGAATTTTCTTGGTTGCGTGCATCAGTTCTCCCAAGTGGACTTCATTAATGCTTGCTAATAATAAGGGAACTGGAGGGGGGAGGAAAATTGGAGTGATTGCCTAAGCAAAATGTACTAGGGGAGTCGTGCGTAGCGAGTGTGAGGATGAGGGCAAGGGGAAGAGTGCAAGAGTGAGAGAGTGAAAGAGTACACGGAAAAAGAAAGAGAGATTCATCGCACAAAAGTCGTGCGATGGAAAGACAGCATCGCACAAAGGCGCGCGAGGGAGAAGAGGGAGTCAGGTGGTGATGATTTTGTTGCGGATGGCGTAGAGGACGAGTTCGGGGAGGGAGTGGAGATCGAGCTTGAGCATGATGTTGGCGCGATGGGCTTCGGCAGTGTTGACGCTGATGCCGAGGAGGTTGGCGACGTCCTTGTTGCTTTTGCCTTCGGCGAGGAGTTGGAGGATCTCGCGTTCGCGCGGGGTGATGCGAGAACGGTGGGGTCTTGAAGGATCGGCGGAAGGATCGTGGGGATCGACGGCAGGGGAGGTGCGGACGGAGAAGTAGGGCTTGTTTTGGCGGATGGCATCGACGGCGGCGAGGAGAACACGATCGGCGTCATCTTTCAGGATGTAGCCGCGGGCCCCGGCCTCAACAACTTGCTGAACGAGCTCGTCGGATTCGTGCATGGTGAGGATGAGGACCTGGGTGTGGGGAGAGACTTTGCGGATGCGGCGCGTGGCGTCGACACCATTCAAGAGGGGCATGCCGATGTCGAGGACAGCGACGTCGGGTTTGTACTTGGCGGCTTTTTCGACGGCGTCGCGACCGTCACCGGCTTCGGCGCAAACCTGCCAGCCAACGCGCGAATCAAGGAGAGTGCGCAAGCCGGCGCGGACGACAGCGTGATCATCCGCGATCAGGATGCTAAGGGGCGCCATCGGGAGCCTCCTTGGGGGGAGCCTCACAACTAGGCATAGTAGCGCGAATGGTGGTGCCGGAGGGGCTGGATGCAATTTCGAGGTGGCCGCCGAGCTGGGCCATGCGCTCACGCATGCCAGGAATGCCCACGCCGAGGCGTGCGACATTGGACTGGGCTGGGCCGTTGGAGGCAAGCTGCATGCCGCGACCGTAATCGATGATCTCCAGGGTTACCGCCGAAGGGTCTTCGCGGAGACGGATGGTGGCGGAGTCGCTGCCGGAATGGCGCTGAATGTTGGCGAGGCTTTCCTGAACGACGCGGAAGAGGGCGATTTCGACGGATTGCGGCAAGCGGCTGAAGTGCTTGGGAAGGACAAGTTCGGTTTCAATGCCGCTGCGCTCGCTGAAACCGCGGACATATTCCTTGAGAGCGGAGACCAGGCCAAGTTCATCGAGCAGCGGAGGATGGAGAAGGTAGGAGAGGGTGCGGATTTCGCGGGACATCTGTTGCAGAAGGGCGCGGGCTTTTTCGAGGGCGCGTTCGGCGGGTTCGCTGAGGGAGGGGGACGACTGACGGACCTGAGCAAGGCTCAAGTTCACGGCCAGAACGGTTTGCGCCATGCCATCGTGAAGTTCGCGGCCGATGCGGCGGCGCTCTTCGTCCTGCAGCTTGAGCAACTGAATGGAGAGTTGGCGGATGGCCTGCTCGGCGTTTTTCATCTCGGTGATATCGGTGAAGGAAAAGATGACGCGGAGGACGGAGCCGTCGGGGTTGAATTGCGGGACGGCATTGCCGAAGAGCCAAAGGGTTTCCGGCATGCCGGGGCGCCGCCATCCCATGGTGCGGTTGCGGAGAGCACGCTTGGAGCGAAAGACGGTGGCCGCGGGATACCTCTCCAAGGGCAGGACGCTTCCATGCTCATCAAGGAAAGTCAAGCCGATGTCTGAAGCGTGACGGCCAATGGCATCCATTTCGGAAACACCGAACATGTTGAGGGCGGCCTGATTGGCGAATGTCATTTTGCCTTGCGGGCCGCTCATGACAACACCAACGTGGATGTCACGGACCAGGGTGCGGAAACGCTCTTCGCTTTCCCGAAGGGCCTCGAGAGCCCTGCGCTGCTCGGTGAGATTGGTGACGGAGACGATAACGCGGGAAATTTCGCCTGCGGCATCAAATTCTGGGATGGCGTCCAGGAGCGTCCAAGTGACGGCCGTCGAGCCCCGGCGGCACACGCCGATCACTTGGCCTTGAACGGGCTGTTTGGTGGCCAGGACGATGGGAACGGGCCGGGCCTCGGCCTGCAGCTCGGTGCCGTCCTCGCGAAGAGTAAACAGGCCGAGGTCATCGGTGGTCTTGCCGAGGAATTGTTTATACTGGCGACCAAACGCGTCCTGGACGGCCTGATTGGCAAATAGGACGCGAACCTGGGGATCGTAGATGATGATCCCCACGTGGAGTTTTTCAACGAGAGAGCGAAAACGCTCTTCGCTGGAACGGAGAAGTTCCTCGGCGGCCTTGCGTTCGGTGACGTCGCGGACCACAACCAAGGAGCAACGCCTGCCATCGAGATCAATGAGGGCGCCGGACATCTGCCCGACGCGGACCTGACCGGACTTGGTGCGATAGCGAAACTCACATTCCCGAAGTTCTCCGGTTTGCACAAATTGCGCGGCAATCTCGGCGCGCCGGGAGGGGTCTTCCCAGAGATTGATCTCGCTGGGCGTTTTGTGAAGGGCTTCCTCGCGGGTGTAGCCGGTGAGACGGGTAAAGCCATCGTTGACGTCGAGGAAGGGGCCGTCGGGGAAAACGCTGATGGTGAAGGCGTCGGGGCTGGAACGAAACGCGGAAGCGAACATGCGCTCGGAACTGCGCAGAGCTTTTTCAGTGTTGAGCAATTGATCAGCGATGCGGCGCTGCCTGCGGTTGGTGAGAATGAGGCGGGCGGAGGAACAGACGACGGAGGCGGTGACGGCGAGCCAAGCGAGGAGCTGTCCGCGAGAAACAGCATGGCCCATGAAGATGACGAGGAGAGGAATGGCGATAGGGAGAATCTGAGCGGCGACAAGATCGCCGACGGGGGAGGAGGGGGCAGGAGCGGGCTCGGGCTGCTTCCAGGTGACAGCGAGCAGGATGACGAGGACCAGAGGCAGCATCCAGAGGAGATCACCCCAACTGGCAGCACTGACGGAGGAGCGGAGTGTGAAGAGGTAGACGGCATCAGAAAGAACAGCGGCGAGGAAAACGAAACCAAGGACAAGAGAGAAAGAGCGAAGCCAGGAGGGAAGAGAATTCCGGGAGCGCCAGAAGAAGGCGAGGGAGAGCGTGAGATCCCGGGCAATGTAGAGCACGAGAATCTGCCGGAGGAGGGCGGGTTGCTCGGCTTGCCAGCGCGCGGTGGAGTAGAAGAAATAAAGATAGGCGGTGACAGCAACGATGGCGATCTGGAGGAAGTCGAGGATGCGGAGCCAACCAATGCCGGCGGAATCCTCGTCGGAAGGAGGGAGAAGCATCATGAAAACGGGAGCGGGCCACAGGAAGAACAAGACGTCGGAGGGCCAGGGAATGTGTGCGGAGCCCGGGAGAAAACTCTGGTAGTAGGAGCTGATGGCCACAGCCAGGGCTTCGAGCGCGAGGCCAATGGCGAGAAGGAACCAGAGCTGGCGCGCGTAACCGGAAGAGCGGCGCGCGACATGGAAGGAGCAAGCGGCAGCAAGGAGGACCATAGCGAGGTCGAGGGAATTGGAGAGAAGGAGGCGTGTGCCGGCGGAGCGAACAAATTCGAGGTCCAAGACGAGAAGCAGGGCTAGAAGGAGAGCGGCCACAACTGGGGCTCGAGGAAACTTGCCGGAAGGGAGCAAAGTGACCTCACTTACAACAATGGGGACAGGCCAAGTGAACCGAAAGTTGAGAAGAGTCTACACCAGAGTGGGGTGGGAGGCGGAAGAGTTTTGAGTTTGCCGTTGTCACTTTTAAGTAAGGAGAAGAAGGGAGGAGCTCACTACAGAGAAGCCCAAGAAGAAAAGGGATAGCGCAGAGGTCACCCCGGTCGGGTCCCCGAGATGCTCGGGGCGGAGCGGGGTAGACGCGGGACGCAGAGTTCGGAGGGAAAAGTGAAGAAGGAATCAGAGGGTGGGGGGAATTTGAGTTTGGTGCGGGGTTGCAATTGCAAAAGCGGCGGCGAGCCGCCGCACTCCAAGAGAGATTCGGGGAAAAGGAATCGCAGCAGAGACGAAGATATGGTTGCCGGGGTTAGGGAAGGCCTCACCCCTGAAGGGGTGAGCTACAGGGGATTGCTACAGGGGATTAGCTACAGGTTGGATTGGAGATGCGGGAGGGGGAGAAATAAAAAGGGCGGAGCGCAGGGCGCTCCGCCTGGAGATGAGGGATCAGATTAAAGGGGCTGAACGTTGGAGGCTTGCAGACCCTTGGGTCCACGAACAACC